>Ga0066256_1002974_pt1 | contig 15229 bp, 22 predicted proteins | sample ThiBio_1000_biof_FD_87107 | JGI IMG/M metagenome (GOLD analysis project Ga0066256, IMG submission 87107) | Wastewater bioreactor microbial communities from Cape Town, South Africa - Thiocy_expt_1000_biof (version 2) | ecosystem: Engineered > Bioreactor > Thiocyanate-remediating >...
TTTTCCTAGAAAAGTCGTTGGCTAAGATTTAAAAAATTAAATGTGGTGAACTCAGCTTGAACAAATTTATTAGTCTATGTGGAAAATCGATATGAAATCATTAATAACTACCTTATATGTTTCTGGGTTAGATTGTCCGTCAGAAGAAAAACTGATTCGGGGACAATTGGAATCTATCCCCGAAGTGGAGCAATTAATTTTTAACTTTATCACCCAAGAAGTAACCATTTACCATCATTTAAACACACCTGAGCCTTTCTTGGAGAAGATTCAAGGGCTGGGAATGAAGGCGACATTGAAAACTGAAAGGGAGAAAGAACATTTAGAAGAAAATCCACATCCCTCATGGTGGACATTAGGTCTCTCTGGTTTTTTGGCGATCACAGCTGAAGTTATTGCTTACAGCTTATCTAATGAGCACTCACCATGGGTTGCATTACTTTCGCTTATAGCCATGACCTTAAGTGGTAAAATCACACTTAAAAAAGGATGGTTAGGACTTCGTACCAAAACACTGAATATTAGTAGTCTAATGCTGATAGCCATTACAGGTGCTGTATTAATTGGTGAATGGCCAGAAGCTGCCATGGTGACTGTCTTATTTGCACTTGCTGAACGAATCGAAGTGTATTCATTGGATAAGGCACGAGAAGCAATTCGAAAACTTATGGAAATTGCTCCCGATGTGGCTACTGTTAAAGCAGCTGATGGCAGCTGGCAGAATATATCAGTCAATCAAGTTGTTTTAGGTGATGTCATCTGGGTAAAACCAGGTGAACGCATCCCTTTAGACGGTGAAATAATCATAGGAAAAAGTAGTATCAACCAAGCGCCGATTACCGGTGAATCCATGCCATTAGATAAAGGTGTAGGAGATAAGGTGTATGCCGGAACCCTTAATGAACATGGATCCTTCCAGTTTAAAGTGAATGTAGCAGCGGGCGATACGGTTCTTGCAAAGATTGGAAAAACAATTGCGCAAGCGCAGGCAGAGCGTGCGCCAACTCAACGTTTTGTCGATCAATTTGCTAAATATTATACGCCACTGATGGTTATTATTGCTGTTTTAGTTGCTGTTATTCCACCCTTTTTTGGGGGAGGGGTATGGTCATTATGGCTTTATAAAGCTTTAACCTTGCTTGTTATTGCTTGTCCTTGTGCCTTGGTTATTTCAACTCCTGTAACTGTTGTCAGTGGTCTTGCCGCTGCCGCCAAAAACGGCCTTCTTATCAAAGGCGGAACTTATTTAGAACAAGGACATCGGTTAAAAGCCATCGCTTTGGATAAGACAGGCACTCTTACTGAAGGTCGGCCAATTGTTACAGAATTAATTGAATTAGCCGAACAGGGAAATTATAACGTACTGCAATTAGCTGCCAGTCTTGATGATCATTCTGAGCATCCTATTGCACAGGCCATTGTTAAACATTGGAAAACAAAACAACCCGAGGAATCATTATTGCTAGTAACCGATTTTAAAGCCCTGCCAGGTCGCGGAGTGACGGGTTTGATAGATAACGTACGGTATTTTGTTGGTAACCATCAATTGGCTGAAGATAATCAAGTATGTAATCCAACGATTGAAACTCAGCTTAAAGAGCTTGAGCGAACAGGGCAAACTACTATCATTTTAAGCGATTCGGATCAGGTATTGGCAATTTTTGCCGTGGCCGATACTTTGCGCTCTACTAGTCAATTGGCTATTAAAGCATTACATCAGCAAGGTATTAAAACTTTTCTACTAACCGGTGCTTATGCTACTGCATCAAAAGCTATTGCTCATCTGGTGGGTATAGATGAAGTGCAGGCAAATGTTTTACCCACTGATAAACTCAACGTTATTGATGATTTAATTACACGTTATGGTGCAGTAGGGATGGTAGGTGATGGCATTAATGATGCGCCCGCGCTTGCCAAAGCGACTATAGGCTTTGCTATGGGAAAAGGTACGGATATTGCACTTGAAACCGCTGATGTAGCTATCATGAATGATAATTTGATTAAGCTGTCTCTATTTATTGATTTAAGCCGTAAAACTGCACGCGTGCTGTTCCAGAATATTGGTTTATCTATTGTGATCAAAATTATTTTCTTCGGCTTGGCGTTGGCGGGTTTAGCAACATTGTGGATGGCTGTATTTGCAGATATGGGTGCTAGCCTCATTGTTGTTGCTAATGGATTGCGATTATTGACTTTTAATGAAAGTAGGAATTCACCACGAGAGTAAGAGTTACTTTAAATTGAGCAGCCCTATAAGTGGCGCATTTTAAGGAAGTGCATGCTGACTATAAACTGCTATGCACGATAGATTTCAGTTTAGGCTCTTTTTATTAAGCGGTTTCTTTTTCATTGACTCTCATCTTTTGGTTAATCTACTGCTCAATAGACTCATAGTGCTGGGGTAGAACGCAATCGATTAATCTAACTGGCATGAGGAGTTTACCAGTTAACCACCAACGCTGAAGTGTAAGGCGATCACGACTTATGGTTTGTTCGATGTCACTGATGAATAAGATTTGTTGTTTTGAATTCGGTATTTTGTATAATAAACTCCTACTTTGTTTCTTTTTCCAAAATTGTTCTGTTAGCATCTATTTATCAAAATACACGATTCGCGCATTTATTGAATCATATCGAGCATCTTTGTGCGATTTTTATCTTTCAAATTTTTCAAAAGACGCTATACCTTTGCTCGTTTTGTTTATACAATTAGCTCCAGGATCTATATTACAAAGGAAATAGGGATGAATTTACTTGATGTAATAGAAAAGGCAGTAGGTAGTGAGTATTTTGAAAATGGTGATTCAGAATTGTATATAGCCCTGCAGAAAGCAGATGCCAATATAGGGTATTCTTCAAATCAACTTCAACAACCTCATGCTAATAAAATTGTACTTATAAAGTAATTTCAATGCACACACTTATTGTTGTAGGTTCCGGAATAAAATCGATTGCTCACTTAACTGAGGAAACTAAGAGAGTTATTCAAAATGCTGACAAGGTTCTTTATTTAGTTAATGAAGAGAATCTGAAGGTCTGGATTGATCGTGAATCAAAAGAGGCTGAGTCCATGGAACTTATTTATTTTAATTTCCATAAAAGAGCGGATGCTTATCATAATATAACCACTTATATTGTGAACGAATCTCGAAAAATTAAAAATCTGTGTGTGGTTTTTTATGGGCATCCTGCAGTTTTTGCTGAATCAGCTTTGAGTGCTGTAAAAATAATCAGAGCAGAGCATGGAAAAGCAGTAATATTACCAGCAATATCATCTATGGATTGTTTATTCTCCGATTTACAAATTGATCCAGGCAACCAAGGTTGTTTTGTAATAGACGCAACTGAGCTATTAGTATATGAAAGACAAATTGATATATATGCTCATGGCATTCTTTGGCAAATTTCAAACTTGGGTATGCACGATACAAAACAAACTCAAAAATTAAATGTTTTATGTGATTATTTACTTAATTTTTATCATGAAGAACACCAGGTATGTATTTATGAAGCAGCTATTTTACCACTGAAAAAACCAAGGATTGAGTGGTTTATACTGCGTGAGTTATATCAAGTAGAAGTTACACCAATTTCAACCCTCTATATTCCCCCCGTAACTCCAAAAAGTGTTAGTAAGAAATATCTGGATCTTTTGGAAATAGATGTCCAGAATTTTAAGTTATCTACTGAGGCGGACACACCCACGAAATAACTTAGCATCACTGGAAAAATTTGTAGGTTCCTGACAATAAGAAAAGGAGAAACCTTTATCCAATTCTAATAAAGCCTGGGGATGTTTAATTCCATTATTATTAATTGATTGGTAATGATAAAAGGAAAAATCTGTATTTTTGCTTACATGGTATAATGGACTGCCAAAAGCATCTCCATATTCATCCGTAAACTCTTCCTGGTAAGCTAACAATACATTTTTTAAAGTTTCCAGCTCAGTTAATGTGCTATTGCTTTGGTTCGTTTTAAACGTATTAATTTTTGCAAATGGACATTGCAAGGGGAAATATACACTATCATCTTCTTCATTGAGTGCGGAAGGTACCATTATCGTAGGGGTATATTCCAATCCATAAAACTCATGATAAATATTCTGAATATCTCTGCTTGGAAAGTATTGTTCATCTATAGCGGGCTTTACCCCTATACCCGATCCCATACATATATTGAAAATATATTTAGCTGTATCCATTATAAAAGGTGTGGGACGAAATCGATTAATTTTTTTAGCGCTTAAAAACAATTCATAACATGAAGCATCATAGGTGTTTTGAGTCAGTTTTTTTCTGAGTGCTTCGGAGAAAAATAACTTTAGTTTAAGCCACTTTTCATTGTTTTTAACTTCATTAACAAATTGCTCTGAAAAATACAGTATCTCGCTTTTCCAATTTGAATGAATGTTTCTGTTGTGAAATATTTCCTTAAATATTTGATAATGTTCATAAGGTGATTTAGGTGCTTGCGCAGAAACATTAAAATGTTTTTGTATTTTAGAGTGCTTCCTTTTACATCCTATATTAGGTAGTAAAAATGCAGATAGAGTACCAGCTGATACTGATAATACATTATTCTCAACTGTTTTATCTTCGTCAAAAACCACTTGCTTATTAAAAATAGCACCTGGACCCTGTACACAATCTGGAGAGACGCGGTTGTTTTCACCTATATAATGCCATTCACAGAATTTATCCAGGATCATTCCCAAGGGTAAACTATCTTTTCCATACCCCAGATGCTTAAATAATTCAGAATCGGTGTGTTTACTGTCAATGGGGGCAACGATACCGCTTGAAGTAGGTAAATATGCTTGGTTTTTAATGCCGAAGTGTTCACCATAACTATATTGTGCTAGAAAAAACGGGATATTTTCATTGTCAGGTATAATCTGTTCGATTACAGCATAAACTGCTGGGTTGATTGCAAGAACCTTATGTTTTACTTTCTTCCATGAAACTTTATTAACCCTATTCATCCTTGCATCCCTACAAAACAGCTTAACTAGCTACATCATTATCTGATAAAAAAACTTAATATTAGCCAATTTTAATGATAGAGTCACCAACAAAAGGAATGAATGGACAAAAAATGATTCATGCTATACAGAAAATGCCGAAGGGAGTAACAGCGCTGTATTTTATACAGGCATTTTCAACGTTTTCTTTTGCGATACTCTATTCTTCTTTATCTCTTTATATTACGCAACAATTAGGTTTTTCCAGTACGATTTCCAATAATATAGTGGGGTTATTCTTAGCCTTCAATTATGTATTACATTTATGGGGTGGAGTATTAGGGGGACGCTACCTGAGCAATCGATTGCTGTTTTTTATCACGAATATAATGCAAGGTGCTGGAATTTTAGTTTTAGTCTTATCAGGGCATTCCATGCTTTATATTGGATTAAGTTTGTTTTTAGTTGGATGCGGACTTAATACGACTTGTTATAATAGTATTTTAACTCAACGCTTCAAAGCAGAAGATGAGGAACAACGTGATAAAGCATTTTTCTTAAGCTATGCAGCAATGAATGTTGGTTTTTTTGCTGGATATATTCTTAGTGGTTTTTATGATTATTCAAATGAATATCAGGAATTGTTTTGTATTAGCATTATTACCAGTATTATCACTGCCGTTATTATGATGTTTTTCTGGTCTGATTTTGAGGACACTGATACGCCTTTAAGGTCAATTACGAGTCCAATTAGCAGGAGGAAACGAGAGTTAATTGGCATTGCCAGCACTATAATTCTGGTACCGTTAATGATTGGATTTTTTCATTTTTCCCATTTTAGCAATACAGTTGTTGTTATACTAAGTAGCATCATGCTTCTGGTTATTTTATTTTTGGGTAAAAAGCAAAAGGACAAAGCAGACTTCCAAAAGATTAAAGCATTTTTGATTTTAACCATCACCTCTATTATTTTTTGGATGATTTATTATACGGGGCCAATGGGGATTACTCTGTTTATAAAGAATAATGTGGATAAACATTTTGGGGGATATGAGCTAGCAACCCAGTGGATTATGAACATTAACGCTATTGTCATTATTGTTGGTGCACCTATAGTATCTATAGTGATTAATAAATTGAGATCAAAAGGATTTAACCTTTCCATATCAATTCAATTTGTATGGGCTTTTCTGATTTTGGCTCTGTCGTTCTTCTTTCTTACTCTTGGAGTGAAGTTTGCAGATAGTAATGGATTCAGTAGCTTAAGTTGGGTAATACTGCATTTAATAGCTCAATCAGTGGCGGAGTTATTAATTGGTCCAGTAGGTTATGCAATGATCGGAAAAATTTCTCCAGTTAATTTGCAAGGAGTATTAATGGGTACCTGGATGATGGTTTCAGGGGTATCAGCATCTTTATCGCATTATTTTTCCAATGCAATGGTAAAAACCGAAGTGACAGATCCTCTAATTACAAATATAGATTTTTTAAATGTCTTTAACGAATTAGGTATTTGGGCTTTATTGGGCGCCGCTTTTTTGTATTTCTTCTCAGGAAAAATTAGAAGGCTTATTGATGATATAGACGAGCGACAAACAAAAATTAAAGGGACTACGGCCTAATACCCATTATATTGTGTTCTAATATAGAACATTCGTGCATTTTATCATTTACTTTTTCGAGGTAAAAAAACTAATTTTATCATCATCTCCTTTGTGATTAACTCAAGTTATAAGGTAAGAAATTATCTGTGTTGTGGCTTTAATTGGAGATTTTTACATGGGATGTTTAGCCGAAGTTTTGGCATCAAGTAATGATGTAAGATATAAATATGGAAAAGAGGCTCAGAAATATATTATAGAGTTTTTGTTAACATATAGTTGCTATGATCTAAAATCACTTGCTGAAATTTTGAACTGCAAATGTTCATTATTAAGTTTAGTACTTAGTGGCAAAGATTATCTGGATGAAAAAACAGCAATTGAACTATTTAATTGGTTTTTTCTTTTTATTAATGCATAAGTTATAAATTAGTTTGTTTAGGAAAAATGGAAAGCTAAAACAGCTAATTCTAAACCATGAGTTTGGTCTTCAAGCATTGTAAAATGATAGTTAAACCAAGATTCATTTTTTTGCTCTTTTCATTTAATACCTAAATTTTTTATTGAAGTTAATACTTAATAGACCTATTCAAACTCATTACAATACCGATTAATTTTACTTCAAAATCTTCATCAATTTGTATGTTAGGCCAATCACTGTTATGAGCAATCAATTCAAATTTATGATTTATTTTAGAAACTGATAATTGTTTATATTTACGGATAATTACTTCATCATAAGAATTGGATTTTACAACAACAAAGTCCCCTGGACTAGGTGAGATTGTAGGCTCAATGATTAATATATCGTTTATTTTGAATTCAGGAGCCATGCTCTCGTCTTTAACTTCTAAAGCAAAAGCATTTTCACTTAAACGCTCAGACAAGCTGGAACTTACTGGAATTAAATTTACTTTTTCAGAATATTCTTCTTTCTTGACTTGCTGTATGTAGACCTCAGGCTCAATGGCTTGTTCGTAGTTTAAGATTGGGATTAATACTCCTAATCCAGGCATTTTTTTTAACTTACCGTGTTTATCATCGGATAAACACATTAAAAAAGCAGGGGAGACTTCAAGCGCAGTTGCTAACTGTTTAATTTCTTCCGGGCCGGGTGTTCTTTCCCCGCGCTCATAATTATTTATACGCGAAACCTTTAAGGTGTCTGTTAATTCGGCTAATGCCTTCCTCGTTAGGCCTTTCGCGGTGCGCTCCAGCCTAATTCTTTGTCCAATTTTTTCTTTTATGCTCATCCTGATTCACACTAAAAAAATACTCAGAAAATATAATATCAGATATTGACTCGTTCTCAAAATGTGTTAAGTTCTAATTATTAATGCACGTTTCGTGCATTAATGCTCAATTAGAGCATAATATATGGCCGTCAGTTTTGTAAACATGTAGAAAATTGATGCCCAAGGTGTTTAACGGGAATTAGAGAAAGAGATGGATTTTGTTATTAATGAGAATGAGTTGTCTGCCTTGTGTGGTTTACCTCATGCCCAGCAATTAGCGTACCTTAGAGGGATTAGGCCATACATGAATGTGAAAACGGGTATGGTTGGAATTGAACGGGGTATAAGTTATCAGTCCATTGCAGAACAACTTTATATTGAACCCCATCAGGGCATTAAGAGTGCTAGTTACTCAAGAGCACAAACAAGACGTGCTATTGCCAGCTTGGAACGAGTAGGGCTCATTCAGTTTCATTCTGATGAATACAAATTAATTTTAAAATGCTTGTTAGCAACACGGGATTATTATGTTTCAAAAAAAGCAGTCACAAACCCGTCACACCAAAGCATCACTTTTTCAGATTCAGAACCTGTTGAAAATAATGAATATTTTCAATTAAACACTGCGAAAGCCATCATAGCTGAAAACCAGAAAGCCGACACACCTCATATAAACAATAATTATTTATATTTATTTAAGCAATTTGAAAAATTTTGGTCAGTTTACCCAAGTAAAAAATCCAGACAAAAAGCATGGGATGAGTTTGAACGGCTCAACCCGGATGATATTCAACGGGAACAAATTATCAGCGCCCTTAAGGCACAAATCCAAAACAGAGAAGCACAACAACTTGCCGGGGAGTGGTTACCACCTTGGAAATATCCTGCCAATTGGCTAGCGCAGAAATGTTGGAATGACGAACTTACTACAAGCAATGCAAAGGAGAAGTGTAATGCGAAGTATACAGCAAATAATGCACCAAAATCAGGCAATGCAATTTTCTGGGGTTCATGTGGGGAAGCCAGCTTCGACTTTGAAAACGACACAATCGCCCAATCAGGAACAAGCAATGTCGTCCAGTTTGCCAAATCTTGATTATGACAAGCGTATTGACACGTTGTTTAGTCGACTTGGAGGAATTTATGGACATATTTGGGCAAGTGCTTATCAAAACGAACGTGCTTTGGCATTTGCTAAAAAGGAATGGTCTGAAACATTGCAGTGTTTTGATAACCAAGTATTGAAAGAGGCTTTATTAAAAATTCGTGTTCATAAGCCTTACCCACCAACACTACCGCAATTTTTTGAATCTTGTAAAGCGATTAAAAATCGTAAAACCCCATGTGGATTAAAGGACGAACCGAGCAAACCAAGAAATATGGAGGTAGCAGAAATAAATCTCAAAGCTATGTTGACCATCTTAAAAAAATAATTAAAACAGGAGTCTTGTTATGTTAGTACTTACCCGCCGTGTTGGAGAGCAAATCTTCATAAACAAAGGTCAAATTGAAATAAAAATCTTATATGTTCGCAAAGGCCATATCGCTGTAGGAATCAAAGCACCATCAAATATAGAGGTAGATCGCAAGGAAATTTATTTAAGGAAGTTGGCGAAACCGCAGAATGAAACCAGTCAAGAAATAACCCCCCAATCCAATAAACCATCAGAACCGGGCATGAAGCCCGGCTGGAGCTTGTTATGTTGAAATTATTATTTGTTACCTCTCTTGGCTTAGTTGCCTTAACTACTCATGCAGCTAATGTCACACAAGTTAATCGCTATGCCACTGTTGCTAATAAACCACTGGCTGCTCAGATAAATCCTTTATTAGCGGTACAACAAGTTCATTTTCCTCAAGAAGTTAAAACCATAGGTCAAGCTATTGAGTGGTGGCTTAGATATTCAGGATTCACACTGGTTGCTAAAGAGAAACAACCTTTAAGCCTGCAAGCAGTTATGCACCAACCTTTACCTCAGATTGACCGAAATCTCGGTCCATTAACCGTCAGGGATGGTCTGGAAATCCTTGTTGGACAACAAGTCTTTACCCTGGTTGAAGACTCATTGCTACGTCAGGTGAATTTTCAATTAAAACCAACTGTTAAACCAAGGAGTAAAGAATGATTACTCGTCAATTAATCACAAAATTCAGTATTGCGGGCTTGAGTCTGGCACTCATTGGCGGTGCTGTTCTGGTCAAATGCCATTATCAAGGGAAAACAAAAGATACCGAGATCATAGCTACCCGTTTAAATGATATTCAGGCGCAGCTCGGTAACTTGCAGCAGGCAGCAAGAAAACCGGATGAAAAAGTAGATTTAAGTGCCATCAATCAGGATTTCAATAAACTGACTCTATTGATTGAACAACTCAAATCCAAAGATGACAACACAATAAACCAGCTTATCTCTGAGAATCGTGCTGAACTATCTCACAAACTGGATGCACTTTACGAGGTAATTAATTCGCTCGATAAAAAGCAACATCCCGTTAAATACCTGCCTGTAACGGCATTGCCTTTTAAGGTCATAAGCATAGACAGCATCCAGCAAGTCAGTGTCGCTACAGTTACTTATGACTTTAAAACCATTCCGCTGGAAAAAAGCGACAAACTGGTAAATTGGACAGTCTTGCAGATTGATTTTGGTCAACAGCGCATTGAGCTTGAAAACAGTAATAAAGAGCGTGTTGTTGTGACTATGGAAGCTGGCCTTGGTGATCAAAATGCTTAAACATTCAGTATTAATGCTTGCCTTGTTAGCGTGTGAAGCTGCACATGCCGACTTGAGTATTCCTGGTTTAAATCAAAAGTCATTAAATACTCTGGCCATTCAGGATCAAACATTGGCGAAAACGGGATTAACCATTAATGAAGATGATCTGACCTCAGAACAAGACATCAATAAAATCAAGCTCAATGACAGTCAGCTTCATGAAGCCAAAGTATGGGGATTAACCCCAGAGGAAGAAAAACGCTATGTCTTGCTCATGCAAAATAAAAGCAAATTCTATTATGAAGGATTAAGACAAACACCCATTGATATTTTGGGGCTTAATGCCAAGAACGAAACGGAACGTAACCATTTTGCAGAGCTTGCAGCACTGCAAGAAGCACAGAAGGTCAGCAAGAATATTGCATGGAACAATGCTTTTTATAAAGCGTATAACAAGCTGTTTATCAATGTGCCTGTGGTTGGTGATTTTGATCCATCTCCTTATTCACCTTATGCCCAAAAGCCGGTTCAGTTAACTCAAGGCGACACACTTTATTTCTTTGTGAAAGAAGCTGATGCCACCAAGACCATTTTATTAATGCTTACAGACGCAATAGAACAAACACCTGATACAAGTCTACATTTGATGTTGCTGGGATTTGATGATGCGTCCATCCAGATATGGGCTAATCAACACCAAATACCACAACATCTTGTGAATAGCGGTCGAATCAGTTTGAATCATGGTGAACTCAGTTATCAGGCGCTCAAGGTTACAAAGAAAACATCCCCCTTATTACTACTGTCCAAAAACGGTCACTCAAGCATTGTTGATTTGGGGAGGTTTTAGCATGAGAAAGCTATCTATTATTGCAGGTGTATTGATGATTACTTCTTGCTATGCATGGCAAATCATCAATACAGAACAATATATCAAAGAGGCACAATCCCAATTGACCGAGGAATCATTAAGGCTTAAGGAAAAACTCGATGCAAGATTACCTGTATCAAGCCAGGCAACTGCCGGCAAAGTGGAAAGACAAAAACTCGAACTAATCAACTTCACCAATCCTGTTTTTATCATCGGTGATGATGTTGTTTCACGCCAATGGCTTAAAGACCATTCAGCGGAACTAGAAGCAGCAAATGCCCTGGGATTTGTTGCCAACATAACAGAAAGCGAGCAATTACAAGCGCTTCAGCAACTGACAAAGGCTCCCTTGTTACCCGCCAATGTAGATGACTTGATGGCCATATTTCAGGAAAGCCATTACCCACTTGCATTTATCGAGGGGGAACTATGGCAATAAAGACTCAACCCCCTAAAAAATCCAAAAGATTCATCATGAGCCTGTTGTTACTTGTCCTGTTAGGCTGGTTGATTTTATTGGGTTGGGTTTTAAGTCTTTGGTGCTTTTCAGGCTTTGATACAGCATTTGGTTCAATGGCTGAACTATCTAAAAAACAGACAACGACTATTGCAGATTTTAACGATATTGCTATAGCAAAGAAGGTTAAATCATGGTTAGGAACCATTCCTACTGATGAAGTGACTCACAAGGTAACCCAAGCTCGCCTGTTAATTAAAAACGAATTGGATAATGTACTTCCTGAACCAACTTCTGAACTAAGCGATATTGCAGAAGATTTGATTCATATCAGCAAACAAGTCTGGTTACTGGTTAGTCTTACAGTACAAGTTATGCTGATAAAGCTCCTCATCTTGTTAGCTGCCATTCCATTATTCATGCTGGCCATGACAGCCGGATTGATTGACGGGCTTAATCAACGCGCCATTCGTACTGCCTCTTTAGGACGAGAATCCTCTTATGTCTTCCATCGACTAAACCATTACTACAAACGTGGTTTATTGATGTTGCTGGCTTTATGGCTGGCAATCCCTGTGAGTATTACACCTGCTTTTGTATTTGTACCTGTCAGCATCTTGTTGAGTGTCATGGTTTCCGTCACCGCAAGCCGCTTTAAGAAATATTTGTAAGGAGAAAAAATGAAACGATTGTTGTTAGTCCTGTTGTTAAGCCTGTCTTTTGCATCTCATGCCAGTGAAGAAGCTTTAAACCAGACATTGGTCAGAGTCATTAACCAAATCAACGCGGTCATGCCTTTATTAGATGAAGCACAAAGTGAAATTGAGCCCAACACCCGTATTCAATTACACATTGAATCTTTTGAAGGAGCCGATGGCAAAACTCACGCGGGTCTTCGCAGCGATTTACTGGCGATCAGAAATTCCTTGATTGACTACATCAACAAGCCAGCTATTGAACCTAAAACAATTAAGCCATTGTCACTTGATTTTATCGGGAAGTAATCATGAGCAAAGTTGATATCGCTAAAACATTCGCAGCAAGTTTCAAACAGGCCGCCGGAGATACTGCGGCCAGTGCCTATTCTGGTTGCATCCGTTTTATCGCCATCATGTTAGTCATTATTGCTGTGATGTGGTGCATCAACCACTTCATGGGTCATACAGAAAAAGAGCAGGAAGGTTTCCTTGTTCTTCTCGGCTCACGCTTAATCCGTATCGTTTTGGGATTTTGTTTATTCATTCTTATTTTAATCGTCAAGGGGAGTTAACTATGAACAACAACATCGCCACAGTAAAGCAATGGGGGCAAAGGCTTGGTTTAGGGCTTATGACCTTAAATTATGCGCCAGCTTTATTTGCTGACAACTGGTTTCCGAAGATTTCCAACGCAGATGATATCAGTGACGGTAATAAAAGCATGATGACAGTTACTGGCAACTACGTCAGACAAGGCTTGGGATTATTGCTGTTTATTGCGGCCGTTATGAGTTTTATCAAATTCATTACCACGGTACAGCATGGTATCGAGGAATCCAAGAAAAATGATGGCTCTATGGTGGCTTTCGGAACCTTCGCTGTCATGGGGATTACTTATCTGGCCATCAGTATTGTTGCAGGCTATGTGGGCTACAGCATGATAACCAAGTTCAAGATTTAAGGTACCCCCATGAACCAACCGTCATCACGTCATTTGTCTCATGATTATGAGGCATACAAAGGACTAAGTCTAAAAGAGCTATTCTGGATAGTGGTTACCACCACTCCATCTATGAGCCTTCTGTTTAGCTTGGCCGGTTCTTTTACCGGATATCCCCTGGCTTGTGGCTGTGTCGGCTTTTTAGTGGGTTTTATTGTCTCAATTACCGTATGTCCTAAACGTGTTGCTCGGCTGAAAGCGGGAAAGCCCCATGGTTATTTAATGAAAAAAACCATCCTGACTTTGACACGTTTGGGCTTAAGGCGCTCTCCATATCTTCACCATGTCGGTACATGGCAAAAATCCAAAATCGTGAGGAAATCCCATGTTTAATTACTGGAAAAAAGTAGACAGTTTAAATCATATCAATCGCTTGTTACTGGCATTTGTGACTGTACTCATTTTGATTGTAGCAGGATTGATTATTACGCTTGCCAAGCTGCCCAATCGCTTTGAGTTTTGGCTCACGCCTGCCATGACAATCAATGGGGGTTTAATTAAAGAAAATCAGGTTCCCAAAGAGTATGTGCAAGGTTTTGTTGCTACATTGATACCTGCATTGAATACCTGGTCAAACACTGGAAAAGCAGAATTCACTAATAACCTTGCCAGCTTTCATTATTACTTTACCCCGCGCCATCAGCAATTAATGGAAAAAACATTAGCCGCTTACAAGGATGCCCAACTCTTTAACCGTACCCAGGTGGCAAGCCTTTATCGCTTCATGGAGGACGGGGATGTAAAACCGCTGGATGATAACACATGGGAAGTCCATCTGGTTTTGCGTATTACCCAAAGATTAAAAGATGACAGTCCCATGGTCATTGCTGACAAAGTGGTTGATTACCATATCCGTGTGGTCAAAGTGAACCTGTCTCGCCTGCAAAATCCCTTTCAGTTAGCCCTTGATGGGTACACCCAGCCAGAAACACTGGTTAAAGATTTGTTAGCTACTCACGTGGAGGAAAAACAACATGAAAAAGTTTAAATGGTTATTGGCTTTGATGAGCATGACTTGCAGTATTCAATCCTTCGCGCTCGATGCTGAGCATGTGTTATGGGATAAAACGCCCATTCCACTGGATTTATCTTTAAACGAAGAACGGCTGGTTCATTTCCCACAAGCGATCAGCATTGTGGACAATGAAGCAGACGATAAAATTGCAGTACTCAAGGTTCAGGATACTTTATACCTCAAAGGTAAAGAGGCTTTTGAAAACAAACGCTTGTTGATACAACTCATGCCCCAGGGCGAAGTAATCATCCTTAATCTCAGCGCCAAAGAAAAAATCGTTGCAGGAAAACCCATTGAAATTCTGTTTGAGAGTAAGGAAGAAACAACCAATGTTACCCAGGAATCGGCTAATGCCTTTGATATGAATGCCATCACGCTTACCCGTTTTGCCATTCAGACATTGTATGCACCACAAAGATTGTTGGTGATTCCTGAAGGGATAGGCAGAACGCCCATGCAAACCAGACGGCAAATCAATCTGTTTTATGGTGCAAGCATTGAAGCACGGCCACTGATTTCATGGCATGGCGGTACTTTTTATGTCACCGCAGTGGAGCTGAAAAATCTGTTAAACAAGGAAGTCATTGTTGATCCTCGCCGTATGGTAGGTAATTGGCAAACCGCTACCTTTTATCCCAGCAATACTTTAGCGCCACGAGGCAAGGAAGATACA
>Ga0066256_1003456_pt1 | contig 15219 bp, 1 predicted proteins | sample ThiBio_1000_biof_FD_87107 | JGI IMG/M metagenome (GOLD analysis project Ga0066256, IMG submission 87107) | Wastewater bioreactor microbial communities from Cape Town, South Africa - Thiocy_expt_1000_biof (version 2) | ecosystem: Engineered > Bioreactor > Thiocyanate-remediating >...
GGGCGCGGGCCCCCGGTGTGCGCGCCCCGGGGGGCGCCCGCCCCGCCTTGGCGGCACCCGCAGTTGGCCATGGTGGTGTCGGCGGGGGTGGCGGGGGGGGGGGGGGTGTACCCGCGCCAGCGCCACCGGGCTATGTTATGGGCGGTGGCGGCGGCGGCGGGGCAACTGGTGTTACCATCCCCGCCGACGTGTGGAGCGTGCCGCTGGCGGCGCACGGCGCAGCAATGGGCCTGGCAAGCAGCGGCGCAGTGGGAGGCGGCGGCGGCGGCGGCATGTACTACGGGATGCACCCTACCCATACCACGGGGAGCGGTGGCATGGACAGCGACGTCGTCATGGCGGTCAGTCGGCACCACGGCGGCAGTGGCGGCGGCGGCGGCGGCGGTGGCGGCGGCCGGCCCGTCATGGGCACTGCCGGTGTCAGTGGCGCCAGCGGCGCCGTGGCGCCACTCTCCAGCCCGTCACCGCGCATGTACATGCGTGACGCCGCCGGCGCGCTGGTCCCCGTGTTGGCTTCTTCCCTGCCGCAAGGCTCGCTGAGCAGTGACGCAATTGGGCGGCCTGCGGCGGGCAGCGGCGTTGTTGACGGCGCCACCAGCCGGTCGCCACCCACCGGCAGCGGCGCCAGCGGCGGCAACGGGCGGCGGCGGTACGACAGCAGCGGGTTTGTGCCGCCGCTGGCTGGCAGCGAGGCGGTGCTGACCAGCGGCACGGCGGGGTCAGACGGCGTGCTGGGCCTACGCTCAACACGCCGCACGCCGGTACGCATGCCAGGTGCACCTGTCACCGCGCTGCGTGCACCGCTTACTGGCGCGTCATCTGGGCCGCTCAGCCAGGAAGGCAGCAGCGAGGGGGACGCGCTGGGTGGCGGCGCGGCGGCGGCTGCCGCGTCCCGGTCGTCGGCGGGCCGCATCCTGGCGCGCGGCGGGCGCAGCGCGCCGGCGGCGGGCGGCAGCGCGGGCCTGGCCACCGCCGGCAGACCCGCCGCGGGATTGGCCTCCGGCGGTGGCGGCGGGGGCATGATGGGCAGCGGTGGGGTGGGCGGCGGCGGCGGCGGCGGCATTGGCGGCGGGCCGGATTCTATTGTCAGCTCGGAGCGGCGCAGCCAGAGCTCGCGCCTGGTGCATGCGGTGGGTGCCGCGGTGCAGCGCGCATTTGGCATGCGACGGGGCGGCGGCGTGGCATAGCCGTAAACGAAGCCGCGACAGTATATATGATATTTGGTGCCCTCGGCGATTATTAGGGCTTCATGTCATTCACAACTGTATTCAATTCGTCACAAACGTACTCCTCCAACGCGGCTAGGTGGCAAGGGCGAGGAGGAGGGCGGTGCCGCGCTTGGTCCAGTAGTCCGAGTCGTGCGCGCCGGCGCGCAGCTCGACGGGGATCATGAAGCTGGGACGCTCGCGCGTGCCGGTGCGGACGGGGTACATGTACAGCGGGCAGGAGTACACGCCCTTGGCAGCGGCCTTCACCACCTCGCGCGGCTTGAAGTGCACGACGGGCATGGGCGCAAACAGCTGCATGGGCTCCGGGTCGGTGAGCACCCCGCCGTCGCCGTCCCACCGCGCGCCCTCCAGGAACAGGCCCGACACGTACGCGCCCTCCTTGGGGTGCTCCTTGATGTCGGACGCCGGCTCGGTGAGCACCGGGAACTCAAACTCCAGCGTGTCGATGGCGAGGCCGTTCTTGCGCGCGGACGTCTGCAGCAGCGCGGTGAGGAAGCCGGTGGGGTAGGTGAAGCCGGCCAGCCAGAAGACGCGCGGCTGCTCCACCATGGCCCACGACCGCAGCTGCGCGACGCGCGCTTGCAGGTCGCCAAACCACAGGCCCAACGACTTGAGCGAGGGGTAGCAGAAGCCCCAGGCAGCGGGCACGCGGCCCACCAGCAGCGCGTCAAAGATGGCCTCCAGCTCCGCCGTGATGACCACCGTGCCGGCGATGCCGCGCTGCAGCGCCGCCAGCGTGCGGCGCATCGCCGCCAGCAGCGCGTTGTAGCGGTCCACTTCCTGGAACAGCACCACCTTCAGCGGCTCGGCGTCGGCGCGGCTGGCCACCACGCTGCGCACCGTCTCCACGTCAAACGCCTCCGGCAGCGCGCGCTCCAGGTCGCCGGCGGTGGCCATGACGCGGTCCTCCGGCCGCGCCGCGCCCTCCGCCACCACGCGCGGCTGCAGCGACAGGATGGTGGCCAGCAGCTCCTCCGAGTCCAGGATGGCGGACTGGATGTCGGCGTTGGCGTGCTGGCCAAACGCCTCCGGCGGGTCCGACAGCGGTAGCGCCGCCACGTACTCGCGGTAGTCCGCCACGCGCAGCGAGTCGTCGGGCACGTAGTAGTCGGGCAGGGCGGAGAGGCGGAACTGCGGTACGGCCAGCGCCTCCTCGCAGAAGTACTGCGCCACGTACACGTTGGCGAGCCGGCGGTCCCAGTTGTCCGTGATGCGCCCGCCGTAGTTGGCCTCCGCGATGAGGTACCGGATGGCGTCCCACGGCGTGCGGTCGCGGTAGGAGGACAGGTAGTCCGCCAGCAGGTCATTGCAGATGGCAAAGTCGGAGTTGTTGAAGTCGTACGGGATGTTCCAGCCCAGCGCCTTGAACTTGCGGCGCTCCAGCAGGACGGCGTGGAACCAGCACAGCGCAAAGAGCAGCTTGGCGTACTTGCGTGGCGCCGCCTCGCTGCGCCGCGCAAATTCCTCCTCGTCCAGCATGGTGAGCAGGCGCGTCAGGTTGGCCTTCAGGCCGCGCGGCGGCTCCGTCGTCATCTTGATGCCGCGCTGCAGCACCGAGATGGGGAAGCGCGGGTGCGGCGAGGAGGACAGGAAGAGGCGGAAGGCGGCGTGCGGCGCGGCGGCGGCGGCGGCAGCCGCTGCCTTGGCGGTGGTGGCGGCCGCGGCAGCGGTGGCGGCGGCGCAGTACGTGTCAATGATCTTCTCCAGCGCCGGCATCCACGAGATGGAGAGGTGGCAGTTCTGCAGGAACACCCAGCTGCCGGCACGCAGGCCCTCTGTGATGAGCCGCGTGGCGGTGGGCGCCTGCCCCTGCCCCAGACTGCAGTACTCCAGCTTCACGCCCGCCGCGCCCGCCAGCGCCACCACCTCCTTGGTGGGGTCCACGCCGGGCGACAGCACAAAGATGAGCGGCGTGACGGCGGTGGAGGAGTCCACGATGGCGCGCAGGTCGAACGGCGGCGGGTCGACGTACTTGGGGCCCAGGTTGGCCGCCACGAAGCGCGACGCCGCAAACAGGACGCGGTCCGGCCGCACGGAGCGCACCACCGTCATCTTCATGAGGTCGTCGCACTTGGCCTCCCACTCGCCCGGCAGCGCCTCGCGCTCCGGCACCGCGCTCATGTACCACGCCTGCCAGTCGCGCGTCGCCGACTCGAACGACGCCGCAATGCCGCCGAACCCCTCCAGCCGGTCCATCTCCGTCACGTTGTCCCACGCCGGCAGGCCCAGCCACTCCGCCGCCGGGTTGGGGCGCTGCTCCGACCGGTCCATCACCACGCCGCCCTTCAGGAAGAAGTCGTACACGACGCGGTTGATCTTGTGCGCGCCGCCGCCGCCGCCGCCACCGCCGCCGCCCGCGGCACCACTGGCGCCCGCCTTGGCGCCGTGCCCGCCGCTGCCGTGCCCACCCGCGGCGCCACCGCCGCCGCCGCTGGACCCACCACCACCAGCACTGCTGCCCTCCGCCGCCTCCGCCATCAGGCGGCGCACGCAGATCTGGAACGACAGCAGCAGCTTGTGGCGCTCAAACAGGCCGCGGCAGGCGTACTTGTACACCTCGTACGTGTGCCACTCGTTGATGGTGGTGATGCGCGCCCGCAGCTGCTCCTCCGCGCTGCCGTCCTCGTCGTCGAACCCCAGCGCCGCGGCCTTGGCCTTGGCGGCGGCGGCCTTGGAGTCGGCGATGGAGGCGCGGAAGAGGGCGGTGTAGGCGTCCAGACTGAACTGGTACATGGGGTCCACCGCCGCCAGGTCGTTGAGCACAAAGTAGAGGAGGGAGGCGCGCAGCGCGACGGGGCGGTAGCCGGCGCGCGCGGCGTCGATCTTACCCTCCATCTCCTCCGCCACCGCCAGCGCGTGCGTCACCTCCTCCGACGTCGCCTTCGACGCCTGCAGCGTGTCCACCAGGCTCTGGTCATCCAGCAGGGAGCCCTTGGACTCGGACAGCAGGCGCAGGATGGTGTTCTCCAGGTCCACCAGCTTGCGCTTGCCGGACGCCACCGTCACGATCAGCTCGCTCTTTTGCGCCTCCAGCTTGGGCTCCTCCATCTGCACCACCGTGCCCAGCAGCTGCGCCTGCAGGCCCTGCTCCTTCACCGAGAAGTTCACCAGCGCTACCTTGGTGGACACCTCCGGCGCGTAGTGCGGGTTGGACAGCTTGGTGGTGACGTACAGCCGGAAGTCGCGGTTCCAGTCCAGCTCCTTGTCGCCCAGCCGCAGCACCTCGCGCGTGCCGCGCTTGACCAGCGACTTGGTGAGCACCGGCTCCAGCGCGGGGTCCAGCTCCTCCTCGACGTCCTGCAGCAGGTACGGCAGGCCGTAGGTGATGGCCTGCTCCAGCTCGCGCAGGAAGTCCTTGGCCTTCAGGTCGGTAGCCTTCAGGCTGCGGCCCTTCTCCTTCTCCTTGATCCACTTGTTGGCTTGCCCCTGCGGGTCGATCATGAGCGGCCAGCGGCGGCCGCGCGTCACGATGACGCCGTTCTCGGTGGAGAACTGGTCGGTGGGCAGGCCCTGGATGTTCCAGTCGCGCACGTCGGCGGGGTCCGCCAGGAACGCCGCAAAGTTGAAGTCGTCCGACGACGGGATGGCGGCCTCCCGCACGCGCGCCAGCCAGCCCTGCACCAGCGCATCGCGGTAGCCCGTGTCGAACGGCCCCGCATACGACAGGAAGGCGGCGGCGACGAGCGCGTCGCCCGTCAGGTTGTGCAGCGCCACGTCGTAGCGGTAGATCGCCGCCTCCCACCGCACGCGCTCGCCCGACAGGCCGTTGATCAGCTTCTCCGCGCGCTCCAGCTTGTCCGACAGCGCCGCCGCCTCCATCTGCAGCGCCGTCTTCTCCGTCACGCTCTTGGTGTGCTGCGCGTTCAGTTGCTCCACCTTCGCCACCACCAGCGCCAGCTGCTCCTTCGCCTTGCCCAGCTGCGCCGCCTTCTCCGCCAGCAGCGCCTCCGCCGCGCGCAGCGCCGCGCGCTTGGGCTCCACCTCCTTCGCCACCGCGCTGTACAGCTCGATGGCGAGCACCCAGGTGGCGAGCGCCGCGGCGGCGGACGACGACTTGCGCACAAAGTCGGCGTCAAACTCCGTCTTCTCCGTGTACTTCTTCAGCTTCTTCAGCGTCGCGCCCGGCACGTTGTCCTTGTCGTACGCCTTAACCTGGCGCAGGAAGCCCGGCTCGCCGATCTTGGCCAGCGCGGTGGACCAGTCGGTGGGCAGGCCAAACAGCGTCATGACGGCGCCCATCACCATCATCACCACGTCCGGCGGCTTCTTGTACGCCTTCACCTCCGCGATGGAGCTGTTGTCCAGCCGGTCCACCTCCGCCATCGCGCGCTCCAGCGCCGGCATCGCCTCCGCCAGGTCCGCTTCCGCCTCGTCCGCGATCTCCTTGCACTTAGCCTCCTCCGCCGCGATGCGCGTCGACTGCTCCTCCACCTGCGCGCGCTGCTCGTCCGCCAGCCGCTTCTCCTGCACGATACGCACCAGCAGCGCGTCGCACTCCGCCGACGCCTTCTCCACAATCTTCTGCTTCGCCGCCAGGTCGCGCTGCATGTCCACCACCTGCGTCTTGCTGCTCTCCAGCTTGGCCAGGCCGCCCGCCAGCTTGTTGCGCGCGTCGCCCAGCTCGCGCCGCTTCTCTGCCAGCAGCGCGCGGTAGCCCAGCACCAGCTCCAGGTAGTGCGTCGGCGTCACGTAGTTGTGCCGCTTCAGCTCCGCCAGCATGCGCGCGCTCGCCTCCGTCACGCTCTTGTGCGCGGTGGCAAACACGGTGGCAATCTTGACGCGCAGCGGCGTGCCGTCCCCGCTCCCGCCGTCGCCGCCCGTCGCAGCCGCAGCTGCCGCACCTGCTGCCGCACCCGCGCCTGCCGCGCCCGCCGCACCGCCTCCGCCACCATGCGCCGCGCCTGCCGCGCCGCCTGCTGCGCCGCCGCCGCCGCCGCCACCACCAGCGGCAGCGGCCTCGCCGTCCGCCTCCACGCCCGTCGTCAGCTTCACCTCCTCCAGGAACTTGATGGCCACCTCGCGCAGCGCGTCCACCGGCCACTCGTGGAACCAGTCGATGGTGGTGCAGTTAACGAGGGAGGGGTACATGCGTGTGCGGTTGCGGAAGCCGTCGCCCACGGGGCTCATGCACAGCACGACGTGCAGGTTGGAGCGCACACGCTCAATGAACAGCGCCCACAGGTCGTCCGCGGTGGGCACGAAGCCGGCGCCGCGCTCCTTCTTCATGATAGTGCGCATGGTGTCCATCACGCCCACGCGCTCGTCGCGCGTGTACAGGTTGGGCACCTCGCCCGACGACAGGATGTTGTTGATGTCCTCCAGGAACGCCTCGTCCTTGATCTGCGTGTCAGAGAACAGGAACATGGTGGGCTTGCCCTCGATACCGGTGCGCGCGTACAGCTTCTTGATGTCCTCGTGGAACTCCATCAGGCGGTACTGCTTCGTGATCTCGATCTGGAACACGCCCATGCGCACGTCGTTGCCGTCGCGCGTCAGGAACGCCGCCATGCGCGCCAGCGACTGCCGCCCGCTGCCGCCCACGCCCACCAGCAGCGCGTTGCCGCGCAGCGTGCGCAGCACGCGTGCGATACGCGCAATGTGGCGCAGCGCGTCGCGGAAGAACACCAGGTTCATGGGGATGAGGCCGGGCGTGCTGTTGTACTCCACCAGCGCGTCCTCCACCGTCGCGCGCATGCGGTCCAGCGCCGTCACCTCGGCGTACGGCGGGCCGGCGGGCACGTCACTGCTGCTGGCAGCAGCTGCGCCAGCAGGCGCTGCGGGCGCCGCGCCGGCGGCACCGCCAGCCGGCTTGGCAGGCGGCGCCGCGGTGCTGCTACTACCGCTGCCACTTGCACCCACCACAAAGTCGGCGTATACGGGGCCCGCCTCCGCGCTCTCGCACGCCTCCAGCAGCGTGCGCAGCTGCGTGCCCTCCAGCGTCTTGTACAGCGCGGCGTCCAGGATGCCGCGGAACTTGGCAACGTCGTCCATGGAGGTGAAGCGGTCGGCGAAGGAGCGCAGCATCTCGTGCACCCACAGGCGCAGGAAGGTGTCCTTGGAGTCGCAGTCGCGCGGGTTGGCGGCCAGCAGGCCCTGCACCACCTTCGCGATATCGCGCAGGTTGAACAGGTAGTGCGCGTTCTGCGGCGTGGGCAGGAACTGCTCCACCACGCGCTCGTAGCACTGCACCGTGGCGGCCACGACGCCGGGCGCCAGGCGCTTCACGTCCTCCGTAAAGTCGGCCAGCTTGGGCACCAGGATGGACTCAAAGATGGTGCGCACCTGCTTCTCGGCGGGGAACGTGAAGTTGATGACGTTGAAGCGCGACTGCAGGCGCTCCGAGATGACGTTGCGGCCGCCGCCCGGCGGGCCCATCGCCGTCACCAGCTGCATGTCCAGGATGAAGCGCCACGTCTGCTTCGCGCGGTCGTACCAGCCGCCGTAGTCGATCCACTGGCGCAGCAGCTCCAACGGCGGCTGGCTGCCAAAGGTGTCCTTCTTGGGCATGTTCAGGTCGTCCACCAGCACCACCAGGCGCTTGCCGTTGGGCGGGCCCATCTTGTTCTTGCTGCGCTTCTCCAGCGCGCCCTCAATGATGTCCTGCACCGTGTGACTGGAGGTGGCGGCCGAGAAGTACAGCGTCAGCTTGGTGTACTCCTCCGTCGGCAGGCCGTCCAGCTCCTGCTGCGCCAGCACCGTCTTGCCCGTGCCGGTGTTACCCACGATGGACACGTGGCGCCCGCGCGCCAGCAGCGCGTGCACCACGTACAGGTTGCGCAGCGTGTCCACCGTCGGCACGATGATTTTGGCGAACGGCGTGTCCTTGCCCGGCCGCCACGACGCCGACAGCTTGTCGGACCACTGCTTGAACTCGCGCGCGCCGGCGTCCACCCAGTAGTCGTACACGGTGCCGACGGGCGGGAACAGCGGCTCGATCTCGCGCACGCAGTCGTTGAAGCGGCGGCGCGACGCCTCGTCCACCGACGCGCCGATGGACCACACCGCCGCAAACGCGAACCAGCGCTCCGCCAGGCTGGCGTAGCCGGGCGCTTCCGCCGCCGCGCGGCCAAGCCCGTTCTCAGCCGAGTACAGCGCCGCAAACAGGTGGCAGAGCGACAGGACGGCGTGGAAGTCGCCGGTGGGCACCAGCTCCTTGCACTCCTTGCGCCGGAACCGCAGCAGGCGGGGCACGTACTTGGCAAACAGTGCCGTCACCAGCTCCACCTCTGCGTTGCTGCCGCCGCCGGTGGTAGCAGCACCGCTGCCGGACGCAGTGGACCCAGCCGCGGCACCACCTCCACCACCACCACCAGAAGCAGCACCACCCGCGGCGGCAGCAGCGGCTGCCGCCTTGGCGCCAAAGGTGCGCGCAATCCACGACGTGACGTACGGCTGCCAGCCCAGGTCGTTGACGTCCACGTACACCATGCCGGCGCGCGACACGGTGGCGGGCGACGCCACCGCCAGGTCCTGCACCTCAAACAGGAGCGACATGCCCTCCGTCATGCCGATGCGGTCGCCGTTGATGAGCGTGAGCGTCTTGTTGTCGTCCATCACCGTGTTCATGGACTCGATCCACAGCGTGTCCACGGGGCCGTCCAGCACCAGCCACTTCTCGTCCGGCTTCTCGTCGCGCGCAAACATGCGGAAGACGGAGGACAGGATGCCGTCCGTCCACTCCATCGTCTGCAGGTCGTACGCGCCGTACAGCTCGTTCATGGAGATGGACTTGGGGTTGATGACCTCCACGCGCACGCGCTGGTAGGCGTCGGGGCGCGTGCCGGCGAGCGTGGTGGTGGCGGCCGCCAGCATCTTCCACGTCGTCGACTTGCCCGCCAGCGTGCGCCCCACCAGCATGTTGCAGTGGCGCGTGGACTTGGAGTCACGCAGCTCGATGCACTTCTGCAGGATGGTGGCGTGCGGCTGCAGGCCCGCCTTCACCAGCTCCGCCTCCACCTGCCCGCCCAGGTCGCCGCCCTCCAGCGGCGGCAGCTCCAGCGCGGGGAACAGGTCGCCCAGCAGCAGGCGGAACAGCTCCGCGTCCGCCTTGATGAACTTGGGCATGTTCATGTCGCGGATGGCGCGCAGCACGATGTAGTCCTCCGCGACGGACGGGTCGGCGCGCTTCAGCGCGCCGGCGCACACCAGCACGCCGCGCAGCGAGCGCAGGCCGTAGTCGTAGTGGTCCTGCTTGGACAGCTGCTGCACCATCAGCTCGTACAGCGACACGGTCTTGCGCGCCAGCGGGCGCGAGTTCTGGAAGCCCTCCGACTGCAGCATCACCTCCGCGATGAGCGCCAGGTCGGGCACCATCATGGCGACGGGGCGGAACAGCGACTTGAGGTTGTCGGGCAGCTCCGTGCGGCCCGCGTACCCGGGGTTCATGGTGATGAAGATGCCCGCCTGCCAGTTGCACCGGATGAGCGTGTCCATGAACACAAACTCCGTCTTGCGCGCGCGGATGGCCTCCATGATGGCCAGGATCTGCTGCGCCACCACGGACAGCACCTCGATGTCGATGCGGTTGAACTCGTCAAAGCAGCCCCAGCCGCCCGACTGCACGAGGCCGGAGAACATGCGGCCCACCGACTTGAAGTCCAGCTGGTCGGAGCAGTTGAACACGACGACAAACTTGGCCAGGTTCTTGCCCAGGTCCTTCACCGTCTCCGTCTTGCCGGTACCGGCGGGGCCCGCGGGCGCGCCGCCGCGCTGCAGGTACAGCGCGGTGGTGAGCGTCAGCACGCAGCGGTCGGTGAGCGGCGTGATGACGAGGCGGCCGTTGTTGCCCTGGTACTCGTACCCGTACTCCAGCACCGCCTTCGTCTGCTTGGCGGTCACCATGCCGTACTGGCCCTCGCCCTTCGCAAACTCCAGGCGCAGCTGCGACAGCCACTCAAAGTCCTCCACCGACTTGCAGTCGGCGCGGATCATGCGCTCCATCACGTCGCGCGCGTGCAGCTCCACCGTGATGAGCGCCACCACCTTCTTGCGGCTCACCTTGTCCAGCGGCGACCGCACGATCTCCGCCAGCTTGTTCAGGTACACCACCTGCCGCTTGCGCGCCAGCTTGAGGCCCTTGCGCGGCGCGGCGGAGCGCAGCTGGCGCTCGCAGTTCACCACAAAGTTGATCATGCCCGCCGTGATGAGCAGCTGGCCCGGGAAGTCCTTGATCCACTTGGCCTTGTCCTTGCCGCGCGCCGCCGGCAGCGCGCCGCCCAGCTGCTTCTGCAGCGCCCACCGCATGCACCGCTCCACCTCCACCAGCCACGCCTCCACCGGGCCGTCCACGATCACCTTGCGCTCAAACGGCACGCGCTCGCCGTCCGGCGCATTCATGCCGTGCGCCTCGTACGTGCGGTTGCCCGCCGCGCCCGGCTCCAGCAGCTGCAGCGTCTGGATGCCCTCGAAGCACTTCTTGATGTGCTTCTGCACCTGCGCCGGGTCGCGGCTCTGGCCCAGGATCTCCAGCAGGTCGTCGTTGGACAGGAAGTAGAAGCGCGGGAACTGCTGGCGCTTGGACTCCAGGTACTGGTCCAGCGCCTTCTGGATCGTCTGCAGCTTGGCGTCCATGCCCTCCAGGTCCGCCAGGTAGCCGGGCGCGGCGCACGCCGCCAGCGCGTTGCGGTTGGCGGCGATGCGGTTCATGACCGCCACGTACGCGGCGTTGACGGAGTCAAACAGCGCCGCCTCCAGTGACAGCATCTTGCGGATGTCCTCTGACGCCATGAAGATGGACTCCAGGTACATCCACTGCCGCTGCACCGCCAGCTGCAGGTCCAGCGCCTCCGACGTCGTCGCCAGCGCGCGGTCCCAGTAGTCCAGGTCGGCGGCAAAGGCGGCGTAGTAGGGCGACGCCTTCATGGTGGACACCGACACCGCGTGGTCCTCCAGCGCCTGGAACACGTCCTCCGTGGACCGGATCTTGTAGTACACCGTCTTGTACTCCACGATGTCAATGTCCAGCCCCGCCCACGCGCGCCGGATGTCCGCCAGCGCCGTCTCCACCGCCAGCTCCTTGTTGGCGGTGGCGGACAGGTCGTCAATGAAGTCGGCGTAGCGCTGGAAGCCGGCGGCGACGACGCGCTCCAGCGTGAAGTCGGGCGACGTGGGGTCGAACGAGCTGCCCACCTCCTTCATGAGCGACCGCCAGTGGCGGTCGCGCAGCGCCGGGTTGCCCAGCGCCGCCACCAGCGGCATGGGGGCCTGGAAGGCCTTGATGCGCGCATCCTGCGCCTGCCACACGCCCCACTTCTTCAGGTCGCGCAGCTTCGTCAGCCGCTGCCGGTACCGCGCCGCCGCCTCCTCCATGCCCGCCACGTCCAGCCCCGTGAACGCGCCGCGCTTCCACGCCGCCCAGTCCGCCTCCCACGACTCTGCCAGCAGCCACACCGACTCCAGCGCGTCCAGCTCGCGCTCCGTCTCCGCCAGCTGCGTGTACTCGGGCGACGGGATCTCAAACACCTCCACGCCGGGCGCCAGCGACCGCTCCTTGGCGCGCATGGCCGCCAGCCGGCCGCGCCACGCCGCGATGCGCTCCTTCGCCTCCGCCACCGGCATGTCGCCGCCGTACGGCAGCGAGTCCTTGGCGAGCGCGCGCAGGTCCGCCAGCTCGCTCTCAAAGCCGGACATGGTGTCCGCCAGCTCGCGCTTCATCACCGCCTTCGCCTTCTTGATCGCGTCCTCGCCCGCGTCCAGCGTCGCCTGGAACGCCGCCCACGCCGGCCGCAGCGACGCTAGGCGCGTCAGCTCCACTTCCTCCACCGGCACCTCGTACTTGGCTAGCATGGCGTACATGTCCTCCAGCGGGCCAAACCGCGCCTCGTTGGCCTCACGGTCCTTGCGCAGCTGCTTCACCAGCCGGATGTTGCGCGACAGCTGCTCCAGGTTGGCGGGCGGCGCCGCCAGCGTGCGCGTGGCGTCCGTCATGATGTTGGTCAGCTCGTCCAGCGCCTTGCGCGCGCTGGCGTTCAGCAGGCCCGTCACCTGCCGCCGGCCCGCCTGGCACAGCTCCAGCAGGGTGGCGCGCAGCAGCGAGTAGTCCACGTACAGGAAGTCGCACGCGGGCGTGGCGTTGCAGTCGGTGCGGATGTCGCCCTCCTCCGTGATGAACACCTTGATGAACTCGTCCACCTTCACCAGCGAGTTGGGCGGCTTGTTGTACCGCGACGTGATGATGGCCTTGCTGTCGGGCGCCCACAGCTTGGCGCGCTTGTCCGCCGTGAACGGCTCCTTCAGCTTCGCCAGCGCCGGCGCCGTCGCCTTGGCCGCGTCGCGGATGTCGGACAGCTGGCTCAGCACCGCCTTGTCGTTGGAGATGACCTCAAAGAACGTCATGAGCGGCTTGGCGGCGGTGGCAATGACCGCCGCCACCGTCGCCGCCGCCGCCGCGGCAGCCGCAGTCGCCCCCGTGCCACTCAGTGACGTGGCACTAGCGGTGGCGGCGCCGGCAGCTGCGGTGGTGGCAGCGGCAGCGGCAGCGGCGCCCACTGCGGCGTCCTCCTCGTCCTTGGTCTCAGCAGCGCCAGCGGCACCGACGGCGCGCGGGCCGCCCAGGCCGCCGCCCGCCGCGGCGCGCATGTTCAGCGTCGCGATGGCGGCCTTGGTGGCGTTGTAGCCGCGCACCACGAGCGGCAGCTGCTCGTCCAGGCGCGGCACGACGGCGGTGACGGTGATGGACTCGCGGCTGACGTCGGTGATCATGGCAATGACCTCGTCAAAGGTGGGACGGAACTCCAGCACGCCGCCCTGCAGCACGAGCGCCACCTTGAACACGGGGTTCACCTCGGGCTCCTTGGAGGTGGGGTCGCCGCAGATGGCGCGCTGCAGGCTGGTGAGCGACGCCTTCACGGTGGCGCGCAGTGCCGCCTCCACCCGCCGGTCCGTGTGCTGCACAAACCGCGCCCACGCTTTCTGCACCGGCGCGGGGTCTGCCTTGAACAGCGCGTACATGCGCACCATGGCGTCCAGCATCTGGCGGTGCAGCGCCGCCATGGTGGCGCGTGCGCGCGCGCGGTGCTTCGACTGCCGGTCCTCAAACACGCCCTCGTCGTGCACGTAGTTGCGCTCAATGTCGATGAGCGCGGTGGCGCGCAGCGCGTCCACCAGGCGCGCCACCGTCGCGCGGTTCGCCTTGAACGCCTGCACCACCGCCCACGCCTCGCCGCACGCCTTGCGCACCTCCTTGATGTAGATGTCGCGCGCGTTCTTGGTCAGCCACGTGATCTTGGCCAGCCCCGGCGCCAGCTTGCGGTCCAGCCGGCGCACCACGTCTGCAAACAGGCCGCTCTCCACCTCGTCCAGGCTGGCCACGATGGCGCCGTACTCGCTGCACACCAGCAGCACGTACTGGCGCAGCACGCGCAGGCCCTCCGCGTGGCTGTGCAGCAGGTCAGAGGCAAAGAAGGGGATGAGGTACTTGCCCTCAAACTTCTCCCAGTAGTGCACCTCCGCCATGAGCGCCAGCAGGCGGCGGTCAAAGTTGGAGCGCAGGAACGCGGGCGCACCGCCGCCTGCGCCGCCCTTGCCGCCCCGCCCGCCGCGCCGCGCGCCGCCGCCGCTAGTACTGCCGGCAGCCGCAGCGGCGCCACCCGCCGCACCACCGCCACTGCCACCTGCCGCACCGCCACCGCCACCACCACCATCGGCGGTCGGCGAGGCGGCGTCCGCCAGCATGGTGGTGGAGCGCGCCAGGAGCGGACGGCAAGGCGGTCCAGCACGCCCTGCGGGTCCAGGTCGGCGATGGAGGCGGACCACTCGGTGTACCGCGCCTTCATATAGTCGTCCAGCGACGACAGCAGCTTGGCCACGTTCTCCGCCGTGTCGCCGGTGGCGCGCAGCGGGCCCAGGAAGCTGGAGGCCTTGGACAGGAGGCGCCAGTCGCGCTCCACGCGCGCATGGATGCCACGCGCCCACAGCGCGGCGCCCGCGTACGCGGGCTCGTCGGGCGTCAGCGGCGGCGCCTTCTGGTTCGCCTCAAAGTACGTCTTGGCGTCGGCCAGCTGCTTGGCAAAGAGGGCGTACACGTCGCCCGCCTTCTTGTCCACGGCGCGCTGCACGGCGGGGCGGGAGGCGAGCGACGCGAACGCCTCCAGCAGCTCCACGGCGGTGGACACGGTGGTGACGCCGGTGAAGGCGTCGTTGATCACGTTGGCCATCATGACCTCCAGGTCTTTCATGCCCGTCTTGAACGCGTTGTTGGCGTCGTGCCACCGCGTGGCCTTCACGTCCAGGATCTCGTGCGCGATGTCGCGCAGGATGCCCAGGTAGCCCACAAAGCCCTCCTCGATGGTGAGCAGGGAGCGCGAGATGGTGGGGCCGCGCGCGCCGCCAAAGGCGGGCAGCGGTGAGACGGCGCCGCCCGGCCCGCTCTTGCGCGCAAACTGCACCTGGCCCTCGCACACCTCCAGCAGGTCGCGGCACCGCTGCATGAACGCCTCCAGCTGCGCAAAGATGGACATGACGTCAAACGTCCACAGCAGGCCGCGGCGGCCGGGGTCCGCCGCCACCGCCGCCACCGTGTCGTTGTACGCGCGCCGCCACTCGGCGCAGGTGGCGAGGCAGTCGTTGAGGACGGCGGTGACGGCGCGCGTGTCGCCGTCAAACACGGCGGGCACGGAGATGTGCGCGATGCAGCGGCGGATGACCTCGTTGGAGATCTTGCGCAGCAGGCCGGACAGCCGGTCCTCCGCGTAGTAGTAGCGCGACACGGAGCCGATGACGCGGATGCGCGCCAGCAGGTCGGGCAGGAGGGCGGGGATGTCGCGCACGCCCGCCGCCGCCAGCGCCTCGCACTGCGGCCGCAGGATGGACAGGAAGCGCAGGTTGTCGTTGGCCTCGTCGGAGCCGCGCTGGATGGACTTGGCGAGCGCCTCAAAGGGCGCCAGGTACGACGACCCCGCCTCGCGCAGCACCGCCAGGATGGCGAGCAGGCCGGGCGCGTTCAGCTGCTGCGACACGCCCGACAGGTCCTGCGTGCGCGACGCCCAGAACT
>Ga0066256_1003457_pt1 | contig 15218 bp, 14 predicted proteins | sample ThiBio_1000_biof_FD_87107 | JGI IMG/M metagenome (GOLD analysis project Ga0066256, IMG submission 87107) | Wastewater bioreactor microbial communities from Cape Town, South Africa - Thiocy_expt_1000_biof (version 2) | ecosystem: Engineered > Bioreactor > Thiocyanate-remediating >...
TGTAATTGATTTACTTTAACACGATATTCTGCAGAATTAGGTAATCCTTTACTATACCATGCCAAATGCTTACGCCCCATTTTAACACCTAATTCTGGGGTATGGTAAGCCAAAATCTCTTGATAGTGGTTCAAAACAATTTGCTTCATTTCGACAAGTGTCGGAGCAGGTAGCTTATCACCTGTTTTCAAATAGTGACTAACTTGATTTAAAAACCATGGCCTTCCAAAACAACCTCGAGCAATCATAACACCATCAGCGCCTGATTGTTTCAAGAGTTCAGCAGCATCTTCTTCTGTATTGACATCGCCATTGCCGATAACAGGAATTCTTACAGCTTCTTTAACTTGATGAATAAAAGCCCAATCTGCATGTCCGTTATAAAGCTGACATCTTGTGCGACCATGTACTGTGACCATTTGAATCCCGCATTCTTCAGCAATTTTAGCTAAGCGAGGAGCATTGCGACTATTATCATCCCACCCCGTCCGCATTTTTAATGTCACAGGAATATTAACAGCTTTGACTGTCGCTTCGATGATCTTTGCTGCGTGAACTTCGTCTCTCATAAGAGCAGAGCCTGCATGTCCATTAACAATTTTTTTCACTGGGCAACCCATATTAATATCAATCAGATCTGCGCCAAGATCTGCATTGAGGCGTGCAGCTTCAGCCATGACAGTTGGTTCACAACCGGCAAGTTGTACAGCCATAGGGCGCTCTTCTTTTGTTTTTTGCGCCATTTTTAAGCTTTGCCGCGTTTCACGAATCATCGCTTGCGAGGCAATCATTTCTGACATTACTAAGGAAGCGCCAAATTTTTTTACAAGATTTCGAAAAGGAAGATCTGAAACACCTGTTATCGGTGCCAAAATTACGTTTCCATCAAGCTTGATAGGGCCTATTTGAAGTGTCAACTTTTAGTCCTACTTAAAATTATCATTAGATATTCTTTCTAATAATATTTCGTATTTTCTGCAACAAACTTCGCGAGAAAGTGATACTTTTTTAAGAAGAACAGAAAAAGTAAAAAATTTTATGTTATAATAATTAGAATAAGTAAAGAGTTAGAACATGATCAAGTTAGAGCAAGCCATTCTAAACCCTAAGGGATTTTTTAAAACCCCACAAGAAGTTGTGAATAATCAAACTTTTTCAATTGAAGAGAAGATAATAATTTTAAGGTTATGGGCCTATGATGCTGAAAGGCTTGAAGTTGCAGAAGAAGAAAACATGGCTGGGGAAGACGAAGACATGCTTAAAAATATTATAGATTGTCTCTCTACTTTAGAGAGGCAGAAGAGTATATAATCTATGTTTTAATTGCGACTAACGCTTGGAAGTTTCTTGAAATTATATTAGAGTGCGAAGCAACGCGCTCGTAGCTCAGCAGGATAGAGCACAGGATTCCTAATCCTGGGGTCGTGGGTTCGAATCCCGCCGGGCGCACCAATAAAATCAATTACTTATGAGATTTTCTGGCTGAACTAAAATAAATTTGGAAGCAATTTGGAAGCAAATTGAAATATCTCGCATAAAGGGCGTTTTTTACTGAATATGGTTAAAACGCAATATCAACAAAATTTTAAGGCTCATTCTTGAGACTCTGCTGAGATATAAGAGCGTCACTAATTCTACAGTCCATGATTACAGGTATCGTTTTGATTGTGCAAAAGATAGGCTTTCAAACACATGGATTTGCTGCAAGGATCATATGAATGTCTTCAAGGATGTTTCGACCGCGCTAGCAAGTCTAAACCTTTTACTGGGGTAGAAGAGAATATCCTGAAAAAGAAGGATCAAAAGAATCAGAGTTACTGTCGTTATCTACACTAGCTTGGCCAGCATAATACCATTCTATTGTTCTTATTTTTTCATCCTTCAAAGTCTTTTTGATGTGCGCAATTCCTTTTTAGTCTCTAAATGAATGTGGCTTAACTGTTCCTATTCTGCTTATAAGCCTCATTAAGCAGATCGCATTCAGGCAAGGCTGCATCCAAAGAGAGTTGTTGTATCTCTGCCTTCTCGACTTCAGAAATTGTTTGAATGAGTAAATCAAGTGATCGGATAATGCTTATAGTTTGAGCTTCTGCACTTTGCGAAATACAATGCTTAATGAATTTTTTATAAGGATGGTTATGAGCATTGAGTTCTAGACAACGTTTGTGCAAGTGAGTAGTAAGCCAGAATCTTGGCAAGATGGCGGCAAAAATTGGAAGGAATAGCCTTTTTTCAGTTAAAGTGTTTAGGAAGTCTATATATTCTTTGCAAGCAGTCGTTATGTTATGCGAGTTTCCCTTAAGTTTATCTAACTGGATGCTAAGGCCACTCGCTGCCATGAGAGAGAATTGCGCATTTTGTACAAAAACTCGATTAATGCATTTTGGATAATTCAGCTTTGAGAGAAGGATCATCTCCTCAGAAAGAGAGCGCCAGACCCGTTCTTGTTGATTAAGGCAGAAAGCAAAAATAGTTTCTTTTAAGTCCCCATTGAATAAATGCTCATAAAAAGGGTGTTTGAGAACAGCTTTAGATAGATATTGAAGAGGACTCTCGACCATGTTTAGGAAATGGGAATTTAAGCTTCTTAGGTTTTCAGGATCATCCATGGCGCTCTCCTTTCAATAAAAAAAGAACGCCAGTTTTATTTAAACATTGAAGTCTATTATTTCCTGATGAACAAAAAATCAGGGGTAGAAACTTATTATAAATATATGTTATAAAATACATATACACGTATCCTCATGGTTATGTGTTGTTGAAAGCCCGCGTTACGACTGCGAAATCTAAGCGCGGGTTTTTCTTTTGTTATCTCAATACTAAATGATTAGTGCCTGAACCCCCTTAAAAAAGATCCAGCAGCCTGAAGGCCACTGGATTGAGTTAACAGGGAGGCTTTACGAGAAGTGAGATACTCTTCGTCACTCGGTATGGCATCCATGCCAAACTTGTTGATTGTTTGTTCATTTATTAAATCATCTTCCTGTTTATAAGTATTATAAAGAATAGAAGGGAGAGAAGCTCTTGGCTCCTCTCGACCTTCTACCGTTGGCGCGGGAGGAACGCCAAACTTTATTACGGAATTTTGGTTTAAGATTGTTTGAGCTTTGATTGGTTCAAACCTATCTATTAATCTAAGTGACACACAATATGATAAATTGTTCATCAATTTTTTAGTGCTGAAATAACTATAAAACATGTTCTTTTCCCCAATTTCTCTACCTGTTTATTTCGTCTTATTATTCTAATTATTATAACGATATAATATTGATGTTTTCTTGTAAAGAAAAATAAGAAGAATAATTTCTTATTTAGAAAATAATTTATAAAACAATAACTTAATCGTGATTATTTAAGGTCATAACCAATATAAGTTTTCGTTATTTTGTAGGAAGTAATTCAAAAAAACACCTATAAACACTAATTTAGTGTTGACTCGATAATTTTATCAAGGTAGATATATTTTAAGAAAAATTTAAGATAATTTTTTCTTATTTAGAAAGGAATCTCACTATGAAAAAGAAAATTATAGAGTTAAGCAATATTCCTCATCAATTTATGATCTCTGTAGTTCAAAAATAATTTTAATGAAGTGATACTGTTAAACAGTAGATTGTATGGGCTCATAATAATATAAGTTAATCTAGTTTTTTCTAAAAATATGAGAATCTGGCTTTTTACTCTCTTTTTCTAAAATCTCAACCATATAGTCCCCAAAGACTGTAAGGCGTTTAACATGCTCAAGCCTCTTGGGATATACATAGTGTACATCAACCATAGGTCCCTCTATGTCTGAAAGAACTTCTATGAGCTTTACGCCTTTAGATACTTCTTGAAATTTTGAAATTGATACGATTCCTAAACCAAGTTCAGCTGCTCTCGCGAGTCCTAATGCAGAGTTAACTTGCAAATAAGGCTCTCTCGTTTCGTCATTTTTTGTCCCAAGCTTTAAATGCCAATCTACATTTCCAAATGGAATTCTCTTATCTTTAGCAAATGCAATTAACCGATGGTTATCTAAATCTTCTGGCTTTTTGGGAACACCAAACTCTTTCAGGTATAAAGGGCTTGCAAATAAGCCTAAGGGATAAGACAGCAGGTATATATGGACAAGTTCAGGGCTCTTAGGAACAAAAGGTCTAATGGCAACATCAGCATTTTGAGATCGCATATCCAAATTTTCATCGTTTCCGCTAATGCTTATTCGCATCTCTGGGTATTTTTTCAAAAAGCCGGGTACATAATGAATTAGCCATGCTGCATGACCCACTGTCGTTGCTATATTAAGCTTACCTTTCGGTTCATTATGCTTTTCAGACATGAGGCTTTCAATTATTTTAGCCTCAAATAAGAGCTTTCCAACTACTTCATAGACTAGTTGTCCTTCGGGTGTTAAAGAAACAGTGCCATGGCCTCTTTCCAATAACAGACTCCCAAATTGGTCTTCTAACTCAGAAATTTGACGACTCAACCATGATTGTTTGACGCCGACTATTGTCTCAGCCAAAGTGAAGCTTCTTGTTTTTGCAACATAATAAAATGCAGATAATTGTTTAAGGTCTAACAATAGTGTTTTCCAATTAATTACTCAGCTACTCTTCATTGAACGAAAGAACAGCAATAAATTTTTCTCATCACATCATGGCCTAATGTAAAATCTTTTGCTAGGAAAATTATGAATTATTTATGAAACTTAATAGGATGTGCGTATGGAATTAACTCCAAAAATTAGCTGTCTAATTTTAGGAGTTTACTTTAGCATTCGTGGGGGATGATTTTACTCTTTAAGCCAGCCCTGTAGGTGTATTTATTATTTTTCCTCACAACTCGCCAGTTAATCTGCTTGAAGGCTAAGGTGGCCCCCTCCCACCCATAATAGCTTCAGATTAACAAAAAGTATTTTCATATTTCAAGGAGAAAAGCAGCCAGTGTCTTATGCTCCTCATTATTGTGCCACAGCGTAAGGAAAAATTCTCTTACTGAAATCATTACCATTCCACTTTCTTGAATGTTCTCAGCTACCACTGTTTTATTTCACAACACCTTTTCTCCTCTCTCTTTTTGATATGGCTGTGTGTCTCATTCTTTCATGGCTTTATTCTTCCTTTGTTTGGACTCAACCAATACCTGCCTTTTCTACATGGCTTTAGCCTTGGCGAGTCCTTTTTCAATCATCTTTGCGCCGCAAGCGGTCTCCCGAAAAGATGATTGAAAAACTCCCCTGATGCCAAGGCTTCTTTAATCCATGAAAGGTCGGAATGGTTTCGATCTTCAATATAGGAGAATTGCAATGAAAAAGAATCAACCCACATACACTATCTATCAAGTGATTGAACGAGAGAAAGATTTAAAGATCTGGACAAGAATTGGCGTTGCTTGGATGCATCAAGACGGTGAAGGTTTCAATCTTGTTTTCGATGCCAAAAATTTGGAGAAAGAAAAAATAATGTCTAAAAACAAACTATTTTCTAACTTCAGTTTTTATATAATATGCTTGATCATTCCTTTAAGGGATGGGAAATTTTAGCAAATCCAATCTTACCTTTGAGCTCTAAGTAGCTGTGGGAATATTCATCTGTTTCCCTTAGCAAAGATTTTAATTCCAGTAAAGCACCAAAGAGAGCATGTACTTGATCTTTACACTCGATATTCTTTTGAAGGTCAGTGCCGAGTTCAATTGAAAACTCTTCCAACAGTCCTGCCTTTTCAAGCAGCCCGCCTGCTTGTATAAGGGTTCTCGTTCTTGCTTTTCGGAGTGCAGAATTAATAATGGTAATTTCAAATTCTTCCTTTCTTTTTAACCTCTGAATCGCTTTCTGAATACGTTTAATTTGGCTGTGGTGCGACCTGAGGAGAGCGAAAGGAAGTTGCCTTTTGTAACCACACCTCTTTCAGCTTGGGTGACTTATTCTCCCAGGCATGGGTGATCAGCCCTGCAACCAGCTCAGGTGAGTATTCTTCCCCTAAGATCTGATGGCACTTCCTGTATAATTTAAGGGCGTCTCTTGTTACCATCTCAGCTTCTTTCTTCTTAAGAAGCTCAATTTTTTTCCTGACTTGATTAATGTTATTCATAACTGTTTTTCTCCTAAAATCTATGGTGTTTTTTCTTGCCAAAAGGGAGATTTCCTCTCCCTTTAAAACCCCACTTTTCCCTTTTTAGTAGGCAATTATAAGCATATTATAGAAAGTATAATTCGGCAAGTCTTGGCGGCAAATTTTATACGACAAGCGCGCAGATATGTTGCAATAAAATTGCAACTCTCCGCTTCGGGGCAAGCCCCGTGCGCCTTGAGGCGCATAGAGAACAGTCATTTGAAATAATGACCAAGGCAAAGTTTAGCCAACAGCCTTGAACCGAGTCTTGCGTGGTGAATGGTAACAAACACTACGAAGCGTAGACAGGGAGATAGTAGGCCGGAATCGAAAGGTGAAAAGGATAATTAACCCCAAAATCCACCGAATTGTGAGGTCGCCGACCTACGTGGTGCTTATGGGAAGGCAGCAATCTATTAGTTGTTAAAGGCAAGACTAATAGATGACTTCTGGGGTTGGTACCTACAGCATGCTATCAAGGGACTCTATGTGAACAAGGGAGATCCTATAAGCTCAGGCGGAGCTTGTAAGAGCCAAACAAGTTTAGCACGCGAGGATGGCTTGACGGTTTATAGGAAGTCCGACTGGTTGATAGTACTTAGAGACAGGGAGAGCCTGTTACAGGGGGAAGCGACCAGCAGGATTTGGATTCTTTTAGGGAAACATGAGCTCTATCCAATGAGAGGATCGGGCCTTAATACAAAGTAAGGAGAAACCCAGTCATGGCAACGAAACTAGAAGGAATAGCAGTAAAAGCTCGGGCTGAGAAAGACCTGAGATTTACATCTTTATGCCATCACATTACACGAGAGCTGATAGGGGAAAGTTTAAATCGTATCTCCCCAAAGAGCGCTCCTGGAATAGATGGTATAACTGTAAGTCAAGCTAAAGAAGACTTTCATCTGTGGGTTGAGGAGATGCTCCGATCGATCCATAGAAAAGGATACAAAGCTCCTGCAGTAAAACGCGTCTGGATTCCCAAACCAGGGAAATCAGAAGAACGCCCTTTAGGAGTTCCTTGTATCGCTGATCGTGCCCTGCAGAGGAGTGTTACAAAAGTATTGGAAGCTATCTATGAGCAGGACTTCTTGGCCTGTTCCTTTGGTGGAAGACCAAACCTAAGTGCACACCATGCATTAGCCACTTTCAATGAAATTGTATCAGGAAAGTACGTTAACTGGGTACTAGAGGCAGACTTAAAGAATTTCTTTGGAAGCTTAAGCCAGCAATGGTTGATTAGGTTTGTTGAGCACCGAGTAGGAGACCCAAGAATACTTAGCTTGATTAGGCGATGGCTTAAAGCAGGCATCTTGGAAAATGGAGAGATCCATCTAAGTGACAGTGGAGTTCCCCAAGGGGGCTCCATTAGCGTACTTCTAAGCAACATTTACCTACATTATGTCTTAGATCTTTGGTTCGAAAAGGTTGTGAAACCTAAACTCAAGGGAGAGGCATACTTAATAAGGTACATTGATGACTTTGTTGTATGCTTTCAATATCGCTCAGATGCTCGAGAGTTCCAAGAAGCTCTTCAGAAACGGCTTAAGAAATTCTCTTTAGAGCTTGCACCAACTAAGACCAGGCTCGTTGAATTTGGGAGATTTGCACAAAGGAATGCACTAACAAGTAGGAAGAAAACGGAAACAGTCTACTTCCTCGGGTTTACGCACTTTTGCGCAAGAAATCTCAAAGGAAACTTCATGGTTGGGCGTAAGACAGAGAAGACAAGGTTTAAAAGAAGCATAGAAAAGATCTATCAACTTCTAAAGGACATTAGGCACTTCTCAATCAAAGCTCAAAGAGTAAGGATTAACCAAGTCCTTCGAGGACATTACGCTTATTATGGAATGGGTGGCAATACTGAGTCCATAAACAGGATTCACAGGCTTTCCCAGAAGTATTGGCGTAAAATGCTGAATAGCCGTGGCCGAAAGAGGAATATAACTTGGGAAAAGTTCAATAAGTTGCTTGCTCTTTATCCTTTGCAGGCTCCGAGGCAATGGATGACATTTAAGAGGATGAAAGCAATTGCGGTACTGTAACAAATCCTGAAGAGCCTAGTGCGGGAAATCTGCATGCTAGGTTCTGTGGGGGTGGGAGCTACAAAAGTAGCTCCTTCTACCCGAGGAAGTTTGAACATATTGAAAGGAACAAAAAACACAAAATGGCATTAGCGCATAGTCGCTTAAAAATGATCTCACGTTCTAAACGCAATACAGTGCGTGCGCTTGCTTATCGTACAGGCTGCAAAGTCTATGACCACAGAATAGGTCAACTCATGACCACGCGAAAGAAAATGCATGAAGTGCAGCACGTAGAATTATTGTTGCCTCAAGATTCCCCAGAGTGGGCTTTAAAACTAAGAGAGCTTATAGCAGTAGATCGACAAAAAGGAGTTCAGCAATTTTCAAATATTGTTGAAGCAGCTGAGTATCGACGGGATGCTCAAGTCTATCGTGAACTTGAATTTGCTCTTCCTCAAGAATTGAGTGATAAACAGAACATTTCTCTCACTCGTGAATATTTAGAAGACCAATGTTGCAAGCTTGGGATAAGCGTTCTTGCAAACTTCCATTTTGATATTGATGAAGAGACAGGAGAGAGTAAACCTCACTGTCACGCTTTGTTGCTTACAAGACGTTTAACAAATGATGGTCTTGCTCTCAAAAAAGAGCGCGCGTGGAATCAAAAATCCCAACATGAGACGTGGCGAGAACAATGGGCGGCTTATGTTAATTTTCATCTTAAAATGCATGGTGTTGAGCAACAGATTGACCATCGATCGAATGCCGAAAGGAATATTGAACTTGAGCCTCAGCCTAAGCGAGGTACGAACGTTAAAGAAGTTGAGATTCGAGAAGGGAACAATCCTCAAAATCTCTTCTCAGAAGTCACCACAGAAAAAGCTATTGCTTTCCGAGAATCAAAGATTAGGAATGTGTGCCGTATTATTAGAAATCCTGACATCGTACTTCGTGATATTGTGAGCAAGCACCAAGCCACTTTCATGTGGGGGGATGTTGAGAAAGTACTCAATCGTTATATTGATGATAAAGACCTCTACAGACAAGTCGAGCAAAAGCTCAAATCTTCAAAAGAACTTGTGTTGCTTAGGTATGACACGATTAAGCGCAAGGATGGCACGCTTGAAGATCACTCCATTTACACGACCCGAACGATGCTGGAATCAGAGATTAATTTGGTAACTTTAGCAGAGAGACTCAGCAAAGAACAAACACATAAGGTAGGCGATGATAAAATTGTTGCTATTGTTAATCACTTTGACCAGAAACTTTCTAAGTATGGTGGCCTTTCTCCTGACCAGAAGAAAGCTCTTTATCATATAACATCCCCTGACCAACTCTCTTGCATTGTAGGCTATGCGGGGTCTGGCAAGAGTACAGCTTTAGAGGCTGCTAAAGAAATCTGGGAAGCAGAAGGATATAAAGTTTATGGCCTGGCGCCCACAGGACGGGCAGCGCAAAATCTTGCTCAATCAGGTATTTCCTCACAAACACTTCACAAATTCCTGTACTCTCATAAAGATGGAAGGTGCCAGTATAAGGCTAAATCCATCCTTGTGCTTGATGAGGCAGGTATGGTGGATACAGCAAGATTTGATGAATTCCTGCAAGCTGTTGATGATTTGAAAGTGAAAGCGGTTATTGTGGGGGATGGGGCACAATTGCAGCCTGTTGAGGCAGGGCCTGCTTTTAGGTTGGTGACTGAGAAAATAGGGAGTTCGCATCTTGAAACAATCGTTCGCCAACAAGAAGAATGGCAAAAGAAAGCAACAAAGCTTTTTGGGACTCTTAAAACAACCGAAGCCTTACAAAAATATCATCAAAATGGAAATGTGAAGTTTATTGAGGAAAAAGAAATTCCACTTGCTGAGTTAATAGAAACAAGAAATCACACGAAAATTGTAGAAACCTATAATCTCTCCCGTCGCATGGTCGGGAATACTTACCACTCTATGATAGAGGATATTAAAAGAAATAATCCTGAAGAAAAGAATTCCCATTACCATCTTCAGAGTCATGAAGACTATACCCTTTATCGAGAATGGCGAGATGTCAAGATGACATCTGCGCGTTATATTAAAGAAAATCTTGAGCAATGCCGGCCTTTGATGAAAGAGCTGGGTGTTGATCCTCAACATTTTACAGAGCAATTTATTAATAAAGACATGAACCTTAAAGAGCAAAAGTTGGAAGTAGCAATCTTAGCGCATCATTGGCAGTTACCACAACTCGACCCTTATCAAAGGAAGCATATTTGTGAGCTAAGAGAAGAGACCAAGAAAGCTCTTATCAAAAAGTGGTATTTATCCTTTAAAGAAGATCCTCAAAAATTCCACCTTATTATGACTTACAGCAAAGCAGACACAGCTAAGCTTAATGAAGAAGCACGTACCTTGATGAAGCAAGATGGAACTATATCTAAAGAGGAGTATCTTCATACCATTCATAAAGAAGACGAAGATGATTTTGGAGACAAGATTGTTACCAAAGAAGAGAAACCTTTTGCAAAAGGCGATCGTATTCTGTTCTTGGGGAATGATAATGGTCTTGGGGTGAGCAATGGGACATTAGGCACCATCTTAGAAATTGACCGTCATAAGATCAAAGCCAAGCTTGATCATACGGGTGACATAGTCTCCTTTGCCTCTAAGCTATATCCTTATTTTGATCAAGGATGGGCAGCGAACATTCATAAATCACAAGGAGTTACGGTTGATAGAGGTTTCTTACTAGCCACCCATGAGACCTTCCGTAACCTTGCTTATGTGGGAATGACACGGCACCGAGAGTGGGTGAAAGTCTTTGGCTCAAAGTTAGATTTCTGGCGAGAGGAGATCTTTTTCAAGAGACTATCATCCTCACAAGAGAAGCTCTCAAGCTTGGATTATATAAAAGACTATGATAGTGTAAATCTTCCAAAGCAAAATTCTAAACTTCAGGAAATCCTTAATCGCCTTGGTAATGAGCTTGAGGCTATTCGTTTCGTGTCTAAGCAAGCGTGGCAAAGTATTTCAGAGCGGTTCTTAGGCAAGATACCTGAGCAACAAGAGATTCGTATCTCTCGAGAAAGCATAAGTGAACATATCAGGGCAAGGGACTTATTGAAAGAACAAGATGCCAACAATAATGAGTTTTATAAAAAAGAGAATGAGCAAGGATATGCAATCAAAAGCGCCTCTACCCCAATCTCAAGAACATTTGAAGATGAAACTGATGGCGTTGGGATTCGCCCATCAACAGAGAAAGAAGGGTTTAAGAAGTCTTTCTTTGCTCAGGAGATTGATCAACAGAATCAAGCTATAAATAAGCATAATCAAGAGCTAGAATGGCGGCGGCAGTTTGAGGCTAGAAACCCTCAACTTGCAGCACAGTTAAGGCTTGAAATGCAAGCTGAAGCTGAAACTCATCGTTTAAAGATCTTAAGCGAGAAACAAGCAAAAGAAGAACTCACACCTTTAGAAAAGCTCAACTCTCTTTTGAGAGACCATAAGTTTGCCCGCAATGCTTACGATAAGTCTCAAACTGAGGTTGATTTAAGAAAATATGCGCAAGAGATTTATAAGCAAGATCCTGACTTTACAAACCTTAAATTAAGGGATAAGGAAGCTGCAGAGACACTCAGAACATTTCTTGAAGAAGAGGGTAAGAGCATTGAAAAAAGTTTTGGTCGATAACCTTCATATCTTAAAGTTTTCCTTCTTAAGTAAAACATTAAGAAATCTTGTCTATGGGATAAAATAAATGTTGACGAGGGTAAAACAAATTGTATTTGTTGATATTGCCAATTGTGGCCTATAAATAAGGAGAAAATAATGATAACTATAATCCAAACTATAACGAGGCTTGTTTCTTTAACAGTAATTTTGAATCTGTATTATTCTGCTAACGTTATTGCAAGTTATACGCTAAATGGGACAAACCTTGAAGACCTATTAGGGAATGAGACGAGAAGGACAATCACAGCGAGTTCTGGAACAGAAGAAGATGCAGCTGTAATATGATTTGATCAAAAAACGATCAATCTTCGGTGGACAAAGGTTAATATAAACCCTGATGAGCTTACACAAATGAAGCTTGAAGCAGGTTGTGCAAAACTTGTAGTCCCAACCATATCTCTCATTTGTGGAAGTTATAAAGATGAAGGAGGCTTACTTGGAGCGTCAATTACTCAAGTTATAAAGATTCAATCAAATAAATTCTCGTTTAACCAATCTTCTTTTATGTTTCAGGAAAAAGCTTCAATTGAAGCTGAAGAAACGTCACCTTCCATCATTCGTTCTCTGGCATTTACTAATAAAACAGGATCGCAATCTATTCTACTGCAAGGGGAGATAGACTTTACCGAGAAAGATGGGAATTTCATGGGCTCAACCAAAATTCCTGGGCTTCTTATTGCAGGCCTTCATGCATTAGACATCACTTTCGATAAAACAAAACTTTAATCAGCCTTTTAAAGAGACCGCCTTTTTAGCGGTCTCTATTAATTACTTTATTAACCCCAAATCTATTTAGGTAAAGTGAAACAATAAGCTTCTTAATAGATGTTTTCTTTTTTTACCTAGTTTCGTTTATAAGCTGATTTATTATAGTCTCTCCTTGAATTTGAATCTCTTCATATAAACTACTTATGAGAGATGAATGTAATAAATTACGAGTTAAATTAACCCTATTTCCTCTTAATGCAGCTTCTATGTATGCAAGCTGATCACGGTCAAAGACATCCAGGAAATGAATACTTTTGATAACTGTTTTATTCGGGAGGTGGTGACGTATAGCATTGTTAAGATGCTGTTCCATTGAATTTATTCTAATGGAATGGATGGTGATCTTCTCGTGTTCCTGAAAGTTTCGAGACAATGAGTCCATTGCAAAACCGAAATAGATGTGTCTTTGTGTTTCTCCATCTGGATATTCTTGAACATCTTTAATGGCAAATTTAACTGGAAAACTCCTGATAATTTGTTGAGCACCACCCTTTTGTGGTTCTGATGCAAATATCGAAAAAGAAGGTAATAAAAAAGAAATCATTAACCAAAGTATAAAAAATTGTGCTTTCATTCAATAAATCTCCTTAATGTATCAAGTTATAGAATATTTATAACGTAGAGTATTTATTGCTTTGAGAATCAAAACATAAGAATAAATTGCAATTAATAAAATAAATATTTTTAACTGATAACCTCAGAGCTTAAGGACAACATACCCTTATAAATTGTTGGAAATATAGTAATGAAAATATAACTAAAGCAAAATGCAAGCAGCATGGTAATGTCCCTTGTTTATAAGTTTTAAAAAGAGACAGTGATGAAATTTTATATATAATTATCTTTTCATCAATTCGGACCTAACAAATTCCTTAAATTGATTATCAGTCATAACCTTCAATAGAACTTCATAGTCAAGATTAGATCTACTTATAGATCTTATCTTGCTTTTCAGTTGTTCTAGATAATAATGTTGGTCAATAAGACTCTGTTTATAGGTAAAACAATTAGATTTGATCTTATCTTTTATTTGAGTGGGTAACTGATTATTGATATTAAGCAAGTACGCGGCTAAGCATAGCATGAATAACACTTTAAGAAATGGAAGCTTTTTATGATTACTGTATTATATACTCTCTTTATCGAGTGAAAAAGCTGGTGATGAAGTGTTTTCAAAAAACCTATCAATACTAAGACGTAACACCCATACATAAAAAGTTGTATATAAATGAAGGGAGGTCTCTGTCATCGTCTTTGCAATAAGAAGTTGAAAGATTGCCCCAACGCTGAGCATCATTAGAATATGCAGGAGTGAGAGGGCTGACTCTTTAAAGTAAAAAAGCATCATTTCGTAGTATTTAAATATGAAATTATAATAACGGTTATTCTTGATAATCATATTGTTTTCCTTTCTTTCATTATAGATTGGTGTAAAGTTACTTTTTAGTAATTAATTGATATATTTATTTTTATTCCTTTTGTTCTTTTATAAAGATGAGCAAATACGCATGCGCGCGGTTGATACAAAACTTATAGGGATAGCCGAGAGTTTGAAATTTATTATACGCATGGCGACAATCTTAAATAATGAAGTTATCTAGTTTAAAGCCTATGGTATTAAGTTGGGCACAAATATCAGAATCAAGAGGGTAAAGGCGATCTTTCAAGTTTTCTATAGTTTGTTTATTACTAGGGAGAATTTCTGTCATATTATCCTTTCAACTAAAATTGATGGTCTTTATTGTCCAGAAAGCGACTTAACCGTTCTTGATCCTGTTTGCTGAGCTTTGGCCAGACCTCTTTTAAGAGAAGGCCATACTTGTAAGTTTTAACAAGCTGACGTGTAGTTAGGGATTCTATCTTTGTGAAATAGAAATAGCTCACAGAAATGGCTGTTAGAATTGAAGCTGTAAGGGCAGTTACGCCGATAAGCCAATTTCTTAAGAATAATGCCTTTTGAGCTTTAAGAAGTGTTGCTTCAGTATTTTGTGAAGTGGTCAGTAAATTCTGGGCAGCTTCTTTGAATGTTTCCTTTATGCGCTCATTAATATTCTGCACGAATTCTTGTTTGAACATGAGAGGTAATATTTTTGAATTCTTCATGTTGCACCATGAACATGCGAGCTCCTACTTTAACCTCGTCTATAGCCTTTTGTAATTCTTTAATTTGAACGGCCATCTCTTCTTTAAGAAGCGAGAGTTTATAATAGTTCAACTCAAAGGAATCTTGCATTTCAGACATGGTCATCTCCTCTGGCCAAAGAAAAATCAAATGTTTCGATTTTACTTGGTGGTTGAGACTGATAAGGCATCTTGAACTTAGTAATAGGATAATTGCCTGGGAGTTTGATATATGCTTCAAGGTCTTTAAGGTTCTGGATTTCTGTAGGAATTACAATAGGCCTAGTGTGGGTTTGCTGATTTAAAGAAACACCATCTCTAATGGTATTCGCTCCATATGAAAGGTTTTCAATAATTTCTGTTTCATCCTTTTCTCCTAATACTTTTGAGATCCAGCTTGTTGTTTGGGGATCTGTACTTCTAAAGAAGATAAACGTATTAAAAAGATCGAGAATTGCTTGAGACCCTGCGTGACCATAAAGATCACTGATCT
>Ga0066256_1003458_pt1 | contig 15214 bp, 13 predicted proteins | sample ThiBio_1000_biof_FD_87107 | JGI IMG/M metagenome (GOLD analysis project Ga0066256, IMG submission 87107) | Wastewater bioreactor microbial communities from Cape Town, South Africa - Thiocy_expt_1000_biof (version 2) | ecosystem: Engineered > Bioreactor > Thiocyanate-remediating >...
TGAAGCCGCGGCTCGCATCGCACATGAGCGAGACCTTCGGGCCAATGGCCTTGCGCACGGCGGCGACGCGCTCGACATCCTCCTCGATGTGCTTCTTGCCGACGCGCATCTTCACGCCCGCAAAACCCTGCGCGACGTAGCCGGCCGCTTCCTTGGCGAGCTCGTCGGGCGTCGCCGAGAGCCAGAGGCCAGCGCTCGAATAGACGGGAATGCGGTCGTGCGCGCTGCCGAGCATGCTGGTGAGGGAGGCGCCGAGCGCTTTGCCCTTGGCGTCCCAGAGTGCGGTGTCGATCGCCGCGAGGCCGAAGATGGTCACGCCCTTGTGGCCGAGGAAGTAGAGCTCGCGCCAGAGTTTGTCCCATATGCGCTCGGCATGACGCACATCCGCGCCGACCACCGCGGGCTTGAGGCTCTGCACCATGGTCTCGAGCACTTCGATGCGTCGTCCGCCGTTCGTGAAGAGAAAGCTCTCGCCCGTGACGCCGACGTCCGTGTCGAGGAACACGAGCACGCAGCGAATGCGATCGTGAGCGACGCCGCTCGAGTTGAGCGTCGGCCGCGCGAGCGGCAGCTCGACGATGATCGTGCGCAGATCCGTGACGCGCATGGCGCATTCCCTCAAGGCCGGTGTTTTCTTTGCTCCAGGTTCGCGCGGTCGAGGCAGAGAGCGCAAGCCTCAATGCGCGGCCATGAGCTCGCTGTCGGGCTCTTCGGCGCGGCCATAGAGAATGCGACCGTCCGGTGCCTTGGTGCGGACGGCGCGGCCTCGGCCGACGAGATAGTTCGCGTGTGCCAGCGTCTCGGCGAGCGCGAGGCGGCCCTGGCCTTCGGCGACGGCGCGGGCGAAGAGGCCACGAGCCAGCTCCATGGCAACACGCGGCCGGTCCATGAGGCGGCCGAGGTCGTCGAGGCGCAGCTCATGGTGGCGCGCGAGCTGATCGGCGCGCGCGTGCAGGCCGTAGAACGGAAGACCGTGCGAGGGGAGCACCAGCGCATCCGCCGGAAGGGCCTTGAAGCGCGGAAGCGAGGCGAGATAGTCGGCGAGCGGATCGGCTTCCGGCATGGCCGGGAACACGCCGATCATGGGCGAGATGCGCGAGAGGATCTGATCGCCTGCGATGAGAATGCGATCCTCGGCACACCAGAAGGAAGCGTGCTCGATGGCGTGGCCGCCGGCGACGATCACCTCCCAGTCGCGTTCGCCGAAGCGGATGGTATCGCCATCGCGCAGGCGCGTAAGCGTGATGGGGAGGGGGCCGAGCAGCGCGTGCGTTCGCTCGCGATCGGCGCGGTAGGAGGCGAGCGTGTCGTCGTCGCAGCCATGGGCCGTCAGAAAGCGCTGGGCGCCGTCGGTCGCCGATTTCGACTGCGCATCCCAGATGCGGACCTGTGCCGACATCCATTCGCCGAGCGTCGAGACGAAGGGCACATCGCCCGCGCGCTCGGTCAGCCAGCCGGAAAGTCCTACGTGGTCCGTGTGACCGTGGGTTGCAACGAGGCGATTGACGCGCGCATCGGCGAGCGGCCCTGTGAACAGCGCTTCCCACACGGCGCGGGCGTCAGCCGTATCGGCGCCGGTGTCGATGATCGTCCAGCCGTCGGCATCGCGCAGCAGCCACACATTGACGTGATTGAGCCGGAAGGGGAGCGGCAGACGGGCCCAGAGAATGCCGGGGGCGATCTGGTATGTCTCGGTGCCCTGAGGGTGGCTCTCATGCAGATAGCGGATTTCGGTTGCCGCTGTTGTCATGCGGTATCGCGCTCCTGATCAATGGGCCCCAGCCCTCGGGTGGCTCGACGTAGCGCACCGGCGCTGCCGCCGCCAGCGTGCGTCGCGCATGGCTGCCGACCGGGAACGTCCGGCTACCAGCGCCACTGCACGGGTTCGGCGCCCGCAATCGGCGATGGGAAGGAGACGATGCCTGTCCCATTGAGGCAGCCGAGATAGACCGTCTTCAAATCCGGACCGCCGAACGCGACACTGGCGATGTTTTTGAGCGAGCGTGTGGCGCCACCCTCAAGGCCTTCGCGGCCGCCGAGCCCGCGTTGATACTGCGCCTCCGCGCGATCGATCACGTCCTGGTCGGAATCGTCGAGGATGAGCGTGCGCCGGCCGTTCGTCTCAATGCGAATGACGCGGTTCGAGACCACGCACGCTACCCAGGCCGCACCCTCAGCATCGAAGGCGAATCCATCCGGCAGCTCGCCGGGGCCGAACTCGTGCATGATCTCGCGCCGGCCGAGGCCGTGCTTGGTGATGGGGAAGCGCGTGATGCGGCTGCCGAAGGTCTCGTTCACCCAGAGCCATTCGCCGCTCGGATCGACATGGCACTCGTTCGTGTAGGCGAGGTCGCCGGCGACGATGCGCGCGCCATGCTTGTCACGTCGCACGATGAAGCCATCGCCGAAGTCGGGCTTCATGGCGCGCTCGCGTGGGTACTGGCGCGTCGAGACCGAGATCCACTCGTTGTGATCGGCGTCGAGACCGACGAAGTTGCACACGCGGAGTGCCTCGCCCTCGACCTCGAACAGCTCCGGCCACAGCCGCCAGTCATGATCGAGCCGCCATAGGCCACCGCCGGGGCCGAGGTTGGCGATCAGGAACTGGCGATCAGGCCGCATGGCCACGCCATTCGGCACGAAGCCCGGCGGTGCGCCAACGAGCGTACGCTTCGCTTTGCCGATTTCCGCGATGCCGGCTTCATGATCGCCGACGAAGATCTCGCCCCTGGCGGTCGTCAGCACGCATTCGGGCCGCTTGAGGCCGCTGCCGATCCATGAAATAGCGGACAATGGTACGAGAGGCTTCTCCGCCATCGCGTGGTCTCCCGCTCAACCTGTCTCGATGGGCAAGTCTGCGCGCGCGCCCCATTCCGTCCACGAGCCGTCATAGACAGCCGTATCGGGTCGGCCGAGCTGCGCCAGTGCAAAGGCAATGACGCCCGCGGTCACGCCCGAGCCGCAGCTCGCGACGACCGGGCGGTTGATGTCCACGCCGGCTTCCGCGAACACCGCGCGCAAGCCGGCCTCGTCCTTCAGCGTGCCATCGGCGTTGAGCAGGTTCGTGAAGGGCACGTTGCGCGAGCTTGGAATATGACCCGAGCGCAAGCCCGCGCGCGGCTCCGGCACACTGCCCTTGAAGCGGGGGGCTGCACGCGCATCCACAATCTGCGTTGTCGGATGGCCGATGAGGGCCTTCACCTCGGCGGCCTCGCGCACGAGCGCGGAATTGAAGCGCGGCGTGAAGTGGCGCGGCTGGCGAGGGCGCGGCGGCTCGTCGGTCAGCGTGCGTCCCTCGGCCTTCCACTTTTTGAGACCACCATTGAGCACGGCGACGTCGTCGTGCCCCATGATGCGGAACATCCACCACACGCGCGCTGCTGAATAGAGACCCTCGGTGTCGTACACGACGATCTGCGCGCCATCGCCTATGCCCATCTTCTTCACCTGCGAGGCGAACTGCACGGTTGAGGGCAGCATGTGCGGCAGCGGGTTCGATTTGTCCGCAACGATGTCGATGTCGAAGAAGAGCGCCTCGGGAATGTGCTCGGCCTCATACTCCGCGCGCGCATTCCGGCCCGAGGTCGGCAGGTGCATGGTGCCGTCGAGGATGACGAGATCGGGCGAGCCGAGGCGATCGGCGAGCCACTCGGTCTCGACGATCCATTTGGAGGGGCTCGTGGGCATGGGCATTTCCTCTGGGATGCTGGCGGGCAAATCTAGACGAGCGCGACGCGAATGCGCCGGTTCTGCTTGCCCCTGCTCTCGATTTTGACCACGGCGAGACGACCGATCTCGCTCGTACGCGCGACGTGCGTGCCGCCGCAGGGCTGGAGGTCGACAGCGCCGTCCTCGCCGATGGCGACAAGGCGCACTTTGCCCGAGCCCATGGGCGGCTTCACGCTCATGGTCCGGACGAGGTGAGGCGCGGCCTCCAGCTCGGCGTCCGTGATCCAGCGCGTCGTCACGGGGTGGTCCGCCTCGACGAGCGCATTGAGTGCTGCCGTCAGCGTCTCCTTGTCGATGCCGGTCATGTCGGCAATGTCGAAATCCAAGCGGCCTTCCTCGGCGCCGATCTGACCGCCGGTCACAGGCCACTTCACGAGCGCGCAGAGCAGATGCAGCGCCGTGTGCACACGCATATGACGGTGGCGCGTATCCCAATCGAGCGCGAGGTTCACGGGCGCGCCGACGGGTGGCGCCGTGGCGCCCGCTGCCGGCACATGCACGATCGTCGTCTTGTCGGCGTCATAGACAGTGGTGGCGATCGGGCAGGTGCCGCCGTCCCAGCTCAATGTGCCCGTATCACCCGGTTGCCCGCCGGCGCTCGCGTAGCAGATGGTGCGATCGAGCACGATGCCGCCACGCTCGTTGATGGCGAGGACTTTGGCATCGCACGCGCGCACGTAGGCATCAGCGCGAAAGAGTGTTTCAGTCATGCACCTAGTGTCCCGATTCCGAAGTTCGCTTGACCTCGATGCTGGCGTCCCGAGCGAACTTCGGAATCAAAAGGGACACTAGAATCGTAGGCTTGCTAGTGTGATTCAGATCGAGAAATTCGCTCGATGCTGAACTGCGAGACGTGGCGAATTTCTCGATCATCACACTAGCTTCCCTCGACGGGCTCGAACACGGTCGGCCCCGGCGCGCGCGGGTTCGCGAGCCAGTTCGGCACGGGAAGGTTCTTCGAGCGCAGGAACTCGGGATTGAAGAGCTTGGACTGGTAGCGCGTGCCGTAGTCGCAGAGCAGCGTCACGATGGTGTGGCCAGGGCCCATCTCGCGCGCGAGCCGCACGGCGCCCGCAATGTTCACACCCGAGGACGAGCCGACGCACAGGCCCTCTTCTTCCAGAAGCTGGAAGACGATCGCCACGCTCTCGGCATCGGGAATGAGATAGGAGTGATCGACCGTGAGGCCTTCGAGGTTCGCCGTAATGCGCCCCTGGCCGATGCCTTCGGTGATCGACGAGCCCTCGGCCTTGAGGACGCCCGTCGTGTAGTAGCTGTGCAGCGCCGCGCCTGGTACGTCGGCGAGGGCGATCTGGATTTTCGGGTTCTTGGCCCTGAGGCCCATGGCGACGCCCGCGAGCGTGCCGCCTGATCCCACAGCGGAGACGAACGCATCGACCTTGCCGTCCGTGTCGTTCCAGATCTCGGGCGCCGTCGTCTCGATGTGCCCCTCGCGGTTGGCGACGTTGTCGAACTGGTTGGCCCAGATGGCGCCGTTCGCTTCCGACTTGTTGAGGGCTTCGGCAAGACGGGCTGAGTACTTCACGTAGTTGTTGGGGTTCTTGTAGGGAACGGCCGGCACCTCGACGAGCTCGGCGCCGAGAAGGCGCAGCGCGTCCTTCTTCTCCTGGGCCTGGGTCTCGGGAATGACGATGACCGAGCGATAGCCGAGCGCATTGCCGATCACGGTGATGCCGATGCCCGTATTGCCGGCCGTGCCTTCCACGATCGTGCCGCCGGGCCGCAGCCGGCCTTTGGCCACGGCATCCTGGATGATGAAGAGGGCAGCGCGGTCTTTGACCGACTGGCCCGGGTTCATGAACTCGGCCTTGCCGAGGATAGTGCAGCCGGTCTCCTCGGAGACTCGGCGCAGCTTGATGAGGGGGGTGCGGCCGACAGCGGCGGCGACGCCTTCAGCGAAGGTCACGGTGGCTTCGGGCTCCTCGATTGATTTCCGGGCGAAGCAGGCGCCCGAGCTTTGCGGCCAACCTAGTTCGCGCCTCTGTCGGCCGCAAGGTACCGGCCGGAGCATGGGCGCTATGCAATTGTTCGCAAAATGCTATTTGCTCGTGCCGGTCTTGAAGTCATACACGCGGCCGCTTTCGGTCTGGCCGGCATCGACCAGATCGAGGAAGAGCGGCACGAGAGCCTCGGGCTCGGGGAGCGTCGCGGGGTTCTCGCCAGGGAAGGCGCGCTGGCGCATAGTTGTACGCACCGGGCCGGGGTTCAGCAGGTTCACCTTGATGGGCGTGCTGGCAACCTCATGCGCATAGGTCTTCACAAGCGCCTCGAGGCCCGCCTTGGAGACGGAATAGGGGCCCCAGTAGGCATTCTTGGCCGCGGCCGCACCCGAGGAGACGAACACGGCGCGTGCCCCCTCGGATCGCCTGAGGACCGGATCGAGCGAGCGGATGAGCCGCCAGTTGGCCGTGAGGTTGATCTCGATCACCTCGTTCCAGGCATCGCCCGTGATGTGGGCGAGCGGCGAAAGCGGCCCGAGCACGCCGGCATTGGCGACGAGGATGTCGAGCTTACCCCAGCGCTGGTAAAGGGTTGGCCCCAGGGCATCGACCTTGTCACTCTGCTTCAGGTCCAGATTGACGAGCGTCGCCGTGCCGCCGAAGGCGCGGATCTCGTCGTCCACCTCTTCCAGCCCGCCGACCGTGCGTGCGAGCAGGATCACGTGCGCGCCCTCGCGCGCGAGGCCGATCGCGACCGCGCGCCCGATTCCGCGCGAGGCGCCGGTGACGAGCGCAATGCGGTTTTCAAGACGGGTGCCTTTAGCCATGGAAGCCTCGCAGGGGTTAGCGGCCCGCCCGTTCTAGAGAAAGTCCGCTCGTGATGGAAGCGCGGGGCGCCTCAGACCAGGGAGATGATCTCCGCGGTCGGCAGGGAGAGCGCGCCCCCCGGCTGAAGGCGCCAGTCGGCGCGGTTGCGCATTTCACCCGTATCTGCAAGTCGAGCGAGCGCCGCAAGGTCGACCGTGGCATGGACCCAGCCCGGGGCATTGAGGATGCCTTCGGCAAGCACGCCTGTGTCCGAGAGGCCCGCTTCGGCGGGGGCATAGATGCCGGCCGCACCGCTGTTGTAGTCGACAGCAGGCGACCAGGTGGAGTCCCCGACCGTCGGAGAGACGACCGCCGCGCACGTCCCCTCCAGCGCCCGCGCCATGGCCGATGTGCGGATGCGGTGATAGCCCGAGACGAGCTCCGTGCAGGAGGGGACGAGCAGAATGCGCACGCCCGCCTCGATCATCGCGCGCACGAGCAGCGGGAACTCGCTGTCGTAGCAGATGGCGACGCCGATGCGGCCGAGCGTCGTGTCGAAGACTGAAGTCCTATTGCCCGGCACGATGCCCCAGTCGTGCTCGAAGGGCGTCATCACGCGCTTGTCCTGCTGGCCGGACTTGCCCGAGGGGGCGAAGAAGCGCGCTGTATTACGATAGCGGCCATCGCTCCCGAGGCGCGGGCCGCTCGCAGCAAGAATGTGAACCTTGTAGCGCTCGGCGAGATCGGCGTGCACGGCATCGATACGCGGAAGTGCGTCCGACACGGCCCGGAGCGAGGCATCGAGGCTCGCGACGACGGCCTGACCGGCAGGAGCCGCAAGCTCCATGGCGCCGTACTCGGGAAAGACCAGCAGCTCCGTGCCGTCGCCGGCAGCCTCTGCAACCCAGCGCGCGATCTTGTCCTCGATGGCGCCGAGTGTCGGCAGCGCATCGAGCGGATAGGCAGCCGAAGCCATGCGGACGGTTCGCTCACGCGCCGCCATGTCAGAGCGCCTTCATCCAGAACTGCATGAGCTTCTCCGTTTCGCCCGGCTGGTCGGTGTCCTTCCAGGCGAACTTTGTGGTCAGGCCCTCGACCTTGGCGTAGCCGCGCTTCATCCAGAATGCGTCGAGAGGGTGGTAGTCCGCGGGCTTCAGCAGGTGATCGTCAGGACGCACAACACCGCAGAAGGTGATCTTGTCGAAGCGGCAGAGCGCGCGTGCGTGCACCTCGCGGCCATCGAAGAAAGCGTGTCCGAGTCCGTGCCCGCGATAGTCCGGGAGCAGGACCGACTCCCCGCAGTAGAAAATCCTGTCGATGTCGTAGCCGCGCTCGGTGAAGGCTTTGGCGAACGCTTCGGCATGATCGCTGAGCGGCGCCCCGGTCGCGACACCGACAACCGCGTCACCATCGTAAGCGGCAATAACCACCGCGTCCTTGGACGCCGCAAAGCGGCGCAGGTAGGCCGTCTCGTAGTTGACAGTCCCGTCATAGAGATAGGGCCAGTCGCGGAAGACGGCGACACGCAGGCGCGCCAGCTCGGGAATGGCGGCACGTACGGCGTCGCCGGTCAAGCTCTCGACGCGCAGCGCCATGGCACTCTCCTCAGCTCCTGCCCGCCAGCTCCTTCGCCAGGGCCTCGCCGGCCACCTGCAGCAGCCAGTCCGTCAGATTGTAGTACGTCGTGACCCGCGTGATCCGACCGTTGGCGACCGTGAAGAACGTGCCGGCCGGGAGCTGGTACTTCTGCCCCGTCGCGGGCGGCAGGCCCTCGTCGGTCTTGAGGTACGTGCCGTGGACGTTGAACTCGGCGGCGGCGCGCGTGCCGTCGGCGCTCGTCATGACCGCGATGTCCGTGAGCCGCTCCTCGTAGGTCTCGCTCATGTGGCGGCAGAAGTCGGTGAAAGCGGCCTTGCCGGTGCGGCGTCCGCCCTGGTTCACGTCGTGCACCACGTCCTCGGCGAGACAGGCAAGCATCGACGCGGTGTCGCCGCTGTTGAACGCGTCGTAGTAGCGGCGGATGAGGGCTTCGGTCGCGGATTGGGACATGGGCTTCGGGCCTGGGCTAGGATGGGTGCTGCAGTGCCGAAATCGCACAGCGCGGCCGCGAGGTCCAGGGTGGATTGGACAGGTCAGCCTGTGACCCCGCCCGTGTGAAGGGTGTGCTCACGACCTCTCCCTTACCAAGGGAGTGCTCTACGGCCATGTGGGAGCACTACCTTGACATGGTAGGGATCTCCAGGGCGCCTCGCATGAGCCGTCAGTTTGGTGTAAATCGCGCCCCGTGACGCAACATCCGCGCAATCTCTCCGGCCTTCAGCCCACTGTCGGCTGGCGCGTGAGCCCCGAGCCGGTGGCCTATCCCGATGCCGTCGCCTTCATGGAGGCGCGTGCCAAGGCCATTGCCGAGGGTGAAGCCGGCGAGCTCGTCTGGCTGCTGGAGCATCCGCCGCTCTACACGGCCGGCACCAGCGCCAAGCCGGCGGACCTCGTCGCGCCGGACCGCTTTCCCGTCTACGCGGCGGGGCGCGGCGGGCAGTACACTTATCATGGCCCCGGTCAGCGCGTGGCCTATGTCATGCTGGACGTGCGCCGGCGTGGCGGTGACGTGCGCGCCTTCGTGCACGATCTCGAGGCCTGGCTGATCGATACGCTCGCGACCTTCGGCGTTACCGGGGAGACGCGCGCTGACCGCGTCGGCGTCTGGGTGCGCCGGCCCGATCGCGGGCCAGCGGTCGAGGACAAGATCGCGGCGATCGGCATTCGCCTCAGGCGCTGGGTCAGCTTCCACGGCATCAGCCTGAATGTCGCGCCGGACCTCGAGCACTTCTCGGGCATCGTGCCGTGCGGCGTCAGTGCGCACGGCGTGACCTCGCTCGCCGATCTCGGCATCAGCGCGACGATGGTGGAGGTCGATCGGGCCTTGCGCGCAGCCTTCGAGCAGCGCTTCGGCCCGACCAAGGCGGACTAGCCGCGCGTCTCTTACTGCTTGGGCGCGGGTGCGGGCACCGGCTTGATCGCGCGCTCCTGGTCGATCTGCGCCTTGATCGCCGGATCGACGTATTCGAGCTGCGCCTTGGCTCTCAGATCGGCGGCGACTTCCTGCGCCTTGCGGTGGATCATCGAGGCGATGATGCGCTCCTTGATGGCATCGAACGGCGGCGCGCCGCGCTGGCGGCGATCCTCGAGCTTCACGAGGTGCCAGCCGAACTGGCTCTGCACGGGTGCCGATACCTGGCCGGGCTTCAGGTTGAAAGCCGTCTCCTCGAACACGGGCACCATCTGTCCTTTGCCGAAGTATCCGAGGTCTCCACCTTCACACTTGCTGCCGGGGTCCTTGGAGTTCGCCTTGGCGAGCGCGACGAAGTCCTCGCCCTTGTTGATCCGCTCCAGAAGCTCCTTCGCCTGTGCCTCGGTCTCGACGAGGATGTGGCGCGCACGCACTTCTTCCTGCGCCTTCGCGCCGCTGACCTGCTGGTCGTAGAACTTCTTCGCGTCGGCGTCGCTGACGGACTTGTTCAGCTCGGCCTCGAAGTAGTATTCGCGCAGCGCCCGGCGACGCCAATAGTTCATGCGCTCGTCGAAGGCTGCGCCACTGCCGAGCTTGGCCGCTTCGGCGGCATCGGCAAAGAGCTGGTTCTCGATGACATACTCGAGGACCACGCGCCGGCGCGCCTCGGGTGGGATGCTGCCGAGCTCGCTGCCGATCTCGGCCTCGGCGAGCTGCATGTCGGACTCGGTGATGGCCTTGCCATTGACCTTGGCGACGAGCTTCTCTTGAGCCTTGTCTTGGGCCTTGGCAGTTTGCGCGATGTGGATCGCGGTGGGCAGCGGTGCGGCGAGCAGCGCAGCGGCGATGACGGCCTTCATCACTTTGTTCACAGTGCGATCCTCAGTTGGGGCGGAAACCCGAACGCTACCGCGGGGGCAATCGGTACGCCCGGCGGTTCGGGGCGGCTCAGCCTTAGTCGGTTGCTGTCCTCTCGCCAAGCCAAGCGCCAGCGAAATGGCGCGATTGTGACCGCCCTTAGTTAAGGCGGCCACGATACGACGGGCAGCACATACCACTCCGACGAGACGATCACGAGTTACGAAACCGCAATCTTTACGTACTCGAAGTCGCCGGGCTTGCTGTCGATGCCGACTTTGGGCGGCGATATCCAGCCCGCATACTTTCCGCGATCCCAGCAAGGCTTCATCAGGCTCTCGATGAAGGCGCCATCATCCTTCGAGGGAAGCCATTCGTCCTTGCGCGCGGCCCATTCGCCATCCGAGAGGAGCTGACCTTCGGGCGAGGCATGGATATTGCGGAACTCGCCGATCGCGCGGTTGAACGCGACCGACGGCAGCGTCAGTTGAAACTTGATGCCGGCCTTCTCGATGATGCGGTTCCAGCGCGAGACGCCGCCCTGGCAGTCTTTCACGTAGTCGTCACGAAGCCGCATGTTGATCGCCGTCAGCGCCGGCTCGTCCACCATCCTGATGGTGCCATCGACGAACTTGAGCACCGGATAGGTCGCGCTCGTCAGCAGGTGATCGTCATCGAGGCGCGTTTCGTTGAAGCGCCCTTTGAGGCCCGAGTTGTAGAAATTCGCGGCATTGGTCGAGACCTCGGAGCCGAAGAGGTCGAGCGAGAGCGAGAAGTGCAGGTTGGCCTTCTTCTGGAGTGTCGGCAGGTCGACGACGCCGAGCGCCCGCACACGATTGATGTCGTAAGGGTCCTCGATGCCGGCCGCCTTCATGGCCTCGCACGTGCGCTCGATGGTGCGCCCGACGCCCGTCTCGCCGACGAACATGTGGTGTGCTTCTTCCGTCAGCATGAAGCGGCAGGTGCGCGAGAGCGGATCGAAGCCCGATTGCGCGAGGCTTTCGAGCTGCATCTTGCCGTCGCGGTCCGTGAAGAACGTGAACATGAAGAACGAGAGCCAGTCCGGCGTCGCCTCGTTGAAGGCGCCGAGCATGCGCGGCTTGTCCAGATCACCCGAGCGGCGTTGCAGCAAGCCGTCCGCTTCCTCGCGCCCGTCACGGCCGAAGTACTTGTGCAGGAGATAGACCATGGCCCAGAGGTGGCGGCCTTCCTCCACGTTCACCTGGAAGAGATTGCGCATGTCGTAGAGCGACGGCGCGGTCTTGCCGAGGTGACGTTGCTGCTCGACGCTCGCGGGCTCGGTGTCGCCCTGGATGACGACGAGGCGGCGCAACATGGCGCGGTACTCGCCCGGCACTTCCTGCCAAGCCTTCTCGCCTTTGTGAGCGCCGAAGTTCACCATACGGCTCTCATCCTGCGGCGCGAGCAGGATGCCCCAGCGGTACTCGGGCATTTTCACGTAGTCGAACTTGGCCCAGCCCTTGGGATCGATCGAGATGGCCGTGCGGAGATAGACGTCGGAGGTCTGGAAACCCTCGGGCCCCATGGTCATCCACCAGTCGATATAGCCGGGGTGCCATTGCTCCAGCGCCTTCAGCACGCGCTGGTCGTCATTGAGGCCGACGTTGTTCGGGATCTTCGTCGAGTAGTCGACGGCGCCTTGGGCGTTTGTTGTCATCCGTTCCTCCTGTTCTCTTCCCCTCTCCCCGCTCTTGCGGGGAGAGGGCTAGGGTGAGGGGCGGCGGCATACTCGAACGTCACGCAAGCTCCCGCCCCTCATCCCGACCTTCTCCCCGTAAGAACGGGGAGAAGGAGAATTGCTAAACCCGCTCGGGATCGAAGTCGGCTTTCACGCCGCTGCCGTAGCGCTTCAGTGCGCCATCCGGTCCGATCGCGTTCGGGCGCTGGAATATCCAGTTCTGCCATGCCGTGAGACGACCGAAGACCTTCGTCTCCATGGTCTCGGGGCCAGCAAAGCGCAGGTTCGCTTCGAGGCCGGTGAGGCCGTCCGCGGAGAAGCTCGCGCGCTCCTCGAGAAAGATGCGTACCTCGTCGGCATAGTCGATCGTGTCGTAGGCGATCGTGACGAGGCCGGCTTCCTCGCAGGTTTCGGCATCGAGCGTGCTGCCGATAGCGGCGCGTGCGGCCTCGACGCTCTCGGGCTCGCCGAGAAAGCGCGTCGCGATGCGCGTCAAGCCATTGCTCATGGGATAGGCGCCGAAGTTGAGCGGCGAGAGCTCCATCGTCGCCGCCGCACGGTTGTCGCCCTTCTCGGTGCCGATCAGCATGAAGGAGCGGTCACAGGCGAGCACGATCTCCGCGAGCGTTCCGGCAAAGCAGGAGCCGGGCTCGACAAGCGCGACGAGCGAGCGCGAGGTGAGATCGATGCGCTTCAGCACGCGCTTCCACTGGTGCAGGATCTCGCGCGCGAGCCAATGCGCGCTGTTCGCTCCGAGAAATGCGTCATAGGCCAGCACGCGCTGGGGATCACCCGCCGACTTGAAGACGAGCGTGCCGAGGTCGCGCTCGTTCGTGCGCAGGTCCAAGAGCGCATCATCCAGCTCGCGCGAGAGGCGGAGCGGCCAGAAGGCTGCACCTTCGCGCTGCATGGCCGCCGCATCGGCGGGCGGTGCGGTCTCCGGTCCAAGAATGATAAGCGTCGCGCGCCGCGCCGGCCGATCGATCTCGACGCGCAGGCTCGAATACGTGATGGTGCCGCTGTCTCTCGCCCGCTCGGGCGGTGTCAGCTTGATGCCCTCGACGTCGCTCGGCCGATCCGATTGAGCCGCGAGCCGCGCCGCCGCGTCCCGCACAGCGGCCTCCATGCGCGAGCGCGGCACGACCTGATCGACGACGCGCCACTCGGCCGCCCGCTTGCCCTTCAGGCCTTCCTCTAACGTGCAGAGCACATCCGCGCGATCGCGGCGCACTTTGCGCTTGTCCGTGACGCGCGTAAGCCCACCCGTACCCGGGAGCACCGCGAGCAGCGGCAATTCCGGCAACGAGACGCTCGAATTCCCATCGTCGGCCAGAATGATCTCGTCACAGGCGAGCGCCAGCTCGTAACCGCCGCCGGCGGCCGTTCCCTGAATGGCGCAGAGATAGCGCTGGCCCGATCCCGCGCTTGCATCCTCCATGGCGAAGCGCGTCTCGTTGGTAAATTTGCAGAAGTTCACCTTGTGGGCGTGGCTCGACCCCGCAAGCATTCGAATATTGGCGCCGGCGCAGAACACGCGATCCTTGCCCGAGCGCAGCACCACGACCTTCACGCCCGGATGCTCGAAGCGCAGGCGCTGTACGGCATCGGCCAGCTCGATGTCGACGCCGAGGTCGTAGGAGTTCAGCTTGAGCTGGTAGCCGGGCCGGAGCGTCGCGTTCTCGTCGACGTCAAGGATCAGCTCGGCGACGGGGCCGTCGACGGCAATGCGCCAGTGCTTGTAGCGTTCGGGCGCGGTCTCGAAGTCGATCCTCGCGGGCGCCGCCGGCTTGTCCGTCGTGTCGCTCACATCGTCCTCCCTGGGTTCTTCGCCGGCGGCATGGTCCTCTTGGAGGGGATCCTTGGGGCAAACCTGGGCCTGCCGCCGCGCTTGGGCCAGAGTCCACCCTTGTGGTGCCCGACGCAACGGGAATCGTCAGTCCGCGGTTCAGCTCTTGAGCGAAGGCTTGCCGCGAGGGGCTTGCCCGAACGGCTGGAGAACGCCAGATAACAGCTCGGGCGGCGCCGTTCGGGCGGCCGCGGTACAAGGACCACGCTGAATGTCGAATTTCTCCCCCCGCGAGATCGTCTCCGAGCTCGATCGCTATATCGTCGGCCAGCAGGACGCCAAGCGGGCCGTCGCGATCGCGCTCAGGAACCGCTGGCGGCGCCAGCAGCTCGAAGGCGAGCTGCGCGAGGAAGTCCAGCCGAAGAACATCCTCATGATCGGCCCGACGGGGTGCGGCAAGACGGAGATCTCGCGCCGGCTGGCGCGGCTTGCGGGCGCGCCCTTCCTCAAGGTCGAGGCGACGAAGTTCACCGAGGTCGGCTATGTCGGCCGGGACGTCGACAGTATCGTGCGCGATCTCGTCGAGGTCGGCATCGGCCTCGTCCGCGATACGAAGCGCCGCGAGGTCAAGGCGCTCGCCGAGAAGAATGCCGAGGAGCGCGTGCTCGACGCCCTCGTCGGCCCCGGCGCGCAGCCCTCGACGCGCGAGGTGTTCCGCAAGCGGCTCCGGGGGAATGAGCTCAACGACAAGGAGATCGAGATCCAGGTTGCCGACAGCGGCCCGGGCTTCCCGACCTTCGACATCCCCGGCGGTCAGGTCGGGATGGTGAATATCAGCGAGATGCTCGGCAAGGCCTTTGGCCAGCGCATGAAGACGCGGCGCCTGACGGTCGGCCAGAGCTACGAGCAGCTCATCGGCCAGGAGAGCGACAAGCTGCTCGACAGCGACCAGATCGCCGTGGAAGCCGTGAAGCTCGTCGAGAACAACGGTATCGTGTTCCTCGACGAGATCGACAAGATCTGCTCGCGCAGCGATGGGGCGGGCCGTGGTGGGGCGGATGTGAGCCGTGAGGGCGTGCAGCGCGATCTCCTGCCGCTCATCGAGGGAACGACGGTCGCGACCAAGTACGGTCCGATCAAAACCGACCACATTCTCTTCATCGCCTCGGGCGCCTTCCATCTGGCCAAGCCCTCGGACCTGCTCCCGGAGCTGCAGGGTCGCCTGCCGATCCGCGTCGAGCTGAAGCCGCTCACGCGCGAGGACTTCCGCCGCATTCTCACCGAGCCGCAGGCGAGCCTCGTCAAGCAAACCATCGCGCTCATGGGAACCGAAGGCCTGACGCTCAGCTTCACCGACGATGCCA
>Ga0066256_1003459_pt1 | contig 15212 bp, 1 predicted proteins | sample ThiBio_1000_biof_FD_87107 | JGI IMG/M metagenome (GOLD analysis project Ga0066256, IMG submission 87107) | Wastewater bioreactor microbial communities from Cape Town, South Africa - Thiocy_expt_1000_biof (version 2) | ecosystem: Engineered > Bioreactor > Thiocyanate-remediating >...
AGCACGATGAGATTGACTGCGCGTCGGTGTACAGCCACGTGGGCGAGGTGTCCAACCTGGCATTTGCGCCCACCGACCCCTCCCTGCTGCTGACGGTGCGCACCGCCACGGCGCCGGGCGCGACGGCGCCGCGCATCGGCACCACGCTGTGGCGGCTGCCGGAGCTGACAGAGACGGTGAATAGCGAGCGGGCGCTGGATGCAGACAGCACGGCGGCGCCGCCGCGGGAGATGGTGCGGCTGGGCGAGCTGCCCACCGCCGCGCCCAGCATCCGGCTCATGCACGCGCAGTGGCTGCCGCCGGCAGACGGCGGCGCGGGATCGTCAGGGTCGGGGTCGGCGGCGGCAGGAGGCGGCGCCACGGATGCCAGCGTTGTGACAGTGGATGACACCTCTGTGCGGCTGTGGCGCGTGCGCCCCAGCGGCGCGACCGCGCTCGTGTCGGCGCCCACCACGTATGGCATGGACGACGTGTCGTTCATTGGCGGCGTGGCGTGCGACGCGCTGCACCCCACGGAGGTGGCAGTAGCCACCGATGCGTCGGTCACGTGCTGGGACACGCGCACCGGCGAGCGCGTGCGCCACATCCCGCACGCCGTCCCCGCCGGTGCCTGTGTGCGGGCGCTGTCATACAACATCAACAAGCCGTGGCACCTCGCCACCGGCGGCGACGACTACCGCGTCAAGGTGTGGGACGTGCGCCGCCCCGACGCGCCCGTCAAGGTGCTGGACGGCCACACACACTGGGGGGGGGGCGCGGGGGGGGGGGGGGGGGGGGGGGGGGGGGGGGGGGCAGGCGGGTGGGCTTCGTGTGGGCCCGTCCCCCTGGGCCCCCCCCCCCCCCCCCCCCCCCCCCCCCCATCTGCAGGGTGACCTCAACAAGCTTCAACCCATTCCATGACCAGCTCCTGCTGTCTGGCGGCTCGGACGCGCGCGTCAACCTGTGGCGCGTGTCCTCTATCTCGTCGGCGCCGCTGCTGGAGCTGGGCGACGACGATGGCGCGGCCGGCAGCGGAGGCGGGGGTGCAGGCGGTGCAGGTGCGGCCGGCGGGCGCAAGGTGGAGCCCAAGATGGCGGCTGACGTGTGCATCCGCAGCCACGACGACCACGACACCAGCGTCGCCGCGGTGGCGTGGAGCACGTACTCCGCGTGGGTGTACGCCTCCCTGTCGTATGACGGCAAGTTTGTGATTGCGCAGGTGCCGTCCACCGAAAAGTACAAGATTCTACTGTAGGCACCGGCGCGGGGCACGGGACGCGGGGCGTTGCACGCGCCCCACCTGTTGTACGGCACACGATTTTAATATTATTATTGATGCCTTTTTATAAGGGTGTCACCGCGTCGCTAGTTTCTCGCTTGGCGGGTTGCCGTCCAGGCAGCGTGTCCAAGGGCGCCGGCAGGGCGAAGGAGTGCGGCAGGGCCGGCATCTGCGATCATGGGTGCCGCCGGCAGTACTGTAAGGAGTGCCAGCGCAGCCACCGCAAGGACTGCGCCAGCGTGTGCGCTCACGGCCGCGCGGTGGCTCGCTGCCACGAGTGCCGTGCCGCCGCCACACCTGCAGTCGCGTAGCCTGGCCAGTTGTTCTTACTTGATAATATCGTCATGCATTCAAATAAGCATAATACAAACCCCCCACATAATCATGCATGCACCCCTATAATTACGCCACCACGGCCACCACGACGGCGGTGGAGAGCGTGACGGCTGGCAGCCAGACGCCGGGCCCCCGCATGACGCACTCCGCCACCCTCACGCCGTCAAGTGCAATGGTCAGGCGCGTGCCACCGCTGCCGTCGGCCGCCGCGCCCGATGACAGCTCAACGCGCGTCAGGTCGTCCATGCACCGGCGGTGCTGCAGCGCGGCGGCATCTACCACCATGCACCTGCGCGGCAGCAGTGTGGCCGCATCGTCGCCAACGTCGCCGCCCGCAATATACAGGCCCGGCAGCATGGCAAGGTCGGGGCGCGCGTCAGCGGACGCCACCGCAACCATGGTATCACGCACCGCGTGCGCGCTGCCCACCGGGTGCCGCAGCAGGCCCAGGTTGGGGGAGGCGTCGGAGGTGATCAGCGCCTGCGCGGTGCGGCCGTGCGGCAGGTTGAGGAAACCCCAGCTGCCGCCCGCGTCGCCCACGCCCGCGCCGTCGCTCCAGCAGCCGGTGAAGGCGGCGGGCGCCACAAACCCGACACTGAAGGTGCCAGCCTGCAGCACCTGCAGCGTCACCGACCTGATGCCGTTGCGCCGGTGCAACGCCAGCGTGGGGCAGCCGGCGGTGGCGGTGGCAAGGGTGTAGTCACCAAGCGAATCCAGTGGCAGGATCAGCGGGAACACGGTTTGCGCCAGCGCCACCGTGCGTGCGCTGCCCACCAGCGCCAGCGTGCCGCCCGTCACCGCTGTCACCTCCACCCCTTCTGCCGTTGCCGGCGGCACGTCACTCGCTGCAGCCGCACCCGCACCCGCGCCCGCAGCCAGCGGCGGCGGTGCGCCAGGCGGCAGGGCCAGCGCCAGCGCGCGGGACGGTGGCGCGTTTGCCACCACCCACTCCCACACCGGGCGGCAGCCGGGCGGCAGGGGGCAGCGGAAGGTGTCGGCGCCGCCCGCCCCAAAGTTCACCAACGCCGCAAACCGGTCGGCTTGGCACGTCAGCGCGGGTGCCAGGCCGCCCTTCAGCAGCAGGTTCACAAACGCGTGGCCCATGGGCGCCTTGTACTCGCCGTTCAGGCCAAAGCTGAGCACGCGCGCGTCCAGGTCCGCCACAAACCCAATGACGCTGCCGGCGCGCCACTCGCGGCCCCACGACCGGCTGCCGTCGTGCCACGTGTAGATGCGGTCGCCGTCGTACGCCCACGACGACTTATCGTCACCCACGCCCAGGCCCGCGTCGCTCGCGCCAATGAATGACACGTCCGCCCACCCCACCTGCGCCAGCCCACCCAGCGTCACGTACGCCTCGTAGTACCACCGGCCGCGCGACAGCGCCACGCCTGCCAGCACCGCCGACGGGAACTCCACCGTTCCCGTGAATCCCCACTCGCTGCGCCGCGCCACCGCTGATGCTGATGCACCCCCACCGCCTGCGGCCCCGCCGCCACCACCCTTGCCCGCTGCTGCCGCCGCCGCGGACGCCGGTGGCGTGAGGATCAGCTGGCTGCCGCCCGATGTTGGCACCAGGTGCCCCAGCGACGGGCCCGCCTGTGTCACCATCGTGCGCGCCAGCTGCTCGTGCACGCGGTCCACCAGCCAGGTGCTGCGTGGCGGCGGCGTCCCCCACGGCTCCCGCAACGCCGCTGGGTAGCCCATGCGCGCATGCAGCGCAGGGCCGCTGGTGGCGCGGGCGGCACCAATGTGCATGCGTGGCGCCACCGGCCACGCGGCGCCGTCGCCCGCTGCCGCGCTCACCCAGCACAGCGGCACAAAGCCGACCGTGGCATCCCGCCGCGGCACGCGCGCACCACCCACCGCGACGCCGTTCAGGAAGAACGTCACGCCCAACGAGCCGCCGTCGGCGCCGTCGGCGGCGCAGCCAAGCACATCCAGGTACGCCGGCACACGCGGGGCGCCCGCAGCGTCTGTCAGCGGCGTCACCTCGCCGCCCACCGCCAGGGCATACACCGGCTGCCGCTGCTGCCCGGCTGGAAGCAGCACCACCACCGCGGCGCCCGCGCCGCCGCTCCCCGCCCCATCAATGCTGCCACCCTCCTCCTCACCTACCTCCTCGCCCGCATCTGCCGCCGACACACCGGGCACGCCGCCAGCAAAGGACGTGGGCACCACACCCACCGCCGTCACCGCCACAGCGCCGTCTGGCGTGGCAGGTGCCGCGCTGCTGTCCGCCAGGCCCACACGACCCGGCGCCAGCTGTACCTCAAAGTAGTGCGCCCCGCTGCCCAGCACCGTGCCGTGCGGCGCAATACCCACGCTGCCGCCCAGCGCCCCAGGCCACGCCGCCGTCAGCGACGGCGACATGCCGGACGCAATGGGTGCCGTGTTCACATGGATGTACCCATCCACATCCATCCACACCTGCGGCGCGCTCCCACACCGCCGCCGTGACAGGTTGTCCAGCATACTGCCGCCGCCGACGGTGTAGCTGCCTTGGAACCCCACCGCCACGTAGGTGCCAAAGTCGGCGGCCTGGGACAGCGACATTGTGCCCGCCACCGCGCGCCTGAAGGCGCGCACCGCGTTGCGCCGGCGTGCGGCAGCGGCTGTGGAGGTGGCCGCCCGGATGGCGTCCGACTGGGCGCGTACCAGCACCGGCCGCGTGCTCGGCGGCGACATGGTGCCGCCGCCATCCAGCAGCGACGGCGCACCACTTGATAGCAGGGGGCCCCGCGGCGGTAAGCCGTGACTCCCCCCACCGCCGCCGCCGGCTGTGAAACTGCGCCCGCCCGCCCCCATCCCGCTGTGCGCACTGGACATCCCCGGCCGCCGGGTGGGCAGGGGCATGGACGGCGCAACAAGCGACGCCGTCGCTGCGGGCCGGCTGGCAACATGCAGTAGCGCCGCCACCTCCGCGTACGTCAAGTGGAGGCTGCGCACCGCATCCAGCTCACTCGCGGCAGCCGCCGCCGCCATGGCCTCTGGCAACGGTGGAGAGGGAGCCGCAGTACCCGCGGGCGGCGGCACGGCAGCAGCAGCATCGGATGCCAAGAAGTGCGTGCGGTGCACCGTGTCCAACACCGTGGTGACAATGTCTGCCGCCCCGCCAGGGAACTGTGCCGCCACGTGCGCCACCACGCGCGCATCGGTGAGCACCGCCAGCAGCTCGCCGGCAGTGACGCTGCCTGACACGCTGCCCGTCCGCGCCGCCTGCGCCGCCGCCAGCGATGAGGTGCGGGAGAGGCCGCTGGTGGCGGTGGCGCCCTCCTGCGCCACCACAAACGCGGAAGGCAGGGAGTCAAACACGGCGCGCACAGCGGTGCCCAGTGCCGACAGGCGTGCCACAGCGGCGTCCCATGCCGCGCGGCTGTCATAATGGCACAGCGGCGCGACGGGCGTGCCGCGCCAGTCGCTGGCATCGCGGTGGCGGCGTGCCAGCAGCTCGTCAAACACACGGCGGCGGGCGGCGGGAGGGCTGTCTTGCAGCGCCCCCAGTAGGCCGCCCATGTCGCCGCCGTCAAAGCCCAACTGGCCGTCCAGCAGGCGCGCTTGCGCCGTCAGCGCCGCAGCAGTGGGTACGCTGGCGCCCGCCGCTGGGGGCACGATGGAGGCCAGCAGGGAGGACGGCACAGCCAGCGACACGGCCGCCAGCGCGTCGCACAGGCGGCTGGTGCTGCTACCGGCCGCCTCCCCCACACGCACAAGCGTCAGCGTGACGCGCGTGGTACCAGCGACGGCCGGCACCACCGGGTGCAGGCGGGCGCTCGACGGCGCGGTCGCGAGGCGGTGCAGCGTAAAACGCAGCGTCTCGGCCTCGCGCAGCGTCACAACCACGAAGGTGGTCATTGCGGCGGCACCCTCACCCACCACCACCTGCAGCACCACCGCCACGTCGCGCAGGCGGCCTGGCAACTGCCACGTCCCGTTGGCCCCCGCCCTCGTGGCACCGCGCGTGTGGTTGGCGGACAGCAGCAGCGCGCGGGAGAAGGACGCAGATGCCACGCTGCCGTCCGCGGCACCCGCGCTGGTGCCAAACGCCGCAGCGGGCAGCCACGGCCACACGGCACCGGGCGGCAGCGGCACGCTTGCCACCAGTGCCGCCAGCGCGTGCCACGGCGTGACGCCAATGGGGTCCACCGGCGTCTGGTCAATGGGCACCACCTCCTTCTCTTGCTCCTGTTCTTGCTCCTGCTCCTGCTCCTGCTCCTGCTCCGTGTCGTGTGCCAGCGCCGCGTGCTCGCCGTGCGTCGTGCCCGCCGTCGCTGCATGCGCCGCGCCCACTGTGGCGTCCAGTTGCTCCCGCAGGCTGGCTCCCGCCAGCGCCACCAGCGTGGCGTGCCGCCCCGCCTCCGCCTCCATGCTCGCCACGTACCCCACCGGCGGCGCAATGTCGGACGGCACGGAGTGGTCCACCGGCGACGTGAACGCGCCCAGGCAGGCAGAAGTCAGCTCGCCGGCCCACATGCCCGCCACCGCCGCCACGGCGGCAGCAGCGGCCGGGAACACCGCCGACGCGGCGGTCAGCATGTCAAACCGTTGACCGGTGCCAACCCCCCCCGGCGATGCGCCAGCAGCACCGCCGCCGCCGGCACCGCCCGGGTTCTCGTCACCGCCTGCGACCACACCCCCACCGGGCACCGCGCTGGTGTGCACCAGCGCCTCCAGCGCAGGCCGCCGCCACACGTGCGCCGCGCGCTGCTGCAGCAGCGCCAGGTTCTGCAGCGCCTCCACGCGGATGGCGTTCAGCAGCAGCCAGGTGACGATGCCGGCCGGCCGCAGCGCGTCCACGCCGGGCGTGGTGGAGCCGCCCGCCGCCGCCGCCGCGCCCACCAGGCTGCCAATCTCGTCTGTGACCAGCACACGCATACGTTGCCCCTGCCCCAGCCCGCGCATGCGGAAGCAGCCCTGCGCGTAGTCGCGGTACGTCGTGTCCTTGCCCAGCGTCACCGCCGCCACCGCGTCCACCGCCTGCGGCACGTCTGTGCCGGTGCTGTGGTAGCTGTCAAAGAACGTGAACAGGCGGTCGCGCGGCACGCCGCACATGTTTAGCGGGATGGGCGCCGTGCGCATGAGTGCAGCGTACGCCGGTGACGCCAGCAGCGCCGCCAGGGAGGCAAAGGTAGGCTGCGCATGGTGGGGGCCGCCCGCCTTGCTGCCGGACCCACCGCTGCCGGGCTCGTCGCCACCGTCCTCGCCATCATCCTCTTCCTCGCCGCCATCCCCATCCCCACCCTCGCCTTCGCCCTCGCCCTCGCCCTCACCGCCACCCTCACCCTCACTGCCACCACCGCCCGCCGCAATCGTCTCGTCGGCGCGCGGCCGTAGCAGCACGACGCGGCGGTCATTCTCGTCCAGGTACACGGCGCCGTCAATGTGGGACAGGCCCAGCACCAGCAGCGCCGCCGCCACCGCCTTGTTGGTCAGCCCCGTGACCAGCGCGCCAATGTCAATGAGCGCGTGGAACCGCATCGCCTCGCTGCCGCCGCCGCCGTGCGCCACGTGCGACAGCAGCGACAGCACGCTCCACGCCGGCAGCGGCACGCAAGACGCGGTGGCGGTGTCGGTGAGCGTGGTGAACACGGACGCCTCTGACGCTGCCTCAAAGTGCACCGGCAGCAGCGACAGCGGCACCATCTCGTTAGGCGTGCCGGTGAACCCCAGGCGGGTGGGGAACAGCATGTCGGAGCCCAGGTCGTGCCCGCTGGCAGACAGCTTCACCACCTGCGCCGACGTGGTGGCGGGGAACACAAAGCGGTCCAGGTAGAAGGCGATGACGGCGGGGACGCGGGCGCACGCCCGCGCAAACAGGCGCAGCCGGGCTGCGTCCTGCACCTGGAAGTGCTCCCGCGGCAGCACCCGCGCGGGCGCGGCGGCGGGCTTCCCGGGGGCCCCGCCCCCCCCGCCCCCCCCCCCCCCCCCCCCCCCCCCGCCCCCCCCCCCCCCCCCGCCCCCAGCGCCGCCCCCCCCCAGGCCCCCCCCCCCGCCGCCGCCACTGCCCCCCCCCCCGCCGCCACCGCCGCCTGCAAGCGCGCCAATGGCAGTGGTCGCGGCAGCAGCGTCCAAGAACGATGCCCACAGCACGCGTGACGGTCGCTCCTCGAACGCGCCCGCCTCCGCCATCATCTGCGCCTTCAGCTTGCGCGCGATGCGGTCCAAGTCCGGCGCGCGCAGGCCCTCGTACACGTACGCAGCGTACGTCAGGCCGATGCGCACGTCCGGGTGGCTGTACTCGCTGGCGTACGATGGCACGTCCTTGCCCACAAATGGCACCGCCAGCAAGCGGCGCGTGAGCGGCTCGTTGGCGCGCGTACGGGCAGACGCCGTGCCGCCCTCGCCACCACCTGCCGCTGCGGATGGCGGCAGCAAGCCAAAGTTGACGCGGTCAATCTTGGCAAGCACGTGCGGGATGTAGGTGGTGACCCACCCCTTTGCCAGGTTCAGCAGCGCCACCACGTCGCGCGGCAGGTGGCGAGCCATCAACGCCTCCACTGCCGCGCCAGTCACACCCGGCAGCGGGTCCGTCGTCACGCTGCCGGCAGGCGTGTGGCCACGCAGGAAGGCCACCGCGGCGGCCAGTGGTGTGGCGCCGCCGCCCACCCGTGCCGCTGTCGCAGCCGCCGCTGCCGCCAGCGTGGCTGCCGCGCCGCCGGCTGCGGACGTCGCAGCCGCCGCTGTCGCCGCCGCCACCGCAGACGACCACGCCGCCACCGGCCCATGTGCGTGTGGCTGCTGCGCCACCCAATCCCACGCCAGTCGTGCCACGTGCGGCGCCATGACGGCGGCGTACCAGGCCGAGTTGAGAAGCACAAGGTGCGGCTTGTCTTGCAGCGCGCGAGCACGCAGGCCGTCGCGGATGGCGGCCACCAAGTCTGCCAGCGCCGCGCGACCGTCCGCGCTTGCCACGCTACTGAGCACCTCGTCCGCAATGCCGCCAGCGCCGCCGGCGCCGCCGCTGCTACGTGCCACCACCTCGGCCGCCTGCACCGCGCGCAGCAGCGCCATGGGCAGCAGCCAGCGCTGCGGCGCAAGCGGCAGCTTGTGCTTGGGCCCCACCGGGAAGTTCAGCTCGCTGCGCAGCGGGTGCATGAGCAGGTCCACCTCATCTAGGATGACCAGGCCGCGGTGATGGCCCCGTCCACCGGTGCTGGCACCAGCAGCGCCGCCGCCGCCGCCGCCGCCGGTGGCATCCCCACGGAACACCGCCAGGATGGCAGCCAGGCCGTCGGCGGCAGAGCCGGCAGCGGCAGCCGCCACCGCCGCGTACCCCGCCTCCACGCTACTACCCGCCACCGTCGCATTGGCAATGGCGGTGACACGCGCCCGCGCCTCCGACTCGCCCACCAGCAGGTCGCAGTAGCGCAGCAGGGTGGACTTGAGCGCGTCCGGCGTGGCGCACACCACGGCGCCGCGCGCCCGCGCGCGCTCCAGCTTGTCGCGCACCGCGGCAATGTGCAGCAGGCCGGCGTCGGCGGCGGCACGCTCGTACGGCCAGCGCGGCGCCGACTCCGTGCCCACGCCGTCTGGCAGCGCCGCCGCGCCGTACGTGTTGGTCAGCAGGCGCCAGTAGCGCGACCGCAGGCAGGCGGGCACAGGTCGGCCGGAGGCACGACCGGGCGCGCGGGCGGCACGAATGCCCCGCGTGCGGACAGCAGGGGGCGCGGCGGCGGCAGCGGGCGGCGCGTACTTGCCGATCCCGCGGTCAAACCGGTACGTCACCACCGCCTTGTGCACCACGGGGCTGACCAGCATGGCGCGCACCGCGTCGCGTGACATGTCCAGCAGCTGGCCGGGCATCACCTGCGTCACCAGGGTGGCGCCGTCTGCCAGAATGAGGCCCAGTAGCGGCGCAATGACGTAAGTCTTACCCAGACCCATGATGGCCTGCTCCACGCGTGACCGCCCGCCCGCCGCGTCACCCACAAACTGCGCCAGCAGCTCCACCTGGCGCGGGCGCAGCAGGGAGGCAATGTTGAACTCGGCGTACGCCAGGCGCGGGTCAAATGACAGGCACGTGTCGCCGCCGCCGCCGTCGGTACCCACCGCCATGTACTCGCGCCGCGCGCCCAGCTGGCTCAACAGCGTGGCGAGGGTGGGGCGCAGGACCTGCAGCGCGCGGTGCGTGCCGTCCGCAGCGGCGCGTGCGGCGGGTGCCGCCAACGCACCGCCGCCCGCAATCCCCGACGCCAAGGCCGCCACGTCTGCCAGCACGCCCGCCAGCCGCGCCGCCGTCACCGTCGCCGCCTGCGCGTGGCACCGGTTCACGTGCAGCAGCATGGCGTGCGCCACCGGCTGCAGCAGGTTGCCCTCCACGCTGAACGGCGGCACCAGGCCGTTCACACGCAGGAAGTCGCCCGCCGCGTCAGACGACAGGGTGAGGCCCAGCAGGAAGGGCCAGGAGGCGGTTGCCGCCACGCCGGTGAGGTGCAGGAGGGAGTACACCACTGCCGTCTGCGCCGCACGCCGCGCGTACGCCGCCAGCCGGCTCGCCTCCGCGCCCTGCACGCCCGCACGGTCGCACAGTGCCGTCACGCCCGCCACCGACAGTGTGGGCACCGCCAGGCCGCGCACCGCGGCATCCACGCCCGCCTCTAGCTGCCGCGCCCGCGCGCACGCGGCAACGCCAGCAGCAGTGATGGCGGCCCCCAGCGCCCGCACATCTGCTGCTGCGGCAGCCGCCCGCGCCGCTACCGTTGCCGCCAGCGCACTCAATGCCGCCGCACCACCGCCGCCGCCGCTTCCGCCTACCACCGCCGCCGCCACTGCCAGCGCCTCCACGTCGCGCAGCAGGTCGGGTGGCAGAGCGGCCAGGGCGCGCGGCGCGCCGGCGCGTGCCGCCTTGGCACCCTCTGCCGCCAGCGCATGCTGCAGCCGACCCAACACGCCCTTGCCGGCGGGTGTGGCGGCGGCAGGGTATGCCGCCTCCATGCGGTCCAGGATGGCGCGCGGGTTGCTGGCGGCAGTGCCACTTCCCGGCGGCGCGTCGGCAGTGACCGCCATCGTAGTCACCGCGTCAGCCGCCACGTGCGCCAGCGGCTGCCCCAGCACGTCCCATGTGCCGTCGCCGGCCGCAAAGGCAATGGTGCGTGCGGCACACCGCGTGTCGGACGGCTCTGGCCGCTCCAGCGGCAGCGTGGGCGGCGGCAGGACGGCGAGCCTGTGTGCGGCGGCGTAGTCGGCGGCCGCCGTCAGCGCTGCCACCGCCACGCCGTCCGCGTGGCCGTCATGCAGCGTGCCGGGCGGCAGGGTGGCGGGGTCGCGCACTGCCGCCAGCACGGACGGCGAGGTGATGGCAGCAAGGCCCGCCGCGCCTGCTGCGCCCGCCAGCTCATCCGTCATGTTCACACGCCCGTCCCGGCTGCCCACCACCGCGGTCAACAGGCCCACATGCATCGCTGCCACGTCCGCCGAGCTTGTCACTGGCAGGTCCTCCATTGGCAGCTGCCAGGTTGGCAGCTCCCACGCCGGCGCGCCCTCCATCATCGCCTGCAGCGCCTCGGGTGGCTCCCCCAGCCCCGGCGCCACGCCCGCCGCCGCCATGAACACGCTGATCGCGCGCGCCCACTCCAGCTCCTCCTCGCCCGCGGCCGCCGCCTCAGCCGCCAGACCTCTAGCCAGGACAGCGGGCCAGCGGTACGCCGGCTGCGCGGGCGCCAGGCGGCGCAGGTTGTCCTCCCCGCGCACCGCCGCATTGGCGGCACGCATGACGGCGGTCCACCACTTGGCACCCTCGCTGCCGGGCGCCATGGGCCATCCGTTCTCCTCGTCCCCAAACTGGTACGCGTAGTCGGCGTACGGCAGGGGCGGGAAGGCCTCCAGCAGGGAGGCAAACACGGGCGGCAGGGACGTCACACCGCCCGCCAGCGGGGGTACCGGCGGCGGCGGCGCCTGTACTGGCGGCGGTGGCGGCAGCGTCTGCAGCCTGGCGGCGGCGGCGGCAACGGCGTCGGCATCCACCGGCTCCGCCGCCAGTGCCGCCTCCACAGCGGCGCACGCCGCGCTGCGCATCGCGCGCCACGCCGCCCGCGCCGCCAGCGCCGCCGTCGCATCCGCCTCCCACGCTGCCGCCGCTGGCAGCCAGGCGGCGTACGCGGCGCGCCGCTCTGCCAGGATGGCAGCCAGCGTGGCGGCGGGGCGCGCCTGCTCCACGTCTAGCCGCGCCGCAAACGCCACCGCTGCCAGCATGGGCTGCGCCGGATGCAGGTTGCCGTTATTGCGCGCGGCGTGCTGCACGGTGTACAGTGCCAGCTGCGAGTCGGCGAGCGCGAGGGTGACGCGCCGCGCCGTGTCGCCGCCCGCCAGCGCCGCCAGCCGGGTCAGCCGCTCATTGTCATTAGCGGGCGGCAGGTCGTACGGGATGCCGTCGCCCGGCCGGTCGACCACCGCCAGCGTGCCGGTGAGGCACTCGTACAGGGTGGGCACGACGCCGGGGAAGATGCGGCGGATGCGCTGCGGGACCAGCGCCGCCTTCACCTGCGACGTCAGCGTTGCCAGCAGCGCCTTGGTGGACATGCCGGCGAGTGGGCGGTCGTACGCCATGCCGACGTGCGGTGCGCGCGCGGCAAACTGGGAGAACACGGAGCTGAAGGCGCTCAGCACGCGCGCCAAGGCGGCGCCGGGCACGGACGCCGACTTACCGGGCGATGACAGGATACGGCCAGGCACCATGGCGGCGAGGTAGACGTCGCGGCCGCCGACGGCACCGGGCATGCCGTCGGGCGACAGGGCGGCCGCCAGTGCCACCAGCGCGCGCTCCTCCTCCGCGTCCAGCCGGCAGTCAGCGGGCACGTGCGGCAGGCGCTCCAGGTAGCGCGTGTACTCCGTCACAACGTCCACGCGGGCGGGCGCATTGGCGTCCAGCGCGCCCACCTCGGTGGCAAACGCGCCAAAGGCGGCTGCCGACACGTCCGCGGCGCCCAGCCCCAGCAGCGCGTACGGCGACGTCAAGTCGGGCCGCGGCTCCGCAGCGCCGTCCGGCGTGCCGCCAAACGCCACAAAGCGCAGCAGGAGGGCACGCAGGCGGAGGGCAAGGGCGGCGGGCGCGGTGTCGCCCACCGCCGCGGCGTCCACCGCCTTCAGCAGCCACAGCTGCTCCGCCGTGTACGGCGCGTCGGTGGCTGCCATGTGCAGCGCCGCGGCGGCGGCCGTGTAGTCGCGGCGCAGGATGGCGGCGACGACGAGGTAGATGGCGGCGGAGAGCGAGGGCGGCGACAGGTAGAAGCCGGAGGGGTGGACTGGCAGCACAAAGACGCGGGTGGTGGCGGTCGTCACCCACGCCTCGTTGCGCGCGGGCAGCACGCGCGTGTTGAACGGCAGCTCGCGCACCTGCGGCCGCACCAGGCCGTACGACGGCACCAGCAGGTGCAGGCGGCCGTCTGCGGACGCCAGCGGCAGCGCAAAGGGCAGCTGCGCCGCCAGCCGCGCCGCGGCGTCATCCACGTGCGCGCTCACAAACAGGCCCGCGTTGTCCAGCGACGCCAGCGCCACGCCGCCGGCGCCGGAGGCAGCCACTGCAAACTTCTGGCGCAGGCGCGGCAGCTCCAGTAGCTCGAGGACGGCGCCACGCGGACCGCGGCCGCCCGCCACGGTGTAGCCGCGTGCCCACACCAGGGTGTGCGACGCCGCCTCAATGCGTGCAAAGGCGGTGGCAACGGACGCCAGCACCGCACCGCCCGCCCCGCCGGCGTACGCACGCGTGGCATCCACCAGCGTGAGCCGCGCATCCAGCACAATGTCGCGCGCCGCCCCCCCCGCGGCGCCCGCCGCTGACGCCCGCGCGCCATCGCGCGCCGCCGCGCCGCCCCCACTCCCGCCGCCGCGGTCGGGCGCCGTGATGGTGGCGGCGCCGCCGGCGCCAAACGTCACGCGCAGCAGCTGCTCCTCGTCGTACCCGAACGGGGTGAACACGCCGGCCACGTCGGGCGGCGGTGGGCCACCACCGCCCGCCAGTCGCGGCGGCTCGGCGCGCGGGTAACCCACCAGCACGGGGGCGTCGCCCGGCACGGCAGGCACGCGCGCCCACAGCTCGTACTGCAGGATGAGCACCTCCGGCAGCAGGCCCGCGACGGCACGCGGCGGCACCCACACCTCCACTACCGTGCCGGCCGGCACGCAGCCAGGCAGCGAGGTGAGCTGCAGGGACCGGCGCACGGCCAGCGACCCCAACTCCCGCCGCCCGGCGACATCGCCTGCATCAAACTGGCGCCGCAGCGCGCGTTCATTGGAGGCGGCGATCTCCCCACCGCCCGCGGTCGCCACCGCGTTCCCCGTGACGGCGTCCAGGAACAGGCGCACGCCCACCTCTGACAGCCAGGCGCCGGTGCCCGCCTCCGGATTCTGCCCCGCCTCCTCATCATCCCCTGCCCACCCGGACTTGTCTTCCGCAAACCGCGCCTTGGGCGTCACCACGGAGCCAAACAGCGCGCCCGCCTCGTGCTCCGTGCCGGGCGCCCATGCGTGCCACCGCTTGCCGGCACTGGGGCTCAGGTGCCGCAGCGCCAGGCGGTGGTCGGAGCAGTACACCAACGCACGGTGCGTGGTACGCGCGTGGTCCACCAGCTGGAACACTCGCACTACCACGTCGCCCTGCGTCAGCGGCCGCGCCGCCGCCGCTGCACCGCCGGCGCCGCCGCCACCGCCACTGCTGCGTGCCACCCCGGGCGCCGGCGCCACCAGCAGCTCAAAGAAAGACGCGGCGCCGGCGCGTGCGGTCGGCGTCTCGCCTTGCGGCGGCAGCAGCAGCAGGCAGCGCAGCTCGCGTCCGGCGCCCGCGTCGGCGGTGGTGGCGGGGAAGGTGGCGTGGTCACTCGCCACAAACACGTACGGGTCCTCTGACAGCCCCGCCGCCGTCAGTGCGGCGCCCAGTACCACGTCCAGCAGCGCGGAGGCGGCACCAAAGCTGCCGGCGCCGCGCTTGTACACGCGGCGGTACACGCTGCCCCGGTACACCAGCGTGCGGCCGGCGCGGCCAAAGCACGCCACGGCGGCGGCAGCGTCCGCGCCACCGCCGTCCGCCCCGCCACCGTGCCCGCCACCCTCTGCCGCCAGCTCCACCACGCGCGGCTTGCCGTGCGACACGTACGTGTCATCCAGCTCCGTGATGCCTGCCGCCGCGCCCTCCACCGCAGCCACCTCCTCTGGCAGCAGTGCCTCGTCGCCCTTGGCCAGCGGCGCCCACAGCTGCACGTCGTACACCAGGCGGCCGCGCTGCACCTGCACCCACTTGCGGTGCACATTGGTGGAAATAGCGGTGCACACGATGGCGGCGCCGCCAGCGCCGCTGGGACCCGGCACGCCAAACGCGTCACCCTCACCACCGCCACCCCCACCGCCACCGCCACCGGCGCGCCGCGAGGACGGCGCGCGGCGCAGTGGCGCACCCGCCGCAGCGCCGCCGCCGCCGCCGCCGCCGCCACCCGGCTGCCCCAGCGCCGCCGACTCGGCCTGGCGCGCTGTGGTGCCGGCGGTGAACACAGATGCAAAGTCGGGGTGGCGCGCCATGTCCAGCGGCACGGGGGTGATGAGCCGCTGCCGCACGGACACCCCCCACGGTTGCAGGTTCAGCTCCCTGCGCCCCCCCGCATCGTTGTACAGGCCGCGCCGGACCGGCGCC
>Ga0066256_1003461_pt1 | contig 15211 bp, 13 predicted proteins | sample ThiBio_1000_biof_FD_87107 | JGI IMG/M metagenome (GOLD analysis project Ga0066256, IMG submission 87107) | Wastewater bioreactor microbial communities from Cape Town, South Africa - Thiocy_expt_1000_biof (version 2) | ecosystem: Engineered > Bioreactor > Thiocyanate-remediating >...
GCAAGCAAATCTTGCCCGGCTCATGAAATGAGGCTTGCTTTTTTCACGGGAAAGGCCACAAATGAAATCTATTACGATTTTTTCACGGAACCGATCTCATGCCGGTGGCCGCCACCCCCTCGACGCTGGATAACGGCCAGCGCCTGCTGGCCGGGGACATCCGCACCCTGCGCAAGGCGCGTGGCCTGAAGCTGGCCGAAATCGCGCTGAAGCTCGGCCGCTCGGTCGGCTGGGTCAGCCAGGTCGAGCGCGGCCTGTCCATGCCCTCGCTCAGCGACCTCAAGGCGATGTCGGAGCTTTTCGGGGTGCCGATCAGCCTGTTCTTCAGCCATGACGTGCCGGAAGAACAGGAGCGCGGCGTCGTCGTGCGCGGGGCGAGCCGCCGCTCGCTTGGCACCAGCGAGACCGGCCTGGTGGAAGAGCTGTTGTCGCCCGACCTTGGCGGCAGCTTCGAGATGCTGCGTTCCGTCTTCGCGCCGGGCGCCGAATTGAAAACGGAAACCACCCGTCCGACCGAGGAAGCGGGATTCGTCGTTTCCGGCACGTTCGACATCCGGATCGCCGGCGTCTGGCACCGGCTGCAAGCCGGCGACAGCTTCCGTTTCGAGGCGAAGCCCTTCCGCTGGCGCAATCCCGGCCGCGAGCCGGCCGTCGTCATCTGGGTGGTTTCGCCGCCCGTCTATTGAGAGGTTTGGGGAGAGAAAAGACATGGCCGAATTACCAGCGCGGGCGCGGGTCGTCATCATCGGCGGCGGCGCCGTCGGCACCTCCTCGCTCTACCATCTCGCCAGGGCGGGTTGGACGGATTGCGTCCTTCTGGAAAAGAACGAGTTGACGTCCGGCTCGACATGGCATGCGGCCGGCAACGTGCCGACCTTCTCGACCTCGTGGTCGCTGATGAACATGCAGCGCTATTCGACCGAGCTTTACCGCGGGCTGGCGGAAGAAGTCGGCTACCCGATGAACTATCACGTCACCGGCTCGCTCAGGCTCGGCCATACGAAAGAGCGCATGCGCGAGTTCGAGCGCGCCAAGGGCATGGGCCGTTATCAGGGCATGGACATCGAGATCGTCGGTGCGGACGAGATCAGGCGCCGCTATCCGTTCCTCGAAACGCACGACCTGGAAGGGGCGCTCTACGACCCCAACGACGGCGACATCGACCCCGCGCAGCTGACGCAGGCGCTGGCCAAGGGCGCGCGCGACATGGGCGCGAAGATCGTTCGCTTCTGCCCCGCCGAAGTCGGAAAAATGTTCGGCCGCCAGGTGCCGATCATGGTGATGAGCCACCAGTACATCCTGTTCGAGGAAATCCCCGAGCTTGCCGCCTGGTCGAGGGAGGTCGGCCACAAGCTGCCGCTTCTGCGCGACGTCGATACCTCCTGGTATCTGCGCCAGGAAAAGAACGGCATGAACCTCGGCCCCTACGAGAAGAACTGCCGGGCGCACTGGGCGACGCCCGACGATCCGATGCCGGAGGACTTTTCCTTCCAGCTTTTCCCCGACGACCTCGACCGGCTGGAATGGTATCTGAACGACGCAACCGAGCGCGTGCCGATCCTCGGCACCGCCGGCCTTTCCAAGATGATCAACGGGCCGATCCCCTACGCGCCGGATGGCAACCCCTTGATCGGGCCGATGCCCGGCGTGCCGAACGCGTTCGAGGCATGCGTGTTCACCTTCGGCATCTCGCAGGCGGGCGGCGCCGGCAAGGTGCTCTCCGAATGGGTGACCGAAGGCCGGACCGAATGGGATATGTGGTCGTGCGACCCGCGCCGCTTCACCGCCTTCGCCTCCGATCCGGCCTATTGCGTCGCCAAGGGCAAGGAGGTCTATGCCAACGAATACGTCATCCAGTTCCCGCGCCGCGTCTGGCCGGAAGGCCGCAACCGGAAACTGTCGGCCATCCATGACCGCATCGCGGCACTGGGCGCCCAGTTCGGCACCGCCAACGGCTGGGAACGCGCTTTGTGGTACGCAAAACCCGGCGACGATACCTCGGCGGAAGCCGCCCTCACCTTTTCGCGTTCCGGCCTGTGGGAGAAGCGGGTGCGCGAGGAGTGCCTCGCCGTGCGCGACGCGGCCGGCATCCTCGACCTGCCGGGCTTCTCGCGCTACCGGCTAGCCGGCGAAGGCGCGCGCGAGTGGCTGTCTAAGCAGATCACCGGCATCGTGCCGAAGCCCGGCCGCATCGGCCTCGGCTACTTCGCCGACGACAAGGGCCGCATCGTCACCGAAATGTCGATCATGGCGCTGGAGGAGGACCTGTTCTTCCTGATCACGGCGGCCTCGGCCGAACTGCACGACTTCGAGTGGCTGCAAAGGAATCTTCCGCAAGATTCTGGAATAACGCTGGAAAACAGGACCGAAGAGTTCTCCTGCCAGATTCTTTCAGGCCCGAACGCGCGCAAAATCCTGGCGGAAGTCACCGACGCCGATCTTTCCCTGCCTTGGCTCACGCACCAGTCGGCCAAGATCGCCGGGCGCTGGTGCCAGCTGGTGCGGGTGTCGTTCGCCGGCGAACTGGGCTGGGAAATCCATACCAAGGTGGAAGACACGCCGGCGGTGTTCGACGCCGTGTGGCAGGCCGGGCGGAAGCACGGCCCTAAGCCGGTCGGCATGTATGCGCTGGATTCGCTGCGGCTGGAAAAAGGCTACCGCGCCTGGAAACAGGACCTTTCGACCGACTACACGGTGCTGCAAGGCGGGCTCGAGCGCTTCGTCAAATGGGAAAAGCCGGATTTCCGCGGCAAGGCCGCACTCGCCGCCGAAAAGCAGCAGGGCGTGACGAAGCGTTTCGTGACGCTGGTGGTGGAAAACCCCGGCGACTGCGACGCCCCCTACATGGCGACGCTCTGGCACGGCGGCAGGATCGTCGGCGAGACGCTGTCGGGAGGCTTCGGCCACCGGGTGGACAAATCGATCGCGCTCGGCATGCTTCGCGCCGACCTCAGCGAAGCGGGAACCGAGATCGAAGTCGAGATTTTCGGCGACCGCTTCAAGGCCGTCGTCCAGAAGGAGGAGCCGCTCTGGGACCCGAACAACGAGAGACTGCGAGCCTGACATGCCCAAGCCATCCGCACGCGTTTCCGGCCTCGTGCCTTCCGGAAAGGACGGCTGGGAGGTACATTTTTCCGCCATGACCCGCAAGGAAGCCGGCGAACCGATCATCATGCTGTCGGTCGGCGACCACGATTTCGACACGCCGAGCGAAACGGTGGAGGCCTGCGTCCGGGCCGTGCGCGCCGGCCATCACCATTACACGCAGCTTCCCGGCATCCCGGCCCTGCGCGCCGCGATGGCGAAGGTCTCGGCGCAATCGAGCGGGGTCGCCACCGGCGCCGACCAGGTGATCGCCACCCCCGGCGGCCAGGCCGCCCTTTACGCGGCGGTGCAGGCGACGGTCGACGACGGCGACCACGCCATCGTCGTCGCCCCCTACTACGCCACCTATCCGGGCACCTTCCGCGCCGCCAACGCCTCTTTCAGCGTGGTCGAGACGCGCGCGGAGAATGGTTTCCAGCCGGATGCAACGGCGTTCGAGGCGGCGGTGAAGGAAAACACGCGCGCGATCCTCATCAACACGCCGAACAATCCGACCGGCGCGGTCTACACGCGCGCCGCGCTGGAAGGCATCGCCGACATCTGCCGCCGGCACGACTTGTGGCTGCTTTCCGACGAAGTCTACTGGGCGCTGGCCGGCGAAAAACACCTTTCGCCGCGCGCGCTGGCCAGCATGGAAGAGCGCACGATCATCATCAACTCGATGTCCAAGAGCCACGGGATGACCGGCTGGCGCCTCGGCTGGCTGACCGGCCCGGAACGGATGATCCGGCTTCTAACCGACCTCAACCTCGTCTCCACCTACGGCCTCGTCGACTTCATCTCGCATGCGGCGGTCGAGGCGCTGGAAAACGGCTATGGCGTCGAGGAAATCACCGAGCGCTACACGGCGCGCCGTACCGCCTTCCTCGACGCCATCCGCGGCATGAACAACGTGACCGTGCGCGGCTCGGAAGGCGGTATGTACGTGATGCTCGACATTTCCGCCATCGAGCCCGACGACGAGAAGTTCGCCTGGGCGCTGCTCGACAAGGAACTGGTCGGCGTCATGCCGGGGTCGAGCTTCGGCGAGGCCGCCGCCGGCCATATCCGCATCAGCCTGTGCCAGCCGCAAGCCATCCTCGAGGAAGCGGCCACGCGCCTGCGCCGCTTCACGGCCACCTACCGGAGCAACGCCGCATGAACGCCCAGAGCCTCAAACCCGTTCCCGCCAGGGCACGCGCCGTCATCATCGGCGGCGGCGTCTCCGGCTGCTCGGTCGCCTATCATCTGGCCAAGCTCGGCTGGACCGATATCGTGCTGCTCGAGCGCAAGCAGCTCACCTCCGGCACGACCTGGCACGCGGCCGGGCTGATCGGCCAGTTGCGCGGCTCGCAGAACATGACACGGCTGGCGAAATACTCGGCCGATCTTTACGTCAAGCTGGAAGCCGAGACGGATGTCGGCACCGGCATGCGCCAGGTCGGCTCGATCACGGTGGCGCTGACCGAGGAGCGCAAGCACGAAATCTACAGGCAGGCCTCGCTGGCCCGCGCCTTTGATGTCGACGTGCGCGAGATTTCGCCGCGCGAGGTCAAGGAGATGTATCCGCACCTCAACGTCTCGGACGTGGTCGGCGCGGTGCACCTGCCGCTCGACGGCCAGTGCGATCCGGCCAACATCGCCATGGCGCTGGCCAAGGGAGCCCGCCAGCGCGGCGCAACCATCATCGAGAACGTCAAGGTCACCAAGGTCCACACCAAAAACGGCCGCGTTTCGGGCGTCTCCTGGGCGCAGGGCGAGGAACAGGGCACGATCGAAACCGACATCGTCGTCAACTGCGCCGGCATGTGGGCGCGCGAACTCGGGCGCCAGAACGGCGTCACCATTCCGCTGCACGCCTGCGAGCATTTCTATCTCGTGACCGAGCCAATCCCCGGCCTCTCCCGCCTGCCGGTGCTGCGCGTGCCCGACGAATGCGCTTATTACAAGGAAGACGCCGGCAAGATGATGCTCGGCGCCTTCGAGCCGGTGGCGAAGCCCTGGGGCATGGATGGCATCCGCGAGGATTTCTGCTTCGACCAGTTGCCAGAGGACATGGACCATTTCGAGCCCATTCTCGAAATGGGCGTCAACCGCATGCCCATGCTGGGCACGGCAGGCATCCACACCTTCTTCAACGGTCCGGAAAGCTTCACGCCGGATGATCGCTACTATCTCGGCGAGGCGCCGGAGGTTGCCGGCTACTGGATGGCGACGGGCTACAATTCGATCGGCATCGTCTCGTCCGGTGGCGCCGGCATGGCGCTGGCGCAATGGATCAATGACGGCGAGGCGCCGTTCGACCTCTGGGAGGTCGACATTCGTCGTGCCCAGCCCTTCCAGAAGAACCGCCGCTATCTCAAGGAGCGCGTCTCGGAGACGCTCGGCCTGCTTTATGCCGACCACTTCCCCTACCGCCAGATGGCGACCTCGCGCGGCGTGCGCCGCTCTCCCCTGCACGAGCATCTGAAGGCGCGCGGTGCCGTCTTCGGTGAGGTGGCAGGCTGGGAGCGCGCCAACTGGTTCGCTCGGGAGGGCCAGGAACGTGAATACCGCTATTCGTGGAAGCGGCAGAACTGGTTCGACAACCAGCGCGAGGAACATCTTGCCGTCCGCAACAAGGTCGGCCTGTTCGACATGACCTCGTTCGGCAAGATCCGCGTCGAAGGTCGCGACGCCTGCGCCTTCCTGCAAAGGCTGTGCGCCAACGACATGGACGTCGCGCCCGGCAAGATCGTCTACACACAGATGCTCAACGCCCGCGGCGGCATCGAGAGCGACCTCACCGTGACCCGGCTTTCGGACACCGCCTATTTCCTCGTCGTGCCGGGTGCCACGCTGCAGCGCGACCTGGCCTGGCTACGGCGGCATGTTGCCGACGAATTCGTCGTCATCACCGACGTCACCGCAGCCGAGGCCGTGCTGTGCCTGATGGGGCCGGATTCGCGAAAGCTGATCCAGAAGGTCAGCCCGAACGACTTCTCCAACGAGGCCAATCCGTTCGGCACGTTCCAGGAGATCGAGATCGGCATGGGGCTGGCCCGTGCTCACCGTGTCACCTATGTCGGCGAACTCGGCTGGGAACTCTACGTCTCGACCGAGCAGGCCGCCCATGTCTTCGAGGCGATCGCCGATGCCGGCGCGGACGCGGGACTGAAGCTCTGCGGATTGCACACGCTGGATTCCTGCCGCATCGAAAAGGCCTTCCGCCATTTCGGCCACGACATCACCGACGAGGACAACGTGCTGGAGGCGGGCCTCGGCTTCGCGGTGAAGCCGAGCAAGGGCGACTTCATCGGCCGCGACGCTGTGTTGCGCAAGAAGGAGGCCGGGCTGGACCGGCGGCTGGTGCAGGTCCGTCTCAAGGATCCTCAGCCGCTCCTCTTCCACAACGAGGCCATCCTGCGCGACGGCAAGATCGTCGGCCCGATCACGTCGGGCAATTACGGTCACCATCTCGGCGGCGCGATCGGCCTCGGCTACGTGCCCAGCAAGGGCGAAAGCGAGGCGGATCTGCTCGCCTCGTCCTACGAAGTGGAAATCGCCGGTGAGCGCTTCGCCGCCGAAGCATCGCTGAAGCCGATGTACGATCCGAAGGCCGAGCGGACGAAAATGTAGCGCGGTCTTGCCTTCCCCCCGTTCTACGGGGAGAAGGACGCTAACTTCAAAACCTCTCCAGCTTTACCCTGACCTTGGCCAGGAATGCCGCCCGGCTTGTCGGCGTCGACGTGTCCATCAGGTAGTGCGCCAGGAAAAAGGTTCTGCAACGCCTGGCGCACAATGCCCGCATGCCGCGCAGAAGGGTCTTGCGCCCGGGTTGCCCGACCACCACGCTCCACCAGGTCGGCGCGCCGCAGGTGGTGATGACGCCGACCTTGGTGACATGCGTCATCAGCGACTGGATCTTGCCCTTGCCCGCCGGCAGCTTGAAGGCAATGTCGGTCGCCCATACGCGGTCGAGCCAGCCCTTCAGCATCGCCGGCAGCCCGTACCACCATGTGGGATAGACGAACACGATCGCCTCGGCCCAGCCGAGAAGTTCGAAATGTGGCTGCAGTGCCGGATCCCGAGGCGCCTGCTCGTTATAGGAACGGCGCTCCTCGCAACTCATCACCGGGTCGAACTTCTCCGCGTAGAGATCGAGCAGCCGCACCTGCCACCCCCGCGCCTTGAGCACGTCGACGGCGCTGTCGCGGATGGCGGCGCAGAAGCTCTCCGGCACCGGATGGCAATAGACGACCAGGGCACGCATCAGAACGCATCCATGTTGGCCGCGACCCTGGCGATGAAGCGTGACCGCGTCTCGTCGGTCGACAGGTTCATCGAGTAGTGCGCGAGATAGGAAACCGGAGCTCCGGGTTTTATCGTCGCCCGCAGCAGCCGTTTCACCAGGCGGCGCGGCGGGTCGCTCATCAACATGGCGCGAAAACGGCTGCCGCCATAGGTGGTGACGGCGGCCAGCTTGTGGATATTTTGCAGCGTCGGTCGAACCTTGCCGTCGACAAGCTTGAAGGACACGCCAGGCAGGAAGACGCGATCGAAGAAGCCCTTGAGGATCGCCGGGTAGCCGTAGTTCCAGACCGGGAAGGACAGCACCAGCGCCTCGGCCCTCTGAAGCCTTTCGACGTAGCCTGCAACCGCATCGTCCGGCCCGCGTTGGTCGTGATAGCCAAGCCGCTCGGCGCGCGTCAGCCTCGGGTCGAAATTCTCGGCGTAGAGATCGCAATCATCGACATTATGTCCGGCCGCCTTCAGCCGCTCGACGATCGTCCGGTGCAGGCCTGCGTTGAAGCTTGTCTCGACCGGATGGGCGTAGAGCACGAGGACGTTCATTTGCCGGCTTTCTGCAACCCCTTGAACAGGAACGTCCGGCCGGAGCGGTAGTCGTAGTCCGGGTTTTCCCAGGCGATCATCTTGCCCGGATTGAGCAGCCCTCGCGCATCCGTCTCGCGCTTGAAGGCGAGCTGGATCTCGTCCGTCTGCTTCATGCCGCCCTCTTCCAGCGTGTAGCGGTGCGGATTGAAGATCGGACAGCCATTGTCCACATGCAAGCGGATGATCTCGTCCAGACGTGCCTCGGTGGTGAACTTGACCAGCGGCAGGCCGAAGCAGGTGATGTTGCCGTCCAGCCGCACGAATTCGAGGTGTGAAAAGACCTCTCCGGGGAACATCGCGTCCATCTTCTCGACCAGCGCGAGTTGGTTCGGAAACGGGTAGAGCGATTGCAAGTAGGTGATCGACGGGTCGACGCGAAGCGCCCTCAGCGTCGTGTGGTTCCAGGCGAGTTCATAGGCGGGCGGTAGGCCCTTCTTCTGCTCGTCGGTCGCCGTCGCGGCGTTGAACACGACTTCGCCGCCGCCGCGCCGCGTGAAGGCCAGGAAAGCGTCGAGGCCGTGTGGCGCCACCATGACGACGCAGCTGCTCTGTCCCTCGCGCAGGAACTTCTGGGGCCGTTTGAAATAGAGCCACGGCACTGGCGCCGCGATCGGCGTGATCAGCGTGGTCAGGATGCCGTCCTGGCAGGCCAGCGCATTGCCATAGCGGGCGGCGTCCATGAACTGGTCGAAGCCGACGATGACATCGACCCAGTCATAGGCCGCCGCCAGCGGCATCTCGACTTCTGTAATGATGCCGTTGGTGCCATAGGCATGCGTGACCTTGTGCAGATCCTCGCCGGTGAGCTCCTGCGCCCTGGGCTCGGCTTCCATGGTCACCACGCGCAGCCGCAGCACATTGCCGAAATCGCGCAGGCCGCCGAAATTGATCGAGCCGACGCCTCCCGAGCCCCCGGCGATGAAACCGCCGATCGAGGCCGTGTTGTAGGTCGAGGGCGACAGCCTGAGCTCCTGCCCGGAATGCGCCCGCGTCGCCTTGTCGATGTCGGCGAGAATGGCTCCCGGTCCGGTCACCACGCGCCCGGGCGCGATCGACCTGATGTCGTTCATCTCGGCGAGGTTCAGCACCACGCCGCCCGACAGCGGCATCGCCTGGCCATAATTGCCGGTGCCGCTGCCGCGCGGCGTCACCGGCACGCCATGCCTGTAGCAGGCGGCAAGCACGCTGATCACCTCGGCTTCGGTCCTGGGTGTGACGACCAGGTCGCCGGTGATGTGGTCGAGTTGCTGCTTGAGCACTGGACTGTACCAATAAAAGTCGCGGCTCTTCTGCTGGACGATGGCCGGATGATCGTCGACCTTGATACCTTCGAGGTCGCGCTTCAGCGCAGCGATATCCATCATCCCACCATCAGTTCATCGAGTTCGGCATAGTCCGGCAGGCTACGCTCGATTGCCTTGCCCGCCCGCACCACGATGCGATCCGATTCGGGCCGCGACAGCAATTCCGTCCAACTCCGCCCCTTGAAGACAATGAAATCGGCGGCGCCGCCGGCCGAGAGAACGCCGGCGCCATCGAGCCTCATGACGCTGGCTGGCGTTGCCGCCACCGCCTTCGGCCAATCCCCGACGGGATGGTCGAAATGCAGGATGCGCGTCGCCATGCGATAGACCTCCAGCATGTCGAGATCGCCATAGGCGTAGAACGGATCGCGCGTATTGTCGGAGGCTACAGCCACCGGGATGCCGCGCGCCTTCATCTCATGCAGCAGCGTCACGCCACGCCAGCGAGGCGTCGTGCCATTGTCACGCCGGTCCTGGAGGTAGAGGTTGCACATCGGCAGCGACACGACGGCGAGACCCGCCTTCGCCACCTTGTCCAGCGTGTCGTGCACGTCGAGGTCCGGCTGGCGCGCCAGGGAACAGCAATGGCCGACGAGGATATTGCCCTCGAAGCCGCTCCAAAGCGCTGCCTCGGCGATCTTCTTCAACGATATCGCCGCGACGTCGTCCGTCTCATCGGCATGGAAATCGAGATCGAGCCCATGCTTGATCGCTTGCGCGAAGACATGGTCGAGCAGTTCCTCGAGGTCGGGCACCATGTAGGTGACGACTCCAAGCACGCCGTTGGCCGCGGCGACCCTCTTCGCCAGCCTGCCGAACCACTTCCTGTCACGCACGCCCTCGATGCCGAGCAGGCAGGCCGCCTGCAGGTCGATGCGGCCGCGCCATCTGTCGCGCATCGTCTCGAAAACCGGCCAGGAAATCTCCTCCTGCGGCGCCACGCTGTCGAGATGGGTTCGCAGCGCCGCGGTTCCGTGCGCGTAGGCCGAACGCAGCGAGAAATCCATGCGGCGTGCGACATCCTCCGCGCTCCAGCGTGCCGCGCGGTCGGCGCCGGTGGCGTTCAACGCTCCCATGAAGGTGCCGTCGGGATTGGGCTTGCGCGGCCAGATGTGCCCCTTGTCGATATGGGTGTGGCAATCGACGAAGCACGGCAGGACGATGCGTCCGCCGAGATCGATCGTCTCGCCCGCGCTCGATCCGCCACGCGCGACGATGCCGGCGACCCTGCCCTCGGCGACGCTGATGTCGGCAAGCGCGAAACCGTCGCCGTCGAAGTTCGCGGCAAGACCGGGAGTCAGCGACCGGTGAAGCCGCGCATTGCTCAGGCGATAGGCGCCGGTCGTGGGTATCAATATCAGCGCTCCTGCTTGATCGCGCTCTCGTGCCAGCGCCGCAGGATCAGGTGCGATACAAGCGACAGGACGAGGAAGATGAGGATGCCGGTGAGCGAGATCAGCACCAGCGCCGCGAACAGGCGCGGCGCGTTGAGCCTGTAGCCGGCCTCAATGATGCGCGAGGCCAGCCCCGAGGATTGCCCGGTGGCGCCCGCGACGAACTCCGCCACCACCGCGCCGATCAGCGACAGGCCGCCGGCGATCTTAAGACCGCCCAGGAAATAGGGCATCGCCGCCGGCAACCGCAGGTAGCGCAATTGCTGCCAGCGCGTCGCGCCATTCAACTTGAACATGTCGAGCAAATTGCGATCGACCGAATTGAGACCAAGCGTGGTGTTCGACAGGATCGGGAAGAAGGCGACGATCCAGGCACAGAGCAGGAGCTTGGCGGTCTGGTTGTCGACATAGATGTTGATCAGCGGAAAAATCGCCACGATCGGCGTCACCTGCAGCACGATGGCGAAGGGAAAGAACGACATCTCGACCCATTTCGACTGGGCGAACAGGACCGCCAGCCCGACGCCGCCGATCACCGCCAGCGCCAGGCTGAGGAAGGTGATCTTGAGCGTCACCAGCAGTGAGGAGAACAGCAGGCCGGCAGCGTAATACATCGTCGGCAGCACCACGCCCGGGCGCGGCAGGATATATTGGGGAATGTTGTTCCAGACGCAGATGCGGTCCCACAGCCAGTTCGCCAGGATCATGATCGCCAGCGGCAAGGCCCATCGGCCGATCCGCTCCAGCCGTTCCCGCCGCACACGGCGCGCCTCCTCCACATCGAGGCCGGCGGCAGGCTGGTCAATGACCGTCATCTTGTGACCCCGCTGTGGCGTTCATGGCGCCCGCCAGCACGTCCGACGCCTCGCGGCAGAGCGCCGCGTAGCCGGCCGAGGTTCGGAATCCTTCGTCGCGCGGATAGGCCGCGTCGACGGCAAGCTCGCCGAAGACTCGGCCCGGTCGTGCCGCCATGACGACCACGCGATTGGACAGGAAGACGCTTTCGAACACGCTGTGGGTGACGAACACCACCGTGAAGCGCTCGTCCTGCCACAGCGACAAGAGATCGTTGTTGAGCTTGAAACGCGTGATCTCGTCGAGCGCCGCGAAAGGTTCGTCCATCAGCAGCACGCGCGGCCGTGTGACGAGCGCGCGCGCGATCGAGACCCGCATCTTCATGCCGCCCGAGAGCTCGCGCGGCACCACCTTGGCGAAGCGTTCCAGATGCACCCGCTCCAGCACGGCCATGACCGCCGGATCGGCCTTGGCCCGCGACACGCCCTTCAACCGCAGAGGCAGCCAGACATTGTCGAAGACATCTGCCCAAGGCAGCAGCGTCGGCTCCTGGAAGACGAAGCCTATCTGCGCGGGATCGACCTTGACGCGCCAGTCGAGCGCGCCCGAGGTCTGCGTCGACAGGCCGGCAATCAGGCGCAGCGCTGTCGACTTGCCACAACCGGAGGGGCCGAGCAGGCTTAGGAAATCGCCCTCCCGTATCGTCAGGTCGACGTCGCGTAACGCCGTCACGCCATTGGAAAAGGCCTTGCCGACGCCACGCAGTGCGAGCAGCGTCGGCCTTCCCTCCGCCATCGCAGGCGCCACTTTATCCAACCTCACTTCTTCAGCTCGAGCCCGACGCCCTTGTTGACGAAGGCCAGCGTGTAGGACTTCTTGATGTCGATGCCGGCGGGAATGACCTTGGCCTTGACCATCTTGTCATAGAAGCTCTGGATGTGCTCGTCGGTCATGGCGCCGATGCCGAGCTTCTCGGCGTCACCGGAATCGACGATGCCGAACTTCTTCATCTGCTCGATCGAGAAGGCGATCTGCTCGTCGGTGATGTCAGGATTATCCTTCTTGATCGCGGCATTGGCGGCGGAGTTGTCGCCATAGAGGTACTTGTACCAGCCCTTCGCCGAGCCATCGACGAAGCACTGAACCACCTCCGGCCGCTTGTCGATCGTGTCCTGCATCGTCTCTACGGTGGTGGAATAGGTGTTGAAACCGTAATCGGCGAGCAGGAACAGGTTCGGCTGGAAGCCGCCTTCCTTGGCTACAGCGAACGGTTCGGACGTGACGTAGCCCTGCTGGATCGACTTCTTGTTGGCGATGAACGGCGCCGGGTTGAAGGTGTAGGGAACGCGTTTCGCGGGATCGAAGCCGAACTCGCTGGTCATCCACAGGAAGAAGCTCGTCGCGCCCTCGTCGCCGATGATGTACTGGTCGGCGTTCTTGAGGTCCTCCCACTTGTCGAGGCCCTCGCCCGGATGGGCCATGATGACCTGCGGCTCCTTCTGGAAGTCCGCAGCGACGACGCGCAGCGGAATGCCCTGCTGCACCGCGTCGAAGGCCTGCAGCATGTTGCCGCCCATGTAGAAATCGATCTTGCCGGCGAGCAGCAGCGGCCGGCCGCTGACCTGCGGGCCACCCTGCATGATGGTGACATCCAGGCCGCAGGCGGCATAGGTGCCATCGACCAAGGCCTGATAGTAACCGCCATGTTCCGCCTGGGCGAGCCAGTTGGTGCCGAACGTGACTTTCTCATTTGCCGCCGCGCCCAGCGTGCTCGCCGCGAGCAACACCACGGCGCCCAGCGCAATCTTCCGTTTTCCGTGCATCGACACCACCCTCCGTTTGCCCCGGAACGCCATGCGCCGGGTCCGACACCACAGGTTCAAGAAGCAAGACGTATGCCACCGGCGGCGGGCGCCGGCTCCGACCGTCTTTCGCCGCCGCCGCGCGCAAAGAAACGGAAGGGTCTGCTGTACGGTGGGCATCGTGCCTATTTTTTGAACGCGTGTCCACAATCGCCCCGCCGGCATGCACCGCGATCTTGAAGAGCCGGCGATCGAGGCCATACTCTGGCCGAGCAATGGAGATCGCGATGTTCAAGTTCCTCACCCCCAAAACCATCAAGCCGCCCTTCGCCCGCTACAGCCACGGTGTCGAGGTAGCGCCAGGCAAGAGGCTGGTGCTTTGCTCGGGTCAGGTCGCGATCACGCCGGACGACCACATCCCCGAGGACGTCGGCGCGCAGACCGAACTGCGCTTCAGGAACATCGCGGCCATCCTCGGCGAGGCCGACCTGACGTTGAACGACGTCGTGCGCATCACTGCCTTCGTCACCGAGCGCGCGTATCTGCAGGCCTATATGGACGTTCGCAATCGGCTGTTTTCGGTCCCGGCGCCCGCCTCGACGCTGATGATCGTGACAGGCTTCGCCCGCCCGGAATTCAAGGTCGAGGTCGAGGTGATCGCGGCAGGATGAAAGGCGGGATCTATCGGATCGACACGCCGGTCAAGCAGCGCTAAACCGGCCGGGATTGACGGCTATACGATCCGCCTTCCACTTCTCGAGGTTCGACATGACGGTTGCAAACAGACGCGTGTGGTGGGGCGACTACCGGACCACGGAATATGCCTCGATCGACCCGGAAGGCACGATCGCCGTGCTGCCGGTGGCGGCGATCGAGCAGCATGGCCCGCATCTGCCCGTTTCGACCGACACGACGATCATGAACGGCATGCTGGAGACGATGATCGCCCGCCTGCCGGCCGAACTCGACATCCGCATCCTGCCCGTGCAGGCGGTCGGCAAGTCGAACGAACATCTGCATGCACCGGGCACGCTCACCTTGACGGCGCCGACGCTGATCGCGGCCTGGACTGAACTCGGCCTTTCCATAGCGCGCGCCGGCGTGCGCAAGCTGATCGTGGTGAATTCGCACGGCGGCAACGAGGAGATCATGGGTATCGTGACGCGCGAGCTGCGCGTGCGCGAGAAGATGCTGGCGGTGAAGACGAGCTGGCAGCGCTTCGGCCGGCCCGCCGGCATGTACAGCGATCTCGAGGAGCGCCAGGGCATCCACGGCGGCGACGTCGAGACGTCGCTGATGCTGCATTTCCGTCCGGACCTCGTCGACATGGGCAAGGCCGAGAACTTCGTCTCCAACGTCGCGCGCGCCGAAAAGGAATTTTCGCTGCTTCGCCACACCGGCACGCATGCCTTCGCCTGGATGGCGCGTGATCTCAACCCGCACGGCGTCGTCGGCGAAGCCGCACTCGCAACCGCCGAAAAGGGTCGACTTACAGCCGAGCATCAGGCCGATGGCTTCATCACCCTGCTGAAGGACGTGCGCAAGGCCAAGCTAGCGGACTGGCTTGCCTGAGGCGCTTCATCGGCCGATGTCGAGGACGAAGGGCGTGCCTTCGAAGGCATCCGCCCCTCTTCCGATCGACTGTATTGCTTCCACCATGCGCCCCTTGCGGTCGAGCAGCATATCGGCGACCGCGATGAGCCTTGGATTGGGCGTCGCCGACGGCGACAGCTCCCGCAGCGTTTGCGCCAGTTCCATCTCGTCGCGGCCGGGCGCCAGCGCCGCGGCGATGATGTAGGCCGAGGCGGTCGAGCGGCCGACTCCCGCATAGCAATGAATGCCCAGTCGCTCGGCCTGGCCCCCGCGCCGCACGCAATCGAGCCGGCCGCGCACGGGCTCCTCGCCGGGGACGGTCATGCCGTCCTGTGCGACGGCGATATCGTGCACCACCAGGGGA
>Ga0066256_1003462_pt1 | contig 15204 bp, 13 predicted proteins | sample ThiBio_1000_biof_FD_87107 | JGI IMG/M metagenome (GOLD analysis project Ga0066256, IMG submission 87107) | Wastewater bioreactor microbial communities from Cape Town, South Africa - Thiocy_expt_1000_biof (version 2) | ecosystem: Engineered > Bioreactor > Thiocyanate-remediating >...
CGTGCCCGATATGCAGCGAACCCGTGACGTTGGGCGGCGGGATGACGATGCTGAACGTCTCCGCCCCCGGCTCCGCCCCCGCCCCGGCCTCGAAGGCCTTTGCGTCCAGCCAGGCCTGATAGATGCGCTCTTCGACGGCGCCCGGTTCGTAGGTTTTTTCGATCATGCGAGGTCCAGCGGCAAAAGCCCGCTCCGGGCATGCGCCGCCGGCGGGAGGTTCAGTCGAACGGTCTAAAGCAAAGCCGCCAGGGGAAAGTCAACAGCGGCGGCGGTTCGGGCCGGTTACTCGCCGCGCGAGATGCGGGAGATTTCCTTCTCCACCATGCGCTCGACAAGCGACGGCAGGTTCTCGTCCAGCCAATCCTTCAGCATCGGGCGCAGCATGTCGCGCATCAGCGCGTCGAGCGTCATCCCCGACCCCATCATGGAGAGGCCATTGAGCTTGGCGAAATTCTGCTTCACCGCCGCGTCGGTCGCCGGCTCGAGCAAGCGTTCGGCCAGTTCGCTCGACAACGTCGGATCCGGCATCGGCGCCGCCCGGCTCACGCTCGGGGCCACCCGCGGCGGTGCGGGAGGGGGCGGCATGGCAGCACGGGACGCCGCCGGCGGAATGGGCACGGGACGCGCCGGCTGGGCCATCACCGGGGCCGGTGCCACCACAGGTTCCGGCTCCTCGATCTCAACCCCATAGGCCGGCGCTTCGAGGGTGTAGGCCGGCTCATCGTCCGATTCAAAGGCGACGTCGTCGGGATCGATGAGGTGCGACTCGACCGTGGTCGAGTGATCCGCCAGGTCGGCGCTGGTCTCGAGCACATCGGCAAAGCTGAACGGCGCGGCCGGGGCCTCAGCGGGCTCGTCACGAAGCATCTGAGCCGAGGTGAGGGTCAGCGGCTCGGGTTCCGGCTCCGGCGGCGGCTGGATCGGCTCGCGGCGAACCATGGGCGGCGGCACCGGGATCGGCCGTGGCGTCGGCGCCGGGTGCATCACGGGCCCCGCAGCTGCAGGGGTCACCGGCTTGCGCGCAGCCAGCGCAGCGTCGTCATCGGCGATGATCTGCCGAATTGACGACAGGATCTCGTCCATCGATGGCTCTTTTTGCGCAGGCTTGTTCATCAGGGCCTCGGTTACTCAAACAGCGCGCGCGGACCGCCCCCGCGCATGATTCGTCAACCAGCACTGTATGCTGTGCCGGCCTAATTTGTGAATCGGAGGTGGCTCAGGCGCCGAACTTCCCCAGGGAATTCGGCACTGTTCCGCTTGTGTGCCGGTCGAAACGACCGACGCCTACTCGTCGATCGAGCGCAGTTCCTGCCAGACATCCTCGACGGTGGCCGTGTAGCCGTCAGCCGAATGCACCTCGACATTGAGGTTGAGATCGGTGGCGGAGAGCTTGCCGGCGGCCGCGAGCAGCGCAAACGAGGCAACGACGCGGGCCGAGGAGGCGGTGATCAGGCCCTCGCGCGCCGAGGTCAGCTCGGCCTGGGCGTTGAGCACGTCGAGCGTCGTGCGCTGGCCTACGTCGCGCTCCTGGATCGTGCCCTTGACCACGAGCTGGCCGGAATCGACGGCAGACTGTGCCGACTCGATCTGCGCCGTGGCGTTCTGCAGCGAGCTCCAGGCGGAGATGACCGACTCCATCACCTGGTCGCGGGTCGCCAGCGCGTCCACTTCGCTCTTGATCTGCTCGATGTTCGCCTTGCGCACCGAGGCGCCCATGGACCCGCCCGAATAGATCGGCACCGACAGCTGCAGGCTGACCGAGCCGGTCATGCCGCCCTGATCCGGATTGCTGCCGAAACAGCCGATGCCGCACAGCGAACCGATGAGGTTGAGGGTCGGCCCGAAAGCCGCCTTGGCCGCATCGGAACCCGCCATCGCGGCGCGGATGGCGGCGCGGGCGGTGAGGATGGCCGGATGGCGCGCTTCGGCCGAGTCCGTCGCATCGTCGATGGATTTCGGCAGCGCGCCGTTGAAATTGTAGCTTGCCTGCAGGTTCTGCGGCTTGTGCCCGACCCAGCGCTGATAGCTCGCCTGGCTGGTCTGCAGACTGGCGATGGCGGCCCGATACCCGGCCGAGGCAGCGGCGAGGCGCGCCCGCGACTGGCTGACCTCGATCTGCGTGCCCTCGCCGAGGCGCAGCCGGCTGTCCGATGAATCCACCTGGGCCTGGAAGAACTCGACGTTCTCCTGGCGCAGCGCCACCAGCTGGGTGTCGCGCACCACATTCATGTAAGCGCTCGCGACGGAAAGCAGCACGTTCTGCTCGGCATTGCGCAGCGCATACTTGCTGAGTTCGGACATGGCCCGGGCCTGCTCGATCTGCGCTTCGGTGCGGAAATTGTCGAACAGGTTCTGCTGGTAGTTGAGCCCGAGGGTGTAGTTGTAGCTGGGGGTGAAAGTACCGCTGGTGACCGTGTAAGCGCCGCCGACCCGAGCCGTGGCGCTGATCTGCGGCAGCTTGCCGGCCTTGCGAAGAGCAATGTCCTCGGCCGCCGATTTCACGCTCAGCAGCGCCGACATGATGTTGGGATTGTTGACGTAGGCACGCTCCAGCGCCTCGCGCAGCGTCTCCGCCTGGGCCATGCCCGGCAACAGGGCGAACGCCACCGCAACGGCGCCCGCGCGCACCACACTCTTCAACAACATCGTCACGCCCTCCGACGCCCGGACACTAACGCCGGGCACATGGGTTACACAACCGCACGAGGCAAGGGCTGTGGGAAATCCCGGCGTATTTTGGCTACCCCCGTGCCCGGGGGGCAACACCCTGCGTCGCCGGTCAGATATGCAATACGAAGGGCACTAGAAAATGAATGCGTCCGGCCGCGCCTCGACGGTGAGTGGCGGCAGGCTAGTATTGAATTCGGTCCGCGGGGCGAAGTCGTCGCCGGTCCGGACAAACACGTTGGCAACGGCCGCCGGACCCCGGCGCACCAGCGCCACAAGGCGACCGCCCTGCTTCAGCTGCCGCAGCAGCGGCGCCGGCACGTCGGCCACGGCCCCCTCGATGAGGATGACGTCGTAGGGGCCCTGATCGGCCGCGCCGGCATCCAGCGCGCCCTCGATGACACTGACATTGTCGGCGCCCACCGCTGCGACGTTCTGGCGCGCGGCTTCGACAAGCGCCGGATCACTTTCGAGCGCCACGACATTTGTCGCCAGCCGCGCCAGCACGGCAGCCGAATAACCGGTACCGGCGCCGACATCGAGAACGGTGTCCTCGGGCGCGATCTCGGCAAGCTGCACCAGCCGGGCGAAGGGCGCCGGCTGCGACAGCGAGCGGCCCGAGCTTCCAGCGAGCTGATGGGCGACGTCGACGTAGGCGAGGCTGCGCCGCGCTTCGGGGACGAACACTTCGCGCGGCACCTCGCCCATCGCCGCGAGCAGGCGACGGTCGGTGATGGCACTGGTGCGCAGCTGGTTGTCCACCATGGTTTCGCGCGCGCGCTCGTAGTCGATCATGTCCGAACCTCGGCCGGGAGAGTCGTGAGGGTGATAGCGCCGCGCCGCGTTCCGTTCAAGGACGGCAGGATGACAGTGCGGCGCCGTCCCCCGGCCTGATGCCCGAGATAGCCCCGAACACGGCCGCGTGACCTTGCGCGCTTCGGCGAACTGCCATATTAGCCCACCCCTTGTGGGGCCACGTGGCGGAGTGGTTACGCAGCGGATTGCAAATCCGTGTATTCCGGTTCGATTCCGGACGTGGCCTCCATCTTCTTTCCCCGCCTCAGCCGAGGATCCGCGCGTGTCGGTCGCCCCTGCGCAAGCGCCGATCGGTTCCAGTCGCAGTGGCGTTCTTCAGCCGGTGGTGGCGGGGGCGCTGGCGGCGTTCGTGGGCTATGCCAGCACCTTTACGCTGATCCTCGCCGGACTGCAGGCCGTGGGCGCCAATGCGGTGCAGGCGGCTTCCGGGCTGCTGGCGGTCGTCGGCGCCATTGCCGTGCTCAACCTCGTCTCGGCCTGGATCACGCGGAAGCCCACGCTGTTCGCCTGGTCGACTCCCGGAGCGGCGTTCCTCGTTACGTCAGGCGTCCCGGAAGGTGGCTTCGCCGCCGTGATCGGGGCGCTGCTGGTGACCGCAGCCCTGATCGTCCTCGCCGGCGTGGTCAGGCCCTTTGCCCGGGCCGTGGCGGCTATTCCGCAGCCGATCGCCAACGCCATGCTTGCGGGCATCCTGCTGTCGCTGTGCATCGCGCCGATCCGGGCCGTCGCCGAGCTGCCGCTGCTCGCCCTGCCCGTACTGCTCAGCTGGGCCATCGCGCTGCGCTTCGCCCGGCGCTGGGCCGTGCCGATCGCGGTGCTGGTCACCGGCGTCATCCTCGCGACGACAACGACGCTCCCGGCCGGGGCGTTCGACGCCAGCTGGCCGCGGGTCGAACTGGTGCTGCCGGTGCTCACGCTGGACGCGATCCTCAAGATCTCGCTGCCGATGTTCATCATCACCATGGCGTCGCAGAACCTGCCCGGCCTCGCGGTGCTGCGCGCCAACGGCTACGAGGTGAACCCGGCGCCCTTCTTCGTCGCGACCGGGGCAATGAGCGCCCTCGCCGCGCCCATCGGCGGCATTCCGGTGAACTTTGCCGCCATCACGGCGGCCATCTGCGCCAGCCCGGAATCGCATCCCGACCCGGCCCGGCGCTGGATCGCCGCGCTGTCGGCCGGCTTCACCAATATTGGGCTGATCTTCACCTCGGGACTGGCGGCGGCGTTCGTCGCGGTCTCGCCGCCGATCCTGATCCAGGCGGTCGCCGGTCTGGCCCTGCTCACCAGCCTCGCCTCGGCGCTGAGCCATGCACTGGCGCATGAGGAGAGCCGCCTGCCGGCGATCCTCACCTTCGTGACCACGGCATCCGGGGTCACCATCCTCGGGATCGGGGCGGCGTTCTGGGGGCTGGTGGCGGGAATCGGGCTGCTGCTCGTGCTGGCGCCAAAGCGCCCCTCGCCGGCGGCCTGAGGCCCATCGCGCCCGGGCCGGCAACGCCCCCTCAACCATTGGCCATTCGGGGCTTGGCAAAGCAAATCAAACCCGCTACACGGGCGCTGCCTCGCAGGGGGCCTCCGTGTTCCGCGATAGCTCAGTTGGTAGAGCAAGCGGCTGTTAACCGCTGGGTCGTAGGTTCGAGTCCTACTCGCGGAGCCAAATTCCCTGAGCCTTGCGGCTTCCAAATGGGCACAATTGTTCCCATTTGCGGTCCGCCTTTCAGACACATTTTGACCGGTCCAATCCGTTGCCAACGACGGAGGCGGAGATGAGTCGATTTCAGCTGCTGCGGGAGCGTGGGACACCCGGGCCGGAGGTTCAGGTGCGGACGCCGCCGGCGCCCGACGCGAACCTGACGTTGATGCTTGCCCAGCAGGCCACTACCCGCTGGCAGTTCGACCTCGAACGCTTCGGCGAGGCGGCCGCGTCGGACAACGACCTCGTCCTCAGCGAATCCGATCTCTCGATCCAGCAGATCCGCGCTTTGCGGGACCGCATCGCGCCGCTCCGGCACTACGTCGACATGGCGCTTCGGTTCGAGGCCGAAGAGGTGCTGCTGGCGCTTGAAGGCCTCGAAGCGTCATTCGCCCGCGTCGTGCACCGTCGCCAGCCGAATCCGCCCTGGCGGAATGCAGCAGAAGTGGCCCAGGGGCTCAGCAACCGGCGGCACTGAGCGGCACGTTGCCGCGCGCCGGCAGGTCGCGCGGCTGAACATCGCAGAACTGGGCATCGCGCCGACGGCGAATCCGACTTATCTTCCATCCAACGGACGGAGGGGACCGCCGATGTTCCTTGGAATGAGCGCCGAACTGCTGGCCCGCTTTCAGTTCGCCTTCACCGTATCCTTCCACTTCATCTTCCCGGCGTTTTCCATCGGGCTCGCCAGCTTCCTCATGGTGCTCGAGGCGCTGTGGCTGTGGAAGAAGGACAACGCCTACCTAAAACTGTTCGACTACTGGAAGACGATCTTCGCCGTGACCTTCGGCATGGGCGTCGTCTCCGGCATCGTCATGAGCTACCAGTTCGGGACCAACTGGGCAGCCTTCTCGGACAAGGCCGGCCCGGTGATCGGCCCGCTGATGGGCTACGAGGTGCTGACGGCCTTTTTCCTCGAAGCGGGCTTCCTCGGGATCATGCTGTTCGGACTGAAGCGGGTCGGGCCGCGGCTGCACTTTTTCGCCACCTGCATGGTCGCGCTGGGGACGCTGATCTCGGCGACCTGGATCCTCGCGGCCAATTCCTGGATGCAGACCCCCGCCGGATTCACCACCAATGACGTCGGCCAGTTCGTGCCGGTCGACTGGCTGCAGATCATCTTCAACCCGAGCTTCCCCTACCGGCTCGTCCACACCGTGCTGGCGGCTTTCCTGACCACTGCATTCGCGGTCGGCGCGGTCGGCGCCTATCACCTGCTGCGCGACAAGACCAACCGGCACGCGCGGATCATGTTCTCGATGGCGATGTGGATGGCCGCGCTGGTGACGCCGATCCAGATCTTCGTCGGCGATCTGCACGGGCTCAACACGCTGGAGCACCAGCCGGCCAAGATCGCCGCGATGGAAGGTCACTACGAGACCCACAAGGGCGCGCCGCTGATCCTGTTCGGCATTCCCGACGACAAGGCGGAAACCACCCATTTCGCCATCGAGATTCCGAAGCTGGGCTCGCTGATCCTGGCGCATGACCCGGATGCGGAGATCAAGGGGCTGAAGGCCTGGCCGGTGGACGAGCGTCCCCCTGCCCTGATCCCGTTCTTTACCTTCCGCATCATGGTCGGGCTCGGCATCCTGATGCTGCTGGTCGGCGCCTGGTCGCTGTGGGCGCGCTTCAGGAAGACCCTCTACGACAACCGCTGGCTGCACCGCGCGGCGCTGACCATGGGACCGTCAGGCTTCGTTGCGGTGCTGGCCGGCTGGTACACCACCGAAGTCGGGCGACAGCCCTACACCGTGTATGGGCTGCTGAGGACGTCGGACAGCCTCGCGACGGTCGATGCGCAGGCCATCGGCTTCTCGCTGATCGCCTTCATCGTGGTCTACTTCATCGTCTTCGGCGCGGGCGTCTTCTACCTGCTGCGGCTGATGAGCCGGGTGCCGGAGGTAGGCGACGAGGACCTCGACGACGGGCCGACTCGCGCCGCAGGGATCACGCCCGCGATCCAGCTAGAAGCCAGCGGGAGGGGCGGCCATGGTCATTGACCTCGCGACCATCTGGGCCGGACTGATCGCCTTTGCGGTGCTCGCCTATGTGGTGCTCGACGGGTTCGATCTCGGTGTCGGCATCCTGTTTCCCCTATTCCCCGACGCGCGCGACCGCGACGTGATGACGAACTCGATCGCGCCGGTGTGGGACGGCAACGAAACCTGGCTGGTGCTGGGTGGTGGGGGGCTGATGGCGGTGTTTCCGCTGGCCTATGCCACCGTGCTGCCGGCTCTCTATGTGCCGATCATCCTGATGCTGCTGGGGCTGGTGTTCCGTGGCGTCGCCTTCGAGTTCCGCTTCCGCACCAAGCGTTGGAAGCCGCTCTGGGAATGGGGCTTCTGCCTCGGCTCGCTGGTCGCGGCGCTGGCGCAGGGCATCGCGCTCGGGGCGCTGGTGCAGGGCATCGAAATCGCCGACCGGCAGTATGCCGGTGGCTGGTGGGACTGGCTGACCCCGTTCAGCCTGCTGACCGGCGTCGGCCTCGCCGTCGGCTACGCGCTGCTGGGCGCCACGTGGCTGAACCTCAAGACGCACGGTGAGCTGCAGGCCAAGGCTCGCCGCATCGCCATGGTCGCGGGTGTCGCCACGGTGGGGCTGATCGGCGTGGTGAGCTTGTGGACGCCGTTTCTCGAGCCGATCTACTTCCAGCGCTGGTTTGCCTGGCCGACGGCGTTCTTTTCGGCGCTGGTGCCGCTGCTCGTAGCGCTCTGCGCCTTCGGGCTCTGGCACGGGCTGACGATTGACCGGCACCTGCAGCCCTTCCTCTGCGCGCTGGGACTGTTCATCCTGAGCTTTGTGGGGATCGGCATCAGCTTCTACCCCTACATCGTGCCCGGCGCCCTCACCTTCCACGAGGCGGCCGCACCCGACGAGTCGCTGAGCTTCCTGCTGTTCGGAGCGGCGTTCCTGATCCCGATCATCCTCGCCTATACCGGCTACGCCTACTGGGTGTTTCGCGGCAAGGTCGACCCCGAAGAGGGGTACCATTGATGGCGGCGCCGCGGCTGGGCAGCCGCCTGCTCTGGTTCGCGGCCCTGTGGGTGGGAAGCGTGCTGACGCTCGCCGTCATCGCCTATGCGATCCGGATGGTACTGGGGCTTTAGCGGAGCCGGCGCGGGCTCAGCCCTCGCTGACGTAGCAGCCGCCGCCGGCCGATTTGATTGCCGCGCAAAGGGCATTGGCGTTTTCGCCCGAGCGCGCCGGCACGCGGATGCGGAACACCGTTCCGTTCGCCGCCTCGTGACGATCGATCTCCGGCACCGCCCCGGCCAAAACGCTGGCCCAGCGTTCACGGGCATATTGCAGCGACCGCTGCGCTTCGGTTTCGCTGCTCTGCATCGAGAGCTGGACGTAGGCCGTGCCGCCGGTCGACGGCTTAGGGGTCACCGGGGTCTCAACCGGCGTCACCTGGTTGTCATTGGCCGGCACATTGGTGACCGTGGTGGTGAGCGTCGTGATGTCCGCCACGCGCACCGGACCGCCAACGTTGATGCCGAGCCGCGCCACTTCCTGGACGTTGAAGATGTACATGTCCTTGGGCGGGGTCTGCAGCATCACGGTGATGATCTGCTGTTCAACGCCGAACTCGTCGAGGGCGCGGAGCACGTCGGCAAGCGTCGTCTGCGCCAGAACGAGATCGGCCACTTCTGCCGAAATCTGGTGGACGCCGAGTTCGCCCTCGACGTAGCGCGGGGTGCCCGCAAAGAAGATGTAAGCGCAGGCCGAGTAGCAGCCCATGCCCTTGGCGACGAGCGTGCTCATGCCGCGCTTGCGCACTTCCTGCGCCACCTGCAGCGCATTGTTGACGTAGCCGCCGGGGCTGTTGAGCACCATCACGGCGGCATTCGGCCGCGCCTCGATGGCCCGGAAGAAATCGGCCGACAGCGTGTGGGTGACCTCGCCGTTCATGTAGATGACGCTCGGCTCGTTGAGCGGCAGGGTGAACACGCCGAACTTCTGGGTCGCCGACGGCGCCTCGGCGATCTTCACCTGCCCCTCGTCGGCGGGCAGGTAGCGCAGGGCGGTAAAGTGCGAGGCGATGAAGATCGCCAGCATATTGGCCCGCTCGCTGTTGGCGGCGCTCCAGCTCAGCGAATAGCCCACGCTCTCGGTCTCGGCGTTCTGGAACATGGTGTAGAAATCGCGGCCATCCTGCTGGCCGGACACCACAAAGCGATTTTCGTTGAAGGTCGAATAGGTGACCACCCGCCCGCTGCCCGGCGCCTTCAACTCGTCGAACAGGGCCTTGAAGGCCTGCTCGCCGGCGGGACGGCGGATGGTTTCAAGCGCGATGCCATTGTCGGGCGTGGCGTAGGAATTGCCGCGAGTGGTGCTCTTGGTCACCGTCAGCAGCCCGACGGGCATGATCAGCGCGACCTGGCTCTCCTTGTCGCGCACGAGGTCCATGCCGAGCTCGTCGTAGACCGCCGACGCCATCTGCAGCAGGCGGTCCTGATCGCGGGGAATGAGCACACCGGTGGCCGCCCGGCCCTGCGATTTCTGGAACGCCGTCAGCGCCTGGAAGGTGCCGTTCCCGAACTGTCCATCCACCAGGTAGGTGTAGTGTCCCAGCAGGGTGAGATTGGCCTGCGTCTCGCTGCGCTCGTCGGCAGTGAGGGACTCGAACCAGGCCTTGGACTGATCGTAGTCGGCAAAGGCCGGGGAAGACGCAAAGAGCGAGAGGAAAACCAGAAACGCCGCAATGAGATGGCGCATTTGACCCCGTCCGTGTGATGGCGCCCGGCATACTGCCAAATCGGCACGCGCCAGACAATCCGCACCATGAGGGCAGAGCAGACTAGATCGAATAGGTGTCGCTGGCGAACAGGAGGGCATAGAGTTCTTCGGCGAGAAGGGCCGGATCGCGGTCGCCCGCACTGAGCAGAACATCCGGCTTCAGCGGCGGCTCGTAGGGGCTGGAAACGCCGGTGAAATTCTGGATTTCACCGCCTCGCGCCCGGGCATAGAGGCCCTTGGGGTCGCGCGCCTCGCAAACCTCGAGCGGGGTATCGACGTAGATCTCGGTGAACCTGATGTCGCCGGCGATCTCCCGCGCCAGCTGCCGCTCCGAGCGGAACGGGGAAATGAAGCTGGCGATGACGATGAGCCCCGCATCGGCCATGAGGCGCGCCACCTCGGCCACCCGGCGGATGTTCTCGACACGGGCCTCGTCGGTGAAGCCGAGGTCCTTGTTGAGGCCGTGGCGGATATTGTCGCCATCGAGGATGTAGGCGTGCCGCCCTTCCGCGGTCAGGCGTTTTTCGATGAGATCGGCGATGGTGGACTTGCCGGAGCCGGAGAGCCCGGTGAACCACAGGATCGCAGGCTCCTGGCCCTTCGCCGCGGCGCGGACCTGCCGGTTCACGTCGAAGGCCTGGTAGCTGAGGCTCTGCGCGCGGCGCAGGCCGAAATCGATGACACCGGCCCCGAGCGTCGCGTTGGAAATGCGGTCGATGACGATGAACGAGCCGGTCGCCGCATTCGACGCATAGCTGTCGAAGGCGATCGGCTTGTCGGCGGCGATGGTGACGGTGCCGACCTCGTTGAGCTCGAGTGTCCTCGCGGCGCTTTCGGCGAGCGTGTTCACGTCGGTGCGGAACTTCAGCTCGGTGATGGTGCCGGGCACCTGCTGGCTGCCGATCTTGATCAGGTAGGAGCGGCCCGGATAGGCCGGTTCCTCGGCCATCCACACCAGCCGCGCCTGGAAGTGGGTGGTGAACTCGGGCGTTTCGCCGCGATGGACGAGCACGTCGCCGCGCGAGATGTCGACCTCGCGATCGAGCACCAGCGTCACCGCTTCGCCGGCGATAGCCTCCGGCTGATCGCCATCCATGGTGACGATGCGGGCAATGCGGGCGGGTTTGCGCGACGCGGCCACGAGAACCTCGTCGCCCACCGCGACCGTGCCCGCCGCGAGCGTTCCCGAAAAGCCGCGGAAATCGAGGCTGGGACGATTTACCCACTGCACCGGGAAGCGCAGCGGACGGGCGGTCCGGTCCGTCGCGACCTCAATCGTCTCAAGATATGGCAGGAGCAGAGGGCCTTCATACCACGGGGTCTGCGCGCTCCTGCGCAGGATGTTGTCGCCCCTCAGCGCGGAGACGGGGATCGCGGTGATCGACTCGAAGCCGAGGCTGACGGCAAAGCCGCGGTATTCGGCCTCGATGCCGCGGAAGACGGCCTCGTCGTAGCCGACAAGGTCGATCTTGTTGATCACGAGGACCACGTGCTTCACGCCGATGAGGCTGAGGATGAAGCTGTGCCGGCGGGTCTGGGTGAGCAGGCCTTTGCGCGCATCGACCAGTACCAGCGCCAGTTCGGCATTGGAGGCGCCGGTCGCCATATTGCGGGTATACTGTTCGTGGCCCGGCGTGTCGGCGACGATGAATTTCCGCTTCTCGGTGGAAAAGAACCGGTAGGCGACATCGATGGTGATGCCCTGCTCCCGTTCCGCCGCAAGTCCGTCGACCAGGAGCGAAAAATCAATGCCTTCGTCGCCGACATGGCGATTGCGGCTCTCCTTGCGGAGTGAGGCCAACTGGTCATCGAGGATCAGCTGGCTGTCGTAGAGCAGCCGGCCAATCAACGTCGACTTGCCATCGTCCACCGACCCGCAGGTGAGAAATCGAAGCAGGCTCTTGCCGGTCTGCTGGCCGAGCCAGAAATCGAGATCGCTGCCGGCGCTGCTCGCGGCGGTGGAGGCGGCCATCAGAAATAGCCCTCCTGCTTCTTCTTCTCCATCGAACCAGCCTGGTCGGAATCGATCAGCCGGCCCTCGCGCTCGGAGGTGCGCGACGCCTGCATCTCCATGATGATCGACGGCAGGTCGCTGGCGGTGGAGCGGATCGCCCCGGTCAGCGGGTAGCAGCCGAGGGGGCGGAAGCGGACCACCTCCTCGCGCGACGTCTCGCCGTCGAGCAGCGGATAGCGCCCGTCATCCACCATGATCAGCGTGCCGAGCCGATCGACCACCGGCCGGGCCTTGGCAAAGTACAGCGGCACGATCTCGATCTGCTCGGAATAGATGTAGGTCCAGATGTCGAGCTCGGTCCAGTTCGACAGCGGGAAGACGCGCATGCTTTCGCCGGGCGCCAGCCGGGTATTGAACACCCGCCAGAGTTCGGGCCGCTGGTTCTTCGGGTCCCAGGCATGCCGGGCGTTGCGATGGGAGAAGATGCGTTCCTTGGCGCGGGACTTCTCCTCGTCACGACGGGCACCGCCGATCGCCGCATCATAGCCCCCGGCGCTCAGTGCTTGCCGCAGGGCCTGCGTCTTCATGATGTCGGTGTAGCGGGAAGAGCCGTGCTCGAACGGGTTGATGTTCTGGGCCAGACCTTCCGGGTTGGTGTGCACCAGAAGCTCAAAACCGTGCGCCGCGGCCATGCGGTCGCGGAAAGCGATCATCTCGCGGAACTTCCATGTCGTATCGATATGGAGCAGCGGGAATGGGATGCGGCTGGGGTAGAAGGCCTTGCGGGCGAGATGCAGCAGGACGGACGAGTCCTTGCCGATCGAATACATCATCACCGGCCGCTCGAAGCTCGCAGCCACCTCGCGGAAGATCTCGATGCTCTCGGACTCAAGCGTCCGGAGGTGGGTGAGCGAGCGCGGCGCGTCGGACATCTGGCTGCGAACTGGGTTCAGGGCAAGAGCCGCAAAATACGCCCAGAATCCCAGGTCTCACAAGGGTTTGGCCGGGGTGGCCAAGGGCTCGAACAGGTCGCGTTTGCGCTTTTTCGCCGCCCTTGCAAAGGTTGATTTGCCGCACTCGACTTCCACAGGATAGCCAACGCCTGCTGCCCTCGAGGACGGAAAAACATTTCATGGCCCCAACGAGCCTCGTCTGGTTCCGCAACGACCTCCGGGTCTCGGACAATCCCGCCCTGACGGCGGCCTTCCAGCAGGGCGGCGAGGTGCGCGCGGTCTACATCCACGAGACGGACTCCACGCTGCGCCCCATCGGCGGAGCCGCCCGCTGGTGGCTGCACCGCTCGCTGCGGGCACTGGCCGAGGACCTCGCCGGGATCGGGGTCGAGCTGCGGACGGCGACCGGCCCCGCGCTTGCGACGCTGTTCAGCGAGATGGAACGGACCGGGGCGACCGCGGTGTTCTGGAACAGGCGCTACGCGCCGGCCGAACGGGAGATCGACACCGCCGCCAAGGCCCGCGCGGAGAAGGCGGGCATGGTTGCCCGAAGTTTTGCGGCCAATGTCCTCGTCGAGCCCTTCGAGGTCACTACCGGCTCCGGCGGCCCCTACGCCGTCTACACGCCGTTCTGGCGCAACCTGCGCCAGCGCGACATTCCCCGGCCGCTGCCCCGTCCGCGACGTCGTGAGCCGATCACTCCGGCGGTGGCGGTGGACGGCGACTATCGCGTCCCGCCGTGGGCAAGAAAGCTCGAGGCATACTGGACGGTGGGCGAGGCCGGTGCCCACCAGGCGCTGGAGCGCTTCCTCGACCGACACACCGCCGACTATCCGGAGACGCGCGACATCCCGGCTCGTGATGCCACGTCGCGGCTGTCGCCGCATCTGCGCTTTGGTGAGATTTCGCCGCGGCAAGGGTGGCCCGCGGCAATCGCCCGACGACATCGCCACGGTGCCGATGCAGAGCAAGTTCGCCGACCTGCGCTGGCGGGAGGCTCCCGCGGAGCTCGCGGCCTGGCAGGCCGGCCGCACTGGCATCCCCATTGTCGATGCAGGGATGCGGGAGCTGTGGGGGACTGGGACCATGCACAACCGGGTCCGCATGCTTACAGCGTCGCTGCTGGCCAAAAGCCTGCTGATCGACTGGCGGAAGGGTGAGAGCTGGTTCTGGGACTGCCTGGTCGACGCCGATGCCGCCAGTAATCCGGGCAACTGGCAATGGGTCGCGGGAAGCGGCAACGACGCCTCGCCGTATTTCCGCATCTTCAACCCGGTGACCCAGGGGATGCGTTTCGACCCGGAGGGCGAGTATGTCCGCCAATGGGTGCCGGAGGTGGCCGGCCTAGCCGACAGATGGGTGCACCAGCCTTGGCTGGCGCCGCCGGCCGAACTAGTGCGGGCGGGTCTCGTGCCCGGCGAATCCTACCCCCACCCCATCGTCGACCTGGCGCAATCGCGGGACCGCGCCCTTGCCGCCTTCGCGGCCCTCTAGGGTGCCGTTTTCTGCTGAAGGCATGAAGATGCGTCAGCTATTCTGCCACAAAGGCCACGGCGAAAATGCTCTACCAATCGGGGGGTTGTCGCTTGGCACTCTCCGCCCTGCCGCTTAGGGTGCGGGAAAATCCTCCTTGCGCACGTACAGATGACCAAGCACCCCGACGTCGTAGCCGCCATCGGCAATACTCCCCTCATCCGCCTCAATCGCGTCTCGGCGCTGACGGGTTGCGAGATCTGGGGCAAGGCCGAATTCCTCAACCCCGGCCAGTCGGTGAAGGATCGGGCGGCCCTCTGGATCGTCCGCGATGCGGAGCGGCGCGGCTCCCTTAAGCCGGGCGGTACGATCGTCGAAGGAACGGCCGGCAATACCGGGATCGGTCTGGCGCTGGTCGCCGACGCCCTTGGCTACAAGACCGTGATCGTGATCCCGGAAACCCAGAGCCAGGAAAAAAAGGATGCGCTTCGGCTGATGGGCGCCGAACTCATCGAAGTGCCCGCGAAGCCGTACAAGAACCCCAACAACTACATCAAGATTTCGGGTCGGCTGGCGGAGAAGTTGGCCAGGGAACTGCCGGGCGGCGCCATCTGGGCGAACCAGTTCGACAACGTCGCCAACCGGCAGGCGCACATCGACTCCACGGGTCCCGAAATCTGGGAGCAGACGGGCGGCAGTATCGACGGCTTCATCTGCTCGGTGGGCTCGGGCGGCACGCTGGGCGGTGTTTCGCTGGCGCTGAAGGAACGCAACCCGGCAATTGCCATCGGCCTTGCCGACCCGGAAGGCGCCGGCCTCTACAGCTACTTCACCACCGGCGAGCTGAAGAGCGAGGGCAACTCGATCACCGAGGGCATCGGCCAGGGGCGGATCACGGCCAATAT
>Ga0066256_1000607_pt1 | contig 15199 bp, 18 predicted proteins | sample ThiBio_1000_biof_FD_87107 | JGI IMG/M metagenome (GOLD analysis project Ga0066256, IMG submission 87107) | Wastewater bioreactor microbial communities from Cape Town, South Africa - Thiocy_expt_1000_biof (version 2) | ecosystem: Engineered > Bioreactor > Thiocyanate-remediating >...
CGCTCGCCGGTGAGGAAGCGCTCGGGATAGGCGGTGATGAACACCACGGGCCCCTCGAACGTCTTCAGCAGTTCGTTCACGGCGTCGAGACCCGAGCTGCCATCGGCAAGCTGAATGTCCGCCAGGATCAGTCCGGGCCGCTTCGACTTCGCCAGCGCGATCGCATCGGTGTGCGTGCGGGCCACGCCGATGACGTTATGGCCGAGATTCTTCACCAGGCTTTCGAGGTCCATGGCGATGAAGGTTTCGTCCTCGATGATGAGAACGTCGGTCGCGATTTCGGCGGCCAGTTCGCGGCCCGCCGTATCGGCGAGTTCGCGAATTTCGCCGACATTCTTGTTCAGGATGTGCGCGACCTCGTCTTCCGAAAATCCTTCCAGCGACAGCAGCAGGAAAGCCTGACGCGCGAGCGGCGTGAGATTCGACAGCCTGACTTCCGACGTGGCCTGCACGGGCGCGCTGTCCGCCGTGCCGTTGAGCGAGACGGAATTCCAGATCTTGGTGAAGAGCCGGAACAATCCGGCCCGTGCCCCCTTGTCTTCATCAAGCAAGGAAGGGTCCTGCAGCAGCGCTTCAAGCATCGCGGCGACATACGCATCGCCCGATGCCTGGTTTCCGGTCAGGGCGCGTGCATAGCGACGCAACAGTGGCAGATGTTCAGCTACAAGCTGAGAAAGAGACATACCCCCTCCATTCGACGGTTCGATTCATTTCGGACAGGCAATCGGCGATCGCCAGTTCCCCGCTGTGCACTGACTACGTTTGATACAGACAAAAGTTCCTTCCTGCTGGAACTTTCTCACATCAGCGACGTTAGACCGTCATAGAAACGAGCAGAATGGCTCTGGAGACGACCTCAGGAAGCGAGAAATGCAGCGTTTCTAAATAGTTAGTCAGGGGAAAACGGATCATTCATATGACAGACTCAAAGCCGCCGCGACCAGCCGCCAAGGGGGGTCTCAATACCGAGATCCAGTCGAGAATCGGACATCAACTCCGCGCGATGTACGACGACGTGGTCCGGCAGGGCGTGCCTGATCACTTCGCAGAGATGATCCGTCAGCTCGATTCCCAGGGCGCTGCAGAACGCATCGATACCGACATCAAAAAAGATGGGAGGGACTAATGCCTCTCACAGATTCGCTACGCGACGATATTCTGGCGACCGTGCCGAGTTTGCGCGCGTTCGCCATCTCCCTCAGCGGCAATGCCGACCGGGCTGATGACCTTGTTCAGGAGACGCTGTTGCGTGCCCTTGCGCACATCGACTCCTTCCAACCGGGTTCGAACCTTCCGGCATGGCTGTTCACGATCCTGCGCAACTTGTTCCGCTCCGACTACCGCAAGCGGCGGCGCGAGGTCGAGGACGCCGAGGGCAACCACGCCAAGACCCTGAAGACCCAGCCTGCGCAGGGCGCGCATCTGGAATTCGAGGAGTTTCGCGCGGCGCTCGACAAGCTGCCGCAGGATCAGCGCGAAGCGCTCATTCTGGTCGGCGCGTCCGGCTTCTCCTACGAGGACGCGGCGGCGATCTGCGGATGCGCGGTCGGCACTATCAAGAGCCGCGTCAACCGTGCACGCTCCAAGCTTAGCGCCCTGCTCTATGTGGACGGGGCCGAGGACTTCGGGCCGGACAACACGATCCGCGCAGTGATCGGCGGCGGCGGCGGTTAGCCGCCGTCTTCACCGAACAAGCAGGCAAACGAAAACGGCCACCTCGCGGTGGCCGTTTTTTTTTATGCGGACATCTCGTTCTTACGCGGACATCTCAGTGCAGTCCGCCCAAGGCCCAGATCAGGATAAGAACCGGAATCGGAATCCCGAGAAACCACAACAGCAGGTATCGGCCCATCACGCTTTCCCTCATATCGACATGTGTCGCCGCGTCAATTCATCGCGGGAAGGATTGTTCCGGCGGGGCCGCTCAGCGCTTTTTCACCGGCGCGCGAAGGCGCTGGGTGCGCTCCATTTCATTCTCGTCCACCACCGTCGCCATCGGCGCGACCAGTTCGTAGACATAGCTGACGTCGGTGAAATAACGCTTCGACGTGCCGCCCAGTGCTTCCGGCGCAACGCGGTCCAGCAGCACCAGACCGAATTCGCTGTCCGCCCGCCGCGTTGCTTCGCTGGTGTTGAACTCCTCCCAGCGAAAATAAAACATCGGCTCGACATCGTCGGTGACATTCCATGTCGCGGCGATATGCGGATGCTTGCCCACCAGCGACAGGCCTTCGTCGGCATGGGACGCCAATTCAAAAAACAGCAGCGACAGGCTTTGCGCCGCGCGGGCGCTGACCACGATGTCCGGACCATTGAGCGCGATGCGATCGGTATGCGGAATCGCGCGCGGCTCGAACAGGCCTTTCAGCCTGACGCCCTGCCACTGGCTTTCGCTGAGCAGCGAAACGACATGCGACATGGCGTGAATGCGGCCGATCAACAGATCGCGCGCGACATCGATATTCGCGCCATGGCGCATGGTGCGTGTCACGATGGACTGGATGACCGCGAGAATGTTTTTCACGCGATGATTCAGTTCGTCGATCACCGCGGTGAGCCGCCGCTCGAAGCCGATCCGGGTTTCGATCTCCCGGCTGAGCCGGATGTTGTTGTAGGAGACATATCCGAACAGGCCGCAGAGAATGACCGTGAGCGCCACGCCGATCAGCATGACGATGCCGGCGAGTTCCTGCGCCCGCGTCGATGGATTTGTCTTGGCGTAGTAGATCAGCGTCCAGTCCCGCGCGCCGAAAGACACCACGCGCACCAGCGGCGGATTTTCCGCATCCAGTTGTAGCGGCACCGCCGTGATATTGCCGGCGCTGTCCGCGCTGAGATTGTTCGATGCATTGCGCGGATCGCGCAGCGCCACCGAAAACAGCGAGAGTTCGTCATTGGCCAGCATCAGCGGCGCCAGCCGGTAGGAAATCGTCAGAAAGCCAGCGACGCTGTTGTTCTCGCCCTTGACCGGCGAAGCCAGCACGACGCCTATCGGCCCATCGGCCCGCAGCAGGGGAAACGGATCGGACGAGACCGGCCGGCCTTCTTCCGCCGCACGCGCCAGAATGGGCACGACAACCGGATAGGTATCCACCAACCGGCCCAGAAAGGGCCGGGTCTCGTCGTTCTGCGGCTCGACATCCATCAGCACGTCGGCCGGATCGTGAACGGTGGCCGGATTGATCGGGCTGTCGTCCATATTGCGCGGCACCGGATTGGGGGCGCCTGCCGCCTTCAGCTCGTTTAGCGCACGGCCCAACGCATCTCGCGGCACGCGGGCGATCCAGCTCGCAACCATGAAGTCGGTGCGGAACGCATAAATCGACGCGCGTAGCGGCTGCAGCGCGTGGGCCATATCGACCGTCGGCGAGCGAAACAGGCCCACCGCGACGCGGCTCAGGAGTTCGCGCTCGCTCAACCGCTCCTGAGCGAGACTGGCATGGGTATCGACCGACCGCGCCAGCGCGATCCGTGCGATCGACAACTCCTGATCGTAGACCTTCATGGCCGCAAGACCGGAGATCACCGCTCCGATCAGCGCCATCAATCCTAGAATGAGGCCGAGACGGACCACGCACTTACTCGGTAATAAAGGAGGACATCAGAGACCCGCGGACGACAAGAAAAACACTCCGGCGGTTATCGCAATGACATGCAGCAACCGAATTGACGATGATGAATTCAAGGTGGCCCATCGGATAAAGACACCTCACGCGGCCGAATGTATCGTGATTGGGTCAATTTTGGTGCGATAATTTGGTTCCGCGCCGGAGAGAAGATTTCCATCATGGTAAATCCTGCGACGGCGGGACTGTCATTGCAGCGACTGCTCGAAGGCCAGGATCGCCGGGGATGCCGGATGCGCGGCCACCATCGTGAGGCCCAGAACCACCGCCACGACCCCAAGCAGGATCACGGCGAGAAAAACGCCGCTGTAATCTCTGGACTTCGCGATGGTGCGTTGCTGTCTCATGACAGGCTAACGTCAAACCGGCGACACCCGTTCCGAAAATAGCCGCAAGGGACGCCGGTTTGTTGGCCCCTCAGCCCGCTTTGGCAGGAACCCTGGGGCGAAGCCCGCCCTTGGCCTCGATGAAGCCGATGATGCGCGCGAGCCCGTCGCTCTTTTTCAGGTTGGTCATGACGAAGGGCCGCTCGCCGCGCATCCGCTTCGCATCCGTGTCCATCTTCTCCAGCGAAGCGCCAACGTAGGGCGCCAGATCGATCTTGTTGATGACCAGAAGGTCCGATCGCGTGATGCCCGGGCCGCCCTTGGAAGGGATCTTGTCGCCGGCCGCAACATCGATGACATAGATGGTGAGGTCCGCCAGTTCCGGCGAGAACGTCGCGGCGAGATTGTCACCGCCGGATTCGATCAGCACCAGATCGAGTTCCGGAAACTTCACTCGCATGTCGGCGACCGCGGCGAGATTCATCGATGCGTCCTCGCGGATCGCGGTGTGTGGGCAGCCGCCGGTTTCGACGCCCGCGATGCGATCCGGCGTCAGCGAACCCGAACGCACCAGGAATTCCGCATCCCACTTGGTGTAGATGTCGTTGGTGATGGCCGCGATGTCATAGCGCTCGCGCATCGATTTGCAGAGCAGGTCCATCAGCGCGGTCTTGCCCGAGCCGACCGGGCCGCCGATGCCGACGCGAAGCGGACCGTTCATGCTGTTGCCCAAGTTGCTACCCATGCGATCCATCCTTTCGTGCGCGATGCACTCACGACCTGAACAATCTCGTATATTGCGTTTCATGGCGCATGCTGGCGAGATCCGCGCGGAATGTCGCGCTGCCGAGATCGTCCAGCGAGCCTTGCAGGGATTTTTCCGCCGTCTGCGCGATGACGCCTTCCAGTGCGGCGAGCGCATGCTGGCTGTCGGTCTGCCCCAGCGGGATCAGGCGCACGCCGGCGGAAATCCAGTTCGACGTGGTGGCATGAAGAAAAGCATGCAGCGTCTGCGGTAGCGAAATGCCATGTCCCGCCGCCAGCACGCCGACCGCCACGGGATATGTCACCGGACCGACGACATGCGCCGACAGAAGATCCAGCGCAGCACAATGCCAGGCGGAGCGCGCAATCTCGACAAAGGCGCGGCCCTGCGCGGTGGCTTCCAGATGGCGCTCGCGTGACGGCATGAATGCAACAGAAAGCTCCGCGATCTCTGCGAGTTTCGCGCCGTCCCCCGCCTCCGCCGCCCGCCAGGCATGACACAGCAACAGGCCATCGCAAAAACCCGCGCCGTCGAGCAGCATCGCCGCGAGCCAGTCCTGCAACGCGACCCGGTCCGTGATGTCGCCGGCCTCGACGGCCCATTCGATTCCGCTGGAATAAGAAAAAGCGCCGACAGGAAACGAGGGCGACAGCCATGTCATCAGCCGGAACAGCGCGGCGGAATCCTCGATCTCCGCCGCGACATCGTTCCGGTTGCCATCACTTATGGTCATTAGCATGGGAATGACCGTGGTGGCCGTGGTCATGATCGTGCGTGTGGCCATGATGTGCGTGATCGTGCTTGTGAGCACCATGATCGTGATGATCGTGCTTGTGGGCAGAATGATCGTGATGGGCGTGGTCGTGATGCCCATGATCGTGATGACTATGCCCGCCGCCGGAATAGGCGCCGCCTTCCGGGTCGAACGGCGCCTCGATGACGATGACGCGCGCGCCGAGGCCCTTCACCATCTCCTCGATGACATGATCGCGCCGGATGCGCAGGCCTTTGCCGACGATCTGTGTCGGCAGATGCCGGTTGCCGAGATGCCAGGCGATCCGCACCAGATGATACGGATCGCTGCCACGAATCTCCACAAGCGGTTCTGGCGCGGCGACCACCTCGATCAGGCGTCCGTCGTCCAGCATCAGCGCATCGCCGCCGCGCAGCGCGACGGCCTCTTCCAGATCGAGCAGGAACTCCAGCCCGCGGGTGCCGGTCATCGCCATGCGGCGGCGATGCCGGTCGTCGAAATCGAGCACCACCGTGTCGGCCGCGTCACTCCAGCTTCCCGGCGGGCGAACCTGCACGGCGCGGATCATGACGTCAGCTTCTGGACTTCGCCGCCAATAATGACCTCGATATTGGTCGGCGAGGCCTTGAACGGCCCGGACAGCGCGCGCCACGCTTTCAAGTGCGGCGTGAGGCGATGCGCGGCGAGATGATCGTGGCTTTCCCAACGCTCCACGAACACGAACGTATCCGGATCGGACACGCTGCCATGAAGATCGTAGGCGATGCAGCCCGGCTCCTTGCGGGTCTCGGCAATGCAATCCTTCGCGCCGGCGACATAAGCCGCGCGATGTTCCGGCTTCACCTTGGTGGTGGCGACAACGTAGATCATCGGACCTCCACATTCGCCGGGGTGATCACTTCGATCTTCGGCGGGGCGGCAAGACACTTCACCACAACGCGGCCGAACGTCTTCATATGCTCGGCGGCGCGATGAGGCACCAGCGCCTCGGCGTTTTCCCACTGCTCGACGAACACCAGCTTGGTGGGATCGGTGACACTCTCGTGCAGATCGTAGGCGATGTTTCCCGGCTCCTTGCGGGTCGCCGCGATGCAGGCTTTCGCCGCTTCGATCAGGTCCGCGCGTGTTTCCGGCTTGATGGTCAAGGTCGCAACAACATAGATCAAGGCAGTCCTCCCGACATTTCTTTTGTCGAACGGACCCTAGTACATGAAATAGCGCTGCGCCATGGGCAGCACCTCGGCGGGCGCGCAGGTCAGCAATTCGCCGTCGGCCCGCACTTCGTAAGTTTCCGGATCGACTTCGATGTTCGGCGTCTCGCCGTTGTGGATCATGCTTTTCTTGGAGATGCGGCCGCGCGTGTTTGAAACAGGATACAGCGTCTTGGCGATGCCGAGTTTCTTGGCCAGCCCCGACGCAATCGCCGCCTTCGAGGTGAACACCACCGACGAGGCCGTCAGCGATTTGCCGAAGGCCGCGAACATCGGCTGATAATGCACCGGCTGCGGCGTCGGAATCGATGCATTCGGATCGCCCATCGGCGCGGCGACGATCGAGCCCGCCTTCACGATCAGATCAGGCTTCACGCCGAAGAACGCGGGCGACCACAGCACGAGGTCGGCCATCTTGCCTTTCTCAACCGAGCCGAGCAGCTTCGACACGCCGTGCGCGATGGCGGGATTGATAGTGTACTTGGCGATGTAGCGCTTCACGCGGAAATTATCGTTGTCCCTGCCCTTGTCTTCCGCCAGCGCGCCACGCTGCTTTTTCATTTTGTCCGCCGTCTGCCAGGTGCGGATGATGACTTCGCCAAGGCGGCCCATTGCCTGCGAGTCGGATGAGAGCATCGACAGTGCGCCGATGTCGTGAAGGATATCCTCCGCCGCGATGGTTTCCTTGCGGATGCGGCTTTCGGCAAACGCCAGATCTTCCGCGATCGACGGATCGAGATGGTGACAGACCATCAGCATGTCGAGATGTTCGTCGATGGTGTTTTTCGTGAACGGCCGCGTCGGATTGGTGGACGACGGCAGCACGTTCTTCAGGCCCGCGACCTTGATGATATCCGGCGCATGGCCGCCGCCCGCGCCTTCGGTGTGGAAGGCATGAATGGTGCGGCCCTTGAACGCCTTTACGGTGTCTTCGACAAAGCCGGACTCGTTCAGCGTGTCGGTGTGGATCATCACCTGAATGTCGTGATCGTCCGCAACCGAGAGGCAGTTGTCGATCGCGGCGGGCGTCGTGCCCCAGTCCTCGTGCAGCTTGAGCGCGCAGGCGCCAGCCTTGATCATCTCCACCAGCGCGGCGGGGCGCGAGGCATTGCCCTTGCCGGAAATACCGAGATTCACCGGGAAGGCGTCGAACGACTGGATCATCCGCGCGATGTGCCACGGCCCCGGCGTGCAGGTGGTGGCGAAAGTGCCGTGCGACGGACCTGTGCCGCCACCCAGCATCGACGTGACGCCGCTCATCAGCGCGTGCTCGATCTGCTGTGGGCAGATGAAATGAATGTGCGAGTCGAAACCGCCCGCGGTGAGGATCTTGCCTTCGCCCGCGATCACATCGGTGCCGGGGCCGATCACGATAGTGACGCCAGGCTGAATGTCCGGATTGCCCGCCTTGCCGATGGCGGAGATGTAGCCTTCCTTGATTGCGACGTCGGCCTTCACGATGCCCCAGTGATCCACGATCAGTGCGTTGGTGATGACGGTGTCCGCCGCGCCTTGCCGGTTCGTGACCTGCGACTGGCCCATGCCGTCGCGGATCACCTTGCCGCCGCCGAACTTCACCTCCTCGCCGTAAGTGGTGAAATCCTTTTCCACCTCGATGATGAGGTCGGTGTCGGCAAGCCGCACCCTGTCGCCCGTGGTGGGACCGAACATGTCCGCATAGACGGAGCGGGAAATCTTGGTGGCCATTAGTCGGCTCCCTTGGCGAGATGCGTCATCCTGAGGTACGAAGCCACTCCTGCGGCGAGCCTCGGAGGATGACGCGACTGAGTGTGGCGAGACATGTTCACAGCTTGCCGCTCACATCGCCGCGGAAGCCGTAGACCACGCGCTTGCCCGCCAGTGCGACCAGACGGACCTCGCGGGTCTGTCCCGGCTCGAAGCGCACGGCGGTGCCCGCCGCAATGTCGAGGCGCATGCCGCGCGCCTTCTTGCGGTCGAACTTCAGCGCAGGATTGGTTTCGAAGAAATGATAGTGCGAGCCGACCTGGATCGGCCGGTCGCCGGTGTTGGCCACCGTCAGCGTCACCGTCTTGCGTCCGGGATTGAGTTCGATGTCGCCGTCCTTGATGAAGAATTCACCGGGGATCATCTCAAAGCCTCATCGGATCGGTTCATGGACGGTGACGAGCTTCGTTCCGTCCGGGAACGTCGCCTCGACCTGAATGTCGTGGATCATCTCGGCAATGCCGTCCATGCACTGCGCGCGGGTGATCACTTCAGCGCCCGCCTTCATCAGGTCCGCAACGCTGCGCCCGTCGCGTGCGCCCTCCAGAATGAAATCCGAAATCAGCGCCACCGCTTCGGGATGGTTCAGCTTGACGCCGCGCTCGAGGCGGCGGCGGGCGACCATCGCCGCGACGGAAATCAGCAGCTTGTCTTTTTCGCGGGGAGACAGGTTCATGCGCGCAGCACCCGATAAATTAGTTCAACCAACGATTAATTCAGCCAGAGTCGCGGCAGCCCGGAGGGGCTCACGCGCTCCAATACCTTCATCATATCGGCACGAAGCCGCGCCGCATCCTGAGCGCAGAAACGCGCCATTGCAAATCCGTTCCACGCCGAGATGCCGACCTCCGCGCCGAACGTATCGGATACTTCGCGGATACGAGCGACGATGGCTTCGTCGCCCGGCACGATCAGCGCCGTGCCGATGGCCACACCTCCGCCCGCCACCGCGCGGCGCGCGAGCTTGGCTGCAATGTCGCCATTCAGCCGCACCGTTTCGGCGAACACAAGTTTGCCATCGATCCGCATCCGCCAGCGGTCGATGAAAGCGCCCTGCGTCATCACTTCGCCCATGGCCGCGCGGCCGAACACCACGATCTCGCACAACAGAAGCGAAGCATTCCCTGACAGATCGATGTCGATGCGGCGCGCGACGCGGGCGCGATCGAACAGGATGGTTTCCTGCGGCAGCCAGGCAAGGCGTGCATCAGCGCCAGCGCGCAGCGCGATGTTCACCTGCGCATCGGGGCCGTGGGAGCGATAAATTTTCTCGGCAGCCGCAGTGGTCACCGTGGGGTGCGCGCCATCGTTTGCAGCAAGGGCATGTTCGCAGCGGTCGCCGCCCGCGATGCCGCCGGCCGGATTGCTCAACACGGCGGAGAGGCCCTGCTGTTCCGGCGAGGGAAAACGCACGCGAAGCGATCCGGATTCATGCAACTCGCGCCGCCGGGTCGCACCGTCTTTCAGATGCACATCGAACCGCACCGCGCCCACCGCGCGGTTGGCCGCGAATGTCTCCGCTGACGATATGACATTGCTCTGCATTGCCCCGGCACCCGTTACGTTCACCGCCTCAGAGCGCCATCTGGCGGCTGATCTCGGCGGGATCGAGACCTGCGCGGTCGCAGGTGTACTTCACCGCGCCGCGATCCATCACCGCGAAATTGTCACCTAGCTCGCAGGCGAAGTCGAGATATTGTTCGACCAGAACGATGGCCATGGTGCCGAGGCTGCGCAGATAGGAAATCGCGCGGCCGATATCCTTGATGATCGAGGGCTGGATGCCTTCGGTCGGCTCGTCGAGCAGGAGCAGCTTCGGACGCATCACCAGCGCGCGGCCGATCGCGAGTTGCTGCTGCTGGCCGCCGGACAGATCCCCGCCGCGGCGGCCCAGCATGGTGTTCAGCACCGGGAACAGCGAGAACACGTCGTCTGGAATGTTGCGGTCGCTGCGCTTGAGCGGGCCGAACCCGGTCTTGAGATTTTCCTCCACCGTCAACAGCGGGAAAGTCTCGCGGCCGTGCGGAAGGAAGCCAATGCCCTTGCGGGCCCGTTCATAGGGCTTTAGCGGGCCGAGATCGGCGCCGTGGAAGGTGATCGAGCCGTCACGGACGGGATACTGGCCGACCAGCGCGCGCAGCAGACTGGTCTTGCCGACGCCGTTGCGCCCGAGCACGCAGGTAACCTTGCCGGGCTCTGCCGTCAGCGAGACGCCGCGCAGCGCCTGCGCAGCGCCATAGTAAAGCGTGATGTTGTCGACGTTCAGCATTGCTACCTCTCTTGTCCCGGACGCGACGCAGCGCGAAGCGATGCGCCGCTGAGCCGGGACCGTATCGGTTCGTGGCGGTCCCGGTTCTGCAGAGCGGCGCTGCGCACCGCACTGCGCCCGGGACACCAGGAGAAAGAATCCTTATCCATCACCGCCCCAGATACACTTCGATGACGCGTTCGTTGTTCGAGACCTGATCGAGCGAACCTTCCGCCAGAACCGAGCCTTCGTGCAGGCAGGTGACGCGGACGCCGAGTTCGCGCACGAAGGTCATGTCGTGTTCGACCACGACCACGGTCTTCTCCTTGTTGATCTCCTTCAGAAGCTCGGCGGTCTGATGCGTCTCCACATCGGTCATGCCGGCCACCGGCTCGTCGACCAGAAGAAGCTTCGGGTCCTGAGCCAGCAACATGCCGATCTCCAGCCACTGTTTCTGGCCATGGGACAGTGCGCCCGCGAGACGGTCGCGCGACTCCTGCAGCCGGATCGTCTCCAGCACGCGGTCGATGCGCTCGCTCTCGGCGCGTGAGCCGCGCCAGAACAACGTGCCGCGCACGCTGTGGTCGACATTAAGCGCCAGCAGCAGGTTGTCCTGCACGGTCTGGCTCTCGAACACTGTCGGCTTCTGGAATTTGCGGCCGATGCCGAGTTCGGCAATCTGGGGTTCGTCCAGCCGCGTCAGGTCCACCCTGCCGTCGAACAGCACGTCGCCCTCGCCCGGCTTGGTCTTGCCGGTGATGATGTCCATCATCGTGGTCTTGCCCGCGCCGTTCGGGCCGATGATGGCGCGCATTTCACCAGGTGCGATGGTCAGCGACAAATTATTGATGGCGTGAAAGCCGTCGAACGACACATGCACGCCGTCGAGATAGAGCATGGCGGAGGTGGCGCGGGTATCCATGATATTCATCGGCCTACTCCGCCAGACTTGGTTCGGGCAGATTTGGTTTGGTCACGCCGTCTTCTGCCGCCGCGCTGACGGCATTGGCGTCGATCTGCTCCCGCCGCTTCTCCCACCAGTCGCGCGCAGTGCCGACGATGCCCTTCGGCAGCAGCAGCGTCACCAGAATGAACAGCGCGCCGAGCATGAACAGCCAGTACGGCGCGAGCGGCCCGGAGGTGAATGTGGTCTTGGCGTAGTTGACCACGATGGCGCCGAGCGCCGCGCCGGTAAGCGTACCGCGGCCGCCGACCGCGACCCAGATCACCGCTTCGATGGAGTTGCCCGGCGCGAACTCGCCGGGATTGATGATGCCGACCTGCGGCACGTAAAGCGCACCGGCGACGCCGGCCATGCAGGCGGAAAGCGTGAACACGAACAGCTTGTAGTTCTCGACGCGATAGCCGAGGAAGCGTGTGCGCGATTCCGCATCGCGCACCGCGATCAGCACCTTGCCGAGCTTCGAGGTAACGATAGCGCGGCAGATGATGAAGGCGAGCGCGAGCGCCACGCAGGACAGGACGAACAGCACCGCGCGAGTGCCCTGCGCCTGTACGTTGAAGCCGAGGATGTCCTTGAAATCGGTCAGGCCGTTGTTGCCGCCGAATCCGAAGTCGTTGCGGAAGAAGGCCAGCAGCAGCGCATAGGTCATCGCCTGGGTGATGATGGAGAGATACACGCCGGTGACGCGCGAACGAAACGCCAGCCAGCCGAAGCAGAAGGCGAGCAGGCCCGGCACCAGCACCACCATCAGCGCGGCAAACCAGAACATGTCGAAGCCGTGCCAATACCACGGCAGCTTTGAATAGTTCAGGAACACCATGAAGTCCGGCAGCACCGGATTGCCGTAGACGCCGCGCGAGCCGATCTGCCGCATCAGGTACATGCCCATCGCATAGCCGCCAAGCGCGAAGAACGCGCCGTGGCCGAGCGAGAGGATGCCGCAATAGCCCCAGATCAGATCGATCGAGAGCGCGAGGATGGCGTAGCAGAGATACTTGCCGAACAGCGCCATCAGATAGGTCGGCACCTGCAGGGCTGAGGATTCCGGCAGCAGCAGGTTCGACAGCGGCACGAGAATGCCGACTGCGGCAACGATCAGCAGGAAGGCTGTCGCGCTTTTGTTCAGCGAGCGAGTGAGAAAATAGGGCGTCATGCTTCCACCGACCGGCCCTTGAGCGCGAACAGTCCGCGCGGCCGCTTCTGGATGAACAGAATGATCAACACGAGAATAGCGATCTTGCCGAGCACGGCGCCCGCCACCGGCTCAAGAAACTTGTTGGCCATGCCGAGCGAGAGCGCGCCGACCAGCGTGCCCCACAGATTGCCGACGCCGCCGAACACCACCACCATGAACGAATCGATGATGTAGCTCTGGCCGAGATTCGGGCTGACATTGTCGATCTGCGACAGCGCCACGCCGGCGATGCCGGCAATGCCGGAGCCGAGGCCGAAGGTCAGCGCATCGACGCGCGAAGTGGGAATGCCCATGGACGCGGCCATGCGGCGGTTTTGCGTGACCGCGCGCATTTCGAGGCCGAGCGCGGTGAACCGCAGCATCGCCTGCAGGATGACGAACACCGCGATGGTGAAGACCACGATCCAGAGCCGGTTGTAGGTGATCGTCAACTGCCCGATGTCGAACGAGCCGCTCATCCATGACGGATTGCCGACTTCGCGGTTGGTCGGTCCGAACAGGGTGCGCACCGCCTGCTGGATCACCAGCGACACGCCCCAGGTCGCGAGCAGGGTTTCCAGCGCGCGGCCGTAAAGAAAGCGGATCACCGTGCGCTCGATCAAGATGCCGATCAGGCCCGCGATCAGGAACGCCAGCGGCACCGCGATCAGGAGCGAATAGTCGAACAGGCCCGGATAATTGGTGCGGATCAGGTCCTGCACCACGAAGGTGACATAAGCACCGATCATCACCATCTCGCCATGCGCCATGTTGATAACGCCCATCACGCCGAAGGTGATGGCGAGGCCGATAGCGGCGAGCAGCAGCACCGAGCCGAGCGAAAGGCCATACCATGCGTTCTGCGCCACCGCCCACATGGCAAGGCTGTTGTTGATCGAGCCGATGGCGTTGGCCGCGGCGCGCGCCACGGCCGGCGGCTGATCCGAAGGCAATCCCGTCAGCATCGCCAACGCATCCTGATCGCCGCGGGCGCGGATCACCGAGATCGCATCGATCTTGTCGGCTTCGCTGGCGTCGGACTTCGCCAGCACGATCGCCGCTTTCGCCTCGGCAAAGGCGCGCCTGTTGGCCTTGCCGGTTTCCTTCTTCAAGGCGTCTTCGATGGCGGGAAGGAACGCCTCGTCGGGAGTTTTGAAGACGGACTGTGCAGCCGCGAGGCGCGCGGCAGGATCGGGCGACAGCAGCGTCAGGCCGCCGAGCGCCGCCGAAACCACACCGCGCAGGCGATTGTTGAGGCGCACATTGCTGGCATCCGCCGGAAGCGCGGCGACAGGCGCGCCGGTGATGGCGTCCAGCACCTTGTCGTCCGCGGTTTTGATGAAAACCTTTTTGCTTTCCGCATCGAACATCAGGCGGCCGTCCTGCAGCGCACTGATGATGGCATAGGCCTGCGGGTTGCCGCTGGTGGCAACAACGCCCACGGCCTCCTGCGTGTCTGAAAAATCGTCGTTAGCGAATTGCGCGACCGCGTCCTCGAAGGCGCTCGCAAACGCGGGCAGGCCCGAGACGACGATCAGCACCAGCGCGATGAGCAGCGCGCGGCTGCGATGGATAATGGATGAAAACACGTCACAACCCCGGCAGAGGATGTGGAAGGCGGCGACTGCCGCCGCCTTCCGATGTCATTGCATCAGAGCGAGGAGATCAGGAGGCCTGACCGCCGCACTTGTTGGTCTTGACGTTGAAGTTGCCGCACTTCTTGCCGACCCAGTCGCCGATCAGGTCCTTGGAGCCTTCCAGCTCCTTCGACCATGCATCGCCAGGCACGAGGTCCTTGGTCTTCCACACCACATCGAACTGGCCGTCACCCTTGATCTCGCCGATGAACACCGGCTTGGTGATGTGATGGTTCGGCAGCATCTTCGAGGTGCCGCCGGTCAGGTTCGCGGCTTCGGTGCCAGGAAGCGCATCGATCACCTTGTCGGCATCGGTGGACTTCACCTTCTCCACCGCCTTCACCCACATGTTGAAGCCGATAACGGTCGCTTCCATCGGGTCGTTGGTGGTGCGCTTCGGGTTCTTCGTGAACGCCTGCCAGTCCTTGATGAACTTGGTGTTGGCCGGGGTCTTGATGGACTCGAAGTAGTTCCAGGCCGCGAGATGGCCGACCAACGGCTTGGTGTCGATGCCGGCGAGTTCTTCCTCACCCACCGAGAATGCCACCACCGGAATGTCGGTCGCCTTGATGCCCTGGTTGCCAAGCTCCTTGTAGAACGGGACGTTGGCGTCGCCGTTGATGGTCGAGACCACCGCCGTCTTCTTGCCGGCCGAGCCGAACTTCTTGATGTCCGACACGATCGTCTGCCAGTCGCTATGACCCAACGGCGTGTAGTTGACCCTGATGGCTTCCTGCTTGACGCCCC
>Ga0066256_1000957_pt2 | contig 15196 bp, 12 predicted proteins | sample ThiBio_1000_biof_FD_87107 | JGI IMG/M metagenome (GOLD analysis project Ga0066256, IMG submission 87107) | Wastewater bioreactor microbial communities from Cape Town, South Africa - Thiocy_expt_1000_biof (version 2) | ecosystem: Engineered > Bioreactor > Thiocyanate-remediating >...
CCCGCGAACCGCGACTTATTCGCGGAATCCAAAAGTTGGGTACAGTCGCGGGACGTAGTGATACTTAGGTCGGTATATAACTACACGTTGTGATATAGCTAAAATAAACTTTTATAATTTCTATATATTCAAAATGATCCGCATGGTCTTAAAAGGCCCGCAAAGCAGGCCTAATCATTTTACTTAAACAATGGAGAGTGGGGTGCTGTGGTATCCGGTAATGATGTAGGTGTTGATTTATGGCCATACATACCATGCATATTCGGTTTATTTGTTTTTGAAATTACTGCCATGACATCCATATGCTTAGGTAGTGCCTGTTGATACATAGCGACCATATCTTTCGTGAATCCTGGATACTTGCGCATAATAGCCGCATTTTCTTGTAAATACTCTTGTGGATTATTTAATTCTGGTTTATCCAGATTAGTTAATACACTTTTTATACGGACTAACGGCTCAATTGCCTGATGAAAGGATTCAGAGTTTGGAATGAGTGATTTAATGGCGCGCAATCTAATTGTAAATTCTTTTAACTCATTAACCGGGCACAGTGTTACCATTTTAACCGCTAGTGTATGTTTATCAGCTGCAGAAAGATTATTTAACACGTCTTCATTTTCGGCCAATTGATCAGCATTTAAATCTTTGTATGGATTTTCCAAAGCCATTAATTGTTCAGGGGAAAAGGGCATGACGATCTCCTTATTTATAATTCCAGAAATGAATGCTTAAAGACACAAGCATCCGAATATTTTCTATACTCTAATAGATACTTTGCAGGATAAACCTATGATCGCAGCTAAATCTTCCTGATTTAAAATCCACTTTCTGCATCATAGAGAATTATATATTAACGAAATTACATTGCACTGTCATGAATTTGGGCTAAAGTTTTAATTAAGAAGGTCGACAACGCTATTAGATGTACGTTTTGCCTTTTAAAATTACAATAACAAGGAGTAGGCAATGTCTAAAAATCATTTACTACAAGACCCTTTTTTAAATGAATTACGTAAAGAAAAGGTGCCTGTTTCAATATTCTTGGTGAATGGAATTAAACTGCATGGCGTGGTCGATTCATTCGATCAATACGTAGTCATGTTGAAAAACTCCATAACGCAGATGGTTTATAAACATGCGATTTCAACGGTAGTTCCATCACGAGCAATCAAAATGCCGGTTCATGATGAGAATGCTGGTGGAAGCGATGCATCTGTGGCAGACTAAGGCAAATTGAGCAAGCGCCGTGGCGGCAGTTATTTCAAGGTATATGCTTTCGCTTGCTCGGGTTGTTGTTAGTCGGAGATAGATAAGTGTTTGAACGTCCACAAGGTGGCGAACGCGCAATACTTGTGCAATTAGGTTTGCCAGGAATTGATGCAGAAAAAGCCCTGAGTGAATTTGAAGAGTTGGCAACATCTGCTCAAGCAGAAATTTTAGGCTACATACAGGGCACTCGCGCAACCCCTGAGGCTAAGTATTACATCGGTAAAGGGAAAGCTGAGGAACTCGCAGAAAAAGTTCAGGAACTGCAAGCAGAGCTAGTCCTCATTAACCATGAATTGTCTCCTTCGCAAGAACGAAATCTTGAGCGCTTACTGCAATGTCGCGTAGTCGATCGCAGTGGTCTCATCTTAGATATATTTGCACAGCGCGCACGCACCTTTGAAGGTAAATTGCAGGTAGAGCTCGCGCAGTTGCAACATTTATCTACCCGCTTAATTCGGGGTTGGACACATCTTGAACGACAAAAAGGCGGCATTGGTTTGCGAGGTCCTGGTGAAACGCAGCTGGAGACAGATCGACGCCTCCTACGCGAACGCATCAAATATATTAATAAGCGTCTGGAAAAAGTGCGCTGTAGCCGCGATCAAAATCGCCAGGCGCGACGCAAAGCGGCGATGCCAACTGTTTCCCTGGTTGGTTACACCAATGCCGGAAAATCAACGCTCTTTAATGCCTTAACCGGCGAGCATATCTATGCTGCGGATCAACTTTTTGCAACCCTTGATCCAACGATGCGCCAGTTAACACTTCCTGGATCTTCGGCCGCTATTTTAGCAGATACGGTAGGTTTTATACGGGATTTACCCCACCAATTAATTGAGGCGTTTCGCGCAACCCTTGAAGAGACGCAAGAAGCTGATCTTCTGCTGCATGTCATAGATATTTCTGATCCACAATGGCGCGAACATGTCACCTCGGTGCAAGAGGTTTTGGATGAGCTAGGTGTTGATGATATTCCGATGATCCAGGTGTTCAATAAGATCGATCTCAAAGAAGATTGGATCGCACAGCTAGATCAACAAGAGGAGCGATGCAAGGTCTGGGTCTCCGCCGCCGCAAATCTTGGTTTGGATTTATTAAAAGAAGCGATTAGCACCCAACTGCATGGGCATATTGTAGAAGAAGATATTCACCTGAAGCCGACTCAAGCCAAGCTTCGTGCCCAGCTTTATCAGCTGGGTGCAGTGATTACAGAAGAAATTAGTGCGGATGGAGATTGGCTTCTTAAAATTCGTTTAACGCAAGCGCAAAAGATACGTTTATTCCCTAATACGATAGGTTCCGATGCGGTTTAAGTAGTCGTTGCTTCTTCTAATGAACGTAAATTCTGCTCCCCGTAGAGCGTATTCACCAATTCACCTGCTGGATTAAAGACGAAGGTCACGGGAACTCCGACAATATCACCTAATCCCAAAGCAAACGCTGGGTCGGTTTTTAAAGATGGATATTTAATATTAAACCGCATAATCAAGTCATTTTGTGCCTCTATTGGCAACGCATCATAGTTCACCGCGAACAAAGCCACAGGATCCTGCGCATGTTTCTGATAAAAGCGGTTTAATTCTGGGATCTCAGCAACACAATTCTTACACCAACTGGCCCAATAATTAATTAACACCCATTTGCCTTTCAAAGAGGCGAAGGAAACTGTACGTCCATCCAAGCCCTTGAGCATCACATCAGCATGAGCGGTAAGCGTCAGCGACCAGATGAGTACGATTAAAAACGATTTGAAATAATTCACTCAGTGACTCCATTTTGCAGTTCTTCAAACATTGTCGCGAAGCTTTTTTTAGATGTAAAGCTTTGTAGGGATTTTTTAACCAGAATTATCAAACCGGAGAGATTGGTGCTGATGCACTATAATCATAAAAGTTTATTCTAATTTTCTGAACCCGAATGAATACTGAAGCATGGCAGCCGCAAACGATTATCGATCACTTCTTTTTTGATTTTGATGGCACCTTAACCTCCCTCGAAGGGATTGATGTTTTAGCACAAATGAATGGCGTTGCCGAAAAGGTTCAAGAGATTACTCGTCGGTGTATGGAGCAGACTGGGCTGACGCTTGAAGATTATCGAGCGCGCTTAGTCTATACCCAACCCACAAAAGCGCAAATACAATTACTGGCAGCCCAATACTTGAAAGCCCAAACTCTCGGAGCAGAAGCCGTCGTTAAACTGCTACTGAGACTGAATAAAAAAGTATATATCCTGTCTGGAGGCATACGCGAGTCCATACTTCCTTTTGCCACGCGTGTAGGCATCCCTTTGGCACAAGTATTGGCGGTCGATGTTTACTTCGATGAGCACGGCTCCTACCGCGGGTTTGATGAGCAATCTTATTTAGCCCAAGCGAAGGGTAAGGCTCAAGCAATACTCGATTTAGCTCCTGCTTCAGCAAGCTCACTCTTGATTGGTGATGGAATGAGCGATTGGGAAGCGCGGGCAGCGGTTACACGATTTATTGGTTATGGGGGGAAACACCCAAAAGCTTGGATAAAAGCTCATGCTCCATTTTTTATCAATGGCGAAGAACTGTATTCATTATTGCCTTTGGGATTAACGCAAGCAGAGTCGACACAATTAACGGGTGCTGAGGCGATTCACTATGATTTGGGATTGGCCGCAATCAAAAATAAAGTGGTTTTGATACAGGAGAGTTAGTATGTTTAAGGTGCAAATTTTTGACAAAATATCACCTGTAGGTTTGAGCCTGTTTAAAAAAGAACACTATCAGCTCAGCCAAGATTGGCCAGAGCCGGATGTCATTCTCGTGCGCTCACACTCACTCCATAATCATCCTTTTTCAAAACAGCTGCAGGCAATTGGGCGTGCAGGTACAGGTACGGATAATATTCCGGTAGCACAAGCAACACAAAGGGGTATTCCCGTTTTCTATGCTCCCGGTGCCAATGCCAACGCGGTGAAAGAATTAACCTTGGCGGCAATACTGATTGGGTATCGTAATTTAGATGCTGCGCGGCAATTTTTATGTGGATTATCTTCAGAGACTTCATTAACGCGTGAGATTGAAGACAAAGAAAAGAATTTTGTAGGTCATGAAATTTTAGGGAAAACGTTAGGCATTATCGGTTTGGGTAACATTGGGGTTAAAGTAGCCAATGCGGCGCAGGCTTTGGGTATGCGCGTGCTTGCCTATGATCCGAATATGACATTAAGCAGTGCTTTGGCATTAATGCCTCAAATCGAAAAAACCACAGAACTGAATGAGGTGTTGAATCAGGCCGATATTCTTACCCTGCATGTACCCTTAAGTGCGGCCACCAAACACCTCATGAACCAGGAGACCCTTCAGGCAATCAAACCAGGTGCTTTGTTACTTAACTTCTCACGGGAGGCTATTGTTGCAGAGGATGCTGTTGTGGAGCAGTTAGATAAAGGGCATCTAATGGGTTATATTACGGATTTTCCAACGCCGCATTTAATAAACCATCCCAAAGTTTTAAGCTTTCCGCATTTAGGGGCAAGCACGGTGGAGGCAGAGCAAAATGCTGCGACTAAAGTAATTCGCAATATTCGTAATTATCTCGAGTTTGGCACGATAGAAGATGCCGTTAATTTCCCGAACACCTATCTTCATGGTTATGACAATTGTCCGCGTTTGTTGGTGGTCAATCGCAATATTCCCGGAGCGATCGCGCTGATTACAGAAAATATTTCTCGTCTTGGTTTTAATATTGAACAAATGGTGAATAATTCCCGGGATGAGGGGGCGGTCAACTTAATCGACCTGCGTGGGTCTTCGGATAAATTAAACGAGCTCCAACAAGGATTGCAAGCGCTGCCACATGTGATAAGAATAAATCATATCCAACTGTAAAATTAAATTTTTAAAGAGAGGAACACGTTTAAAGAAAATAGGGCTATACTGTTTATGTTTTTATAATTTCAACTAACTAAGGAAGGCATCATGTATAAAAAAATATTAGGATCTGTAGTACTGGCATGTTCTTTAGTCGTGGGTTCGACTGTTGCTATGGCGCATGGCGACCATTGTGGCTGGGGAATGAATAAAATGGTGGAGTCATTAAAATTAGATGACGCCCAAAAACAAAAAATTAAACCAGTTCTTGAAAACTTAAAAACCACTATGCAACAAGACGGTCGTCAGATGCATGATTTAAGCAAACAAATCCGCGACCAGGTGAATTCAAGCAACATGGATCAAGCAAAAGTTAATGATTTAATTGATCAAAAAACTAAATTATTGGGCGATGTGATGAAAGCAAAAGCATCTGCGCGTAATCAAATTTTCTCAGTACTCAATGATCAACAACGTGCTGAATTAAAAAATAAAATGATGAAAATGCAAGAAAAAATGGAAGCACATTACAAAGATTGTCACGATCAAGACTAGTGCTTAAACCGCAGCGCCTATATGGTGCTGTGGTTCCTTATTCCCTCCTTAAATATCCATTGATCAACCAAAACTCTTTAAGTATAATTTAAGCCCATCACGATTATTTTGCGATTATTATGTACACTTTTTTCATCCCTGAATTAAAAGAAGACGAACTGACATTGGAATTTCCTCCTGATCATCATGAAAAGAATGATGATGGAAGAAAAACGAGCGGCTGCATTGCAGCAGAAGCCTTATTACGCCATCAATATCGATTCAAGGAGAAAATAGATTACACCTTACATAATCCATCAGGTGTCTATTCTGGATGGACCAAGAGAATTAAAGTTAAGGGAACAGCAAATATCATTAAAGCACTAGAATTTTTTCTGAATGAAGCTGAAGATTTTAACTTCAATCCTACTTATCGGGGTTACAGTGTAACTTTTGATGAAAAAGCCCAATGGAAATCGCGCTTGAATCGATTACTCATGCAAGCTGTCGATGAAAAAACATTACTCGTTCACGAGAGTGAAGCGATTCATCCTTTTCTAATAAGTAAACTGGATCGGGCGTATAATGATTTAAAAGCAGACGTTTCTTCACGGAATATCGAGATCACGATTCAACAGAATTTATCGACCAATTATCTGCTGCATCCTTTTTATCAATTATTGGCGGCTTGTTGGAAAACCCAATGTTTGAAACAAAAAGAATACGATAATAAGAGTTTCTTTAAGCGAATTGGTAAATCAGAACCGGAAGCTTTTGCGCAAAAATTGGCTAATAAATACTATGAACAGGGGCTAATTCCTAATTCATTAACCCGAGCAGTCAATAACAGCCGTGTAGTTTATTTAGATGCACTCACCAAAGTAACCAATATGGATGTTTCATTGAGCTCGAATAATAGCATTAAAAAATAGTTATTCGTCTAAAAGTATTCTTACTTAATTTTTATTCTCATTGGGTATCAAACTGTTTTTGACACAGCTTCATACCCAATTATACGATATGTTCGCTCCCTTAAGTCAGACGCCGTACGCAACGCACGTCATACATATAGGCCTTGGTATTCGCCTCTTGATCATTGCCGTTTACGGCATCAAAAAGTAAATACCACGCTGAAAACTGGGCGAATATAGACAGCTCGGTCGAACTCCAGTAGCTGCCATTGAGAAATACTAATGTGGGATCAACCAGGTTTGATAAAATATTTTGCAGCAACGGCGCGCTTATGGAACCACAGTTAGTACCCCGAGCCTGCACATCGTAGCCAAGCTCACATGCTGCGGGTAGATACCAGTCGGTGAGGCCATTGATAGTTTGATGGCATAATCCTGCGGCAAAATATGCTAGAGGGTAGGTGGTTTCTGGACTATAGTGGTTGAGTATTTGGGTGCTATTACACGCACCATCACTATTCCCAATACACGGTGAGGTATCTGTTTCCGTTATGCCTGGAATATTAAAATAATTCGTTGAACTTGTGGTACCATCGGTGCCATTTGAACTCCAGATAATACCGGTTGTGGTATCCGCCTGATCGGTGGTGGTCATTACTTTACCGCCCACATTACCAGTGCAAATACCACCGCTACATCCTTGTGTATCATCCAGAGCAAAAACGTACCCTTGTTGATAGATACAACCATAACCTAAGATAATGACACTTACTGGGGTAGCTGCAGGTACATTATCAGCGCCGATAGTGATGGTGCCGGGTGTTGGTGTCGATACGGGTGCTTGATTATAATTCGATGAAGCCTGGGTACCTGGCTGAATTTCAATATAACAGGAACTTCCCCCATTTAAGGTACCAGTACAGGTATTGCTGCTGATCGTGGCGTCTAACGGTAAACCACTGAAGTTTAAAGAGAGGTTGGTAGCGGGTACGCTTCCCGTATTGGTAATGATCATTCGTCGTGCCAGACCGGAGGCTTGTCCGCCATTTATTCCATATTCAGTAAGCCCGCTGATACTTAAGACCAGTTCAGCGGTATTCGCACTGAGTGTTGTTTGTCCAAAACTTACGGTCACTAAATGATTCGCACGGATGTTGGTTAGCTGATAGGTGTTTCCCCCTATTTGCACAACATTGCCATCTACAAGCCATTGAAAGCTGCCATAGCCGCTGTCTGGAGTTGCAGTAAAGGTTAAAGCAGCTCCTGAATTGACCGTTTGTATCCCCATGGGACTAATCGAACCATTGATGCCGGCGGAGCTGTTTACAGTGTAAGTCATCTGCGGTGGTGGTACTTGGATGCGTTCAATGAGTAATCGATTCGCGGGATCTGGTTGATAACATTGCAGGGGGCTACCTACATTACACAGAACCGGGCCACCCTGAATATCCCCGGGCAACGCATGCCCATTCACCGTTAGGGTTAAAATGCATGATTGCTGAAAGCCTAAGGGTGTCGTACATCCAGCGGTGCTTAATCCTGCAATCGGCTTCATTGTCAATTGATGTGGACGATGCGAATTATTGGTTATTTTATATTGTATTGCTGCCGTATCATTGGGCGAGATTTTAATCTTTGGGGGAAAGCCCTCGACCGGCATAAAAGTCCAGACGGGCGAACCCGCATTGGCCACGCTTAGCCAAATAGCGCCAATTATGACGAGACTCAACAATAAGAATTACTTTATAAAGTTCATGACACATCCTGTGTTTATGGGTAGCCGATTTACTATATCGCAAAAAACTTTATGAAAGCTAGCGCTCTAAATATTTAACTAGCTATTTAAACGGGTTAGGGTCTAGTTCTTGAGCGGATGCGTCAATATCAATCTGTTCTGCATCTTTTGGGGTTGCGCTGAAAAACCCGAAAGCATTTAAGCTGCCAGAGGAGCTTGGCCTACCTTCCTGCGGTTTTCCTTCAGCGAAGAATTCCTCGATCTCACTAGACAATGCATCTATAGAATTGTACTCAGCATCAAAGCCTTGGGTGATTAATCCTAATCGCTGTGCCTCATCCATCGTAAGCACACGAAAATCATCCACATTATTGGGGAGATTGTCATAACGCTCTGCATATTTAAAAGTAAGGGAATCAAAATAGGCGCCATAATTATCGATAAGGACGTATTTATCCATAGCTATGGCCTGAAATTGAGGAATCGCCTCCTCAATGCCTTCGTTCGCCTTTTGGACTTGTTGGTTTAAATATTTTAGGTGATTTGCGCATACTACAGCGCTTGCCCTAGTGTTACAGTTTATATAGATGGCGGTGTCTTGACTCTCGGCACGGTAGTAGTTCTGCGGATGAAGCGATTTGTCTTGTAAATCTTCGGGTGTCACAATTTCTCTGGGAGAAGTTAAATTCGGCCATAGGTGCGACCAAAGTTGTTCCGGCATCACCAGTATAAAATGTTCTTTTAATGCTTTTACTTTTCCAGAGTAATTGAATACACGAAGAGTGGCATTTATATCAGTAGCTACATGGTACATATCTCTAACTGCTGTAGGGTATATAAATAAGTAGGATTTTTTTTGAGGGCAATAATAATGGGTTTTTTTTAATAAATGGGGTAGTAAATGGTTTGTTTTTTCAGATGACACATTAATCGTAGATAAAAAATTTTTTATAAAATTCAGTGCATTCAAACCTGATAAATGGCGTAAAAGAGCGCTCAGTAATTTTTCCTTGGATAAATTCGCTTCTCTTACTTTGAAGGCATCGTAGATTTGCTGAAAATGATTAGCCAATAAGAGTAAACCTTCACGTTTACAAAAAGGGGCCATTTTTATGATTTGCGTCGTTGTTAATCCCTGGGCAATCAATGTGGGTGTGACCTCAAGAAGCGTCTGGATGACATCACTGTGTTTTATTTGTCTGGAAAAAAAATGAATTAATTCCGATAGACTATAGCCTTGAGTAATTAAAGGAGGGGTAAACTTTTTCGCGGGGATTAGGGCGGAGGGGTAACATTTTGTCGCAATGGTTAATATATTTTCGGTTGAATACCCCTGGCTGGTCAGTTCTGGCGTTGTTTCAATAAGGGTACCCATTAACTTTTTGTATTTTGGATTATTTTCCATCTGTAATATTTGATCGCAGGAGTAATTTAATTCTTTTAAACGTATGAAATACGGAAGATACGTATTTAAATTAAAATTAGCGGCTAGTTTCATAATCCGTTCAGACGATAACCCATGTTCAAAAAGCTGTGGTAAATAAGGTAACAGTAAGGTAATGATGGTATTGTGATTTAAGCTTTGGCAAAAAAACTGGATTAAGTCCGGTGGTTGAATACCTTGCGCCAGCATTAGTGGTGTAAACTTAACCGCATCTTTCAAGGACGAAGCTTCGTGCTCGGATACGGACGTTAAAATATTTATCAATAACGGTCCTGTTTCAAGAGATGAGTAGCCTCTTGTCAGGAGTGCCGGTGCGCTTTTAACTAAAGCGGTTAAAAGTGGAAGTCCCCCGCATGACAAGCTCATCTGTTTTATTTGATCTTGTGGGTATCCTAAATCCGATAAATACTGAAAGTAGGTAATAAATTCACTTATGCTAAAAGGGTAATCCTTATCGCCAATAAGTTTCATTATTTCTTCCAATCCGTATCCAAGATTTATAAGACGTGGCGTACATTCAATTAAAAACTCCAATTTTTTTAATGTTTGTCCATACAAAAGCTCTTTAGAATAGCCAATAACGATTAACTGATTTATTTTTTCAAGGTTAAGCTCCAGTTGGCTTATATCAGATGAACATAGAATATCGGGCGTAAGAACATTAAGAATTGCGTAATGATTGATTAGCCATTGAAGTTTGTTTAAATCTCCTTCATGGATAAGCGCCATAAGATGATTAAACGACAAGGATAAAGATATAAAAAAATCTAAATTTTGATAGATTAATAAAAAAAATTCAGGAGGGCTTTTAGAAACGAATTCTGTGACCTCATCACCGTGAAATGCGTATATTTTTTCATTAATCTGTGGGAGATTATGGATTGCATACTCACTTTCACCCATAATGACCAGTTGCTGGTAATTAAAACCCCGCATAACAAGGTCATCCATATGATTAAAAATGCACGCTATTCGCGCAAAGGCCTTTGGTTTTTTTATCAATCTAAAAATATCTTGACTGCTAAACCTATAGTTGACGAGCGGGAGCAGGTATTCGCTTAAAGCGATAAAACTCGATTCACCCCCTTCAAGGGTGATTTGAACCAATTGCTCATGAGAGAACAGGTTAATAAACAGTTCATGCCAGCGTGTCAGCGAACAGTAATTTGGCCGTGCCCGTTTACTGGATAAAATTGCTCGTGCGTGGGTGGGAGCATATCCTAGTTCCGTTAAGTGCTGCAATTTAGAGGCGTCAATCTGCTCAAATGTGGAGCTTAGGCGTCTTTTTTTGGGTTTAGGAAGGGTGGGCTTTTCAAGCGGCCGTTTCTTTGATTTCTGGCTTTTTTGAATCGATTGAATATAGTTGGCGCATAAAAAATTGGTTTGCGCGAATAAATCTTTTTTTATGGGGTCTTTACAATCCAAACATACTCGCTCCAATAATTGCGCAAAATTTTGGTTAAAAAGGATTCTTTCTTCAATAAAGTGATAATCATCAAGTGCAAAGAGTTGAGAGTATTCTCTATTTAGTTGAGTGATTTCATCTATAGCCCAATCAAGAGGGTTGATGTATCCTTCTTTAAAGGCTGATGAGAACGCCTCTAGGGCTTTTTTGCTCACTAGTGCTTGCTTAAACTGTTCCACTAAAGAAGGCATAAGGTTCGCTTTAGCTCAATAAGATAAAAAATTATACTATGTTATCTACTTTAAAACCATCTCTTCGGCAAACTTTTTTGATCTTCTAGAAGTCTTTTTAGTAATTCAACTGAGTTCATTTGTTTCGTATTGATTGCCCCGGGCTGGGAGTATCATTCTCAGATAAAAGCCTCTCAGCATTATTCTGGGTTGCACTAAAAAAACCAAAATCGCCTAAGCTGCTTGGTGAGCTTGGCATATTCATCTGAGGCTCTTCCTCTTCGAGGAATTCATTAAGCTCATATGTTTCACTAAGTAATGCATCTGCAGGATTTTCCTTAGCGCCTAAGTCCTGGGTGATTAATCCTAATCGCTGTGCCTCATCCACCGCAAGCACAGGAAAATCATCCACATTATTGGGGAGATTTTCATAACGCTCTGCATATTTAGAAGAAAGAGAATCAAAATAGGCGCCATAATTATCGATAAGGACGTAATTATCCATAGCGACGGCCTGAAACTGAGGAATCGCCTCTTCAATGCCTTCGTTCGCCTTTTGGACTTGTTGGTTTAAATATTTTAGGTGATTTGCACATAATAGAGCGCTCGCTGTAGTTTGACAGTCTATATAAACGGCGGTGTCCTGGATTTCGGTGCGATGGTAGTTTTGTTGATTGAGCGATTTGTCCTGTAAATCTTCAGGGGTTAGGATTTCTTCCGGAGGCGGTAAATCTGGCCATAACTGGGACCAAAGTTGCTCATCCATGAGGAGCGCGAAATGTTCTTTGAGTACTTTGGTTTTTCCGGAAAAATTTAAACCATCAATTAATCTGTTTATATAACTTGTAGAGCGACGCATCTCGACTATTTCGGATGGATAGATAAATAAATAAGATTCCAGGTGAGGGCAGTAATATTTGGTTTTCTTTAATAAATGAGTGAGTGGCCGGTTAGGTTTATCTAATGGTACATTAATAGTTTGTAATAATTTTTTTAGAAAACTCAGTCCATTAAAATCATGTAAGAGGCTCACAATCTTACTTAATAATTTTTCTTTTGCTACGTTTGGCTCTCTCGCTTTGAGGTTTTCGAAAATTTGTTGAAAATGTTCAACCAGTAAAAGTAGACCTTCACTTTTACAAAAGGCTGCAATTCCTATGATCTGCTTCGTCATTAATCCAAGTGCGAGCAACTTTGGTGTGACCTCAAGAAGCGTCTGAATCACATCACGATGGTTTATTCTTATTGTAAAAAAAGTCATTAAATCAGATAGATTATAGCCCTCCCGTATGAGTGTAGGAGTAAACTCACTCGCGGCGATAAGAGCAGTGCAGTAACACTTAGCGGCAATGGTTATTATATTAGCGATTGAGTATCCCTGCTGAAGGAGAAGTGGCGAGGTCTTCACTACAGCAAGCATTAAGGTTTGATCCTTTTCTACTTGCAAGAGCTGTTCGCTGGAGTAGCTTAAGTCTTTTAAACGTGTAAAACACTGATAATATATATTCAAATCAAAATTAGAGGCTATTCTAATAATTCGTTGTGAAGTGAATCCGAATTGAACCAACGGAGGTAATATAGGTAATAATGAATCAATAATGGATTTGTGGTCGAGTTTTTGGATAAAAAAAATAATTAAGTCTACAGGTTCTAAGCCTTGACTCAGTAATAGAGGGGTGAGTGTTTTCGCAATTGCAAGATTTGAAGCTCTTTTTTCAACGATCGAATGAAAAATGTCGCTCAATACCTCTAACAATTCCACGGTTGAATAACCACGCTCAATAAGAGCAGGCGTTGTCTGTATTAAGGCGCGTGAAAGAGTTGGTCCCCAAGAGGAAATTGCTATTTGCTTGATTTGTTCCGATTGGTAACCTAATACTGACAACCCTTCGGCATCAACCAAAAATTGATCTGTCTTACCCCTGTAATCAGAGTGCCGAATAAATGTCACTATTTCTTCGTGATCAAAACTATATTGTTGCAGTTGTGGGGTATACGAGATGAGCAAATCGTAATCTATTTCACTGAGGTTAAGCAGTATGTCGTAGTTAAAGCCCATATGACATAATTGATTTATTTTTTCAATTTTTTGGCTAATATCATTAGCCCATACAAATTCTAATCCCGGATTTAAGGGCTGCACAAAGTTGCTAAGCATCCAACATATTTTAAAGTACTCCCCTGTATCAAGAGGGTTTATCAAGTGACGTAGAGTCAACACAGATTTTGTTAAATACTCAAGATTCTGATTAATTAATAAAAAGATTTCAGGGGGACATTTAGAAATCAAATCTGCAATATCATCAGATGAAAATTGATGAAGACTTTGACTCATGTGAGGAAGGTTATGCGTCGAATAGACGCTTTTACCAATGACGATTAGTTGTTGTTTATTTAAACCGAGTGAAATGAGCACTTCGATATAATGGATAAGAAAACTTAATCTCTCTGAGGCATAGGGTTCGATAATCAACTCTATTATATCTGCCGTGGTCAACCCAATTTGCCTAAGCGCCATTTGGTAAATGCTAAATGCGACAAAACTTTGCTCACCGCCCTTTTTGGCTATGTTCATTATATCACTTGGTGAAACAGTATGAATAAAAATTTCATGCCATTTAATTAAAATTGCGTAATGGTGTGGTGCGTGTTCGTTGGATAAGAATTCTACAGCTAGGGATTGGTTATAACCTAGTTTCAAAAGTTGCTGCAATTGTGGATTTACATCCAAGCGCCTTTTTTTTGCTAATGGATATTCTGGATTAGAAGAAGGGCGCTTATTTTTAAGTCCGGATCGGATGTATGTTAAATAGCTCATGCACTCAACAATAACCTGTTGAAATAATTGCGTTTTTTCTGGGTCGTTATTGTTTTTGTTTATTTTTTGCAGTAGGGCTGCGAATGATTCATTAAATCGTATTCTTGCGTCTACAAAATTATAATTGGTTATCTCAAATATTTTGAGATAATTATTCCTAAGGTCTGTAATTTCTTTTATATCCCAATCAAGCGGGTTTATACTACCCCCTTGAAGAGCTGATAAAAATTCACTGAGCGCCTCCTCAGTGGAGAGGGCATTTTTAAATTGTTCGACCAAGGACATAAGAGATTCTTCCGGACGAGGGTACTAAATTATACTATAATGTTCATTTTTAGGTCAATTATTCGCGGGTGACCTGATGAATCACTTTCGAAATAGGAGCGTCTATGGGGCAAATGCAAGTAAAGAAAATCCTGAACGGCATGTTAGTCCGTGAAGGTGCTGGCGTTAAGTTACACCGCTACATTGGCCAGCAGCATACCGACGAGCTTGAGCCCTTGTTACTGCTGGATTTTTTTAAGAGCAGTGATCCGCTTGATTTTATGGCGGGTTTTCCATCACATCCGCATCGAGGTTTTGAGACCATTACCTATTTATTCTCGGGCAGTATTCAACATAAAGACAATCATGGGCACCAGGGCACCATTGGTCCTGGGGATGTACAATGGATGACTGCGGGCAAAGGAATTATTCACTCAGAAATGCCCGATGCAACCCAAAAGCCATTAAAAGGACTCCAACTATGGCTAAACCTTCCCGCAGCGGCAAAAATGAGCCCGCCTAAGTATCAAGAGTTAGCTCATGAACAGCTACCGCTTGAGCACGATGGTGGGGTAAAAGTCAAAGTTATTGCGGGGACAACCGCTAAAGGCACGAACTCACCGATTCATGGGATTGCGACGCAACCCCTTTTTTTTGATGTGCAGCTGGAGGCGGGGGTTATCTGGACGCAGCCAATACCGGATGACTATCAAACGATCCTTTTGCTGGTTCGGGGTGA
>Ga0066256_1003465_pt1 | contig 15190 bp, 2 predicted proteins | sample ThiBio_1000_biof_FD_87107 | JGI IMG/M metagenome (GOLD analysis project Ga0066256, IMG submission 87107) | Wastewater bioreactor microbial communities from Cape Town, South Africa - Thiocy_expt_1000_biof (version 2) | ecosystem: Engineered > Bioreactor > Thiocyanate-remediating >...
GGGGGGGGGCGGCGGGGGGGGGGGGGGGGGGGGGGGGGCGGGAAGGTGGGGGCGGGGGCGGGGGGGGGGGGGGGGGGGGGGGGGGAGGGGGGGGCGGGGGGGGGGGAGCGGGGGGGGGTGGGGCCCGCGCCTCCCCCGCCACCCCCCCGCCCCCGCGTGAGTGGGCGCGGTGGACACCCCGCCCGCCTCTGCTGCCCACTGCCCTGCTGCCTGACGCGCCTGGCGCGCATGCGCACACCGCAGGCTGGAGTGCGGAGCTCGCCCTGCCGGTCGCCGCCGCCGCCGCCGCCACTGCGTCGACCGACGTCTCCCGCCACGTCGCGCTGCCCACGCCGCTGCCGGCGCCGGGTAGCACCAGTGGCGGCAGCACCGACCCGGCGACCGCCGCAGCGGCGCCGCCGCCGGCGCTGGTGGCGACGCTGCAGACCTTCACCTCCCTCCTCGCCCTCCTGTGCCACGAGAGCGTGTCGTCGTCGGTGGCAACCGGCGGCGGGTCACCGTTCCTGTGGGAGGCCATCACGCCGCTGCCGCACCTGACATCGTCGTACACACCGCGTGGCGAAGCGGCGGCGCCCGGCGCACCCAAGCCGACGCCCCTCCCCGTGTACTACTTTGCCGTCACCGTGTTTTGGGCGGGCGCGTGGCGGCGGGTGGTGGTGGATGATCGCATGCCCTACCTGCGCGTCGCCGACGCCTACCTGCCCGCCTTCCCCGTCACCGCCGACGCGCGGGAGCTGTGGCCGGCGCTGCTGTGGAAGGCGTGGCTGGTGTTGACGTGCTGCCCGCCTGCGGCAGCCGCCGTGTCGCCGCCGCCTGACACGGCGCATGCTGGTGCTGGTGCCGGTGCCGCAGCGGCGCCTGGCGCGGCAGCATTGACTGATGCACCCCGGCCGTCCAGCCGGGGTGGGGGACGTGCAGGCGCGTCGCCGGCAGCGGCGGCGTCGACACCAGTACCGCCGGCACCGGCAGCAGCAGTCGCGGCACAGCAGCCTGCTGTCGCACCCTCCTCGCATGACACGACGACGGCACCCATGGCACCATTGGCAGTCAACCCCCTGGCCGCCCTGCTGCGTGCCACCACCGACGCGCCGCTGCTGCCAGACGTTGCTGACGCCGCCCTCATGCTGTACACCTTTGCTGCCTTCCTGCCGGTGTCCACCCTGGCACCTACCCTCCCAGCTGGTGCCAGCGCGCTGTCCAACCTGCTGGCTGCCGCCACCTCCCCCGCCGCTGTGACGCCCGCAGAGGCGGTGCGTGAGTGGAGCCTTGCGCGGGAGCTGGCGCTGGTGCAGTGGGCACGCGACGTGGAGCTGGCGGAGGTGGCGCGCAAGCGTGCCATGGCTGCGGAACGGCGGCGGCGGCTGGAGGGTGGCGACTTTGGCGCCGCGTCGCTGTCTGCAGCCGGCACCGCCGGTGGACCACCCGGTGGCGGCGTCAGCGCATCTGCCATTACTGCCGCCATCACCGCGTCGCTGGCCGACCCGCTACTGGCAGCCGCCATTGGCCCGCATCCGCCGGCGCTCATCCCGCCCGTGTTCCCACCGCCCCTGCCTTCGACGCAGCTGTCGCTGCCAGGCGCCGCAGCCGCACCGGCCACAGCCCCACCGCTGTTGCTGTTTGCACGCTGCGCAGTGCCGCACGGTACGTCCTCTGGCGCGCCGCATGCCGACCCACTGCCTGTGGCGCCCGCCTCGCTAACCGCAGCGGCGTCTGCGCTGGCGCCCGTGGCAACGCTGGGTGCCGCCTCAGACAGCGGCACACAGCACCTGGTGGCGGGCGACAGCTACGCGCTGCTGCTGGCGCGCCGCCCGCACCCGGCACCTACGGGCGGTGCCCCCGCTGTACGGGTACGCGTGACCGCACCACCGCTGCCGCCTGCTGACGACGCCCTGGCGGCGTCAGCGACGTCAGGCGGCGTGGCACTGGAGGTGGGCCCCGACGCCATTGTCGCCACTGGAGTTGCCAGCAGCGACGCAGATGATGATTTTGGGATTGGCATTGCCGGCGACACCCCCGCACCGTCACGAGGCGGCCCTGCCGCCGCCGCAGCACCGCCGTCGCCAGCCGCGTCGGCAGAGTGGATGGTGCTGGTGGTGGGCCGCCGCGTGCGGCTTGAGGGCGACGGCGGTTGGGTGCCGGCGGGTACCGCGACCGCCGGCGTGCTGGCACGCCATGCGACGGTGGCGGCGGATGCCACACTGGCACGCCAGGGCATGGAACTGGCGCGTGCACGCGACGCCCTGACTGCTGCAAACGCGGCGGCAGCAGCGGCAGTTGCTGCCGCAGCAGGTGGCAGTGGCGGCGCTGCATCTGCCACGGCAGGCGGCGCCGGCGGCGGCGGCAGTCTGGCGGCAGACCTGGTGGCGGCGCTGCTTGCCTCCGATGATGCCGCGCCACCGCCCGGCGGTGGTGACGGAGTTGACGGCGCTGGCGCGGCGCTGCCGCCTGCTGCCAAGGCTGCCTTGGCGCACGCGCTGGCAGCCGCGTCAGACCCACACCTGGCGCCCCTGCTGCCGGACGACCGCGTGGCAGCGGCGGCGGCGGTGCTGGCACGCGACCCGTTGCTGCCGTCCCGTGGCGCACGCCGTGGCGGCGCCGGCGGGGTGGAGGAGAGCAAAGAGGGGAAGGATGCTGAAGGCAGCGAGGGCGCCGTTAAGTGGGTGGACCCCGTGCTGGAGGACGACTGCTGGCTGCCGCTCAGCGCGCTGGGTGCCTTCTTCCCCGAGGTGGCGGTGTTTGCAAACCCTGCCGCCGCCACCCTGCCTGTCACTTCCACTGCCGCTGCCACGCCGGCACCGGCACCGTCGCCGCTGCCGGATGGCAGCGCGCGCCCCGCCGCGTCGGTGGCCGGCCTGCACCGCCACTGGCTGCAGACGTGGGCGGGCCAGCGCGAGCTGGACGAGCGCGCGCTGGGGGACGCCCTTGGCGGCGGCGGTGGCGGCGGCAGCGCAGATGGCGGCGGGCTGCTCTGGAACCGGGCGTCCAGTGCGTCCCTGCTGTCAGCCGCGTCGCAGCTGGCCCGCATTGGCAGCGCGGGGCGGGCGCGCGGGGCGGCGGCCGCCGATGATGCGCCCGGCACGAGCGGCAGTGCGCCGGCGAGCGCCGGCGGTGCGAGTGGGAAACCTGCCAGCAGCGTGGACCCCAAGGGCGGCAAGCGGCCAGACGCAGCAGCGGCCGGCAAACCTGCGGCGGGTGCTGCCGGGAAAAGCGCCGCGGCTGCCGCCGCGCCTGCCACTGGGGCTGCGGCGGCCACTCCTGCACCCGCCGCCACAGTCGTGCCGGCGCTGACTGGGTTACCGGCCGCGGCGCTGCCAGCAGCCAGTGGGCTGGCGGTTGCACCGCGGCTGGCGCCGCAGCTGCCCACCACGCTGTATGTCCCCGTGTGCGTCACCGAGTCGCCCATGGGCGCGCTGGCGGTGGCGAGCCAGCAGGTGGTGGTGACGGTGTGGCAAGACCAGGCGGCGAGCGGCGGGCGGGAGGGTGGTATCGGCGCGGCAGAGGCGGTGGAGGTGGTGGTGGAGCGCGTGGACACGTGGGACGAGCGGCTGCCGCACGTGGCGGTTGCCGGCATGCGTGACGCGCCCGCTTACCTGCCTGCCGCCTCCCGCCTCGTGTTCACGCCGCCACCGGCAAGCCGCGTGGCGTCCCGCGTGCTCCGCGTGACGCACGGCACGGCGCGGCGGGGCGCAGGGAATACCATGGTGGTGCCGGCGGGCAGCGTATACGCCATCCGTGTTCACGCACCAGCTGGCGCCGCCGTGTGTTTGACGGCGCTGCCACACAGTCTGGCAGCGTCTGCACCCACCGCGGTGTGGGAGGCGGTGGTGCCGCCCGCGCTGCTTTGCGCCACCACAGCTGCGGCGGCAGGGATAGGGTCGGCGGTGGCAAAGATCCCAACCCCGCCGCCGTCCCCTGCGGCGGCTGCCACGCCAGCACCCGCCACGCTGCTGTCGTCATCATCTACCGCCGCGCTGGCCGCCAGTACCACTGCGGCCGGCGGCGATGCGGGCGCGGCGGGTGGTGGTGGGCTGGCAGGCGGCGACGACGGCGCCGGCAGCGGGTCGGCGCTGTTTGCGCCCGGCCGGCTGGACACGGCGGGCGGCGTGCTGGCGGCGAAGCGCGAGACGAGCGGCGTGGAGGCGCTGTGGGCGCCCACGGCTGGCGCAGTGGCGCCGCTGGTGGTGACACCCAGCCTGGTGGTGGGCCCCACCCCGCGTGTGTTGGCACGCGCGGCGGGCATCCCGTGCGCGGTGTACACCGGCGCGGTGGCACCGGTTGCGTGGGACGAAGTGGCACGCCTGCCGCTGTCACACGCCACCGCGCCCGCTGCTGCATTGGCTGCACTGCGCAGCGCCGCGGATGCCGCCCGCCGGCTGGGTGGCTGTGGTGGCGGGTGGGTGGATGAGGGCACCCTTGGTGCCGCGGTGGCGGCGGCGGGTAGTTTGGGGAGCGGCAGCGGCGCAGGCGGCGCGGCGGCGGGAGCACCGGCCGCAAGCAGCGCGCCCGCGGCACCGTCAAGTAAGAAAGGCGCTGCCGCGACGGCAGGCGCTGACGCCGCCACCGCGGCAGCGGCGGCGGTGGCTGCTGCAACCACCGCGCTGGCGACCGCCACAGACGCCGCCACGGCACTGGCGCGCGCACGCTACCCTTACCCTCTGACCGCGTCGGTGGCGGCGTACTGCGGCAGCGTGGCGCCGCCGTCGAGTGGCGGTGGCCTGGCGGCGACGGTGGTGAGCGAGGCCAGTGCGCTGGCGCTACCTCCCGCGGCAGCTCATCACCACGCGCCGCCCACCGCGTCGTCGTCCCTGACGCTGCTGGGCTGCGCCTCCCCCGCATACACGCTGGCGCCCGTGTATGGCGACCTGGCGCCGTTGCAAACGCTGCTGCCGCCGCACCCGCCGCGTTCCCATGACGCGCCGCCGCCCGGCCACTACGTGCTGCTGTCGTCGCAGGCGCCGCGCGGCGGCGGTACTGCCACCCCTTTCCCCTTTGCACTCATGGTGTTTTACTCGCAGCGTTGCGTGCCTCCCTCCGACGCACACGGCGCGGCCGGCCATGACGATGGTGTTGTGCAGATCCCCGCCAAGGCGCTGGTGGACGTGGCTGCCACGGTAGCGTTGCCCCTGCCGGTGCCGCTTGCGCTGGTGCCTGCCCCCGTCGGTGTCACGTCACTCACGCGCCCCGCCGGCGTGCCGCAGCCGCCCAGCACCTTCAGCGCGGTGGACGCCTCCGCCTGCACCCTGCGGTTTGCGCTGGACCGCAGCGTGGTTGCCGCGGGCGGCGGCCGCAACCTGACGGGCCTGCCCGCTGACGTGTCCACCTACTCTGATGACGACCTGGCGCGGCTGCAGCTGACACCCGGTCTGGCGCCGCTGCTGCCCGTGCCGCTTGTGCGCGCGTTTGCAGCCACCGGTACGCCATCCGCGCCAGTGGCGGCGCCAGCAGCGGGGGCGGCAGCGCCCGGGGCGGCAGCCGTCGCTGCTGTGGCGCCTGGTGCACCTGGCGCTGCAGGTTCACGGCCGCCGTCGGCGGGTGGTAGTGGTGGGGCAAGTGCGGCAGTGGCAGCGGCATTGGGAGCGGCGCATCCGCCCATGACGGTGGCGCTGGAAGTGGCGCCATTTGGTAGCGAGGCGCCGCCCGGGCCTGCGACTTCCGCTGGCGCGTCGCCGGCATTGACCGGGGCACCGGCGCCGACTCCCGCGCCAACTCCAGCCCCGGCACCCGTGCCCGTACCGCCGGGTGGTACACGCGGCAGCGTGACAGCGGCCATGCCGGCGGGCGCTGCAGCTGCCTCTGCAGCGGTGGCAGCGGCTGCAGGAACGGCGCCAGCCGCCACGGCGGCGCCACTGCCGCGCAGCCTGGCGTTCTCTGCCACCATCGTGGTGGGCGGCGCCAGCCTGCCGGTGGAGGGCGAGGCGCGCGCCGCCCTGCTGCGGTTGCTGCAGGAGGCGGCACTGCATGTGGAGGTGGTAGCGGTCAACGCGCACACCGCTGTTGGCGTGCTGGCAGGGGAGACGTCCGGGCCGCTGCCCATTGCCGTTGCAAGCGGCCGTGGCCGCGCCGTGTGCCTGGCTGTCCCGTGCACCGCTTCCGGGGTCGCCGCTGGTGGTGCCGCAACCGCGTCAGCGGCACCCGCTGCCATCTCGGCGCGCTCGCTCTCCTCCGTGCCAGACGCGGCGCCGGTGCCGCCAGTGGGGAGTGGCGGCGGCTCGCCGCGGGCGAGCGCCATGGCGCCACCTGCCGCTGCTGCCGCGCCAGTTGCCGCCGTCCCGGTGCCTGCCTGGCTGCCGCCGGCGGAGGCTGGCATGCTGGCCACCGATGCGGCGCGCGAGGCGGTGCGCGCAGCGATGACGGTGGCTGACGGCGCGCTGGTGGCGGTCGCGGAGTACGCCATCCGCGCGTCCCTCACGTTGCCGTCTGCCGCTCTGGCTTCCTTCCTGGCGGCGCACCTGGCGGCGCCGTTGGCGCGCATGGTGGCACGCGAGCCTAGCGGCGCGCCGGTGGTGGAGGTGGCGCTGCAGTTTAACATGCCGTGGCGGCTGCGCGTGAGCACCAGTCGCGGGGAGGTGGGCGCCGGGTTGCGGATGGCGGCGGTGCTGGGTGACGTGGGCGAGGGTGCCGCCGCTGCCCGCTTGGTGTCTACTGTCGCAGCTGGCGGCACGGCGGCGTGGGACAAGTGGGCTGAACCGGCGCCGGTGGTGGTGGAGGGCAGCGGCGTCGTTGCCCCCAGTGCATCCAATCAATCCCTTCCCTCACACGCCGCCGTCACCGACGCCGCGCCCGCCTCGTCACCAGTTGTAGCGACACCAGCGCACCCGGACCTGCCACCGTACGCTCTTGCCGCCGCCATTGCGCTTGCGGCGCTGCCGCCTTCCGCGGTGCCCACCATCACCACAAGCAGCAGCGCTGTTAGCGCGCCGCCTTCCGCTGGCGCGCCAGGTGGTGGCACGGCTGCCACCCCTGCCGCCGGTGCAGCCGCAGGCGCAGCCGCGGGTGGCAAGGCTGCCACACCTGCGCCGGCGGCACCTGCTGCGCCAGCTGGTGGCAAAGGCGCGGCAGCTCCTACAGCGGCAGCAGCGACGGCGGCGGCAGCGGCGGCGACAGGCAGCGCTGCGGCAGCAGCAGCAGCTGCGGACGCCAAGAAGGCGGGCTCTGGCACTGCCAGCATGTCGCAGTTGGTTGGCACGGGTGGCGTGGGGCTTGGTGCGCTGGCTGCCGCGGCGGGCACCCTGTCGCCGCCTGTCCTCCGCCACCTGACAGACGTGCTGTTGCCAAGCTTTGGGCACCTGGCGTGGGCGCCTGGCGCGGGAGCGGTGCCAGGCGCAGCCGCAAACGCAACGGCAGCCGCCACTGCGGCAGCGGCCGTCATTGCCGCTGGTGGGGGGGTGACCCCAGCGCCTGCCGCGCCTGCTGCACCCGCTGCACCCGCCGCGCCGCCTGCAGCAGCCAGCAGTGGGGATGGCGCAGGCGCCATGTCCGGTGGCAGCGGTGCCTCTGCACCGCCCCTTCGCCTGTGGCGGGATGACCGGCCGGCGCGCTGCGTGGCGGCGCTGAAGGCGGGGTGGGCAGCGCCTGCGACCTTCTTGGGTGCCACGGCGCCAGGGGCGGCGGGTGCGGCAGGCGGCAGCGGCGACGTGGCGGCAGCGGGCCCCAGCACGGGTGCTGCTAGCGGCTCACCACGTGCTGCCGGCGCCAAAGCCCGGGCACCCAGCCTCATCAGCAGCCATGACAGCAAGGTGGAGGATGGCAGCAGCAGTAGTGCTGTGGTTGGCCCGCTGCCGGCGCCGCCGCCGGTGCGGGAGGAGGTGGTGGCGGTGATTGCCGCGTACCTGACTTCCGTGTCAGGCCGCCGCGGCAGTGAGGCGGGCCCAGAGGGCAGTGAGGGGGGCGGCAGCAGTGTGGCTGGCAGCAGTGTGGCTGGCAGCAGTGTGGCTGGCAGCGGCGCAGCGGCAGCGGGGAAGGGGGCAGCAGGAAGCAGCGCGGGCGGGAAGGGCGCTGGGGCAAGCAGCAAGGGGGCGGCAGCCGGCGCCACTGGCAAGGGCGCGGCTGCCGGCAGCGGTGGCGGTGGCGACGACAGTGGTGTTGGCGCTGATGGCGCGCGCAGCGCGGCAGACCCGTGGGGCATTGCGGCCCGGCCGCGCGCCGAGGTGGCGGCGCTATTGCATGCCGCCATTGCAGCCGGCTTTGACCTGTCTGCGGTGGCGCGACTGGATGGCCACGCCGTGACAGCGGCGGCAGACGCTGCAGCGGCGGCCGCTGCCGTTGTCACCCCCGCGACCATGCTGTCCAACGCGCCTTACCTGCCACCGGCCATCTTCCCTCCCGCTGTCACCATGCCTGCTGCCGCTGCTGCCACTACACCGGCCGCAGCTCCACCTGGCGCCGCCTCTGCGCCTGCTCCGCAACCTGCTGCTGCTGCAGCAGCAGCAGCGGCGACGACAGGGGCAACACCCGCCCCATCAGCTGCACCTGGCGCCTTGCCACCCAACCTGGCGGCGCGCGCGGCACGGCGGGCAGCAGCCGCAGCGTTGGCGGCGTCCCGCACCGTGACGATCTCGCCGCAGGGTGCGGTGAGCGCCGCTGGTAGCGGCGTGCTGCCGCTGCTGCGCCGCGGTGCGCTGCCCCTTGCGCCGCCGCCGGCGCACCTGCTGCACCAGGAGACGGACATTGCGCCGCCGCCGGTGGTGGCGGCACTGGTTGCAGCAGCCGCCGCCGCCGCCAGCGCGGCAGATGACGGCGGTAGCGTTGCGAGTGTGTCCCCCCGTGCTCCTGCCGCCCCAGTCGCCAGTGCGCCGCCGCCTGCTCGCGGCGCGCCCGCTGCGGCAGCACCGGCCCCCGCCGCGGCATCCGCCAGCGCGCGGTCTACCAGCAGTGTGCAGTCAGCGCCAATGGGCACTACGCGTGGCGGGAAGGCGGGTACTGGGCGTGCGAGCATGGCTCCAGACGCGGCGGCGGAGGAGGCCGCTGCTGCCGCTGCCGCTGCCGCCGCTGCTGCTGCTGCGTCTGCAGCGGCGGCGTCCCCCACCGGGCAGCACCGCGTGCAACTGACGACTGCGCTGGCTGCCGCTACCAGCGCGGCGGCAGAGGTGGCGCGGACGGTGGGCGCGCATGCTGGGGAGGCAATGACCGTGCCTGCGTTGTCGGCGGCGGCACGCGCCACCGCCACCATGGCAGCCACCGGCACTGCCAGCCCGGACGCCCTCGGCCCGCTGGTGGTGTCGCTGGCGCCGGGGCAGGTTTACGACGCGGCGCTGGCAGCTGCAACGCGGCGGGAGCACGTTGCACGCGCGGCGCAGGTGGCGGCGGGTGGCGCAGCTGTGGCTGCGGCACTTGCGCACCTGTGCACCGTGGGTGCGGGCGGGCCGCTGGAGCGCACCAGCCTGGCGCCACGTGTGGCGGCACGGAGTCAGCAAGCCGCTGCCATGATGGCAGCGTCGCAGGCGGCCGCATCAGCGGAGGAGTCCAAGTTGCGCGCTGCCGCCGCTGCTGCCGCCGCCACTGCTTCTGCTGCCGCTGCCGCCGCCTCGGCTGCCGCAACAGCAGCACCTCATTCTGGCGACGGCGCAGTGCCGGCGCACGTGTGACACGCTGTGACACCCTGTGCCAATTGTGAGGACCGCGTTTTATGATTGATGCACACAACTAAGTATTCAAGTGGGTGCCGTACTACGAGCGGGGAACAAAGAGGTATCAACAACGGCAACGGTAAAGACACACTAATGATTAGGGCGCAGGGCGGGAGACGAGGGTGACGGTGCCAGCGGCGCCGTCCACCTCAATGATGTCGCCCGAGCGGAAGAGGGCGGTGGCGGTGGCGATCTGGGTGACGGCGGGGATGTTGCACTCGCGCGCCACCACGGCGCCGTGGCTCAGGATGCCGCCCTCTTCCAGCACGAGGCCTGCCAGGAGAGAGAAGAGGGGCGACCAGGCAGGCGAGGTGATGTGCGAGACCAGGATGTCGCCCGCCTGCACGAGGTGCGCGTCCTTGAGGGAGGTGACCACACGTGCGGTGCCGCGCACCGGCTCACCCGCCGCCGCTGACGCCGCCAGGCCGTCATACCGCGCGCCCGTCGCCGCCGCCTCCGTGACCGGCGCGCCGGCAGCGGCCGCCGTGTCGTGTACCTTGGAGCTGCCGCCCACCGAGAACGGCGACGACTGGAAGCGCCACGTGCGCGCCTCAAACTCGTTCAGTGTGGCTGCCGCCACCAAGTCCGCCAGCGCGTGGCGGTCGCCGGTGGCGGGCGCGTGCAGCACCGCCACCCACCGGTCCAGCGGCGCGTCCATAAGCGCGTCGGGCGTGAGGTCGTGGCGCAGGGCAGCGAGGGCGGGCCAGTGCGCCGCGATCCAGTGCTGGAACTGCAGCCGCAGCAGCATGCCGATGCGTACGTAGTGGATGTGCACTTGCTCCTTCTGCCGCAGCGCCACGCGCAGCCGGCGCAGCAGCGCCCACAGCGCATGGTCCTCCTCCAGCACCCCCGCTAGCGCCGTCTGCGCCGCCACGAACTTGGCGTCGGACGCCACTGACGACTGCCGCCGCAGCAGCGGCGCATGGGCGGGCGGCAGCTCGTCAGCGCCAGTGGCAGCGGCGCCGCCGCCGGCGGCAGCTGCGGCAGTCGGCGGTGGTGCTGCCGCCAGTGACAGGTACGTCTTGCGGAAGATGGCAAGCGGAAACGCGGGGTCCTCCGCCCAATGTGGCGTGTAAAAGTCCTCGTCCGCCTCAGCCATCCAGCCGTAGTGTGTGAGGTAGCGCAGCAGGTCGGCCGCCGGCGCGCTGCCGCCGGCCGCCAGGTAGTCCTTCATGCGCGCCACGTAGTCGGCTGCGGCATCCGCGCCGTCGCCCACCACGGCGCGCAGGCGCGCATCACTCAGGTGGCGCAGTGCGATAGCGTGCAGCTCGTCCAGCGCGTTGCGCGAGGTGACGCCGGTGAGCAGGTCGCCGGCGGTGACGCGCGCCGCCGCCATCTGCGCCGCCGCGTCCGCCACCGCGGCTTTGAAATCCTCCTCCACCGCCATGGCGTGGTACACGACGGACCAGGAGCGGTACGTGGCGTCGCGGTACAGGCGCAGCGTGGCCAGCAGGTCCGCCTCCGTCACGCCGGCCGGCCACACAGTGGTGGGCGCCCGGCCTGCCAGCGTGGCAGCCAGCAGGTCGGCGGCCACGGTCTCCACCAGCGGCATCACCTCCTCGCAATGCGCCTCGTGCGCCTCCGCCATCTCCGCCTCCAGCGCGTCCGGGTCCGCCACGTGGTACGTCACGTCCGCCGCCTCCTCGTGCATGTCGTAGTGGATGTAGCCGCGGCTGTGGAACGGGCGCGTGAAGTTGGAGGTGAGGGCAAGCGGCAGGTGCGCGAGCGCGGGCGCGGCGCTGGGTGCCAGCACACCTGCCGCCAGCGACGCGCCCAGCGGGCTGGCGTCTGACACAACCAGCATGAGAACACCAGAGGCGGCAGTGCCGGCGGGCGCCTGCAGGTCAGCCTCCGCGTCGCGAGCCAGCCGGCGCGGCGCCAACAGGATGACTGCGCCCAGCCCCGCGCCCTGCGCCGCGCGCAGCGCCGCGTGTGCATCATCCACGCTGGCCATGGGCGTCACCAGCGCAGTGCGGTGGGCAGCGGGCGGCGGCAGGGTGCCGGCGCCTGTAGCGAGGGTTGCGGCAACCTGCGCCGCAATGCCGCCCGCGCCACCCCCACCGGCGGCGGGAATGACCACCTGCGTGTCAAAGATGCGTGGCGCCCATGCCAGCGGCAGCGGGCCGCCCGCCGCGGCAGCCGCCGCAACGCTTGCATCCAGGCCGTCCAACGGGTCGGCGTCCGCGACGCGGCCGGTCTCGGTGACAAGCAGCGCGGGCGCGCGCAGCAGCGGGACGTCGGTGAGGGTGCCGCCGTCCGGGCGCGGCGCGCCCAGTGCCGCGCTGCCGGCCGGCGGGCGGTACAGCTCCAGCAGGTGCATGGCGGCCCGCACGGTGGGCGGCACGTGGTGGTGCAGCACCATGCGGCGTGCGGCGTCCGCCAGCAGGCACTCATCCAGGATGTGGGTGGGCACCGCCATGACGAGGCGCAGGTGCCCCAGCTCCCGCGTGAAGGCGACAGAGGTGACGGGCCGCGTCTGCACGACGTACAGGACTCCGCGCGCCGCCGCCCACTCAATGTCCTGCGGCGCACCGCGCGCCGCCGCGATGGCCATGCCCGCTGCCACCAGGCTCGCCACCAGACTGCCATCCAGCGGCCCGTGCGTACGCTCGGCGACGGTGCATGGCACCACACCCACGCCACCCGCCGGCAGGCAGTCATACTTGCGCGCCTGGCTTGTCCACGCCTGCCGCGCCACGCGCGGGCCGCCCCGCTGCCCCAACTGCACCGTCAGCGTGTGCGGCGTGATCTCGCCCGACACCAGCCCCTCACCCTGCCCCCACACGCCCTCCATCACAAAGCTGCCGTCACCGGCGGCGGTGGGGTTGGTGGTGAACAGCACGCCCGCGCGCTCCGACGCGATCTGCACCTGGATCACCACCGCCATGTCTGGCAGCGCCACGCCACCCAGCATGCCCACATCGGGGGTGGCCGCGTCTGCCGCCGCCGCTGGTGGTGCCACCACCGGCGCCGCCCGCGCCAGGTACGCCAGCAGGTGCTCACTGAACTGCGACGCCCACACGCGCTTGATGGCGTCCAGGATGCCATCCACGCCCGTCACGTTCAGCACCGAGTCGTACTGCCCCGCAAAGCTCGCCGCCGCGCCGTCCTCTGACGCGCCTGACGACCGCACCGCCCACCGCAGGCCGCCGCCGCCTGGGTCGCCCACGCATGTCGCCACCACTGACACCACCGCACCCACCGCCGCACGCAGCTGCGGTGCAATGGCGTCCAGGTCCAGCCCCAGGACCGCCTCGCGCATCGCTGCCGCATCCGCCGCCGTCGTGCCGCCGCCGCCGCGCCGCCGCTCCCCACCAAACGCGCGCGTCACGGCGGCATTCACGTAGCGGTGCAGGCCACACAGCAGCACGGCGCCGGGCGGCACCTCAAACAGGGGCGCCGATGCAGTGGCGGTGGTGGCGGTGGCTGCGGAGATGGCGAGCAGCTTGGCCAGCTGGTAGCCCTTGCCGCCGCACGTGGCGACAGCCGCCTCACCGGCATCAAACGCGCCGGGCACCGCCTCCAACAGCGCCTTGCGGGCGGTCCCGTGGTGCCCGGTTGTGGTGGCGGTGGGTGCGGCGGAGGTAGTTGATGCAGCGGCGGCAGCGGCAGCGCCACCACCACCACCACCACCTCCAGTGCCAGCACTTCCTCCAGTACCAGCACCACCACCAGCAGCGCCAGCACCACCATTGGAAGCAGCAGCAGTGCCAGTGCCAAGGAGGAGAGGTAGCAGTAGCGGCTGCGAGGCAGGGTAGGGGGCGAGAGAGGCAAGATACGCCGCCATTTTAGACGTGGGAACGCCACTGCCGCCACAACACCACATGGAATCCTGGCGTAAGTATGTGTTCCAGCGCGTCCGCCTGCTTGATTTTTGCGCGTAGCGCGTATACGACTGTTTATGTTATTGGTTATTACCGGTTTTCTAGGGGTCTGACGGCCGTTCGTCTCTCATCTCTCCTCTCAACTCTCGCTCCCTATTCAAACGCATGGCGTACAATGGCGTGACCAGCGGCTGACGCCGCTGATGGTGTTGCGGTTGACGCCGTGTGATGACAACACATTTGGTAAGAACGCCCGGGCGGTAATACTGGGTCACACACTGCTGGTGCTGGTGGGAGGAAAGGAAGCAAGGTTGCAGTCGTTATTGACAACCTTTTTGCGCGGTGACCGTTGGCAGTGTGCGCACCACGACCACGACAGCTGCTGCGTACTCTGGTGCGACACTGGTGCTGGGTGTGACATGGTGACATGGTGTGACATAACAGCGGAGTAATTATTGTGGATGAAGCAGCTGTGGCAACACGACAATACTGCTTTGACTGTGCTGCTGCTGGTGCTGGTGTTGGTGCTGGTGCTGGTGTTGGTACCAGTAGAGTGGTGGTGGTGGTGGTACACCGCACACGTGCTGCTGCTGCTGCTGCTGCGGCTGCTGCTGCTGCTGCTGCTGCGGCTGCTACCGCTGCTGCGGCTGCTACTACTGCTTTCTGGAAGGACCCATATCTAAGCAGCACAGCGCCACTGTAGCTGACTGTAACCTACTGCCACCTCTGGTGCCTGCCTGCTGCTGCTTGTGCCCGTGGCTGTCCCTGCCATCGCTTTGTCACCGCCGCTGTCACCAGCGCCGTCACCGCCACCATCATCGTTTCTGCCACGACGACGACTGGGACGTCAACGGCCGGCACACAAGCAACCATGGCGACAGCCAAGGGGTGGGACGGGAAGGAGGCGGAGGAGGGGAAGGCGGATGAAGGGAAGGTAGACGACAGTGCTGCAGTGCTCGCAGCGGTAGCTGGCCTCTCCCTCCCCTCCTGGATGCTGTCCGCCACTGCCGCACTGCCTGGGGAGGTGGCACCTCACCCACCAGCGTCAACGGTAGGTGGATCTGGGGCAGCCGCAGCCGCAGCTGCCACAGCGACAGCATCCCCAGGGCCGCGACGGTCGGTGCTAGCGTCGGCAGGTGCGGCGGCGGCGGCGGCAGCGGCAGCAGTGGCACTGGAGCCGGTGGTGGCGCGGCCGCTGGAGACGGCACACATCCCGCTGCAGGCGCCCGGCGCGCATGACGACGACCCGCATGCCGCCGAGGTGCTGGCGGGGTTTGCCATCGTGTCCATGTCCATTGGCACCACCGGCCGCCGGCTGTGGGAGGCGTCGCCCAACCTGGTGGACCACGACGCGCTGTTCAGCCGCGAGGTGGCGGCGCACCTGCCGCGTGAGACGCTGTCGCACGCCTCCATCACGCGCGCTGTCACCTTCTCCAGCGCCGTCGTCATGCGCGACCTGTTCATGGTGCAGCGCGTCTTCCTGGGCGGCCACCTGGTGGAGGAGCACGAGTTTTCGTTTGGCTTTGTCATCCCCGGCAGCACCAACACGTGGGAGCAGATGCTGGAAGCCGACACGGCCGGCATGCTGGTGCGTTGTGAGGATGTAGGGGGGGGGGGGGGGGGGGGGGGGGGGGGGGGGGGGGCGGGCGGGCCCGCGCCCCCCCCAAACCCACCCACCCCCCCCCCCCCCCCCCCCCCCCCCCCCCCCCGACGCGCGGGCGCGCCCGCCGGCGACGAGAC
>Ga0066256_1001894_pt2 | contig 15189 bp, 16 predicted proteins | sample ThiBio_1000_biof_FD_87107 | JGI IMG/M metagenome (GOLD analysis project Ga0066256, IMG submission 87107) | Wastewater bioreactor microbial communities from Cape Town, South Africa - Thiocy_expt_1000_biof (version 2) | ecosystem: Engineered > Bioreactor > Thiocyanate-remediating >...
TACCCGAGGATTTGAGATCTGGCGCCGAGAGATGGAACGCCAGCCGGACCTCATCGCCCCAGCCGACCGCCACCGCCAGCGCCTTGCGCAGCAACGGCCGCGTGAGGCTGCTCACGAAGCCGGCCCGCTCCGCGACCGGAATGAACCGTGCGGGGGACATCGGCCCAAGCGTCGGGCTGGTCCAGCGGGCGAGCGCTTCGAACCCCACGGTTCGGTTCTGGCGCACATCGACGATGGGCTGGAACACGACGTCGAGTTCCGTCTCGAAATCGGCCAGCTTGAGCGCCTGCTCGACATGGGAATCGGCGTTGATCTGCGCCTGATGCCGCGACGAAAACAGGATCGTGCCGCCGCGCTTGTTGTTCTTGCCGTGATAGAGCGCGTAGTCGGCGCGCTCGAACAATTGCTCGGCGGTTTGCGCCATGTCGGGATAAACGGCGATCCCGATTGAACCCGATACCTGAACCACGGCGTCGGTCAGGCGGAACGGCACGCGCAGGGTTTCGCACACGGCGTTGCCCGCCTGCAGCAGCATCTCGTCATCAGGCGCATTGGAAACGACGAAAGCAAACTCATCGCCCCCCAGTCTCGCCAGGAACACATCCATCTCCGCGGCGCGCTGCGAAAGTCGGCTGGCCACTTCGGCGAGCAGGCGATCGCCGGTCGTATGGCCATAGAGGTCGTTCACCGGCTTGAAGCCATCGAGGTCAAGAATACCGACCGCGAGCCGGCGGTTCGCGGCCACGGAGGCGTCTACCGCCTCGTGCAGGTAGGCGAAGAAGGCCCGCCGGTTCGGCAGGTTTGTCAGGCTGTCGAGATTCGCGAGCCTGAGGTTCTCGTGGCTCAGCAGTTCGAACCGCCTCTGCCCTTCGACCATCCGGATGAAATCGCGGCTCTGGATCAGGATCACGATCACTGCCGCGATCGTCACGAGGACGATGTTGATGGCGATGGCCGTGAAGGTCAGTGTTCCCTGCGCGATCATGAAGCCGACGATTGTCGTCCCCGCAATGCCAGCAAGGATCAGCGCGGCCGAGCGAACGTGGATCAGGCAGAACATCGTGCTGATCAACGATATCGACAGGTAGAATACCACGTGCCCCTGCGCGGCCGGACCGCCATAGGGGAAAAGCGAGATCCCCCAGGCGCAGAAGCCGAGGCCGAGAATGGCGGTGAGGCGCGGTGTCCGACGCAGTTCCTTGAGAGCCGTTTCCGGCCGCAGGGCGGCTCCCCGCGTCTTCCACCACACCACGAGGCGGACGATGCAGATCACGGTGGGCAACAGCGCCACTCCAACCGTCAGCGCCAATGGCGCAACGGCATGGAAGGTGGCGACGATCATCCAGCTGTTCACGACAAGGATGAAGTAGAGCAGCGGGATCAGGCGCGAAAGCGCCGCGCACTGCGCCAGCAGCAGGTCCGGATTGTTCGGGTTGACGCGAAGGGCATCGAGGATCCGACGCCCCAGAACCTGCAGTCCAATCACCTCACCCTCCTGGGTTGTCTTGGTATGCTCGCCTGCCGATGGCAGGCGAGCGGTCGCCCCTGCGGACTAGAATTCGTTCCAGTCGGCCGCGAGGGCGAGATTGCCTTCGGTACGTCGCCCATTGCGACGCAGGGATTCCCGGCTACGCACGGGCCACCGCTCGTCCAGCTCCGGCTCTTGAGAGCTGCTGGCCGCCGGCGCCCCCTTGACTTTGAACAGTTCCGCGACCTGGTCGAGTTCAGCCGCCTGCGCTTCGGTCTGCGCGATGGTGGCGTTGATTTCTTCCACCAGTGCGGCGTTGTGCTGCGTCATGGCGCCCATTTCTCTCATCGAGATGGACACCTGCCTGATGGCATTGGCCTGCTCCTGGCTGGCCTCTGCGATACTGGAGATGAGCGCACCGCTCTTTTGCACACCATCGATCATCGTCACCAGGCGCGCCGCGGCGTCGGTGACAAGCCGTGTCCCGATGGAGACCTCCGCACCCGACTGCTCGACCAGCGCCTTGACCTCCGCCGACGCGCCGGCGGCCGATTGGGCCAGGCGGCGCACTTCGACGGCAACGACGGCAAAGCCCTTGCCGGACTCGCCGGCGCGCGCCGCTTCAACCGAGGCATTGAGCGCCAGCAGGTTGGTCTGGAACGCAATGTCGTCGATCATGCCGATGATGTTGGCAATCTTGGCGGAGGACGCCGTGATGCGCTCCATCGCCTCGTTGGCGCGCCGCATCACCCCACCCGACTCTTCGGCCATGGTGGCGACCGCCTGAGCATTGGTGCGGGCTGCACCCGCCCTTTCGGTGTTCTCGCCCACCGTCGACGACAGCTGCTCCATGGCGGCGGAGGTTTCCTCGACGGCCGCCGCCTGCCTGATCGTGCGGTCGGAAAGATCGTTCGTGCCGCTGAGGATTTCGCTGGTAGCTGCCTTCAGCGCGCTCGAGGTGATCCGCAGCTGCGCCAGCAGTTCCGAAACCTTCTCGACGCCGTAGTTGAACGCCCTGCGGACGTCATCGAGATCGCCTTCGAACTTCTGGTCGATCCTGACGGTCAGGTCGCCCTTGGCCATCGCCCCGAGCGCGGTACCAATGGCCTCGACGGCGGCCTTGCGGGCCGTCACGTCCGTTGCGTACTTCACCACCTTGTAGGGTTTGCCGGAGACGTCGAAAATCGGATTGTACGTCGCGTGAATCCAGACGCGCCTGCCTCCCTTTCCGAGACGCAGGTACTCCGCCGAGTCGAACTTGCCGGCACGCAGCCGTTCCCAGAAATCTGCGTATTCCCGCGAAGCCGCATCGTCACCGGTGACGAACATGGAATGGTGCCTGCCGACGATCTCGTCGGGCCCATAGCCCATGGCCCGGCAGAAATTTGCGTTAGCGGCAATGATCTTGCCCGTCAGGTCGAACTCGATGACCGCCTGCGACCGCGAAATGGCGTCGAGTTGGCCCTGCGCATCGGTCGCCGCGGCCAGGTGCTCTGCCTGCGCTTCCTCCATCTCCCGCGCCAGCGCCTGGGTATGCTCGGCATTTTCCTGCGCGCCAGCGAGCAATTGCCGCGTGTTCGAGGTCATCCAGATCAGGCCCGCCGCCTCGATCACAAGGATCGCTGCGTGGAGGACGATGCGCCCCACTCCCCCACCCGAGAAAAACACCAGGTCCGGAAAAACCATCCCCAACCCGAGATGGTGCACGGCCACCAGCGCCGTCCCCAGCAGAATCGCGGGAATGTCGTAGGTCAGGGCAACGATCGCGAGGGCCGCAAAGAACGCCATGTGCAGGTCGGTCTGCAACGGCTGCCCCTCCAGCACGATCAGCAGCAGCATGATCGATGACATCAGCATCGAAACGCCCAGGTACCGGAACCATATCGTGCGCCCGGCGACGACGAAGGCGACGACGATGAAGCTGCCCGCCGCAAGCGCCAGCCAGGCCGCCGGGCTGAAGCTGCCATTGACCAGCAGGTCGGTGGCGACGGCCGACGCTGAGAACAGGATGGAAAGGGCGACGACGAGTGCCGCGGCCGTGATTTGAACGGTCTGGATTGTCATGCTCAAGTTTCTTCGGAGGATAGATCGGGAGCACACAGCCCCCTGGCGGCAGTGAAGAACAATGCCCCCAGCTGGCGTGCCCGGTGTTGAAAATTCTCGTTCGACGCGTACGCCACTACGATGTTGGAAAACCGCGTCGGCCCGACAATCAGGCCGCCCGCCTCGCGAACCAGGTACCACGCGGTCACCTCGTCGGTTGTCGGCGGAAACACCACGGCGATTTCCCCGCGTGCGGGAGGCGCCATGGTCAGGCTGAAGCCGACGCCCAGCGACAACGCCGCGAAGGCAACGGCCAGAAGTATCTGCTTGCAGGAAAAGCCCTGCTCAGATCCGGCGTCAGAAGTCATTCAATGCAAACCCGCCTTGTGTTCGTCCATCGGCTGCGAGACCTCGCAGCGCGTCGCGGGAAAGCACGTCGACTTCCAGCACCCATCCGCAGATTAAGTATCGGGAATTATTAAATGCTTACTGACCGACAACTCCCCACGCCGGGCAACCACGCAGACGTTCGAGCACATCTGTTGTTGTTCCAAAGACCAGCTTCAGAACATCTCGCCAGGATTTGTGCAAATCCGAGCGTTGCTGCGATGGAGCCGAAATACCGGCATGGGGATCGCGGCTAGATCGGCCCGCCTGCTTCCGTCGCGGTCGCCTGTCGCCGGGCTTGCCCGCCGCGCCGAAGCACATCGAGGCCTTCCCAGGCGAGTAGGGCCACCGCCAGCCAGATCGCGCCATAGGTTAGCCACTGGGCACCTTCGATGCGTTCGCCCAGCACCAGGGCCACGAGCACAAGCAGGATCGGCTCCACATAGGAAAGCAGCCCGAACAGTGTAAGGCTGAGCTTCTGGCTCGAGGCGATCATGAGCCCCAGCCCGGTGGCACCCAGCAACCCCAGACCGAGGACGAGCGCCACCCAGTACAGGTCGGTGACGATCGGCGGTCCCGGCTGGGCCAACACGAAGATCAGGCCGGCCGGGGCCGACAGGACCATGTCGATCAGCATCCCGCCCTGCGTATTGGTGCGCAACGCACGCCGGAGCACGTAGTAGACCGGGTACGCGAGGCACACGACGAAGGCAGGCCAGGCGATCGACGGCGAAAGCGCGATCTCGCAGGCCACCCCGATCGCCGCCACCCCGCAGGCAATCGTCTGCATGCGGGAGATCGGCTCACGGAAGACCAGCCGGCTCGTCGCCGCCAGCGTGAGCGGCAGCAGGAAATAGCCCAGCGACACGTCCATCGCGTAGCCATTCACCGGCGCCCACATGAAGAGCCATTGCTGCAGGCCCAGTAGCGCCGATGAAGCGGGCAGCCCGATCCACAGCAGCGGCTCGCGCCGCATCCGGCGCAACACCGCCAGCACCTCGTCCCCGCGGCGCGCCAGCAGCAGGAACAGCACAGCCGGCGGCACCGTCAGCATGATCCGCCAGCCGAAAATCTCCTCGCCACTCATCGGGGCAAGCAGCGAACCGTAATAGTAAAGCACCGCGAACAGCACCGAAGCGGCGAGCGAATACGCCACTCCGGCGGTCTGGCCGGCAGATGGCTGGAGCGAGGCGGGAGAGGTCATGGACGGCCGAACGGAAGATCTTACCGGCAACGGGCGATCCGGCCGGCGGGCCAGCAGATAGCCCAACCGCAGGCCGCCGTCGATGCACCGAACGTAGGCGGCCGCACACGAAGCGCCCGTCCCTCGCGCCCAACGGAACGCCGGGCTAAGCCCTGCCGCTCGCTGCCGATTTCATGCGAACCACAGCCTCGTCCAGCGCCTGCAGGAACGCGCTGCGGTCGCGGGCGGTGAAGCTGGCATTGAGGCCGCGGCTTTCGCCGGTCTCGCGCAGGTGCTGGTTGAGTTCGCGCAACGCCAGCGCCATGCCGATCGAGCTCTCGGTGAATGGCCGCCCGGTCGACCCCAGCACCACGGCGCCGCGCTCCAACGCCCGCCGGGCCAGCGGGATGTCGTTGGTCACAACGATATCGCCAGCGCCCGCACGCTCGGCGATCCACTCGTCCGCCGCATCGGCGCCCTGCGGCACCAGAACGTGCTCCACCATCGGATCGCGTGAGGGCCGCAAACCGAAATTGGCGACAAAGGTCACCTTGATGCCCTGGCGCGCCGCCACGCGGCACACCTCGTCCTTCACCGGGCAGGCATCGGCATCGACGTAGATTTCGCTCATGGCGCGCTTCTAGCGTCCGCTCCGCCTGCCGTCATCCCTCCTGCCCCGACGCCCCGCGCCTCTCCCCTCGCCGCCTCGCAAAAAAATCCAGCTCGAATGTCGATCCGCCACGCCGCCATTCGTCCTAGTATTGAACCGCGGAGGAAACGAACAAATGCAATCGCGCTACGGCTGGGTCATCGTTGCGGCAGGAGCCCTGATCACCTGCATCGCCATGGGGGCGATGTTCTCGCTGCCCGTCTATCTGCAGCCGATTTCCACCGAGACCGGCTGGACCACCGCCGGCATCTCGCTCGCCATGACGGTCGGCTTCGTCGTGATGGGCGTTGCGGGCTTCATCTGGGGTACGCTGACCGATCGCATCGGCGCGCGCCCTGTCGTCCTCGTGGCAGCAGGCCTGCTCGGTCTGGGCCTCCTGATTGCCAGTCAGGCCAGCGACCTGTTGGTGTTCCAGCTGGCCTATGGCGGGCTCGTCGGGGCCGCGGGCGGCGCCTTCTTCGCGCCGCTCATCGCCACCACCCTCGCCTGGTTCGACAAGCACCGCAGCCTCGCCGTTTCGCTGGTCTCCATCGGCGGCGGCGTCGCACCGATGGTGATCACCCCCTTCGCCAGCATCCTCATCTCCACCTATGGCTGGCGCCCCGCCATGCTGATGACCGCAATCGCGGCGTGGGTGATCATCGTCCCGGCCGCCTTGCTGATCCGCCGGCCTCCGGAGGTCGCCGTCGCACCGACGCCTTCGGACGCGGCACCGGCCCCGACGGCGAAGCGCCCCGGCACTTTCCCCTGGGCGGCCTTGCGGTCGCCGCAGTTCATCGTCCTTGCCGCAACCTTCTTTTTCTGCTGCGCTGCCCATTCGGGGCCCATTTTCCACACAGTGACCTACGCCATCCTGTGCGGCGCCGCTCCGCTGGCCGCAGCGACGATCTACAGCGTCGAAGGTGTGGCGGGCCTGTTCGGCCGGCTGTTCTTCGCCCTCCTCGCCGATCGCTTCGGCGTCAAGCCGGTCATCATCGGCGGCCTCGTGCTGCAGGCCGTCGGCATCTACACCTACATCTACGTGGGCGAGCTCACCCATTTCTACCTGCTGGCGCTGGTGCTGGGCCTTGCCTATGGCGGCGTGATGCCGCTCTATTCCGTACTGGCGCGTGACTACTTCCCGCCGCACATCCTCGGCACCGTGCTTGGCGCCATCACCATGACCTCGAGCATCGGCATGGCGTTCGGTCCGGTCGGCGGCGGCTGGATCTTCGACACTTTCGGCGATTACTACTGGCTCTACTTAAGCTCCGCCGCTATCGGCCTCGCGGCAGCGCTGATGGCCCTCGCCTTCCCCCGGCCGCGCGGCGATGCGCCGGGATTACCGCAGCCGGCCTAGGCTTGGGACGGTGCGGCGGCCATCGATCCGCCGCACCCATCCTGCATCGGGCATTGCCCGCCCCTGGTGGGGCGGCTAGCCTGCTCGCTCGAATCTGCCGAGGCCCGATGTCGATCTTTGCCCGAATGGCAGCGCCGCCGTTGCTTGTCGCCCTCGCCGCCTGCGCCTCGGCCGGCCCGCCCCTCGCTGCGGCCTACCCGACGGATTATGTCGGCGTGGCCTCACGCTCAGTGCAGCGCAGTGACACGGCGCGATATGAGGTTTCCGAGCCGCGGCAAATGCCCGATTGGTCGATGGGCCGCGGCGCCCGCTGGTATGTCTGCGTACGCCGTGATGGCGGCACGCCCGACCTGCTGCTGATCAGCACCAGCGGCCGCGCCGAGACCCGCATCGCCGATACCGATCTGCAGTTTTGCGGCGGCGCCACCTACCAGGCCTTCAAGCCCGCGCCGAACGCCATCGCCGTGCCTGTCTCCCGCGGCCCCAAGGTCCCGGTGCGCCCAACGGTCGAAACGACCGTCGATCCGACCCTGCCAAACCTCGCCGATCCGGCCGTTCCCCAGGGCTGATCAGGCCGCGGTCGGTTCCGGATCGGGCGCCCGGGCATAGGTCGCGGACAGCTGCCGGTAGTACTTCGAGTTGAACGCGATGATGGTCACGATCAGCCCGAGGATGCCGGCAACCGTGAACACCAGCGCAATGCCGCGGGCATGGCCCGTGCCGAACCAACTGCCGATGGTCTGCGCCCCCAGCCCGTCGGTCATGAACGGGATGAAGAAGAACTGCGCGATCGGCCCGATCAGGAAGGCGGTCAGCGGCGAGGCCGCCTGCTCCACCGACTGCGCGAACCCGAACACCCGCCCCTGCCGCTCCACCGGCACCACCTTCTGTAGCGTTGTCTGTTCCGCGGCCTCAGCGTAGGGCCCGAGCAGCATCCAGATGAACATGCCGCCCGCCAGCAGCCAGATCGACGGCTGGATCGTGAATAGGCAGCACACCGTCCACGTCACGCAGTTGACCAGCAGCAGTGTCTTCACCGGATTCTTGCCCAGCCCGGTCTTGGCGATGACGATGCCGCTGATGATGAACGCCGTCGACAGCACGCCGAACAGCAGGCCCCACATCTGCACCGAGACCAGCGACAGGCCATAGGCATCGAGCAGCGCCATGAACACGCCGCCGAGGAAGTTGTTGAACGTCGCAAAGAAGATCAGCGCGAATAGCCCCGGCACGCCCGCGATCACCGCGATCGTTCCCTTGAGGTCGATACGCTTCGGCTCGGCCGGAGCATCGCTCGGCGCTACGGCGTGCTGGCTCTCGTCGAGCTTGACCCACAGCAGGTGGACGAATGCCAGCGCCGTGAATCCCAGCGCGAACAGCAGCGTTGCCAGCATTCCGCCCCAGGCGACGAGGAAGCCGCTGATCACCGACGTGGTCAAAAAACCGATGCCGGTGACCATGCCGACCAGCCCGTTGGCCCGGTCCCGCGTATCCTCGGGGATCAGCAGCGTCACCAGTGTCGGCAGCGCGATCGAGCGGACATTGCCAGCAATGACCCCCACCATCACCGTCAGCACGAAGGCCCATAGCCAGACGCTCGCCACATCGCGCATCGCCCCCTCCGGCGCCAGCAGCAGCAGCCCGAGGCTCAACGCATAGAGCGAAAACGACACGGCGCTCGAGCCGAGCATCACCAGCTTCTTGGGGTGGTGGTCGACGAGGCTGCCCAGCCAGATGCCGAGCCCTGCCGTGAACACCAGGTAGATGCCCGCGATCATGCCGGTCGCCAGCACCGACTGGGTCTCGATGTAGATCCAGAACGTGATCGCGAACCAGACCGTGAAGTTGGTCACGTTGGCGACGAGATTGTTCGCAAGAAGGTGGAAGAACACGATGCTCATGAGGAACCACCGGTTGCGAGAGGGGCGGCATGCCTATCGCAAGACGCCCCCTCGGGCCAGTCACAACTGGCCTTGCCCGAAACGCCGGCGCTGCCGCGTCCTAGCGTCATCGCTGGGCCGCGTGGCCGGCAACGAGCGCCGGATTTCTCTGCGGCCGACGCAGTATCTTCCCTGGCAGTCGTTATCCGGTCATGCTCCGGCAATAGCGTCGCCGTCCACTTGAGGAGAAACCCGTGGCAACCCGTCTCAATCCCTACCTGAACTTCTCCGACAACGCCCGCGAGGCGATGGACTTCTACAAGTAGGTCTTCGGCGGCGAACTCGTCGTCATGACCTTTGGCGAGGGCGGCATGCCGCATGATCCGGCCGAGGCCGGCAAGATCATGCACGCCCAGCTCGAAACCCCCAGCGGCTTCACGCTGATGGGCGCCGACACCCCGGCAGACATGCCGCGCTCCGCCGGCACCTCCATGGCGGTCTCGCTGAGCGGTAGCGACGATGGCGAGCTTCGCGGCTACTGGGAAAAGCTGAGCGATGGCGCCACCATCACCGCCCCGCTCGAAACCGCCCCCTGGGGCGATGCCTTCGGCATGCTGGTCGACAGGTTTGGCACTCCGTGGCTGGTGAACATCTCCGGGTCCGGCCAGTAGCCATCTTCGGCGGGACGGTCCCCGTCCCGCCCTTCGCCCACGCTGTCGCGGGTGGAAATAGCTGCCCGCGATCCCTATATTTGCGCATCACTCATGACATCGGAGGATGACATGGCTACCGAACGCGCAATCCTTGCCGGCGGATGTTTCTGGGGGGCACAGGAGCTTCTCAGGCACGAACCCGGCGTCATTTCCACCCGCGTGGGCTATTCGGGAGGCGACGTCCCCGATGCCACCTACCGCAACCACGGCACCCATGCCGAAGCGGTGGAGATTGTCTTCGACCCCGACAAGACCAGCTTCCGGCGCCTGCTGGAATTCTTCTTCCAGATTCACGACCCCACCACCCGCAACCGTCAGGGCAACGACGTCGGCACTAGCTACCGCTCTGCCATCTTCTACACGTCCGATGCGCAGAGGACCGTCGCCGAGGACACTATTGCCGATGTGAACGCTAGCGGCCTCTGGCCGGGCAAGGCGGTGACGGAAGTCGCGCCCGCCGGTCCGTTCTGGGAGGCTGAGGGTGAACATCAGGACTATCTGGTCAAGCCCCCGGGCGGCTATCCCTGCCACTGGGTTCGCCCCGATTGGGTGCTGCCGCGACGCGCGGCCGCCGAATAAGGCTCCAGGCGGCGGCGTCCAAACGCCGCCGCCTTTGCTCGCATTTGGCTAAAATGCGAGCGTCTGGCGTAACGACCCCCAGACCTTGACAGTCCTAAGCTCCGTTCCAGTCCAGCCCCAAGAAGGGACTCGTCGAACGATGAGCGCCAGGATCGCGCCCGAACCCATCATCGCCCCGATGGCCGCCGCCATCGGATCGCGCATGCATGCCTCGGTGTCGGAGCAATCCATCGCGCCCGCCTCCGAGCCCTCCCGCGAGCAGGACAACCAGCCTCGCCCTGCCCCTACCCCGCTCCCGCCGCTTCCTGCGCCTCCCGATCCTCCGGGGACCATGTTCGCGGCGGCTGTCATGGCCGGCGCCCTATCACCCAAGCCGGAGACGCCGCAGGAGATATTTCTGCGCATCGGCCGCGACTGGTCGCCGCCCGACTCGGAGCTCCATCTGGCTGACCGGCTGATCTGAGCCCTCTCGAATCCGTCACGGTTAACGGTTGGTTGCCAGCGCGGCCCACCGTGTTTTCCCTTTTGCGCCAACGCATTGGGCAGGCGATCGCTGCGAAACTAAGTTGCTTTCCCAGCCCGCCATTAACGCTTTCTAAGCGGGTTCCCGCCGATAGTCGCTGCGTCTCAGGAAGAGGCGTCACTGCAATCGGTACCCAGAAAGGGACTTCAAATGGCCGATATCACTCTCTCCATGGCGGTACGCTCGACCCTTCTCAACCTCCACTCAACCGCTGCCCGGATAGGCAAGCCGCAGTACCGGCTGGCCATCGGCCTCTAGGTGCTCGCCGCCCTCGCCTACGCCGCCAACTTCTTCACCGCCTCCGCTCTCAACAGCCGCGCGGGTGATCTCGGCCAGCTCCTCGATTCCGTTTCGAACGCCGTCCAGACCATCGCCGCTGCCGACAAGGGCATCTCGGCGATCACCAAGCTCGTCGAAAGCGCCCAGGCGACTGCTCGTCAGGCCCTGCAGACTGCCGCGACCGTCGTGACCACCCCGGCATCTGCCGCGGTTGCCCACGCTCCTGTCGTCGGTGGCGCCTACACGGCCGCGTCGGTGACTGCCTCGAGCATCACCATCAACGGCACCTCGGTCACCACGACGGCGTCGATGACAAAGTCGGACTTTATCGCCGCCATCAACGCCCAGACCGGCACGACGGGCGTCACCGCGTCCGACAACGGCACTGGCGTCACGCTGACCGCCAGCACCAGCGGCTCGGGCAACCCGGACGGCAACATCAACATCGGCGGCACCATCACCGGCACCGGTCTTTCGACCGGCACGAACGCCGGCACCCCCGCAGTCACCGAAGTCACGGGTGCCAATCCGAAGCGCGAGGAACTCCGCACTCAGTACAACGAACTGCTGACGCAGATCGACGACCTGGCCAAGGATGCGAGCTTCAACGGCGTCAACCTGCTTGACGGCGACAACCTCGAAGTCCTGTTCAACGAGGACGGCTCGTCCAAGCTGAACGTTACCGGTGTCACCTTCGACGCCGCGGGCCTCGGCCTGACTGCCCTCGCTGCGGGCGCTTTCGATCTCAACACCGACATCAATGCGACGATGACCGACCTGAAGGCCGGCATCGACACGCTGCGCACGCAGGCGTCGAAGTTTGGTTCGAACCTGTCGGTCGTCGAGACCCGTCAGGATTTCACCAAGAACATGATCAACGTGCTCGAGACCGGCGCCGCCAACCTGACGCTCGCCGACTCGAACGAAGAAGCGGCCAACCTGCTCGCCCTGCAGACCCGTCAGCAGCTGTCCTCGACGGCCCTGTCGCTGGCTTCGCAGGCCGACCAGCAGGTTCTCCGCCTGTTCTAAGCCGCTCGCGCGGTTCGACTTCCGAAGGCGGGCTCCGGCCCGCCTTCTTCTTTTCCGCACCGGGTCGCAATCGCGGCGCTAATCCAGTGCATGCTGAACCCGATTCACTTCGCGAGGAATTCCGGCCATGTCCTTGAAAGTCGAGCTGAAACCGGGCGAGAAGCTGCTCATCGGCAATTGCGTGGTCACCAACTCGGACCAGCGCACCCGCATCTTCATCGATGGCAAGGTGCCCATCCTCCGCGAGAAGGACATCCTCACCGCCGAGACCGCCGACACCCCGGCGAAGCGCATCTACCTGGCCGTGCAGCTGATGTACATTCAGGAAGATGTCGAGATGCTGCGGCGCGACTACTTCCAGCTCATCAATGATATCGTGCGCGCCGCGCCCTCGACCGTGCAAATCGTCGATGAAATCAACAACGAGATATTAACCGGGTCTCTATACAAGGCTCTGAAGGCTGCCAAGAAGCTCATTCAGTACGAACAGGACCTTCTTTCAAATGCAAAATAGCGCCGCGCTCGCCTATCAACAGGTGGGCAAGCAGACCGTGAGCCCCCGCATGCTCGAGGCCAATCTGCTGTCGAAGGCTGCTACCCAGCTGCAATGGATCCGCGACGACTGGGACAACCGCAGCCACGAGTTGCAGCACGCCCTGACGTTCAATCGCAAGCTGTGGAATGTCTTCCTGACCTCGGTCACCGCCGACGAGAGCAAGCTGCCCAACGCTCTCCGCCAGAACGTTGCCAACCTCGGGCTCTTCGTCATGAAGCAGACCATGGCGCTGACCACGCGCCCCGAGGCCCGCAAGCTGGATTCGCTCATCAACATCAATCGCGAATTGGCCGCTGGGCTGCGCGCATCCGCCGAGGCGATGCGCAGCTGACCTGCCGGAACCCGGTCCGCATGCAAAAATCCCCGCCACGGCGGGGATTGTCGTTTCCGGACCCTGCTGTCCCCCCCCTGCTAGCGCAGGTAGTTGACCAGCGACAGCTGCGACACCATCGAGGTCGTCGCATAGCTTGCTTCGAGCCGCGTCTTGAGCGCCAGCAGCTCGACCGAGACCTCTTCCGGCGGAATGGCGACGATGTCGGCCAGCATGGTCTCGAGGTTGGCCTTGTGCGCCGTCTGGCGGGCCTCCACATTCCCCATCGTCACCTTGGCCAGCGACAGCTCGACCGCGATCACCTTCACCGAGCCCGGCTCGTTGACGCGTTCGTTCGACAGCCGGTCGAGTTGCCGCGACGCCATCGCGTCGAAGCGCTTTGACGATGTGGTGTCGCTGTTGGGATAGGTCTCGATCGCCATCGCCGCCAGCGTCCGCACCAGATTGGCCAGGCCGGTCTCGTTGGCCTGCGCGCCGTAGCGCACCGAGGTCCCATCGTCGACGCGCGCATCCACTGTGGCGCGCGGATTGGTGCTGTTCTCGCCGCGATACCAAAGCACGGTATTGCTGCTCGTGCCCTGTACGAGCGCCGTCGCGGACTCGAACGGCGGTCCGTCGACACGCATCACCTGCGTGCCCTGCCCGTTGAAGAAATTATCCGCCGCGGCATAGGTCGATGCCGCCGCCATCGTCGTATCCGCGACCGAACCGATCGCGGTCTGCAGCGACGCCGCGAAGTTGCTTGCCGTGGCGTCTGCCGTCGCGCCGATCTGGAACTCGCCGGGTCCCGGGGTGCCTGTCGTCGCCGTCAGCGTGATCGCGTCGCTGGTGCCATCCGGCAGCGTGAAGCTCAGCGTCACCGTCGAACCCGCCACCGGGAGCGGCGTGCCGAACGAAACGCCCAGCGATGGCGGCGAACCGGTCGGCTGCGTCAGCGTGATGTCCGCGCTCGATGTCGACAGTGTCGAAAGCTTCAGCCCGAACGGATGCGTGCCATCCTCCGCCAGCGTCACCTGGTTGGCCGCACTGGACAGCGTCAGCCGCCCGAGCCCGTCGGCGCCGCGATCCGCGAGCTTGCGTTCACCGGCGACCTGCTTGAACCCGGCACGGCCAGCCACGCCGTCCATCAGGTCCGCCGCCTTGGCAACCGGCTCCGTGTCCGTCTTGCTGCCGGCAAACAGGTAGCGTCCGGCGACATCGGCATTGAGCAGGTCCACCACCTCGTCGAAGGCCGTTCGCGCCACCGAAGGCGTCGTCGCGAAGTTCACGTTGCCGGTACCGTAGGCGCCGGGAGTCACCGAAGTCCGCTGCGTCGACTGGATCTTGTCGAGCCGGCTGACCGTGGTGTCCAGCACCTCGAGCCGCAGCCCCACCGTCTTCATTGTGTTCGAGTAGCCATCGAGCTTGTCGAGGCGCGCCCGCATGGTGAGGTTGAAAAACCGGTCCGACCCCATCTCGGCGAGATTGGCGTGCCGCTCGCCGGTCGCCAGCTGCACCTGCAGCTGGTCGTAGCGCAACTTCAGGCCGGAGAGGAGCTGGTAGCTCGACTTCAGCGGGAACATGGACTTGCCGATGGTATTGGTCATTCGTCTGAGCCCTAGAGCGACATGAGCTGGTCGAGCAGCTCCTGGATAGTGGAAAGCACGCGCGCATTCGCGGCGTAGGCGTTCTGCAGCTCCATCAGCCGCGACATCTCTTCATCGACATCGACACCATATTCGGCATCGAGCCGCTCTTCGAGCGTCTGCAGCGTGAGCTGCTGCATGTCGTCGGTAGCCAGCGCCGACTGCGCGACATTGCCCTGGTAGTTGATCATCTGCGTAATGAGGTCGCTGATCGTCCCAGAGAGCTTGTAGTTCGTCCCGGCCGAGCCGGTCCCGAAGTTCGCGAACCGCATCGAGTCGAGCTGGTCTAGCAGGTAGTCGGCGCGAGCATCGTCGCCCAGCGAGCCGCCGGCTGCATATTGCACCATCAGCGTCGAGTCATTGATCAGCGCCGGGTTGACGGTGATCCGTGCCGCAAAGCCCCGCTTCTGGCCGATGCCGTCGAGGCTGTTGGTGAAATCGACGCTGTCGTTGTCGACGAACAGCGAGAGCGCCAGCCCTGACCCCTGCGGCGCCGAGACGGTGGTCCGCGCGGTGAGCCCGTTGATGTTGGTGGTATTCACCGCCCCGTCATCGACAACGCGCAAGGTCGTGCCGCCCGAGGA
>Ga0066256_1003466_pt1 | contig 15184 bp, 3 predicted proteins | sample ThiBio_1000_biof_FD_87107 | JGI IMG/M metagenome (GOLD analysis project Ga0066256, IMG submission 87107) | Wastewater bioreactor microbial communities from Cape Town, South Africa - Thiocy_expt_1000_biof (version 2) | ecosystem: Engineered > Bioreactor > Thiocyanate-remediating >...
CCCCCCGTACAATGGCCGCCGCCGCTGCAGCCGCGTCAGGCGGCGCGGGCGGCGCAGGTGGCGCACACGAGGAGGACGAGGTGGGGCCGGGGCCCACGCCCGAGCAGATCGAGTCGTTTGGGCCCGGCAGCCTGGGCGGCAGCTTTGTGAACCAGTGGCTGGCGTCGTACCTGCCGGCCGCCGACATGGTGGCGCTGGCGGAGCACCTGGGCCTGCCGGTGGCAGACATCGGCGCGTCGGTGGGCGTGACGGCCGCCATGTCGCCCGCCGCCGCCGCCGCCGCCATGGCGCCCGCCCTCGCCCCCATGATGGCTGACTACGACGCCAACGTGGCGGGCGCGTGGCTGCGCACGTTGCTGCCCGCCCTGCGCGCCGCCGCCGCCCCCGCCGCTGCCACACCCGCCGCGGCAGCCCGTGGGAATACCGTGGCCGCCGGCGGCGGAGCAGCCGCCGCCGCCGCCGCCGCCGCCCGCGACCCCGCAGCAGGGACAGGCGTGGACGGGATTGTGGTGGACGACGCGGCAACGGCGGCGGCGGCAGCGGCAGCGGGGCTGGTGGTGGCGGTGGCGGGCGAGGGGACGGCAGCGTCGCCGACGGGCGAGCTGCTGGGCGGCGCGGGCAGCACGGCGATGGTGGAGTGCCTGGCGTGCTTTGACGACTGCCGGCCGTCGCAGGCGGTGGCGATGGGCGACTGCGGGCACAAGGTGTGCTACCTGTGCGCCATCGACTCCATCCGGGAGGCGCTGAGCAAGGAGGGCAACAAGGTGCGGTGCCCTTACTGCCCCGCGCCGCCGGCTGCAGCGGCGGGCGGCGGTGCGGGTGCGCCGGGGCACGGGCCGGCGTTGGTGCGCGCGCCGTCGCTGGGGCCGTCGGTGGGCAGTGGGTACGTGTCGCAGGAGGCGGTGCTGAAGGTGCGGCACTACTGCCGGCGGTCGGACGTCACGATGCCGGCGGGCAAGCGGCCGCTGAGCGACGAGGAGGGGGAGCGGGTCATCAACAAGCTGGTGGCGGCGTCGCTGGGCGGGGAGGGCGGCGGCGGCGGCGACGCGGAGCGCACCTTCACGTGCCCCAACCCGCGGTGCGGCAAGCTCATCATCGTGGGCGCAGGCGAGGCGGCGGTGGAGGCGCCCTGCCCCTACTGCTCTGAGACGCTGTGCCAGTCGTGCGGCGTGGCATGGGCGCCGCACCACGCTGGCCGCACCTGCGCCGGCACGCGCGACGAGCTGCGCCGCGCCGCCACGCTCGCCGAGTTTGACGCCGCGGGCGCGGCGGGCACGTTCAAGCCCTGCCCCGGCTGCGGCGCCGCCATTTTCAAGGGCCGCGGCCACGGCTGCCACCACACCACGTGCGGCGTGTGCCACGACCAGTTCTGCATTGTGTGCATGGGCCGCTGGCCCTGCCCCTCCGGCTGCGGCACCTTCTGCTCCGACGAGTGCGACTGCGCCGACTGCGACACCTGCACCGTGCGCCGCTCCTGCCCGCAGTGCGCCTCCGGCATCGGCCGCGGCGGCGTGGCGCGCCCGCCCTCCACCAACACCTGCTGCTCCTGCACCAACGAGACGGTGGCACAAAAGACGGCGCGCATTGCCATGCAGCACGCCGCGCGCACGCGCAAGATGGCGACCGGGTGGTGCGGCCCGCGCCGGGTGCGTGACGGCCCCTCCATTGCCGCGCAACTGGCGCCTGGCGGCGCACTGGCGGGGGCCGGCGGTCTGCGCATTGGCCCCGCTGCTGCCGCGGGTGGAGCAGCGGGGGGCGGCGGCGGGTCGTCTGCCGCGCCTGCCGCCGCCGCGCTACCCGTAAACCCCTTTGCTCCCCGCGCTGGCGCGGCGGCGCCGCTGGGGCCTGGCGCCGTGCCTGGCCCACACCCCCTTGCAGCCCCCAACCCCTTTGCCGCCGCCCCCGCTGGCTTGTTTGGTGCCGCAGCTGGCATCGTTGCGGGTCTTTTTGGTGGCGCCGGCGGCGGGGCGCCCCGGCCGCCGCCCCCGCCCCAGCGGTGGCACCTCGCCGCCGGTCGCCGGCAGCTGCCGTCGCTGCGCCTGCCGCGGTGCCACTTCCCGCCCCAGCGCCCCGCGCTCGCCGCGCTCGCAACAACGTGGATTGATTAGTGGCGGGGTGGCTTGTCGTCAGTGTATGACGGGTTGCAGTAAGTTACGCTTTTCAAGTGCGCATCGCATCGCAACGCTTTTTGAACTGTTGATGGACTCGGAAACTCGGATCACCACCACACGTGTGCCCTGCTGCCACCGGCGCACCGCACACGATTTACGGTAACTGCGGCATTTTACAGCGGCACACCCGTGCAGGGCGTCGTACGCAGTTGTAGTCTACACTCTGGCGTGTTGAGCGCGCAGTAGGGCCCTACCGCCGCGGAACAGTCGGAATCATCGCACAGGATGGCGACACTGGTGCAGTGCGACGACGCCAGCGTGGTGAATGGCGCGTGTGGCAAGGGTGTGGCGGCAGCAGAAAGGGCGGCGGTCGTGCCGCTGCTGGTGGCGCTGCTTGCCGGCAACCCAGTCACGTCGTTCGAGGTGTTGCAGCTGATCAACACGCGCGACGCCACCGTGCTGCGGCGGCTGCACCCGGCAGTAGCGCGCACCACCGAGGCGGTAGTGTGGTGCGACTGCAGCGTTGGCGTAACGGACGTGGTGCGGTGGCGGGTGGCGTTCCCTGCAGCGATCGGTGCGCACCTGCGGGTGCGCGATTGCAGCGCAGCGCCGCAGTGCGCTGCGTTGGTGGGGTTGACGCACCTGGAGTGCACCGACGTGCAAGGCCTTGCGCTGGGGGACCTGCCAGCAACACTACAGACGCTCAAACTGCAGCGCTGCACGCAGTGGCGTGGCGATGAGCTCACCCACACCTTTGCGTCGCTACGGCGGTTGGACTGCAGCGACACACCCATTGGAGATGTTGTGCTTGCCGTGCTGCCGCCGTCGCTGCAGTCGCTGCGCCTTCACAACTGCGGCACCTCCAGCGCTGCCGACTTCCGTCACTTGCACGCGCTGCGGGCGCTTGATGTCGCGTGCGATGCCGTGTTCTCCACCAACCTGCCGCCGTCGCTGGTGGAACTGACGCTGGATTGCAGGCGCATCCACCACGTGGACGGGGCTGCCAGTACGCCGTTTGGGCACCTGGTGCAGCTGCAAACGCTGCAGGTGAAGGACGCCGTGCTGCCAGCAGGTTACCTTCCGTCGCTGCCGCCGTCACTGACTCGCCTTGGCCTGCCAGGTTGCAAAGCTGGACTTAACGGCACCTTTCCGTCCTTGCCAGCGCTGGAGTTCCTGGATGTCAGCCGGACGGATGTTGGCGACGCAGCGTTGGCCAGCCTGCCACCGTCGCTGCGCACACTGGATATCACCAACTGCAAGAGGGTGACGCCGGCGGCGCGGCTGGACCACCTACCCTGCTTGACGCTGCTGCATTGCTCCGGCACCGCGGTGGCACCGGCGACGGTGGCGGCGTGCCGTGCGCGGGGGTGCGCGGCGCCAGACACTGGCCAGCTGGAAATCTCCGAGGAGCAGATGAAGTGTACCCTTGCCGCGCTGCCAGACGGCTGGCTGGCAACGTGTTACAAGGCGGGCTTCCTACTGCAGCGCGAGGTGGTCGACGCGCCGCCCGAATGCCGCCGGGTGCTGGACACGCGGGCCGGGCACGACTGGTACACGCAGGCGCTGGTTGCGCTGCCGGATGGGCACAGCCTGGCTGCCGGCGACCAGGAGGGTGTTTGCATTTATGACACCCGCGATGTGGGGCACCACCTTACCCGCGTCACCATTCACGACGGCTTTGTGAAGGCGCTGGCGGTGCTGCCGGATGGCCGGTTGGCTGTGGGGTACATTGACGGCAAGATCTTGGTGGTGGGCGTGGAGACCGGCGCGACGGCTGTAACAATGGAGAATGAGAACCCTACGTACCGGTCCCGTGTGGTGGCGCTGGCGGCCCTGCGAGATGGCGGCACGCTGGCAAGTGCGTCATCAGACGGCACACTGCGGCTGTGGAACGTGGCAACGCGCAAGTGCGTTGCGGTGCTGCCAACAGCACCCCAACACGTGGTGGCGCTTGCAGTGTTGCCCGACGGCAGGCTGGCGGCCGGGATGGCTGCAAGTGAGGTGTGGGTGTGGGACGTGTCAGACACCGCCGCGCCCGCCTGGACAGCCACGCTCCGCACGGGTGCCCTCATTTCCGCCATGGCGGCGCTGCCGTGCGGCCGCCTTGTTGTTGGGGTATGTGGCGGGCTTATTGAGGTGTGGGAGGTGGCGTCGGCCGCGCCGTGCCGCGCCACCCGTACGCTGGTGCTGCCCGGCCACAGCCGCGATGTGCTGTCGTTTGCGCCCCTGCCGGACGGCCGCTTTGCCAGCGGCTCGTGGGACCGCACGGTGCGGCTGTGGGCGCTGCCGCCGGCGGTTACTTGATTGTTTGCGTGGGTGGGGGTATGCATGGGTGGGGGTGTGGGGGTGTGTGAGTAAGTGTCGTTGTAGCGCGCGTCGCGCGGCCGCCGCGGCTTGGCCGCCGCCGCGCCGGTGGCGGTGTTGCCGCGTGGCGCGCAGGCGCAAGAGTTCAATTACTGCCTTCAATATAAAAATACCCTTCTGAACTACAACTATCATACACATCATAATATACCGCCTGTCGCTTGTGCGTGCGACGCATCGTGTCTGCCGCGTGGTGACGTGTCATGACTCACAACCGGCGACGCCGACGTCAGCCTACGACGAATGGTGGGCGCGGAGCAACCTGCACCACACCTCACGCCACACAAGAGGTTGGCACTTGATACGAGCGCAATTGTTGCGGTCCAACCGATGACCACACACACGCACACGCGCATTCCCCTGATTCCTACCTCCCAAGATTGCAGGAGCAAGTTGCAACGCCACTGTGGCACTGGCACTGGCTGACACTGGCGGCCACTTTGGCAGCCGCGGCCACGTCACGTCTGGCAGCTGTGCCAACTGGTGCCACTACAAGTGTACCACTGGTACCACCCTGGTGTCAGCGGCTCAACCGCTACAGTAGGACGGGTACACTGGTCCTGCCGCACTGGTGCTGGCCACGTACGCTGCACCCGTACCGGTACTGGTTCTGGCACTCTGGTGGTCTGGACAGACTCTGGACTGGTCAGACTGGTGGTGACAGTCGTGACTACTGGCACCACTGGAGGCGGCGCCGATCGAGTACTGGTTGTGGCACAGGTACAGGCACACTACACAGGCACCCACGAGCGCAGGCACCTGCTCTGGGGACTGACATTGCCGGTGTCACGCTGGGAACGGGGTCGCTGCTGGAGTAGTGGTGCCTAAACTGGTGTGCCGCACTCTTGCGATGGAAACCACGGCTGCTGCCACGGCTGGCGCCGCCACGGCTGGCGCCGCCACGGACGCCGCACCAGCAGCTGGCGGCTGTACCAGAGCGCGCACGGCGGCGGTGCACGACGACGTGCCGCTGCTGGTACGCGTGCTGGCCGGCAACCCTGCGGCTGGTGTGTCCATCCTGTCCTGCCTGGACACCGCCGACACGCGCGCACTGAGGCTGCTGCACGTCGCCGTGGCTGGTATGGTGGCGGGCGTGCCGTGGTACAACACCGTCACGCCCGTGGTAGATGTCGTGAGGTGGCGGGCGGCGCTACCCGGCGCAGTGGGCGCACGGCTGGCAACCAAGGCAGTGGCAGATGTCCTGTCAAGCGACGCGGCGGCAGCGGCGCTGGCGTGCGTCACGTACCTGCCCCTGCACAAGTATAGCAACGTCACGGACGAGGTGCTTCTCCGCTTGCCGGCATCGCTTCGCACGCTGAGCGTACGCGAGTGCTCCCGCCTGACTGCGCGCGCAAGCTTTGCGCACTTGACGGCGTTGACGTCGCTAGACTGCGGCGATACGGACGGTGCAACGGCAAGTACGGCTCGCTTCCCGCCATCGCTGCAGGAGCTCGACATCAGTACTGACTCCCGTTCACTTGCCCACACCTTCCCAGCAGGTGCGTCGCTAACGCACCTGACCCAGCTGCGGGTGCTGCGCGTCGGAGGGACCCACCTGAATGATGTCACGCTGGCATCCCTGCCGCCGGGCCTTGTGGAGTTGGGTGTAGCATGGTGCAAGAACCTCACGGCGGCAGCGACATTTGCGCACCTGCCCATACTGCAGACATTGCATGCTGCCGGCTCCGGGGTTTGGAACGCGGTATTGGCGACCCTGCCACCCTCGTTGGTTCACCTCGACATGAGGATGTGCAGCAATCTCACGCCTGCCGCGGTGCTGCCACCCCTGCCGGCGCTGCGGGTGCTGGACGTGAGTGCCACCATGATCGGGGACGCGATGGTGGACAGCCTGCCGGCCGGGCTCAAAGAGCTGCACATGATACGGTGCCCCAGTGTGACGGCCACCGCTACGCTAGACCACGTGCCGGCGCTGCAGACGCTGTATAGCATGGGCACGGCGCTTGCACCTGCAGCGGCGGATGCGTGTCGCGCGCGTGGCTGTGCCGTACCTGCCGCCGGTGTTCTGCACCGGCGCTGGCAGGAGCGGGTAACGGCATTGGCGGTTGTGGGGGACGGGCGGGCGGGGCGCGGCGGAGGCAGCCGGGCGGGGGGATTGTGGGGACCAGGCGGGGGGGGGGGCGCCACGGGGCCACCTCGAGGAGGGGGCGGGGGGGCTAAATTTGGGGCGCTGCCCGCGCCCCGGGGGCGGCGGCCGGCCGGCCGGGGTTGGGCACCCCCCGGGGCGGGTGGCGGGGGGGGGGACGTGACCGGTACGCCCCCAGTCAGGGTTACAACCCTCCCATTTGATAGCGCTGTGCTTGCATTTGCAGTGCTGGCTGACGGTCGCCTTGCCGTGGGATGTCACGACAGCAGTGTGCGGGTTGTGGGTGTCGACACGGGTGAAAACGCGGTGGTGCTGGAAGGTCACCTTACCAGTGTAACTGAGTTGGCGGTGCTGCCCGACGGCACGCTGGCGAGTGGGTCGACAGATGGCACGGTGCGGCTGTGGGATATTTCCAGGGCGGTGTGTGTGGCGGTGTTGGGTGGGCACGCTGGTGAGATATGGACGATCGTGGCGCTGGCGGATGGGCGGTTGGCGAGCGGGTCAATGGGCGGCGCGGTGGCGCTGTGGGATGTGGGTTCGCGCGCCTGCGTTGCCACACTGATTGGGCACAGTGACCCCGTGACAGCACTAGTCGCGCTGCCTGATGGCCGCCTTGTTAGTGCGTCACCTGGACGCGCTATCCTGCTGTGGGACACGCGCCCCGCCGCCGCCGCTGCGGTGGCTGCCAGCAGTCGTGCCGCGAGCACCGTGCCCGTGGCCGTGCTGGCTAACGTACCGGGCGGCACAACGGTACTGGAAGCGCTACCGGGCGGCCGCCTTGCATGCGCATGCGGCTCGCAGGTGTTCCTGGTGGAGGTGCCGCCGCCTGCGACATACGATTAGCCTCGTGGTGGTGGCGGCGCCCGCCCCTCAACGTGGGTGTCCCTTTATGGGTGCAGCCGCGCTGCTGCTACGCTGACCCGCATTGCGTTACCGGTATTGCTACGCTGCCCGCGGTGCGGCACCCGTCCAGTTCCTACGGTGGCAGCCAACCGCGCCTCGCGGCCTTGTGTTCAATTGCATCGTTTGATTGCTGGCGGTAGTAATCGTGCCGCTGCCTGCGTATCTGTCACGTTTCCTGCCACGAGGCACCGCGGTAGTGGCATTTGGCGTGGGCCGCGTTGCCACGGTGACCGTACCGGTAGGACAACGCAGCCTGCCGCAGGCCCGCAGTGTCGCCCTTACCGGTAAGTTTGTCGGTCGGAGACTTGAAGAGATACACTTCCAAGCCTGTCGCTCCCGGAGGCCACTCCTCCGAGGCGTAGCTTGGGACAATGCAAGAAGGGAACGGGGTTCTTCAGGCTAGGAAACACTCCCTAGGCCCTACAAACTGCCCGCCAATCGGCGCAATCGCTTCTCTCAAAAACTACTCTGAGTCTCTGAGTTATCTCAAAACTTCTCGCCCCGTTGGCCCCCGTTCCTTCTCGCACCACTGTGGCTGCCACCACAGCCATGGAAATATCAACTGCGTCCGTTTTGCGCAAAGCACGCAGTACCAAAAACCGATGGCGCCGGCAAGCGTCACCCTTGTATGTGTTGCACCGGCTGCCGTGTTATTGAGCGCAAATTGCCGCTTGTGGCGCTGTATTTTTGCTTTCCACTTGCATTCTCTCAAAACTTCTCTCAAAACTTCAACAAAAAATTTCAAAAAATTTCAACGGCTGCGAGGCCATTATTCGCACTTATTACGAAAATGCGGATGCGACCGCGCGCGCATTTTTTGAATCCTGCAATAGGCTACAAATATTATTTTTCGGTGATCCACACCGCCAATTTTTTACGGGGCACCGTTACAATTGCAAATTATTTAGTACAATCTCGCCTTCTCTTGTCTCCTACTGGCGCCATCGGGCGGCCTCTCTCCACGCCTACTCTCGGCCGCTCTTGACCTCTCTTTTGACGCCTGCCGCCGTCTATTGGTACTGGCCCACTACTACTGGTATCTCTTTCTCTTTCCCTCCTGCCTCCCTCCCTTGGAGTCCCTTCCTCCTTCCCTCGCCTCCGTCCGTTGAAGCCTAGTGGCGCCATTGGGCGGTCTCTCTCCACGCCTACTCTCGACCGCTCTTTTGACGCCTACTGGCGGCCTCTCTCTTGACGCCTACTAACTGGTGCCATCTCCCAGAGTCTCCCCCTTTCTTTCTTCCTCCTCCCCTCCCTGTCCTGCTTCCCTCCCTCCCTGCCTCTCTCCCTTGCCGTCCCCCGTTGAAGCAGGTGCAACGACCCCTCAGACTCAGTCCCCCGTTGAGGCGGCACCGGGTGACAGCCGCGCTGACTGCAGACTGTGGCGGGCAGTGCCCGTACCCGTACCTGGAGGCTGTAGTGAAGCGCGTCAGTGTCCCTCCCCACCATGGGCGGCGACAACAATGGCATAGACTACGGCCCCTTCTCGGCGGGCGTGGCGGCGGCGTCGCCGGAGGAGGCGACGACGTCCTCCGCTGTCGCGCTCGCCACCGTGGCGGGCCTGGCGCTGCTGCACGTGGGCTTTGGGTGGCTGGAGTCCGTGTCGCGCGCGCACGCGCACATCCAGCACATGCTGTCCTGCATGTACCGCGAGATCATGATCATGGGCCTCGTCGCCTTTGCGCTCTTTGTCGTGCAGTCGGCGGGCGGCCTGGAAGCCGACTCCTCCACGCTGCACGAGTTCGAGGCGCTGCATATCATGCTCTTCGTGCTCGGCATCGTGTTCCTGCTCTCCATCCTCACGCTGGTGGGCCTGTCGCTGCAGGTGGCGGCGCAGTGGGACGCCATCGAAAACACGTACGCCTTCGACCTCACCGCCTACCACGCGCTGCGCACGCGCTTCGTCAGCGTGCAGGCGCGCCTGGGCCTTGGCCCGCCCGCCCCTGTTGTTGTTGCACCTGTACCGGCGGTGGCGGTACCAGCCGGCGCCGCTGCACCGCCAGCCGTCAGCTGCAGCAGTACGTCGTGCGCCTGCTGCCCGCCCGCGCAGCACACCCCGAGCGCGCCGCCACCACACCGGCCACCATCGGTGGGGTGGGCGCTGCTGGCGCACCCGTGGCTGGTGTGGGAGTACAGCAGCCTGGTGGCGCGCGTGCGCTTCCTGGAGCAGCGCAACCTGTTCCTGCGCAAGAACGAGCTGCCGGGCGACTTCTCGTTCACCGCGTACCTGCGCAAGTGCAAGCACCACGCCTTCCGCAAGCTGGTGGAGCTGCCCATCATGATCTGGGCGGCCGTGATGGCGGCCATCACGGCGGACATGTACCTGCGCGCGCTGGCGCCGCGCTACGCCGCCGCCATGAACCCCACCACCATCGTGGTGGCGGGCGCCATCGTGGTGCTGGCGCTCAGCGTCCTGCTGTACCGCAAGATCCAGGGCGTGCACTGGGCGGTGCTGCATGGCGCGTACATGCCAGGTGGCGCTGGCGCCAGCGGCGGCGGCCGGTCGACTGCCGTGGCGGCGGCGGCGACGGCGTCAGAGCGCATCCGCGCACAGAAGGCGCTGTTTTGGTTTGGCTACCCCGTGCTGCTGCTGCGCGCCATGCAGGCGGTCGTGTTTGGCGGCGCGCTCATCCTGTCGCTCGTGGTGCGCTTCTGGTTTGAGTTCTCATCGCCGCGCCGCATCGTCATCCCGTTCCTCGTCCTCGCCGCCATCGTCCTCTCCATGCTCGTGCTGCGCTCCGTCGTGCCGCTGTACATCATCACGCTGCACACGGGCGATCTGGTGGACGTGCGCCTGCTGCTGGAGGCGGTGGAGAAGCAGAAGGCGATGGTGCGCGAGAAGCGCGCAGCGGTGCGGCGCGCGGCAGCGGAAGCGCATCGGCCGCCGCGGCGGCTCGGTGCGGCGGTGGCGGCCGCCATGGAGTCGCCGCTGTACATGAACACGCTCATGGCGGCGGTGTTGGTGCAGTGCATCCTGCACACGCTGCTGGCCACGCGGTGGCTGGAGCCGGGCCGCCGGCGCGGCGCCGCTGCCGCCGGCATGGCGCTGCTAGGTGCGCAGGCTGTGGACCTGCTAGGACGCACTATCATGGGCGGCGCACAGGCCCGCCTGTGCCGCTGGCGGACTGCGCTGGTCGCCACCTGCTGGCAGTGGCTGGATGTCGCGGTTGTGGCGGCCGGCATTGCCGCCGCCGCCGTGGCGTACCACGTGGCGGAGACGACAACACCCGTGCTGGAGAGCGGCGCGGCAGAGGGGTACACCTTCTACGCCACCGGCGCCGAGGCAGCCATCTTTGTGGCGCCCATCACCTTTGCGCGCCTCGTGCGCCACGCCATCCCACGCGACCGCCGCGCAGACTGGGCGCCAAAGCCAGCACCGTCATCGCCGCCCGCGTCGGCGCCGCCACCACGTGCTGTGGCTGGACGTGCTGCCGGGCAGGCGCCCGTGGTAGCGCATGTAGAAGTAGCCGCTGGAACGACGGCAGGCGGCGGCGCCGGCGCTGCTGGTACGGCGCCGCCGCCGCCTGGCGCCATTGCCATACCACGGTCAGGCTCCTCCATGGACATCATCACGCCTCCGGTGGGCTACGCCATTAGTGGGTTTGGCAGCGGCGTGATGCTGACCCTATCGCCAGATTCCGGTAGCCACCTGCCGCGCCCACCAGGTGGGGCGCCGCTAGTTGCCTCGCCTCCCATCGTTGCGGCACCCCACCTAGCTACGCCCGAGGCACTGTCACCGGCCGGGGCGCCAACACCGCCGCCGCCGCCACCACGTGGCGGCACACACCATGGCGACCGGCACGCCAGCTTGCGTGACATCTTTGGGCCGCAGCTGGCGCGGCGCACGTCATTGCGGGAGGGCGGCCGCGCCTCCTCGTCGCGTGAGGCTGCCATGCTGGGCGCCATCATGTCTCGTGCTGCCTCCATGCCGTCGCTACGCAGCGATCTGCTGGCCGATGACAGTGAAGCAGCCGGCAGCGGCTTGACGCGACCTGGCGCTGCGCTGAGCGGTGGCAGCGAAGGCGATGGAGGTGGTGGGAGCGGCCGTGAGGCTGGAAGTGGCACCCGCGGCGGCGGTGGCGGTGGTAGCGGCGCGTACTATTCAGATGCCACACTGCGAGGGGTGGCGGCGCGCATCTTGGCTGGTCAGATTGCTGATGATATTGTCCGCCCGCGCGCTGGCTCCGATGGTGACGGCAGCGATGCGGTGGGTCTGCCAGATGATGACGGCGATAGTAGCGACGGCGGCAGCGGCACAGACGGCGATGAGGAGGCTGGACGCCACCACGGTGCTACGTCGCGTGCGCGGCGTCATGCGGCGCGCACGCCTGACCTTGCTGCCATTGAGGAAGGCGGCGGCGGCGGCGGCGGCGGCGGCGGTGACGGCGGCATGGGTGCTGAAGGCGGCTCTCCACCAGCGCCTGCACCTGCTGCAGCAGCTGCGGCCGCCGCGGCTGGCGTCGGGATGGACCTAGCTGCCATCCTGGAGCTGCAGCGGCACCGCACACTGACGGTGGCAGAGGCGGCGGCGCTGCGCCGAGCAGCAACTGCCATCGGCACCGACGTGCTGGCCATGGATGGCATTGAGTCGCCGGCGCCGCCGCCAGACGAACCTGTGCCCATGGCGCGCGCCGCTGCGCACCGGGCACATGGCAGCAGCCACCACAGACCCCAACATGCGCACCCACATAGTGGTCACCACGGCCGCATCCCGTGGCACGGCGAGGGTGGGGTACGCGCAGTCGTCCGAGCGCCGCACCACTCCAATTTGCATGGCACCAGCAGCGGGGTTGAGACGACGGCGGCCATGAGCGCGGCGGCGCTGCGTGCCAAGCTGCGGGTGGCGTCGGCAGAGGCGCGCGACTTGCACATGACGGAGGTGGCGGACTACGACTACGGCACGCGGCCGGCGTCCGACCCCACCAGCGCAGATGAAGGCAGCCAACAGACAGCGGCACAGCCGTCGCCGGCGACGCTGGCACGCGCCGTCAGCGGTGCCATGACCGGCTCCGCTGTTGTCAATGCCGCTGTGGACGCCACCGACGCAGCAGACACAGCAGCGGTTGTAGCCGCGGTAGCGTCGGAAGCCAGCCAGCACGCAGACACGGTGCCGGGTGGTGGCTCCCTCCGCCGCCTGTCGTCACTTATGGCGGCTGCCCTTGCCGGCGGCACCGACAGTGTGGCTACGCCCGGCACGGCAGACTCAGAACGGGAATCTTCCACCTCCGCCGTGTCGGCTGCTGCAGGGCCGGCGCCCATGCGGCCGGCACCGATTAGTGCGACGGCGGCTGTAGGTTCCCCTGGCTTCCCTGCGCCGCCTCCGCCGCCGCCACCTGTGCCGCCCTCCACGCCACCACCCGCGGTAGACGCCCCCGCGCTGGAGATGCCTGGCAGTCGGGCGCCCACGCCGGAGATGCCGCCAGAGCCGCCGTCGGGCGGGCGGATGCGGCCCAGTAAGCTGAGCATGGATATTGCGCGGTGGGATGACGTGGGGCGCCGGCTGCGCGTGTTGCATAACCTGGGCAGCGACGTGTCATCGTCGGGGCACCAGCATGGGCCGGACCGGTTTGCGGTGCGCACCGCCACGCTGGACGGCACGGGGTTTGACATGCTGCAACTGGCGCGGCGCGACACGCTGAGCACGTTGTCCCCTGGCGATGCCGCCGGCAGCGCCGGGTCGCGGGCCAGTGGCCAGTGGGCGCCCGGTGGTGGCCGGCTACGTGCTGGCAGCGCCGCTGCTGCAGGTGTGCCGCCAACCATTGCGGAGGTGCCGCCTGTGCCGCCGTCCACTACTACGGTGCCTAGCGCCCGGTTGTACGCCACGGTTGCTGGCAACACCAGCAGCGCGTGGGCCGCACTGGGCCGTGCCATTGGCGCGCATCGTGATGTCACTGACCATATGCCAGCTCCAGCTGCGGCGGCGGCGGCGGCTGGTGGTAGTAGCAGCAGTTCTAGCAGCAGTAGTAGCAGCAGTAATGTGGCGGCGGCAGCGCCAAGCGCCACTGAACCACGCCCTGCCGCTGCGACGACCGGCCGAGTTGCCGCGCACGGTCATCGCAGTATTGTTGGTATGTTTTCGGGGCGGTAGGGTTGCTGCCGCCGTTGTATGTATGTATGGTTACCTGATGACGCGCGCGGGTTTGTTGATACCTCCTGTGCGGATTGTTGTGCGCCTGGCCGCTGCAATTGTGCGGCGGCGGAGTGTGTGCGGCGGCGGAGTGTGTGCGACACATTATGAACACGTGCCCGTGTGGGGTGCGGTTGGACGGGGCGCTCCATCGTGTGCGCAGCCGCTGTGGGAGTTGCTTACCACACGACACTACTGTATTCAAGTATCCAATACCGGTACCAGCACCACCGGCCGCAGCACACCGAAGCGCGTTGGTCACGCCGTGCCTACACTGGTGCCTACACGTCCAGGGGCAACTGCCACAGACGCACGCTAGGGCCACCGGTTGCCAGGCGACCGTCAGGGAGCAAAACAAGGGAGGTGGCCCCTGCGCCCTCCAACTCCACATTGAGCCGCACTGCCAACGTTGGCACACCAGCGGCATCGTGGCACGTGTCCCACACCCGCAGCTTGTCGTCAGTCGACAGGCCGACCAGCCTGCCACTGCCAGGCAATACAACCAGTGCATGCATGTACTCTTGCAACACGCACACACAGGTGTTGCTGCCAATGTCCCACAGCCGCACCGTGCCATCCAATGATCCGCTTGCCAAGCGACCGCCAGGCAACATTGCCAGTAGGTGTATGCGGTCCTTGTGCCCTACAAGTGTTGCAACGCACACCCGGGCGTCCACGTCCCACAGCCGCACCGTGTCGTCCCGCGATCCGCTGGCAAGGCGGCCGTCCGCCAGCACCGCCAGTGCCGACACCATATCGGTGTGCCCTTCCAGTGTTGCCAGCACGGCACTCGCGTTGACATCCACGATGCACAGCTTGCCGCTAACAAACCCAACGACCAGATGGCCGTTGGACAGCGCGACCAGCGCCCTCGGTATCGACCTACCGGTACCGGTACTATTAGTACCAGCTTTGGCCAAGTCAATGGTTGGGGAGGTGATCTCACGAACTTCATGTGACGCGTCGCGCGCGTCCCATACGAAGATGCCACTGGACACACTATTGCTCCCAGCCACGGCGATTGCCACGCGGTGGCCGTCAGACAGCACGGCAAGAGCTGTAGCATGCTCTAATGGGTCCGCAAAGCGTACTTCTGCCAGTGGCGCCCCACGATCGACGGCCTCCCACAACTTCATACGCGGCATGTACCCAGCGGGTTTGCAGCTGACCAGCCGGCCGTTAGGCAGTGATGTCAATAATAACCTTTCTATGATACATCCAATTGCCTCATAACCTGCTGCAACACCGTCGGCAGGCGCAGTGCAGCCGCGCTCACGACATGACGCAATCGCGGCGGGCGACAGGTCCGTCCCGGAGCTTTGCAGTACTCGCAGCGCTGTCAGGTGGTCCAAGCTGGCGCCTCGTGTAACCTTGCCGCAGCCCACCATGTGCAACTCCTCCAGGCAGCGCGGCATGCTAGCGATTGCGGCGTCACCAAGGGTTGTGCCGCTTACGTCTAGTACCCGTAGCGCTGGCAGGTGCGAGAACACCGCCGCTGACGTCAGCGGCCCTGTCACCCACCCGGCTGCGAGGTCCAGCGATTCCAGCGAGGGCGGCAGAGTGGCCAACACTGCGTCG
>Ga0066256_1003467_pt1 | contig 15180 bp, 14 predicted proteins | sample ThiBio_1000_biof_FD_87107 | JGI IMG/M metagenome (GOLD analysis project Ga0066256, IMG submission 87107) | Wastewater bioreactor microbial communities from Cape Town, South Africa - Thiocy_expt_1000_biof (version 2) | ecosystem: Engineered > Bioreactor > Thiocyanate-remediating >...
AGGCTCGCCAGCATCACCCAGCCCGCGACCATGAACGGACCGGCCAGCCACACATGGGTCATCGAGCGGTCGGAGAGCGAGCCCAGCATCCAGAACATGATTTCCAGCGCCGCGAAGGGATTGGGCGACAGGTTGAGCGCAAGCGCGGTCAGGGCGCTCGCCAGGCTCGAGACGGCGATGCCGGCGAGAATGACCGTGAGCGCGCCGCCGCTGAGGCCGACCATCGCCTGCACCACCAGCACGGCGGCGACCGCGCCCGCCAGCGCCGCAAGCGGCAGGCCGAGCGGGAACAGGGCGGAAAAGCCGGTATAGATGGCGAGCACCGCGCCCAGCGAGGGCGATGCGCTCACCCCGAGAAGCGCCGGCTCGGCCAGCGGGTTGCGCAGCCAGCCCGGCAGCGCCGCGCCCGACAGGCCGAGCGTGGCGCCGATCATCAGCCCCAGCAGCGCGCGCGGCAGCCCGATTTCCCTTGTCGGAAAGGAGCGCCCTGAGGCTGTCACCGAAGGCGACCGCCGCCGGCCCGACCGTCAGCGACAGCAGGAAGAGAAGGAAGGTGAGAAATCCGAGCCCGGCGATCACCAGCCGGAAACGCGCCGTATCGCTCATGGCGTTTCGCTCCGTTCGCCGAGCGCTGCGCGCTGCAGCATGCGCGATGCCTCCAGCGTGAAGGGCGCGCCGCAGATCGTGTACTTGTCCGGAATGGCGATCGCCCGGTCGGAAAGTGCCCTGAAGGCGGGATGCGAGAAATTCGCCTTGGCCAGCGCCGGTGCGCTGTACTGGCTGTCGCCTTCCAGGATGATGTCGGGATTGGCGGAGATCAGCAGCTCCAGCGGCAGGCGCGTCATGCCCTTGAAGCCGAGCGTATCGCCGAGATTGACAAGGCCCGCGGCCTGCACGATCGCATCGGCCAGCGTGCCCGAACCCGACGTGTAGCTGTTGGCGGAGTAGATGGCGACGGTCCTGGCGGGCGGATGACGCGCGGCAAGGTCGGCAAGGCCCTTGTCCAGTTCCGCCACCAGCTCGCCGGCCCGCTGCTCGCGATGGAGCAGGCGGCCCATGCGCGTGAGGTTCTCGCGCACGTCGTCGAAGGACGCGGCGGGCGTGAACTGCTCGACCCTGAAGCCAAGCTCGCGAAGCAGGACGACCGTCGCCTTCGCGGTGTAGGTGCCGGCAAGCACGAGATCGGGCTGCATGAGGAAGATCTCCTCGGCCTGGCCGCTGTTGGGCCGGTATTGCGCGGCTTCCTCCACCATCACGGACGTTCCTTCCTCGCCGGCGAGGAAGGACACCGACCTGAGCTGTCCGGGCGCCGCCATCAGCATGGCGAGCTGATCGGTGCACAGGTTGATGGAGACGACCCGCTGCGGCGGCGGGTCGGCAGCGGCCGCAGCGGGGACAAAGGCAGGCATGAGCGCTGCGGTGGCCGCCATTGCGATCCTGCGGCATCGTGCGGAAGCAGCGGTCATGATGACAAGGCCTTTCAGAACGACCGGGTAAAGCTGAAATCGACGGACCGGCCTGGCGCCCTGTAGCCCTGCTTGGTCTGATACTGCTCGTCGAGGATGTTTGCCACCGAAAGCTTGAGGCGCGACTGCGCGTCGAGCGCATAGAGCGCCGTGAAGTCGGCCGTGATGTAGTGCGGAAGCCTGATCGTGTTGGCGGCATCCGCATAGCGCGCGCCGCCATAGATGACGGCTGCCGACAGTTCGAGATCCTCCATGGGCGTGTAGGTGAGCCCCGCCATGCCCTTGAAGCGGTCGCCATAGGCGACATACCTGCCGTGACTGCCCGGGCTTTTGTTCAGCGGTTCGCGGATGTCGAGGCCGAGATTGCCGCTCCACGCCTCGCTGAACCGGTGCGTCAGGGTGGCCTCGAAACCGGTTACCTGCACCTTTTCCACATTGTCCGGGTGCCAGGCGCCGTAGGGGTCGGCGGGATCGACCGGCGACCAGTTGATCTGGTCTTCCACGCGCATGTGATAGAGCGCCATGTCGAGGCCCGTATCGGCCGTGGCCTGCCACTTCAATCCCATCTCGTAGGAACGCGACTTTTCCGGCCGGAGGTCGGGATTGCCCGAGAGGTAGGGGTCCGGATAGTAGAGGTCGTTGAAGGTCGGTGCGCGAAAGCCGGTGGCGTAGGATGCGCGCGTCACCAGGTCCGGCGTCAGTTCGTAGCTCGCGCCGATATTGTAGGTGGTGGCCCCGCCGAACTGTTCGTTATGGTCGAGGCGCAGGCCGCTGTCGAACGTAAGGCCCTGATACTCGAACGAATACTGGCCGAAGACGGCGGCCAGGTCGCGCTTCGTCGTCGCATAGGCGACGCCCGAGATGGACGTGCTGTCGACCGAATCGCGATAGGCTTCGCCCCCGCCCGCCAGAATGTGCTTCGCCTCGCCCGTTTCGAACGTCTTTTGCGTGGAGGCGAGGATGCCGTAGCGCAGCGTGTCGAAATCGTCGCCCCTGGTGCCCCGCCCGAAATTCGAGGCATTGTCGATCGCGCCCATCACTTCGACGGTCGACGACCAGCTATCGGAATGGTCGATGCGCGCGCCGACGCGGCCGGAGGCGTTGGCCGTGTCCGCCTCGTTCGCCGGCTGGCGGTCATACTGGTTGCGGCCGCGCGCATAGAGCCCGTCGGCATAGACGCGCCCCCAATCGAAGTCCTTCGACAGCGAGGCGTTGAAGGAGCCCAGCCGGAAGCCGTCCTTGTCGGGTTCGTGTCCCCAGGTGGTGGGCAGCGTGAAATCGTAGCCCTCGGTGCCCAGAACCTGCGCGCCGAAGGCATAGTCGGTCCCATCGGCGCTCCGGCCCTGCACATTGCCGGAAACATAGCCGCCCCACGGATGCAGCACGCCGACGATGGCCGTGCCGCAGCTTGCGCGGCCATCGGCACAGACGCCGCCCTGCCGGGTGACGATGTTGATGATGCCGCCGATGGCGTCGGCGCCGTATTGCGCGGAATGGCCGCCCTTGGCGATCTCGATGCGCTCGATCGAGGCAAGCGGGATCGCGGAGAGGTTGACGGTGCCGGCGGTCGCCGAACCGGCGCGCACGCCATTGACGAGGACCAGCGTCTGCGCCGCCGTGGCACCGCGCAGCGAGACGCTCGAATCGGCGCCCATGCCGCCGTTCGAGGTCACGGTGACGCCGGGATAGCTTCTGAGCAGGGATGCCAGGTCGGACGCGGCGGACCGCCGGATCTCCTCCTCGCTTACGACCGTCACGGAGGATGTCGATCGCGCCAGGATCGATTCGCGGCGCAGCGGCGTGGTGACCACGATGGTTTCGAGCTGCGTGGCCCCGCCTTCACCGGCGCCCGCATCCTGGGCCATGCCCGTGCCGGCCACCCCGGTGAACGCCAATGCCAGCGCGCTCGTCGTCAAAAGGACCTTGTTCAAATCAACCCCCCAGGCATGTTCGGGCGCATCGTTGCGCCCCGGTTCGCTATAAACCGCGGTCCGACTGGCAAAGCTGAGGAGCGAGGAAAGCTCCACCCGGCCCGTCCCGCACACGGCAACACATCGTGTCACCGCCACGGACGTCCGCGCCGGGGCACCCCTCGTGCCTGGCATGGGTGACTGGAAAGGGCAGGTCTCCTGACTTCCGTTTCTTCGTCTCTCTTCCGCCTTCCCGGCTGCGCAGGACGCGTCCCAGTGGCAATTGGAAGAAGACTCGACGGTTACAGTTGCGGGGGCAGTCCCGGCTTCAGCCTCAAACCGGCTTCACCGTGTTCCCTTTTAATCCGCCTTGCGGCGGAGCCGTTTCCAGCGCGGAACCTAATCGTTGGGGGACAAGACCGTCAATCGATAAAAGCCGGGCGTGACGATACTCCGGATCGGTGTTTGTCGAAGCGCAAAGAGCGGCTCCATCCGTGCCGGTTTTGCGTGGCCGGCCGAGCGGATTTCGCCTCAGGCGATGCGATCCTCGCAGACAGGCCAAGCCTTCGTGCGGGCGCGCTGCTCGAACGGAACATTGGCGGGCCGGGATCGTTGATTGTCCTGAACCCCGGGTCCGACCAATGCCAGCGCTCGTCCGCTACATGCTGGGTCGCCTCTGCATCGGCTTCGCGCTCGGCGCCCGCAGCACGGTGGCCCGCCTGCTGCTCGAACCGTCTGCATTCGGCGCGGCGCTCGGCCCCCTGGAAATCCTGCTCGTGATCTACAGCATCGGCGCCGCCTTCGCCCTCGGCTATCTCGCGACCGCGCTCGCCTGGGAGAAAACGGAGCGGTAACAGTCGACGCCTCTGCCGGCAGCACGGTCCTTTCGGCGGTCATCGCAAAGGGCTGGAACTGTATTCAAGTCGACAGGCCCGCCACCCTGCCTCGCAGGTCCTGCCAGTCCGCGCGATCGTCCACGGAAGACGAACGGAAGGGGTGCGTCCGGCTGTCGTGGCGGATGCCTTCGCTCGTTCATCGGGAGCGGCCGAACGCCGTGATCCCCGGTGCAACGCCGAGGGATGGCGGGGTGACTGCTGTCGACGCCCTGCCCGGATCAAAAGGCGTGCTCGTTCGTCCCGGCATGCGGGGCAGGCGGGTACACATTCTTTCCAGGGCGCCGGCAATCTCGGCACGCCAGAAGACATGCGCCGGATGATCGAAGATCCGGCGCATGCCCGGCCAGGCCGCCGAAGGCGGGAGCGCAGGCCGTTTTCAGGCGCACGCCATCCCGCCCTGCGCGGGCAGCCTTGTCGATTCGATGTCAGAGACTTTGACGGTCGTCAGATCGAGCGAACGTTTTCCGCCTTCGACTTTCCCGTCTTGCGGTCCTGGCCGATGTCGTAGCTCACCTTCGCGCCGTCGCGCAGCGGGCCGCCGGATTCGACCGCCGAGACATGGACGAAGACGTCCGATCCGCCGTTGTCGGGCGTGATGAAGCCGAACCCCTTGTCCTGATTAAAAAACTTGACTGTACCCGTTGCCATGTCGTCCTCGTGAGCTTCGCGCCGGCGGCGCCATCACCTTAGCTTATTCGTCATCTGCCGTTCCCGCAACAGGTGACCGTGCATGCGGAACAACCATCGCACAGACGGGTTCTTCATCCCGACTTCGGCAAGCGCCGACATCGTTCCAGGAGAGGTACACGTCATGACGGACATCCGGGCCAAGGGGTTCGACAGCCCCGCTCAACTGCGCGAGCATCTGGCCGAAATCGAGGACGAGAGCCCGGCGGAGGGGCCGGGCGAGACGAAAACGCCTTCCGCCGTCCAGCAGGTCGCGGACTTTCGCCGGGAGGTCGCCGATCTTCGCGCCCGGCTGGCGACGATCCGCAGGCAGGCGGAAGGGACGGATGCGCCGCCCTCCCGGGGCGAGCTGCACCCCTGGCTCAGGATCGCCGCGACGGCCGCGACGACCTATCTCCTCGGGCGGCTCGTGCAACGGCTTCGCCTCGGCGCGCCGGGCGCGGCCGCCGTGCCGATGATCGCCTCGCAGCTCGACCGAAGGATCTGGTAGGCGGAACAGTGGGCGGGCCGGAGGGAGAGAGGCCGACAAGCCCGACCTGCGAGAGGAAGCGCCTCCCGATCATCTGCGAAGCGGGCGCATGGCGGTGGTCGGCAGGCGATCGAGCCGCCCAGCAAGCAAAAGTTGCGGCAGGACCTTTCAACCGCCGGGCGCCGGGACCACATCAGGAGAATGAACAGGTCCAGCATACCCATCGAGCACCTTGCGCGCCTCCGGCGAATCCGCGGCTTGGCGCGGCTGATGGACACGGCGCTGCGCATTCCCGGCACGCGCGTGTCGTTTGGCGCGGATTCCGTGCTCGGCCTTGTCCCGGGCATCGGCGATTTCGCGGCCGCGGCCGTCAGCCTCGTCATCGTCAACGAGGCCCGGCGTCTCGGCGTGCCGAACGACAAGCTTATGAGGATGCTGGTCAATATCGGCTTCGATACGGTCGCGGGAAGCGTGCCGGTGCTGGGCGACGTCTTCGACGTCTATTTCAAGTCCAACCGCCGCAACCTCCAGCTTGTGCTGGATCATTTCGGTCTCGACCACGCCGACCTCGACCGCTAGGCGCCGACGGTGGTTCGCGACCCCGGAAGAATTGCGCGAAAAGCGGCGGACAAGCCTGGTCCTTCAACTGTCGGCCGGCGGTGCGATCTCGATCATGACCGGCGCGTGGTCGCTGGTGTGATCCCAGCTCCTGGGCGCGCGGCGGACGCCGGCGGAGCGCAGCCGCGGCGCGATGGCGGGGCTGAGCAGGAAATGATCGATCCGCAGGCCCGCATCGCGCTCGAAGGAATTGCGCCAATACTTCCAGAATGTGTAGATCCGCTCGTCGGGATGGAGACGGCGGATCGCATCCGTCCAGCCCTGCGCGAGGAGATCGGCATAGGCCTTGCGCCCCTCGGGGCGAAACAGCGCGTCGTCTCGCCAGCGCTCGGGCGCATGGACTTCGAGGTCGGTCGGCATGACATTGTAGTCGCCGGCCAGCAGAACGGGAACATCGAGCTCGATCAGTTCCGCCGCATAGGCGAGAAGGCGCTGGAACCAGCGCAGCTTGTAATCGAACTTCGGGCCGGGAGCAGGGTTGCCGTTGGGAAGGTAGAGACAGCCGACCAGCATCCCGTCGACGGCGGCTTCGATGTAGCGGCTGTGCGTGTCGTCAGGGTCGCCCGGCAGGCCCCGGCGCGTGAGAAGGGGCACCAGGCCCTTTGCGAGGATCGCAACGCCGTTCCAGCTTTTCTGGCCGTGCCAGACCGCCCCATAGCCGGCACGTTCCAGTTCCGCGCGCGGGAACCGGTCGTTCGGCGATTTCAATTCCTGCAGGCACACCACGTCGGGCGCGTCGTCCTCAAGCCAGCGAAGAAGCACGGCGAGGCGCCCGTTCACGCCGTTGACGTTGTAGGTCGCGATCTTCATCGATCCTCAGTCCGCGCGTCTCTTGCCGCCCGCAAGGGCAGCGTCCGGGCGGGGCATGGCGGGATCGTCCGCGGGGTCCGGGTCTTCCAGGTAGGCGGCCGCCTGATGACCGGCAGCGCGCATGACGGCCTCGAATACCAGCGCGGGCGGCCAGCCGGCGGTGATCGCCTCGTCGACGAGCGCGTGGACCGCGCCGTCGATGGCATTCGTGCATTCCAGCGCGGCATCCGGATCGGAGGTCGGGCGTTGCGGCGGGGGGATTTCCATATTCCTGGCAATTCTCCTTCTGCCAAAAAACACCCCCCCCGCGCCGCGGGGGGGAAAAACAACAACCGCCGGTAAAAGCGCGGGGGGCCCCGTCCTTCCCGCCCTCCCCCCACGCCCCGGAGGGGGCGGGAGCGGGCCCGGCGGGCATAGTCGCCATAGCCCTCGAGCCCGGTGCGCAGAAGCGCATCCTCCCAGCTCGTGCGCAGCACGAGGATGGCGCCGGCGAACGCCGCCGGCACGAGCGCCCACCAGGAAGCGAGCGCCAGCGCGATCCCGGCGAACATCATGAGCGCCCCGACATAGCCGGGATGGCGGACGAAGGCATAGGGCCCGGTGGAGATGACGCGCTGGCCGCGCTCGCGCTGCAGGCGCACACCCGGCTCGAAGAAGCGGTTGACCGCCTGCGCCCAGGTCGTGAGGGCGATGCCGGAAAGGAGCAGCAGGTAGCCGAGCGCCACGAATGCCATGGGCACCGCCGACCAGGCCATCCGGCCCGCATCGAGCGCGGCGAGCGGGATCTCCGCCACCATGGCCGGCAGCATCAGCAGCAGGAGGATCCGATCCCAACCCTCGGTTCCGGGCTGGAACCGGCTGCGGGCGCGATAGATGACGGGGTTCGCCCGCTGGAGGACCAGGGCGGAAACCGCGTATGCGGCGACGAGAAAGCCGACAAAGATCCAGCCGGGTGTCCAGTCGAACCGCCCGACGGGCAGGAAAACCAGCGCGAGGAGGGCGATCGGCAGGCCGATGGCATAGGCGGCGGCTTTTGAGCGCGACATCGGCGGGGGGGCGGCGAACGGCCTGGGGCCGCCCCGCACGCCACCGACAGGGCCGGCGGGAGGGGCCGCCCCCGCCCCCCCGCGCCCCCCCCCAGTGCCCCGCGCGCGCCACCCCCGCCCCGCCCCCTTCCGCGCGGCATGCCCGCGCGCCCCAGGCGGTGTCGTCGCCGTCCGGGTGCCATTCGCCGATCATCGCGACGCCGTCGCCGAACTCGACCACGCACATGCCTTCGCTCATCTCGGCATCCTCTATCGTGAGGCGGCCGCCTTGAAAGGCATGGCTGTGCGGGAAGGAAAAGCGCATCATCCCACCTCATCCACGGACCGCGATACGTCAGGACGATGATCGTCGCACATGACCTCTCCGTTCGGCCGGCCTTGCCGGCGGCGTAACGGCGCGGTGCAATGGCAATGTAAGGCGCCCGGCGCGGATTTCGACCCGCCGATCGGTCTCCGGCATCACGGGGACGGCACTTTTTCAGGATGACCCCGGTCGTCCACGACTTGCGGCTTTCAGCCTGGAGATGGCCGGTGATGCACTCCGGCAGGCCGCCGGCCTCGACACGATACTCGTCACCGGACACGGCCTGTTCGCGGCCTCCCCATCGTCATGGTGCCGTCCATTTGAGGAGGTCTGTTTCCCTGCCGGTGCTTGTCCGCCGACTGGGATGCGGACGGCCGGGCCTCCGTCACGCCTCGGCGGGCACCTTCGCGGGCCGGGTGGTGCGGTAGATCTCGTCCAGGCTCATCATGTTGGAGAGGTCGACGCTCATCGGGGCCTGGTGCCCGAAGGCGCCGCGCATCAGGCATGTCCGGGCGGCGGCCTCAGCGGCGTTTTCCAGGATGGCCTCGGGCGGCCGGTCGTCGAGCAGGCCGACGAGGACGTTGGCGATATAGGTATCTCCTGCGCCCAGCGTGTCGATGGCCTCGACCGTCTTGGCCGGGGCTTCGAAGACGCCGGTTTCGCCGGCAAGAAGAGCCCCGTCGGTGCCGCGGGTGACGAGGCTCCAGCGGGCCCCCGCCGTCCGGGCACGCTGCGCCAGCGAAAGCGCCTCCCGGCGCGACATGCCGCCGGCGGAGAAGGCGATCAGGAAGCTGTACGGCGCGACCTTCGCGATGCGCTCTGGATCGTGCACCGTGGCGAGATCGTAGGAGACTTTCGTCACCGCGGCAAAGCGCGGCAGCCAGGCGTCGACATGGCTCGACCGGCCGGTGTGGACGGCGTCGAATTGCGAAAGCCGCGACAGGTCGGCCGGCGAGGGCGCGATGATCGACGGGCCGAGATTGGCGCCGACGAAGACGCGGTCGCCGTCCTGCGTCTCGATCACGCAATAGGCCGTCTGCCCCGGCTCGATCCGCAGCAGGGAGACGTCGACCCCTTCCTCGGCGAGGGCCGCACGGATCAGGCGCCCGGCATCGTCGTCGCAGACCGCGCCGGCATAGGCGGTCTCGGCGCCGGCGCGGCGTGCGAAGACGGCATGGTTGACGCAGTTCCCGCCGGGAAACATCAGGTTCTGGTCGCGATAGCAATCAACGACATTGTCACCGAAGGCGAGGATTCTGGCGGGATGCGGCATCTGGCAAGCTCTCCTGAGAAGAAACTGAGAACGTTCTCAATTATAGGCCTGCGGTAAAAAAGGCAAATGGTTTCCCGCGTCAGGGGCGCCGGCAATGCGCAATCGTGATCGCGTTCGCAAGGCCGGGCTCAGTGGCGCCGAAAGGTGCCCGCCGGCAGCATTGCTGGAAAAGGCAATGGAAAACCAGGAGGATAACCCGGCGTCGGGCGCGGGCGGCGATAAAGGCCTTCTCTCGCGCCGGGAGGGTCAAAGCCGTGCGACGGAGCCGCGCTCGATCAGTTCCGCGGGCATCAACACGGTGCGCGGCGGATAATCCTCGCCGCGAATGCGCTCCAGCAGCATCCGCGCCGCCGCCTCGCCCATGGCCAGGCGCGGCTGCGCGACGGTGGTGATGCCGGGCCGGTGGAAGCTCATCCAGTCGAGGTCGTCGAAGCAGATGATCGAGATGTCCTGCGGGATGGAGATCTGCATCTCGGCGAGCGCCCGCATCGCGCCTTCGGACATGGTGCCGTCCGTGGTGAAGAGCGCGGTCGGCGCTTCGGGGGCGGTCATCAGGCCGGGCACAACGGCCTGCGCGGCAAGGGCCGAATAGCTTCCGGCCCGCAGCGTCAGGCGCGGGTCGACGGGCAGGCCCTCGATCCGGTGCGCGCGGATATAGCCGAGAAGACGCTGCCAGCTCGGATAGAGCGTCTCGCTTTCGATCGGATCGCCGGCGATGGCGCGGGCGAGGAAGGTGTCGAGACCGCCGCTTTCCTCATCGACGAGTTCGGCCACGATGCCGATGCGGCGATGGCCGGCGGCGATGAGATGGCGCACGGCCTGTTCGGCGGCGGCGATGTTGTCGGTCGCCACGCGGTCGACCATCAGGCCGGCGACGGCGCGATCGATCAGCACGAGCGGCACGCCCATGGCCCGCAGATTGTGCAGGTGCCGCGCCTTGCGCGTGTCGCTCGGGGTGACGATCAGCCCGTCCACCTGCTTCTGCGCCAAAAGCTCGACCGAATGGACCTCCTTGGGCTGGGCCTCGTCGCTGTTGGTGATGAGCAGGCCGAAGCCGTTGGCTTCCGCAACGTTGGAAATGCCGCGCAGGACCGAGGCGTAGAACGGGTTCTGGATGTCGCCGGCGACGACGCCGAGCGTGCGGGTCTTGCCGGTGATCAGGCTGCGCGCCAGCGCATTGGGCCGGTAGCCGAGGCTCTGCGCGGCCTTGAGGACCTGTTCCTTCTTGTCCTCGCTGGTATAGCCGTAACCGCCGAGCACGCGTCCGGCGGTCGCCGTGGAAACGCCGGCTGCCCGCGCAACATCCGTGATCGTTGCCTTGCTTTTCGGAGCCACTGGCAATTCCTCTCACAATTTGAGCCGCCGAAATGAGCATTTTATCATGCTTCGGTTTGGAGAAAATGGCAGCTCTTCTTAGGTGTTAACAGATCGGCGATGGTTTTCAACGTCTCTGGGCGCTTCTTCCTGTTAAGTCATGCTTGACGGATGGGCAATCTCCGTGTCTCATATGTGAGAACGTTCTCGCGACTTTGAAAAAGGGGAACCGGAGAGCGCCATCGCGAGCCCGCGGGGTTCGCCACAACAAGGAGGTCGTCATGTTTAAATCCATTCTGGCCGGATGCGTCCTGAGCGCCGCTTTGGCGATGCCGGCGCTGGCCGATGTCATTCCCGCGCTGCACGATGCGCTGCCGCAGGAATACAGGGACAACGGCATCAAGGCCGCGGTCTTCAACGACTGGGCGCCGGACGAGTACCAGGACGCCGACGGCCAGCTCAAGGGCTGGAGCGTCGACATCGCCAAGGAGATGGAGCAGCGCCTCGGCGTGACCTTCACCTTCGAGGGCACGAGCTTCGACGCCATCATTCCGGGCCTGCAGTCCAAGCGTTTCGACGCGGGCTTCTCGTCCTTCGGCACCACGGCGGAGCGCCTGAAGACGCTCGACTTCGTGTCCCAGCGCCGGATCGGCACCTCCTTCGCCTACCCGGCGGACAGCACGCTGGACATCAAGTCGGCGGGCGATGCCTGCGGCCTGACGGTCGCCGTGCTCAACGGTTCCTGGGACATCGGCCTTCTCGAAAGGCTGAACGCCAACGAGTGCAAGGACAAGCCGGTCGTGATGCAGACCCATGGCACGCAGGCGCAGGCCGAGCTTGCCGTGCGCTCCAACCGCGCGCAGGCCACGGTGGGCGGATCGGTCAAGCTGGCCTATATGGCAAAGCAGACGGGTGACCTCAAGGTGGCCGAGCTGGTCCTGTCGCCGGTCAATAGCTGCATCGGCGTGCGCAAGGGCGATCCGCTCGGCCAGGTGCTGACGGATACGATCCAGTCGATGATCGACGACGGCGCCTATGAGAAGATCATGGCCAAGTGGGGCCTCGACGACAGCGGCATGCTGACCAAGGCGCTGCTGATCACGGAAGAGAACCCGGCCGATCTTTGAGCCGCCTGTCTTGCCGCGTGCAAATCCATCCGGTCCGGACGCGCTTCGGGCCGGATCAGGCAGTCCGGGACGGCCAGCAAGGAATGACGATGTCTGAAAAACCACTCTCCCGCCCCTCGATCCACGATGTGAAGCCCATCGCGGTGCCGAAGATCGGCCACTGGATCGGCGGCGTGGCGCTTGCCGTTCTCGCGGTCGTCTTCCTGCAGGTGCTCGTCACCAACAAGAACATGCAATGGAGCGTGGTCGCCGAATACATGTTCAGCCGGCCGATCCTTTCGGGTCTCGGCATGACGCTGCTGCTGACGGTGCTTGCCATGGTGCTCGGCCTGGCGATCGGTGTCGTGCTTGCCATCATGCGCCTTTCGGCCAGCAGCGTCTTCCGGTCGGTAAGCTGGGGCTGGATCTGGTTCTTCCGCGGCGTGCCGCCGCTGGTGCAGATGATCTTCTGGTACAATCTCGCGCTGCTTCTGCCGGAAATCTCGATCGGCATCCCGTTCGACGGGCCGAAGCTTTTCTCATGGAATACCAACGCGCTCATCACGCCCTTCAGCGCGGCCATCATGGGCCTTGCCTTCACCGAGAGCGCCTATGCCGCCGAAATGATCCGCGCCGGCATCCAGGCGATCAATGCCGGCCAGACGGAAGCGGCCGCCACTCTGGGCATGACGCGCGGCCAGACGCTTCGCCGCATCGTGCTGCCGCAGGCGCTGCGCATCGTCATTCCGCCCATCGGCAACGACACGATCTCGATGCTGAAATTCACCTCGCTCGTCTCCGTGCTGGCGCTGCCCGACCTGCTCTATTCCGCGCAGATGGTCTATGCGCGCACCTACCAGACGGTGCCGCTGCTGCTGGTCGCGACCATCTGGTATCTCGTGCTCACCACCGTCCTGACGGTCGTCGAGCATGCCGTCGAGCACCGGTTGAAATCCGAACACCGCGCGGGTGCGAAGAAGGCGGGCGGATTTTTCCCCTTCCGCCTGTTCGCGCGCCAGCAGGAGGCCCTTTGATGGACGACCAGATGACCGCCGAACCGCTGCTGAAGGTCGAGCGCCTGCGCAAGAGCTTCGGCGCCCATGAGGTGCTGTGCGGGATCGACGTGGCGGTGATGCGCGGCGACGTGACCTGCATCGTCGGCCCGTCCCGCTCCGGCAAGAGCACGCTGCTGCGCTGCCTCAACTATCTCGAAAAGCCGACGGGCGGCGCGATCTTCCTGCATGGCGAACCCGTCGGCGTGCGCTGGAAGGGCGACAGGCTCTACGAGATGAGCTTCAACGAGCTCGCCCGCCAGCGCCAGCGCATGGGCATGGTGTTCCAGGGCTTCCATCTCTTTCCGCACAAGACCGTGCTGGAGAACGTCATCGAGGCGCCGGTCCTCGTCAAGCGCGTGCCGCGGGCCGCGGCGGTCGAGGAGGCGATGGTGCTTCTGGACCGCGTCGGCATGAAGGAGCGGGCGGACTGTTCTCCCGCGCGGCTTTCCGGCGGCCAGCAGCAGCGCGCGGCGATTGCCCGCTCGCTGGCGATGAAGCCCGATGTCATGCTGTTCGACGAGCCGACCTCGGCGCTCGACCCCGAGCTTGTCGGCGAGGTCCTTGCCGTCATGCGCAAGCTTGCCGACGACGGCATGACCATGGTCGTCGTCACCCATGAAATGGGTTTTGCGCGCGACGTCGCCGACCACCTGATCTTCATGGACGGCGGGGTGATCGTCGAGCAGGGCCGGCCGGCCGACGTGCTGACGCGCCCGCAGCACGATCGTACGCGGGCGTTCCTGGCGCGCGTGCTGGCTGACGCGTGAGGCGTCAGCCGAGCGTCTGTCCCAGCGCGGATGCGGTGAAAAGGTCGAGATGGGCGCCGCCGTTGTTCTTGAACACGGTGATTTCTTCGGCGTTCCCGCGGCCTTGTGCCTTCCCCTGGACGAGTTCGAACAGGTCGGCCTTCACGGCATCCCAGGTGATCGCGCCGGGGGCGACGGCCTGCGACAGGTCCCCGCCGCCCTCGATGTTGTTGCGGCTGTCGACGAAGATCGTGCCGCGCGCCAGCGCCGCATCGTCCGCCTCGCGAAGCGTCGGCAGGTAGGCGCCGACGAGGTCGAGATGGCTGCCGGGCCGCAGCAGCGCACCCTTGACCAGCGCCGTATCCGACATGGTGACGCAGGACACGACATCGGCGCGGGCGACCGCGCCGTCGAGGTCGCCGCTCGCCGCCGCATCGATGCCCTTCTCCCGCAGCCCGGCCGCAACGGCCTCGGCGCGGGCGGCGGTGCGGTTCCAGATGACGACCCGCCGCAGCGAAGGCCGGGCGGCCATGTGCGCCTCGGCGAAATGCGGCGCGAGGGCGCCGGCGCCGACGATCAGCAGGTCCTCCACGTCGTTGCGGGCGAGGATGGCGGCGCCGAGAGCGGAATCGGCGGCGGTCTTGCGCGCCGTCATGGCCGCGCCGTCGGCGACGAGCAGCGGGCCGCCCGTGCCGCCGTCGAACAGCGCGACCAGCCCCTGGACGGCGGGCTGCGGCGGCTGCAGGCGTGCGTTCTGCGGGAAGACGCCGACCATCTTCACGACGATCGGGCCGGCGGGCGCCCAGCCGGGCAGGGTGACGAACTGCGCGTCGCCGCCGGCCGGGTCGGACTGCACCACGACCTCGCACGCGGGCATGGCCCCGCGATGGGCCTTCCGCAGCGCCTCGATCAGGAACGGCCAGTCAAGCGCCGCGTGAACGGCGGCCGCGTCGAAAACATGCATGTCGAACCTTTCAGGTCTTGATGGTGTAGGTGACCAGATGGCTTGGGGTGACGAGCTGCGACAGGGCGAGCGGGCGCCCTTCGGCGTCGGTGACGATCTTCTCGATCCGGTAGACCGGCTGGGCGGCCGTGATGGCCAGGATGTCGCGCTCACTGGCCGAGGCGAAGCCGACATCGATCTGCCGCTCCGCATGGGCCGGCTCGATGCCGGCCTTGTCGCGCAGCGCCGCGAAGAAGGAGCCGCCCCTTGCGACCGGGGCGATGACATCAGGAAAGCGCTGCGGATCGAACCAGAGCGTTTCGAGCGTCATCGGCCGTCCGTCGTCCTCCAGCAGCCGGTCGAAGCGGATCAGCGCTCCGGCCCCCAGCCGGGCGCGGATGGCCGGCGCGTCGGGATTGTCGTCGCGCGACAGGATGCGGTGGCCGGCCGTTCGGCCGAGCCCGTCCATCGTCTCGGAGAAGCCGGCGAGCGAAACGAGCCTCCGGCGCCCCCTGCCCGCCCTGACAGTGAGCACGC
>Ga0066256_1003163_pt2 | contig 15173 bp, 18 predicted proteins | sample ThiBio_1000_biof_FD_87107 | JGI IMG/M metagenome (GOLD analysis project Ga0066256, IMG submission 87107) | Wastewater bioreactor microbial communities from Cape Town, South Africa - Thiocy_expt_1000_biof (version 2) | ecosystem: Engineered > Bioreactor > Thiocyanate-remediating >...
GGAACAGGAGCGGCTGCTGTTCTGGGCGGGCCGCAAGGCCGCGTTTCCGGCAGTGGGTCGCATTTCGCCGGACTATCTCTGCATGGACGGCACCATTCCGCGCGGCAAGCTGCCGGATGCACTCGCCGGCATCCGCGATCTTGGCAAGAAATACGGGCTGCGCTGCGCCAACGTGTTCCACGCCGGTGACGGCAATCTGCATCCGCTGATCCTTTACGACGCCAACATTCCCGAAGAGATGGACAAGGCCGAAGCGTTCGGCGCCGACATCCTGCGGCTCTGCGTCAAACTCGGCGGCGTCCTCACCGGCGAGCATGGCGTCGGCGTCGAGAAGCGCGACCTGATGCCGGAAATGTTCAGCGACATCGATCTCGCCCAGCAGCAGCGGCTGAAATGCGCGTTCGACACGCAGGGCCTGCTCAATCCGGGCAAGGTGTTTCCCACCCTGCACCGCTGCGCCGAACTCGGCCGCGTCCATGTCCATCATGGCAAGCTGGCCTTCCCGGACATTCCACGGTTCTGATTTTCAAAATTTTAGATGGATGCGCGGGTCATGCCAGCGCATGACAATCGGTGAACGAGGCCACTCTTGGATACCCTGAAAGTACGTGACCCGAAGGATGTTGAGCAGGCGGTGCGCGACGCCATCGCTGCCGAACAGCCGCTGGAAATCGTCGGCCATGGCAGCAAGCGCGCCATCGGCCTGCCGATGGCCACCAATGCGGTGCTGGACCTGTCGGCGCTGAACGCCATCACCTCCTATGAGCCGAACGAACTCATCATCACCCTTGAGGCCGGCGCGCCAATGGCCGACGTTCTGTCGCTGCTGGATTCCAAGAATCAGGAATTCGCCTTCGATCCGATGGACACGTCGGTGCTGCTCGGCACGCCGCGCGGACAGGGCACCATCGGCGGCATGATCGCGGCGGGCCTTGCCGGGCCGCGGCGGATCAAGGCTGGCGGCGCGCGCGACCATCTGCTCGGCGCCTATGCGGTGTCGGGCTTCGGCGACTCGTTCAAGACCGGCGGCAAGGTGGTGAAGAACGTCACCGGCTATGACCTCTGCAAGCTCTTGGCCGGATCGTGGGGCACCCTGTCGGTGATGACCGAGGTGACGCTGAAGGTGCTGCCCAAGGCGGAGAGCGAGCGCACGCTGGTGCTGCATGGACTCGACGATGTCACGGCGAACCGGGCGATGACCACGGCGCTCGGCTCGTCCTTCGATGTGTCCGGCGTGGCGCATCTGCCGGCGTCGTCACTGCGGGATGGCGCGGCGGTGAACGGCTTTGACGCTTCGCGCGCGGCCACGCTGGTGCGCCTTGAAGGCATTGGCGCCTCGGTGGTGGATCGCGCACGTTCGGTCAGCACCCTGCTGGCCTCGTTCGGAACCGTGGACATGATCGAGGATGCGGCGTCAGCGGCGATATGGACCTCGCTCCGTGACGTTGTGCCGTTCGCGGCCTCCGGTCCGCTCGGCGCATGGCCGGTGTGGCGCATCGTCTGCCCGCCCGCCTCCGGCGGCGCGTTCGGTCAGGCGCTGGCGCGCGATACCGGCGGCGACGTGTTCTACGACTGGGGCGGCGGGCTGATCTGGGCGGCGTTGCCGCCATCGCCCGATGCCCACGCCGCCCTGCTCCGCGAGCGGCTGAACGCGATCGGCGGTCATGCCACGCTGCTGCGCGCCACCGATCAACTGCGCAACACCGTCAGCGTGTTCCATCCGCAGGAACCCGGCGTCGCCGCGCTGGGCCAGCGCGTCAAGGCGAGCTTCGACCCGCGCAACATTCTGAACCGCGGCCGGATGGTGCGCGCATGATCCGGACGACCACACCATGAAGACCGAATTTTCCCTCGCCCAGCTTGCCGATCCGGACATTCAGGAAGCCGACAAGATCCTGCGCAAATGCGTGCATTGCGGGTTCTGTACCGCGACCTGCCCGACCTATGTCCTGCTCGGGGACGAACTCGACAGCCCGCGCGGCCGCATCTACCTCATCAAAGACATGCTGGAGAACGACCGCGCGCCGACGCAGGAGGTCGCCAAGCATATCGACCGCTGCCTCTCCTGCCTCGCCTGCATGACCACCTGCCCTTCGGGCGTGAACTACATGCATCTCGTCGATCAGGCGCGGGTCAAGGTCGAGGAAGAATACGCGCGGCCGTTGCCGGAGCGGTTCCTGCGCGGCGTGCTGGCTTATGTGCTGCCGCGCCCCGGCGTGTTCCGGCTCGGCATGATCGCCGCCCGGTTCGCCAAGCCGTTCGCCGCATTGCTGCCGGGACCGACAGGCGCGACCGCGCCGACATTCTTCGACCGGGTGCGGGCGATGCTGGCGCTGGCTCCGGCGCGCCTGCCGCAGCCCGGACCCGCGAGAGGAACGATCTTCCCTGCCGAGGGCGAGAAGCGCGGCCGTGTGGCGCTGCTGCAGGGCTGCGCGCAGCAAGTTCTGTCTCCCGGCATCAACCAGGCGGCGATCCGCATGCTGACCCGCAATGGCATCGAGGTGGTGCTGGTGGCGGACGAGCAGTGCTGCGGCTCACTGACCCATCACATGGGCCGCGACGACGATGCGCTGGCGCGTGCCAGGGCCAACACCGATGCCTGGACCAGGGAGGCCGCGAGGGGCGGCCTCGACGCCGTTCTGGTGACCACGTCCGGCTGCGGAACGACCATCAAGGACTACGGCTACATGCTGCGCGAAGACGCGGCCTATGCGGCGAAAGCCGCGCGCGTCTCGGCTCTGGCGAAGGATGTGACCGAGTATCTCGGCTCGCTCGACATCGCGTGGCCGCAGGACAAAAACGATCTCGTCGTCGCGTATCACTCCGCATGTTCGTTGCAGCACGGACAGAAAATCACGCAGCTTCCGAAAGAATTACTTTCCAAGAGCGGATTCGTGGTGAAAGATGTGCCGGAGAGTCATCTGTGTTGCGGCTCGGCGGGAACGTACAACATCCTCCAGCCCGGCATTGCAAAGCGGTTGCGCGAACGCAAGGTCGCCAACATCGCGTCGACGAAGCCGGATATCATCTCCGCCGGCAACATCGGGTGCATGGTGCAGATCGGCTCGGTGGCAAGTACCGACGGAACGTCCGTCCCTGTGGTGCATACGATTGAACTGCTCGACTGGGCGACAGGCGGTCCTCGACCGGATGCGTTGACGAGTTCGATGAAGGGCGCCCGTATCGGGAATGCCTGAACGCCGCGAAGGTGGAATCGGCGAAAACAGGAGGACGATGATGGCTAAAGGCAAAAAGAAGTCGAAGAACAAAAAAGACAAAAAGGCGAAGAAGGCCAGCAAGATGCTGATGGCAAAGAAGGCCGCCAAGAAGACTTCGAAGAAGGCGTCCAAGAAATCGGCGAAAAAGGCCGCGAAAAAATCAGCCAAGAAAGCTGCAAAGAAAACCGCAAAAAAAGCCGCCAAGAAATCTGCGAAGAAAACAGCCAAGAAGGCGACCAAGAAAGCCGCCAAGAAGTCGGCAAAGAAAACCGCCAAAAAATCCGTCGCCAAGAAGGCTGCCGCTCCCAAAGATGCCGCGCCCAAGAAGGCGGCTCCGAGGAAGCGCGCACCCAAGCCCGCTCCCGCGCCGGCTCCAGAGCCCGCTCCGGCGACGATCGAATCGAGCTGGTCCAGCCCGGCTCCGTCTCACGACACGGCTCCGAGCTGGTCCAGCAATTCCAGCGACGAGGGGACCGGAAGCTGATCGCTTTTCCGCGCTGGGAATATCAGCGCACCGGATCCATCCGGATTTGCCTTTGATTCAGGCAATCTCTGAACGCAATACAGGCCCGGTGGATAAACCGCCGGGCCTTTTTTTTAAATCAGGAGAGCAGCGGCGACCAAGCCGGGTCCGATGCGAAGCCCGGGGTCGGCACCTTCTGTTCGTTACGGCCGGAAATATCCACCGTGTAGAGCGACGGCCCGCCGCCGGTATCGCGGAAGAACATCACGACGCGGCCGTTCGGCGCAAACGTCGGGCCTTCATTGTGATAGCCCGAGGTGAGAATGCGTTCGCCTGATCCGTCCGGCTTCATGATGCCGATCGCGAACTGTCCGCCGCCCTGCTTGGTGAACGCGATGTAGTCGCCGCGCGGCGACCACACCGGCGTCGAATAACTGCCGTCGCCGAACGAGATGCGCTGCGCCGCGCCGCCGCCGGCACCCATCACATAAATCTGCGGTTTCCCGCCGCGATCGGACTCGAAGCAGATCCGGCTAGCGTCCGGCGCATAGGACGGCGAGGTGTCGATCGCCGGCGTGTCGGTCAGGCGCGTGGTGGATTTCGAGCGCAGGTCCATCACGAACAGGTTGGAGTTGCCGCCCTGCTGCAGGCTCATAATGATGCGCTGGCCGTCCGGTGAGAACCGGGGCGAGAACGACATGCCGGGGAAATTGCCGACGATCTCGCGCTGGCCGGTTTCGACATTGAACAGATACACGCGCGGGTCACCCTGGCCGTATTCCATATAGGTGATTTCCTGCGTGGACGGCGAGAAGCGCGGCGTGATGACAAGGTCAGCACCGCGCGTGAGGTAGCGCACGTTGGCGCCGTCCTGATCCATGATCGCCAGTCGCTTGATGCGGCGCTCTTTCGGGCCGGTCTCGTCGATGAACACCACGCGGCTATCGAAGTAGCCTTTCTCGCCGGTGAGACGCTCGTAGATCTGATCCGAAATGATATGCGCGATCCGGCGCCATGATTCCGGCGACGTGAAATACTGCTGGCCCGTGAGCTGCTGCGCCTGCGGCACGTCCCACAGACGGAATTCCGCCTTGAGGCGGCCGTCGCCCTGGCGCGTGGCGCGGCCGGTGACGAGCGCCTGCGCGTTGATCTGGCGCCAGTTGGCGAACTGCGGCGGCACGTCGATGTTGGAGATGCGCTCGATATACGCCGCCTGATCGATCGGCGCGAACAGCCCGCTACGCTTGAGGTTGTTGGTAATGACCTGCGAAATGCCGGCGCCGACATTGGCGTCGCCCTGCGTACCTGCCACGAAATTCGGGATCGCGATCGGAATTGGCTGGAAATTGCCCTCGGTGACGGTAACGCGCGCCTGCGCCAATGCCTGCCGCATCGGCGACGCCAGCAGAAGTCCGGCCGAGGCCACACCCGTCAGCATCCGGCGGCGTGACAGTCCCGAAACGCTGGTTTCGCCGATCGCCTGCAGTCCGTCGTTCAAATCTCGCATGCTCATCCAAACTTCATTCTGGCGGCGATGGCGCCGCTTGTGATCTGTCGAGGCATCAATCCCAATGACGCCGTCATGAAAACTTTTCAGTGAAAGCCGGTTCGAAGAATTTCCATTCATCGAAATAAGCGGCCGGCAAATTATAGGGCTGGCACTCGATGATCGCGCGCTGCGCGCTCTCCTGATAGACGCGGAAATACGGGCTTGATCCGCCTGGCAACGGCACAGGCATGGTTTCCAGCGTGCCGTCACGCTTCAGACGGATGGTGAAAACCGCCTCGACCTTCTGCGCTTCGATGCCGCCATAGGGTTTCTTCCAGCAGCGCTCGACCTGCTGGCGGAACATCGCGCCCCATGTTGCCGAATTGTCCGCAGCCGAGCCGCGCGCCGTGCCGAGCGAGGCCTGCGAGTTCAACGCTGCGCCCGTGATGGAGGCGCGCGTCGGATCGCGCTTGTCCAGCAGGGCCGCGATCTTCGACTGGTCGAACACGCGCTCGGCCTTCTTGGCTTCCTCGGCCTTGGCCTTGGCTTCCGCCCTGGCCTTGGCTTCGGCTTTCGCCTTGGCCTCTGCCTTCGCCTTCGCCTCGGCTTTCGCCTTGGCCTGCGCGTCAGCCTTGGCCTTGGCTTCCGCCGCAGCCTTGGCCTCTGCCTCTGCGGCTTCCTTCGCTTCCGCAACCGCCGCGGCTTTCGCTTCGGCCTTGGCTTTCGCGTCCGCCGCAGCCTTGGCTGCCGCTGCAGCCTCCGCTTTGGCTGCTTCCTTGGCCGCTTCGGCAGCAGCCTTGTCGTCGGTCTTGGGCTGTTCTTTCGGCGCAGCTTCGGTGACGACCGGCGGCTTCTTGTCGTCGATCTTGCCGACGGCATCGTCCACCGGCGGCTTTGCCTCGGCGACCTTCTCCACCAGCGGCTTCGGATTGTCCTTCTTGCCGGTCTTCATGCCGGCCATCGCCTTGGCGTATTGATCGGCGGAAATGATATCGACGGGAACGGAATCCTCCGGCATCGACTCGAAGGCCTTGGTCGAGAACGACACAAGACCCCAGCCGATCACCAGGGCATGCAACGCGACAGACGCTGCAACTGTCTTGTCGATCTTCACGTCAGGTTCCCTGCTCGACCTCGGTCACCAGAGCCACGCGCTTGAAGCCCGCAGCGGACAACCGTCCCATCACGCGCATCACCGTACCGTAATCCACCTTCGTGTCGCCGCGAACAAAGATACGCTCGTCCATGCCGCCCCGCGCCTGGGTAATTGCCGTCAATTTTGGCACCAGTTCGTCCATCGCGATCTCGGTGTTGTTGAGAAACACCTTGCCGCTGAGCTGGACCGAGAGCGTCAGCGGCTCCTTGTCCTGATCGAGACTCTTGGCCGCCGTCTGCGGCAGGTCCAGCGGCACGCCCACGGTGAGCAGCGGCGCCGACACCATGAAGATGATCAGCAGCACCAGCATCACGTCCACCATCGGGGTGACGTTGATCTCGGCCATGACATTGGCGCGGCGATAACGGCCGCGTCCGCCGGACGACCCGCCTCCCATGTTCATGCCCATAACCGGACCTCCGAAATTGAGACCTAACCCGCGAGGGTCAGGCGCGCTCGTCGATCTGACGCGACAGGATCGCCGAGAACTCGTCAGCGAAACCTTCAAGCCGCTGGGCCTGGCGGTTCACCTCCGAGGTGAACTTATTGTAGAAAATTGTCGCCGGAATTGCGGCGATCAGGCCGATTGCTGTGGCGAACAGCGCCTCCGCGATGCCGGGCGCGACCACCGCCAGCGAGGTATTCTTGGACGCCGCGATGGACTGGAAGCTCGACATGATGCCCCAGACCGTGCCGAACAAGCCAACGAACGGGCTCGCGGAGCCGACCGTCGCCAGCACCAGCAGCCGCCGGTCCAGGCGCTCGACCTCACGGGCAATCGACACGCTCATCACCTTGTCGATCCGCATCTGAAGGCCCGCGAAGGAACGGGAATGGCTCTCGAACGAGCGCTTCCATTCGCGCATCGCCGCCACGAACAGCGCCGCCATCGACTGCGTCGGCTTGGCCGCCAGCGCGCGATACAATTCGTCGATCGACTGGCCCGACCAGAACGCCTGCTCGAAACGGTCCATCGCCTTGCGGGTGCGCGAATACAGGATGATCTTGTCGATCGCGATGGCCCAGACCCACACGGAGCAGGCCAGCAACCCGAGCATGATCGTTTTGACGACGAAATGCGCGTGCCAGAACAGCGAAATCAGCGATACGTCAGCGGAGGCCAGCGGCAGGGCCGACTGCGCAACGTCTGCTGGATTCATGATCGGTATCCTCTCAAGGCGACTATCCCAGGTTCACGCGAAGGCCGCATGGCTGCAGCCACGAACGGCCGCCGCAGCGAAACACCAACGCTGCCGATCGCCCCGTTCCGGTTTCGTGTCGCGTGGGGTGGCCTGTCCCAAGGAGTCTGTCCCAAGGCCGGGCCCTGAATCCCCTGCTAACGTGTCAAAACGAGGGCTACCGGCGGCCCTTCAGCTCACCTCACCAGACGCTCTTCATGGTTAAGGCTGGGTTACCGTGACGCATCCGTGGCCGGAAAATGGCTTTGCTAACCGCAAGCTGTGACAGTCCGGCGACCATCCCCGCCCGGAATCAGGGCGCGGGCTGCGACACGGTCCGGTCCCTGCGGAACATCGGCTTGAGGAGGTGAGGAAAGAGGTAGATCGGGAACTGCGACAGCGCAAAATACAGCCAGGTCAGGCCCGGCAGCCCGCCATTGGCCGCGGCCAGCATCAGGCCGAGATTGCGCTGGGACACCATGAAACCGAGCGCCCACGCCCGCTCATGGCCCGCCTTGCGGAAGACCAGTACAGTCAGACCCAGCAGCGCCACCGCCGCGGCAAATGCCAGCAGGGTCACGAGCAGGACGCCGACTGGATCGGCCCAGAAGCTCATTGCCACCGACCCGAGCAGGCCGCTGACAAGCACCAGAAGGACGATTACGGTGAAGCCGTCGATGGCCTGACTGTAGCGCACGATGGCGGCCGGACCCGCCAGCCGCCTGATGACCGTGGCCACCACGATCGCGCCCGCAAGAAGTCCGATCAACTTCAATCCAAGCGCCAGCGGCGAGATGCTCAGCGCCGATCCGAAAAATATCGACGCGATCAGCGGCGCCGTGAACGGCACCATCGCCGTTGTGGTCACCAGGGTAATGAGAACCAGCGTCGCATCCAGTCCCATCAGCGCCACCAGTGCGGGCGCCGAATTCATCGGCGAGGTGACGGACTGCAGCATCACCCCGAGAAAGAGTTCGGGCGAGGCCTGATCGAGACGGACGATCAGGCTGCCCGCCCCGAACAGCACCGGAATTCCCACCGCGCTCCACAGCGTCGCGCCGATCACCAGCATCGGTCGCGACAGATGGCTCCGCAGCGCCGCCACATCGACCCGCGTGAATGAAATGCAGAGCAGCACGAAAACGGAATGCGAAATATAGGGCTTGAGCATTTCACCGAGCGGAGGCACCGCAAGGCCGATGAAGACCAGCGCCGCGAGCGCGCGCGTGCCCTGGCGGCCAAGCCAGGCGAGCGCCGCCACAGGCAACGCCAATGATTTCTGCAAAGACATGAGAACCTTCGGAATCAAAAATCCGGACAACAGGCGAGAATGCGCCGACGCGCAGGAAATCAGCCAGCCCGGATGCCGTTGCAGGACACGGATCGCCACCAGCGGCGGCGAGATGAGGTCACATGCATGATCATGCCGCGATGATACGTATCCCGCCTGCGATGGCAACCCGAAAGCCGGATTGGGCTTTCAATGCTTTGTCGAATGGACCGGATGGGGTTTACTCCGCCGATGACGTCCACGGTGCCCACACCCCATGACATCGGCGCGGCCCGGCCGCAGGGATTTTTCGTTCCTGCGGTTCTGATCCTGTCGAATCTGGTGCCGCTCGCGGGCCTGCTGTGGTGGGGCTGGGATGCTTTCGTCCTGCTCTGCCTGTACTGGCTCGAGACAGCGGTGATCGGATTCTGGACCATCCTGCGGCTGGTGACGATGTCGCGCAATCCCGGCTCCGCCGCAGGGCGCAGCATCGCGGGTGCGCTCGCGCTCGGTGGATTTTTCACGGTGCATGCCGGCCTGTTCATGACCGTGCACATGTTGTTCATTTTCACGCTGTTCGCAGGCCCATGGGCCGCGAAAATTCACGACGGGCGGGACTTCATCCGCCTGACCGTCATCGGCATGGGCCTGTGGATTCCTCTTGTAGCGATGTTCGCCGGCCAGGGCGCGATCTTCATCAACGATGCGGTCAATCGCTTCGTGTTCGGCAAGGCCATGCCGGGCGGCACGGACACCGGCGATGTTGTCGGCGGCCTCTACAAGCGCATCGTCATCATGCACGTGGCGATCCTGGGCGGCGCGTTCATCGCGCAGGCGATCGGCAGGACCGCGCCGCTGATCGTGCTGGTGCTGATCAAGACCGCGCTGGAAATCCGGCTTCAAATGCAGATGCGGAGGGAAAGCTCCCTCTCCCCGCCTGCGGGGAGAGGGTTGGGGTGAGGGGCAAAGCCCTGCCACAATGAAGATGAATCAGCCCCCCCCCCCGACTGCCATTCAAACCCACCTCCCCCCCCCAACCGGGCGAGGGTGAATCCCCCCCCCAACACAAAACACCGCCCGTTTCCAGGCGAGCGGTTCATTGGCCGTCAGGGAGACGGGGGCGTTATCCCTGCTGCGGCTGATCGTTCGATGGCGCCGGACGCTGCTTGTGCTGCGCCATGAAGGCGTCGAACTCTTCCTTGTCCTTGGCGTGGCGCAGGCGGTCGAGGAAATCCTTGAACTCGGTCTGCTCTTCCTCGAGACGGCGCAGCGTCTCCATCCGGTAGTCGTCGAAGGCGCGGTTGCCGCTGGATGGCGCATAGAATCCGCGGCCTTCCATGCGGCTGCGCATCCGCTCCATTTTCCACTGCATGCGTTCCATCTTGTCGGCAAAACGGCCGTGACGATCGTGCGACCAGCAACCCATGTTTCTGCTCCAGAGTGAGTAAGCGAGAGCGGCCAGACCCAGCGGCCACCAGATGATGAAACCGGCGACGATCAGGATGATGCGGCCGGGGTGAAAGCCGGGGCGCCATTCATGCCGCCAGCCGTGATTGTCGTTCCGAGGACCGTCCCAGGCGGGGCGGCCCCATCTGTCGAAATGTGCGGTGTTGGCGTGTGCCGTGTCGGCCATGGCCTTCCTCCCTTGCTCACGTCACCGTGAATGTAAATAACATTTACATAGATAAACCGGACAGGGATTTTGTCAAGCGGAGCGGTTGTCGCAGCCCTGAAAATTATTTGCGCGCCGGTTCCGGCGGCCGCTGGTCGGTCGGAAAGCCGAGGCCTTTCAGATAGATCAGCACCCCGGCCTCCAGCAGGTCCTCGGCGGACATCGGCAGCTTGCGCCGCGCCGCATCCCCTCGTCCGAACAGCGAGGCGATGCCGTGGGACATCGACCAGATATGGAGCGCCATCATCATCGCGGGCGGACGCGGCACGTTGGGCGGCGCCATCGCCACCAGCCGTTCGGACGCTGCACGAATCACGGCGAAGGCGCGCTCACCGGCCAGCAACAGCGCGGGATTGGTCTCGATCGGGACGCCGGATTCGAACATTGCCGAGTAATAAGCAGGGTTTTCGCGCGCGAAGGCGAGATAGGCCTTGCCGATCCGCTGGAACGCCGTCGGCGTATCGGGGCGGCCGTCATCCCAGGCCGCGGCAAGCTGCGCCTCGAACTGCTCGAATCCCTGCTGCGCGACGCTTGCCAGCAGTTCGTCGCGGTCGCGGAAATGGCGATAGGGCGCAGCCGGACTGACGCCCGCTGACCGCGCGGCCTCCGCGAAGGTGAAGCCCGCCGGGCCCTTGCTCGCGATCAGGTCCAGCGCCGCCTGCATCAGCGCTTCTCTCAGATTGCCATGGTGATAGCCGCCTTCGCGGCGGCCGCGGGATTTGTGCCAGCTCATCGGTCGATCATGCTCATGTAAGGTTCTTTTACATGAGTTGGCCGCCTGTCACCAGTAGCGGCAGATGTTCAAGCGGCGTCCTGATCGGCCTTCATGGCGATGCGCAGTGCCTTCGGAATCGGCCGCGCGCGACCGCCGGACACGAACGCAACCTTGACCCGCGCTTCCACCAGCACGTCGTCGCCGCGCCGCACCTCCTGCGCCAGCGTGATGGAAGCGCCCTTCACCTCCGCGGGCAGCGTGACGATGTCGAGCAGATCATCCATCCGCGCCGGTTTCAAATATTCGATCTGCATCGCACGCACCACAAATGCAAAGCCCGGCGCTTCGTTCTCGGCTTCCGCGAACAGCGCGCGCTGGTCCGCGCCGAGCAGCCGCAGATAATTGGTCCGCCCGCGCTCCATGAAGCGCAGATAATTGGCGTGATAGACGATGCCGGTGAAATCCGTGTCCTCGTAATAGACGCGCACCTGCATGAGGTGGCGGCCGTCGCGGATCGAGCCGTCGAGATGCGGCAGATGGGTGTCACTCATGACAAGGCTCATTCTTCGGGATCGAACATGCCGAACTGCGCGACATCGCGCGAGGGTTCGGCAAGGCCGAGATGCTTGAACGCATGCGAGGTCAGGAGCCGCCCGCGCGGGGTGCGTTGCAGGTAGCCGCACTGGATCAGATACGGCTCGATAATGTCCTCGATCGCATCGCGCGGTTCCGACAGCGCCGCGGCCATGGTCTCGACGCCCACCGGGCCGCCGCCGTAGTTCAGCGCGATGGTCGAAAGGTAGCGCCGGTCCATCGCGTCCAGCCCGGCATTGTCCACTTCGAGCGCACCGAGCGCGTGATCGGCGATCCTGCGGTCGATGGCGGCGGCATCCGCCGCTTCCGCGAAATCGCGCACACGCCGCAGCAGACGTCCCGCGATGCGCGGCGTGCCCCGCGCACGGCGTGCGATCTCGTTGGCACCGTCGCCCGTCATGCCGATGCCGAGCACGCGCGCCCCGCGCGTCACGATCTTTTCCAGCTCATTCTCGGTGTAGAAATTCAGCCTCACCGGAATGCCGAAGCGGTCGCGCAGTGGATTGGTCAGAAGACCCGCGCGCGTGGTCGCGCCCACCAGCGTGAACTTCGCAAGATCGATCTTCACCGAGCGCGCGGCTGGGCCTTCGCCGATAATGAGATCGAGCTGGAAGTCCTCCATCGCCGGATAGAGCACCTCTTCCACCTGCGGGCTGAGGCGGTGAATCTCATCGATGAACAGCACATCGCGCTCTTCGAGATTGGTCAGCAGCGCGGCGAGATCACCCGCCTTTGCGATCACCGGACCCGACGTGGCGCGGAAGCCGACACCGAGTTCCTTCGCCACGATCTGCGCCAGCGTGGTCTTGCCGAGGCCCGGGGGGCCTACGAACAACACGTGATCGAGCGCTTCCTTGCGCTTGCGCGCGGCATCGATGAAGACTTGGAGGTTGGCGCGGGCCTGCGCCTGCCCGACAAACTCCGACAGGTTCTGCGGGCGCAGCGACGTGTCGCCGATATCGTCGGCGCGGCGCTCGGGCGTGACAATGCGAGATGTGTCGGTCATGCGATCGCTTCAGCTCGGCCCTTCGGCCCGAAATGCCAGGTGCGGACGATGGCCCAGCATACCATGGTCGCGGTGAGGCAGGTGATCACCATCACCGGCAGATAATCGGGATGCTCGGTATCGGTCAGCCCGAAAGGCATCGATTTGCCGGACAGGATCATCACGCCGACGCCAATGCTGATCCCGATCAGCACTGCAAACGGCCATCTGATGGGTCCGTAGAACGCCTGCCGGATTCCCACCATGAGGCCGCCAACCGCAGCCGGTCCCACACCGATGAAATAGCTCAGCGGCACGGCATAAATGAGCGCGAACAGGCCGATCCACGACAGACCGGCAAGATCGACCTTCAATCCCATGCCGATCAGCGCGATCGACAGCATGAAGGCGAGCGCACCGACCGGCGGGCCGACGAAGAGGAACACCAGAAGGATCGCGACCCCGCAACTGATCCGCTTGCCCCGCGACGGCAACGCAAGCGAAGACACCGGCAGCGGCGGCGGGACATTCACTTCGACAGCTCCTTCAGCCCGAGGCGAATGAGTTGCGCCGTCTCCGCATTATCGCCCGCGGCGCGCGCGGCCGCCGCAATGGCCGCCGCCGCCCGCGGCTGGCCATAGCCGAGACTGACCAGCGCCGAGGTCGCCACCGCGACCGGACACGGCCCGCCATTGGCGGCCCCCGCGCCCGGCAAGTAGACCCCCCCCGCCGCGACATTTCCAACAGCAGGAGTCTTGTCCTTGAGTTCGGTGACGATGCGCTCGGCGACCTTCGGCCCGACGCCGGGCGTGCGCGCCACCGCAGCCTTGTCACGCAACGCGATGGCATTGGCGAGATCGGACGGCGGCAAAGTGGAAAGTACCGCGAGTGCCACTTTCGCGCCGACGCCCTGCACGCTCTGCAGCAGGCGAAACCATTCGCGCTCCACGTCGGTGCGGAAACCGAACAGCTTGATCTGATCTTCCCGCACATAAGTCTCGATGGACAGCACCGCCGCCTCGCCCGGCTGCGGCAGCGCCTGCAACGTCCGCGCCGAGCAATGCACCTGATAGCCGACGCCCTGCACGTCGAGGATCACGTAATCCTCGCTGTAGGAGTCGATCAGACCTTTCAGTTTTCCAATCACGATTATGCCTGCCGTGTCGCGATGGCCGCGGCGGCTCCCGCCATGACGCCGCCGCTGATGCGATTCAGCAGCTTCATGGCGCGCAAACTGCGAAACAGCTTGCGCGCCCGCGCCGCCGCCAACGCATAACCGCCGAGCACGAACACCAGCACCACGGCGATGATGCCTGCCAGTTCGGCGTAGCTGACAAGATCGATGCGCGACACATCGATCAATGTCGGCGTCAGCGCGAGATAGAAGGCGATGGTCTTGGGATTGCCGAGCGTCAGCAGCAGCCCGCCGACGAACGAGCGCAGCGGCTTGCCGTCGACATTGCCGGCCGCATGGACATCGACCGGCGTTGCCGGAGACATCCACAGCCGCCAGGCAATATAGAGAAGATAGGCCGCGCCGATATACTTGATGACCGTAAAGATCATCTGGAAGCTGCTCGCGACATAGGACAGGCCAAGCACCGCGACCGCGAGCCAGGTGATGTCGCCAAGCACGATGCCGCCGATGAAGGCCGGAACGCCCGCCGTGCCGCGTCCGATCACGCGCGCCAGCAGCGCGGCGATCGCCGGACCGGGCGAAGCCGCCGCGACCAGGATGGCGAGAGCAAAGATCGTCAGCGCGGGAGCCGTCATCGTGAATATCCTTCGCGCTCAATATCGCATCGAACGGGCTGCGCCGCTACCCGCGTCGGTTACAGGGCGATTTTCAATTTCAGCGCCACGGCCTGCCGGTGATGCGCATGGGTGATCGCGATGGCGAGCGCGTCGGCGGCATCGGGGGTTTTCGGATCGGCCTTCGGCAGCAGCACCCCGAGCATGACGCGAATCTGGTTCTTGTCGGCATGCCCTGCCCCGACCACGGTCTTTTTGACCTGGTTGGGCGCGTATTCCGCCACCGAAATCCCGAACATCGCAGGCGCCAGCATGGCGACGCCCCGCGCCTGACCGAGTTTGAGCGTGGAGGCGCCGTCCTTGTTGACGAAGGTCTGCTCGACGGCGGCTTCGAGCGGCTTGAAATCGCCGAGCACGCGGGCAAGGCCTTCGTGGATCGCGAGCAGCCGCTCCGCGAGCGGCGCAGCCTCGCGCGACTCCACCGAGCCACAACCGACATAGATCAGGCGGTTGCCCTCAATATCCATCACGCCCCAGCCGGTGCGTCTCAGGCCCGGATCAACCCCCAGAATACGAAACGCGCGAGAAGTCAATCCCGATGATAGCTGAAAGCAAGGCAAAGGACCGGCGGCACAACAGCGTTCCGCTCACGATACACAAGCCGGCGCTTAACGCAAACAT
>Ga0066256_1003469_pt1 | contig 15161 bp, 5 predicted proteins | sample ThiBio_1000_biof_FD_87107 | JGI IMG/M metagenome (GOLD analysis project Ga0066256, IMG submission 87107) | Wastewater bioreactor microbial communities from Cape Town, South Africa - Thiocy_expt_1000_biof (version 2) | ecosystem: Engineered > Bioreactor > Thiocyanate-remediating >...
CTGGTTCGCTTCGCTCACGATACCGCCAACCGCTGCTTTCGCGCGGTTGCCGGTATTTCCGGAATCAATGGAAACTCAATGGAAACTCAATGGAAACCATTATGCATAACCTTCAATTTTTCATAAGTAATTCATTGAAATTTCCTAAGGTGGAATGGTGGTGGGCTGGGGGTGGTCCAGAAAGGAACATTTTCATTCTACTAGAGAGACCCCAGGAGAGGGAGAGAGAGCAGGAGTACCGGTACCAGGTTGGAGGTGGTACCAGTAGGAGAGGAGAGAGAGGGAGTTACTGATGAGTACTGGTCGCGGTACCAGTAGGAGGCAAGAGAAAAAGTCGGTAGAGGCGAGAGAGAGGGTGGATATTCGGCCGAAAATAAATATAGTACAAGCGCGCCGCGGCACGTCCCACGCGGCAGGCGCTTAAACAGCGAGGTGTGGCTGCGCTGCGCCACGGTTTTCAGTCAAAAACTGGGCGGGTGGCGCGCCGGCGGCGCGGAATTGGGCTCTCTCTTGCCTCCCCCTGGGAGATTTTTTCCAATTCTTTCTCTCTTCCTCACTGTCTATCGGTACTCACTCACACCTTTCCTTTGGTAGTTACAGTTGTTCGTGGAAGAGGCCGTGATTCGGCCGGCCCGGGAAGGCCCCGATGAAGGGCGCTGCAGGGTCGGCAACGCAACAGTTATAGCTTTGCAACCATTGCGATTACGCGTACAATCACCTCCCACAGTGATACCTGGACGGTGGATACCATGATGGTGACTGTACGTACAGTTTACACAAATGCAATTTCGACGGTCACGCGGCCGACACGCACGCACGCACGTGCAATACGACGCATATGTTAATACAGTGCTTGTGTGTCGATTTTCCGGTGCACCGCCACCGCAATCCACATTTACCACCCCCACCAACCACACCCCACGGTGCAACAGGACCAGCACCTCAAGTGCAACTGCTGTGCCCCTGGTGGCAGCGAGTCAGCAGCCAGCCTGCCGCAAGGGGGCAGCGACGGCACGCATGGCGGACATTACCCGTGATGCGGCCAGGGGCGGCGGCGGCGTCGGCATGGCGCCTGTGGACGACGTGCCGCTACTGGTGCGCGTGCTGGCCGGCAACCCAGCCACATCCGCCGCCATCCTCGGCTGCCTGAACACCGTCGATGCAACCCGCCTGCGGCAGCTACACCCAGCGGCGGAGGCGGCTGTAGCAGGCGCGCCGGGGGCTGACCGCGACACGGAAGGGGGGGGCGGTGTGCGGTGGGGCGGGGCGTTGCCGGCAGCGGGGGGCCCGATGGGGGGCCCGCGCCCCGGGGGCGGGGGCCTGCCGCCCCCCCGCGTTGCGGCGATGGCGGGGGGGGCGCCCCCGGGGCCGCGGGTATGCGGGTTTGTGACAGACGAGCTACTGCTGCACCTGCCGCCCTCGCTGCACACACTGAATGTGAGCTACTGTGATGCCCTCACCGAGCGTGCCAGCTTCGTGCACCTGATGGCGCTGGCGACACTGGACTGCTGCGGCACGTCGGTAGGGGTGGCTGGCCTGCCGCCGTCGCTGCAGGAGCTGGTCACTAATTCCTTGCCGGCCGGCGCGTCACTAGCACACCTTGCGTGCCTCCGGGTTCTGCGCGCCAACAAAGCCAACTTTAATGCTTCTACGCTTGCGTCCCTGCCGCCGACCCTGCTGGAGCTGCACGCTGCAGAGTGTGAAAACCTAGCCCCCGGCGCGTCGTTTGCACACCTGTCCGCACTCCACACGCTGGACGTCTCCGGCACTACCATTGACGACGCGTCGCTGGCATCCCTGCCGCCCTCCCTGGTGTCACTCATTGCTAGTAGGTGCTGGAAGCTCACGCCTGCCGCGGTGATGCCGCCCCTGCCGGCGCTGCGGCTGCTGGACGTCAGTGGTGCAGACATCGAGGACGCGCTGGTGGCCAGTCTGCCGGCGGGCTTAGCGGAGCTGCGCATGTCGCGCTGCGAGGGTGTGACGGCTGGCGCAACGTTGGACCACCTGCCGGAACTTCACACGCTGCACAGCTATGGCACGGACCTAGCGCCTGCCGAGCTTGACTCCTGTCGCGCGCGCGGATGTGCGGTGCTAGCGGCGGGTGTACTGCGTGGGCACAGGGGCGAGATTTGTGCACTTGCGCTGCTGGCAGACGGCCGGCTGGCAAGTGGTCACATGAACGGCGAAGTGTGGGTGTGGAATGTGACGGCAGGCGGCGGTGAGGCTGGCGTGATTCTGCCTGCAGCCAACGGTGTGTTTGCACTGGCGGCGCTTCGGGACGGGTGCCAGCTGGCTGTCGGCCTATTTTGCGCGGGCGTGGAGATATGGGATGTGGAGGTGGTGCCGCCCGTGCGCAGGGTTACCATTTACTGCAATGGCAGCTGGGTGCAGGCACTGGCGGTGCTGCGTGATGGCCGACTTGCCACTGGGTGCGGCAATAAAACAGTACAAATCATTGACGTGGACGCGGGTGCCGTGGTGGCGACGCTGAAGGGGCACAGCGGAAGCGTGACAGCACTGGCGGTGCTGCCCGACGGCGCCCTTTCAAGCGGGTCGCGGGATGGTACGGTGCGGTTGTGGGATGTGGACGCGCAGGTGTGTGTCGCGACACTGGCGGGGCACTTCACTGGCATATGCGCGCTGGCGGTGCTAGCAGACGGCCGGCTGGCGGGCGGGCTAGGCGACGGCACGGTGCGGCTCTGGGATGTGGGCAGCCGAGCTTGTGTTGGCGAACTGACTGGGCACACGGCCAATGTGAGTGCGCTGGCCGCGCTGCCTGATGGCCGCCTGATCAGTGGGTCGTGGAACGGCACAATTCGGGTGTGGGACACGCGCCCTACCACCGCAGCTGCTGGCAGTCACGCTGCAGGCGTCGTGCCCATGGTGGCATTTGCACATGGGCTTCACAAACTGTCGGTGCTGGTGCCGCTGCCGGACGGCCGCCTCGCATGCGCACGCGGCGCCGGTGATGGCGCTGTGTACTTGCTGCACGTGCCCCCGCCCGTGGCGTATGAGTAGGGTTCTGCGCCACTGTACTGCGGTGCCCTGCGGCGCCCTGCCTTTGGTTGCCGAGCGAAGCAGCTCCTCCACGCTCATAGTGTATGCAAGTCGTTCAGTTGAATTACCACTCTGCAGGTGGTTGGACAATCAATCAATGGCGTCACAACATCACGCATCCTTCGCGGCATCCACAAACACGGCCGCCCACACGGCGGGCAGGCTGCCGTACGAGGCGGGCGCGTCGTCGTACGACAGGTAGTTGGGCTCAAAGAGCGGGAACACCTCCTTGTACACCTCCGCGTCGTCCGGCGTGAGTGCGCCGTCGCCCTCCAGGCTGCGCACGTAATGGCCGTACAGCGCCTGAACTGCCGCCACGTCGGTAAAGGTCGTCGCGCCGCGCGAGCCGTCAGCAGCGGTCGCGGCAGACGCGGTCGTCAGGAAGGTCTTGATGGCGGCCGCCACGGGTGCAGTGCGGCGGGAGGCGGCGGCAGGTGGCGCATGAAACAGACCCGCTTGGCCCATGGCGTAGCGCAGGTAGGCGTGGAACAGGCGGTGGTCAGCAGACGCCAGGCGCTCGCGGGTCGCCAGCGCAGGGCGGTAGATCAGCCGCCACACGGTGTCAAACACGGCGGACACGATGTCGACGCCCGGCGCGTCGGCGCGGCCGCCCGACAGGCCCGCCGCCTCCGCAAACTCCTCAATGGTGAGCAGCAGCAGGTCGGGCGCGAGGCGGCGCAGGGGGGCCACGTCCGCCCACCAGGCCGCAAAGTAGTCACGCCGCGCCGCGCAGCTGGCAATGTTGGATGCCGTCCAGGCGTAGTCCACAATGAAGAACGGCGTGTACTTCTCCTTGAACGCTGCCAGCGCCGCCGCACCGGCGGCTGCGTCGGTAAACAGTGCCCTCCAGGGCGCGTCGTCGCCGCGCAGGCAGTACGCCACGTTGGCGCGCACCACCGCCTCCAGGGTAGCCAGTGCGGCGTCGCCGCCGGCCGCTGGCAGGTCCGCGTGCGTGGCGGCAAAGAGGGGGTAGATGCGGCGTGCCGTCCAGTCGTAGTCAAAGGCGCCGCAGGTGGCGAGGTGGTGCACCAGCAGCACGTCCGCCAGCATCATGGTGACCGCCTCCGAGATCATGCGGTACGCCACGTAGATGCGCCGCCCGGCGGGCGACACGTCAAAGTCGGAGCCTGTGAATACGAGGTCAGGCTGCAGGAAGTGGCCAAAGTCGTGCGCCATGAAGGTGGCCTCGTGGCAGGGGTCACGCTTGGCCACCAGTGGCAGCCCCGCGTTGAGGCCGGGCAGCCAGTAGTTCACCTCCCGCCGGTTGGCGGGCGACCGGAACACGATGCCCTGGTTCAGCACGCGGGTCAACGCGGCGCCGTACAGGCAGCCGGCGCCCGCCGCAAAGTAGGGGTTGGCGGCCACAAAGTCGGCAGGGTCCAGCCCGAACTCGATGGTGGCGTGCGGCTTCAGTGGCCAGTGCGCCAGGTCCTTGCGCGACGCGTAGTGCAGGCGGTCGCGGATGAAGCCGCTCAGCGCGCCGTCGCGCGACGAGATCTTGCCGCTGCCGCCCCCCTTCGCCGCCTCGTAGCTGCGCCCGGTGCCCCACACCACAAACACGTGGTCCCACCCAAACGGCTCCGCCGGCGCCGGCAGGCCCGGGTCCACAAACCCCGCCGTCGTCGCCTCGTACCGCGCGCGCACGTACTCCGGCTTCAGCATCGCCGCCTCCAGCACCACCTTGCTGTACGCCAGCCCCACCGCCGTCAGCGACGCCGGCGAGCCGTCCGCCGCCAGCAGCGCCGCCGTGTCCCGCAGCACCGCCACGCACTTCGCATCCGTCGTCAGCAGCCGCCGCATGCCATCGTCGTCATCCCACAGGGCCGGCTCCCCACGCCGCACCACCAGCCCATACCGCGCCAGCAGCCGCGCGTACTCCTCCACCTTCCGCCCGTTGCTGGTTGCCAGCACCACATACCGGCTGCCGCCCTTAGCGCCCGCGTGCGCCGCGCTCAGCGCGCTCAACGCCGTAGCTGGTGCACTTGCTTCTGGTGCCGCTGCTGGGGCTGGTGCGGCTGCTGCCGCGGCGGCGGCCGCCGAAGCTGCTGGGACGTCAGCGGCCGCTCCTGCCGCCGCTGCTGGGACGTCAGCGGCCACCGCTGCTGCGGCTGCTGGGACGTCAGCGACCACCGCCGCTGCTGCTGCTGAGACGTCAGCGGCCACCGCTCCTGCTGCTGCCATAGTGACCTCAAGGTGACTCCGTAGGAGTCCGCACTAGAGATATTCAGAAATGTGAACAAGCGTATGCCACCACAAAAACGCACAATGGCAGCAATCTATGCAGAAGTAGCGTGTGTATGCCGCACACAATTTTGTGAATGCCGCTGCCGTTCATTAATTGCAATGTGCGTATCTTTCCCTCTTCCCGCCCTCTTGCCAGCGACGACTCGCCGACGAGTACCGGTACCGGTACCATCTCACAGATTCTCACTCTTACCCTGGTGACGCCAAGTTGCAAAAGTCGTGGCCAATTCTTAACTTAAAACATGCACGCGGCACAGTAGTAGCAGCAAAATAGTGTGGTCATGCTGCATGCACAAATAATTATAACACAACAGTAATTAGGGCTTGGCGGCGCGCGCGGCGGCGCGCTTCTCCGCCTTCCATGCCTCGATGCGCGCCTTCAGCTCGGGCAGCGGCACGAGGTCGTCGGGCGTGAGGGGCCCGCGCGTGAAGGGGTCGCTGGGCGTGTTCATGAGGTGCTGCAGGATGCAGGGGCGGTCAAAGATGTAGCCGGAGGGCGCCTTCACGGGGTCTGCCATGACGTCCAGCATGATGGGGTCCTTGAACTCGTCGGGCGCGTCGTCAAACAGCTCCGTGTCCTCCTCTACCTGCGCCAGCACGCCCGTCGTGTCCGCCACAAAGCGCGCAAAGGCGGGCAGGGAGATGGGGTTAGCGGCGTCGGCGGGCAGGAGGGCGTAGCGCGCCAGCACGGCGGACACGCGGTCCATGGTGGCGGGCACAAAGAAGCCGCTCTCAGCGACGGCGCGCAGGAAGCGGGCGTGCGCGGCGAGGCGCAGGAGGGCGGTGCAGGTGTCAAGCAGCAGCGCCTTGGGCCGGAAGTTGTACGACTCGGGGTCACTCACGCGCAGCTCCACGCCCTTGGGCCCTGCCAGCGTCGTCAGCGCGTTCATGAGCATGCCCGCCAGCCGGTCCACCAGCTCCTCCCGCATCAGCTGCGCCACCATGTCGGCGTCCTCCGTCAGCACCGCCAGCAGCGGCGTCGTCTGGTTGGCCAGCATGAGCGCGTTCTTCACCTGCGACGTCGTGTCCGACAGCTCGCGCTCCCGCTCTGTGCGCGCCTCTGCCGGCAGCGCGGCCCACGTCGCGCCGTCCGCCTGCGCCGCCAGCGTCTCGCGAATGAGCGGCAGGCCCTTCAGCGCGTCGGTGAGCATGGCGGTGGTGTGGCCAATCAGGCCGTTGGCAAAGCCGACAAAGCGGCTAGCGTCGCCGCCCGCCGCCACCACGGCGTGGAATGCCGACCGGTGCGGCGGCAGCGCCCACAGGTACGTCAGCAGCGCCGCCACCTTCATGCGGTGGCCCACCTTCTCAAAGTACCCCGTCGCCTCCAAGTCGCCGTACAGGCCCATGAGCGCGGGCGCCAGCCAGCGCGCTGCAAACGGCGCAGGCGCCTCCAGCAGCACGGCTGCGATGTCGCTGGGCGAGGTGGCGGCCGCCGCGCCCGCGTCGCTGTCGTTGTGCGGCTTGGCGCGCGCCGGCAGGAACAGGTTGTACAGCATGTCGCCCCCCTCTGCGCGCAGGTGCGGCGACCGCACGTACGCGGGCGGCGACGCCAGCAGCGCCACAAAGAAATGGAGGATGGTGGCCAGCGACGACCGCGACGCTGCCAGCGTCGCCATCACATCGTTGTTCCGGCCCGTCACGCTCCACAGGCCGCCAATGTATGACAGCACGTGCAGCGGCGTGGTGGCAAACGCCTCTGGGATGCCGCGCGCCAGCGGGTACGCGGCGTCCGGGAACGGCAGGGCAACGGGCACGCCGCCGCTGCTGCCCTCTGCCGTCGCTGCGCCGCTCGCCACACGCGCCACAAACTCGCACGCCATGGCAGAAAAGGTGGCGGCGCCCAGCAACACCTCCGGGTCCTGCCGCGCCGCATCCATCGCCGTCTTGTTAGACAGCACCACCTCCAGATGCTCCTCCGCCCGCTCCCCATCGCTGCCGCCGCCCGACCGCCGCCGCTGCAGATACTCAATGATGCGCTCCTCCTGCCGCACGCCCGCCGCCACGCGCACCAGCCCCAGCTCCAGCGCGCGCAGCGTGTAGAAAAACACGCGCGTCACAAACTTGTACTCGCCCTCCGCCTTGCCGGCGACCGGCACGCCCGCTGGCACACTTGTACCTGCGGCCGCAGTTGCCGTCGCTGGCGCGGCTGCGTCGTCAAACAAGCTCGCTGTCGCACCCCCACTGCCACCACGCGCCGCTGCCGGCGCCGCCGTCGCCGCCGCAGCGGCAGCCTCAGCAGCTGACGCCGCCAGCGCCGCTGCCAGGCCGCCATCGTCACCGTCGTCATCGCCGTCAGCGTCTGAGTCGGCGGCAGCAGCAGCTGCAGTCCGGCTGCCGCTGCCACTGCCGCCGCGTGCAGCCGCTGCAGCTGCGCCTGACCCCGCACCGGCGCCGCCGGCGGCGGCAGCAACAAGGTAGTCAACAGAGCCGCCGGCGGTGCCGCGCATGGAGGCGCACGGCAGGAGCAGGAAGGATGGCTCAATGACGGCCAGCTTGTCGCCAGCCGGCACGGCGTCGCCGCCACCGCCGGCCACGCACTTGGCGGTGCCCGCCGCCTCCCACACCGGCATGCACAGCGCCACCAGCAGGACGCCCAGGTTCAGGAAGAAGCCGTCGTTGGCGACGGTGGTGACGTCCACGTGCTCCTTGGCGCGGCCGCCGTTGGCGGCCAGCACGTCACCCACCCACGCCAGCACCGCGTCGCGGCACGGCTTGTCGGGCGTCGTGTCCACGCGCAGCAGCGCGCCCACGATACTCTGCACGCCTGCCACCGCGGCGCGCGTGGTGCCGCGGACCGTCGCCCACGCGGCTGCCACCGCCGGCCGCGTGGTGTGCAACACGCGGTTAAACCCCATGTCCAGCACGGGGGAGGGCGGCGACAGGCCGGCGGGCGCACGCAGCGCCGTCAGCGCGCCCTCCCCCGTGTTGCACACGGGGAGAGCAGAGGGGCTGAGCAGCGCGCCCAGCAGCGTTTCCAGCTCCATGGCGGCGCCGGCATTTCGCGCCGGCGGCCGGGCGACGCCGCCACGCCGCAACGGGCCAGTGAATGCGGGGTGCGCCACCAGCGCGCGCGCCAGCGGGCGGCACCCCGCCATGGTGGTAATCCACGCCACGAGGCCCGGCCGCTCGCCGTGCCCAAACCCCGCCGTCTCGCGGCACCGCTCCAGGCCGTACACCGCCAGCGGCGCCACCGCGGCCGCCATGCCGTCGTCGCCCGCGTCCGCTGCCATCGCCTCCATGACGGCGGCTAGCAGGTGGTTAGACACGCGCAGCGTCGCGCGCTCGCCCCACACCGCGCCCGACGCTGCACACGCGTCCGCCGTGGCAGCGGTCACCAACGCCCACACCGCCGCCGCCCGGCTGCCGGCGCCGGCAATGAGGGCCGGCACCGCAATCGCGGTGGTCTCATCCACCGCCAGGCGGCGCGGCGCCACAGGGTACAGCTCCTCCTCGTCGTTGCCCGCCAGTGCCGCCAAGAACTGCACGGCGTGGCCCTGCACCGCGGCCGCCACGGCAGGGCGCAGGTCCACCACACCCGCCGCCGCCGCTGCAGCCGCCGCCCGCCCGCCCACCTCCCCCCGCCCGCCCGCCTTGTTGTACCCCGCCACCAGCCACGTCATGCCCGTGTACCGCCGCAGCTCGGAGCCTGCCCACGTCGCTGGGCACTCACTCCCCGCCGCCACGGTCCCCATCGTCAGCACCTCCGTGAACGCGTCCATCACGTTGTCCAACGTCAGCGGCACCCCGCGCCCGCCGCCCTCCAGCGCAATCACCGGCGGCAGGCCCGTCACCAGCGCCAGCAGCGGCGCCGGATTGTCAAACGTGCGCGGCGCGGCTGGGGTTGTGGTTGTGGGGACGGCGGCTGGGGCGGGGGCTGGTGTCTTGGCGGCGGCAGGGGCAGGGGCAGGGGCGGGGGAGACTGGCGTTTTGGCGGCGGGCGCCGGTGCCGCAGCAGCAGCAGCAGCAGCGGCGGCAGCGGGTGCTGGAGTTTTGGCAACAGGCGCTGCAGCGGCGGGAGCCGCTGGCGTTGCTGGTGCGGGGGCTGCACGTGCGGCTGGCGCCGGGGCCGGCGCAGGTGCAGCAGCAGCGGGCGCGGGCGCGGCGACTGCAGCCGCACCAGGCGCTGGCGCGCCGCCGCCGTAGCGTTCGCGGTACCGCTTCATCCGCTCCTCTGCACTCAGGTTCTTGGCTGACTCGGCATCCTCGCCGCCAGCAGCGATGCCTCCGCCGCCGGCTGCCCCGCCGCTGGGAATGGCATTCGAGTTGCCGTCGCCACCAGATCCAAAGATGCTGTTGATGGCGCTCCACATTGTGGCTGCGCGGTGCACTCTTTGGTGCGGTGCTCACCCCAGTTCCTTCGAATCCTTCTTTCCTGCGTCCCGCACTGTCCTCCTCCGCACGGGCCACGAGCCACGGCTGTTCTTCCTCCCAACTCCGCAATCACGACACCTCCTCCACCCCTCCCTCCCTCGCCTTGCGCTGCCGCTTCTCACCAGCCCCCTCTCTCACACCCTCTCTCACATACGGTGACACGTCACTCTCTCCTCGGCTCCCTCCCTCCCTCTCTCTCACTCTCTTTCTCTCGCCCTCCGCCTTCTCTCTCCGCCCCTCGCACCCTCGCCACACACCTCTCCCTCCCTCCACTCCTCTCCCTCTCTCTCTCCCTCCTGCAATCCTACTCTTTGTGATGCCAGTGCCACTCACCCTCCCCCCTCTCTCTCTCTCTCTCTCTCTACTGCCGCCCCTAAAGTACCAGTAGAGGCGAGAGAGGGGTGGATATAGTGGAAATAATACCCACTTAAAACTCCGACTTCGAGCCCCGCGTCAAGGAAAAACACGAAACTCGTTTCATAACGCGCGACGCACACAATTTGCACCTGCGGCGCCGCAGCACCGCCCCTTTTCTTCACACGCCACTATGTGTGTGTAGGAGTGCAGTGCGCCGACGGTTTCATTTTCGGTTTCATTTCTTGGCGACAGCTTCTTATACTTTTTACTGGCGGTATTTCTAACGCGCCTGCGCCCTTTGGTGCGGGACCGTCTATCTGCCGTGGTTATTGGGCGTTATGGAGTGGGGTGGAGTGGGTGGTGTGTGAGGGGCAAGGCTAGAAGTCGTGTAGGTTGTGTGTGGATTTCTCTCTCGCCGCCTACTGAATTGACAGCTATTTACTGGGTGACATTTCTCACGCGCATGCCACATTTGGCACAAGACTGCCTGCCGTTTGAAATTTCAGTACATAGACGGTGTGATTGGTGTGGTTGGTGTATGAGGTACGCGGCTAGAAGATGAGTAATCTCAGTGCAAGGGGGTTTCTCTCTCGCCGCCTACTGAAAAACAGACACCACTAGAGGGGGAGAGGCAACTTTGCGGTTATGGAACGCGTGAACCACACGCTCGTAGTTGTTATTTAATGCGGCAATAGCGTTTACTCATATAGACGTGTGTACTGTTAGTTTGGTGGGATTGGAGACTGTCTGGTTATTGTTTTGCATTTACGTACCACGGTACCACCTCTCCTCGTAGTCCCTCATTGGAGCCCTCTTCGTTGCTCACGCTGTGGCCTTAGTCGTTGCCCTTGTCTTCTCAGCATCGTAGCAGGATGAAGCGGTCACGCGACGGCGGCCCGTCCAGCGGCGGCTATGGTGGCGGCGGTCGTGGTGGTGGCTATGGTGGTGGCGGGTACGGTGGCGGCGGTCGTGGTGGCGGTGGCTATGGCGGCGGTCGCGGTGGCGGTGGCGGCGGGTACGGTGGCCGTGGCGGCGGACGCGGTGGCGGGTTCTTCAGTGGCGGTCGTGAGGATAACGCCGGCCTGCGGCGGGACGGGAAGCCGCTGGAGGTAGTCATCTCGGGGTTTGGGACCATCCCGTACGAGGACGAGCGGCGCGTGCGGGAGCGCACGCGTGAGTACGCGGCCGCCAAGCATGCGTCTGGCGAGGGATTCCCCCGCGACGGCAAGTTTGACCCCTGCTGGATCTGCGGCTCCAGCGAGCATAAGCGCCGCGACTGCCCCTCCCGCGTGCTGGAGGAGGGCTTCGCGCCGCAGCGCAAGCTGGTGTGCCTGGCGTGCCGCAAGCGCGGCCACGTGCTGGCCGACTGCCCCGAGCGCGGCAGCCTGGCAGCGACAGTAGGCGGCGGCGCCGGCGGCGGCACCGGCGAGGACGACAAGCCGGTGTGCTTCAACTGCGGCTCCACCGCGCACCGCCTGCACGACTGCCCCGAGCCGCGCATCGGCACCGGCGCCGGCTTTGCGCTGTGCTTCATTTGCAAGGCGCGCGGCCACCTCAGCCGTGACTGCCCCTCCAACAAGCACGGCCTGTACCCGCGCGGCGGCGGGTGCAAGATCTGCGGCAGCAACGCACACCTGGTGCGTGACTGCCCCAAGGCGCCCGACGCCGCCCCTGCAGTGGTAGAGGCGGCGGCTGCAGCACCAGCTGCTGCGGCGACGACAGAAGCGGCACCCAGCGCTGGTGGCGCTGCCAAGCGTGCGCGTGGGGCTGCCGCGTCAGACGCGGGCGCGTCGGCAGCGGCGCCAGCAGCGGCAACGGCGGCGCATGATAGTGAGGGTGGCGACGACGATGCAGCAGCTGACGAGCCCGAGCCTGCGCCCGCGGCGGCGCGCGGGGGCGCTGGCGGCGACGACCTTGGCGACGACTTTGCGGCAGAGGCGATTGATGAGGAGGGCCGTCGCGTCAAGAAGCAGTCGTGGGGGTATGGGGGGCGCGGACGTGGGCGGGGCCGCGGTGGTGGTGGTCGTGGTGGCCGGGGTGGCGGCCGTGGCCGCGGCCGGTAATTATTAGTATTTGAACGCCAATGGTTCAATACGCTGCAGCTTGGCGCGCGTGCCACGCCGCCACCGCGGCACGCCGGCGGCGCCATGCAAACACACCGGGCACGGCGGGCGGCACACCGGGTGGCGGGCCGACAGCACCGTCACCGTCCTCAAACCCAGGCGATAGGACAAAGGTGGCGATGTCACGGTCACCCAGGATGCCGGTGGCGGCGGAGTGCGCCGGTAGCGGCAGGAAGGTGGGAAGGGGCAGGCTGGCGTAGTAATCCCGCGCCTCTGCGGCAGAGCGCAGCGCGCTGCCATCCACCGTGCCCCACGCGTCGGTCACCAAGTCGCCGACAAATACTAGCCGCCCGGCACCGGGAAGCGCCAGCGGCAGCGGCGGCGGCTGCGACGGCACAGCCGCCGGTGGATTACACAACATCGACTTGCGGTCAGCAGCCGCCAAGAATGCAAAGGAGGGGTACACGACGGCGGGCGTGCGGGTGGCCGCCAGCAGCATGCCCGCCACCGCCAGCGCGCCGCGTGTGGACGCGGTTTGCATGCGGTACCACACCTCCAGCGCCGATGCGCGGTCTGGTGTCGCGCGGCCCGCCGCCAGCACGCGCATGGCGGCGCGGGGGACAGCGCTGTCGTCGTCGTCCCGTAGCCAGGAGCGGGTCGACAGCTCGGCGCACGCCACCAGATGCAGTGCCAGCTGTGGCAGCGGCATGCAAAGGTCCACGTGCGGCTTGCACCAGTCGGCAGGCGGCGGGGTTGCGGTGGTGAACAGCGCAGACAGCGCCGCCGCCGGCGTCGGTGACGTGGTTTCCACCCCATGAATGTTGCCAGGGTTCATGCCGCGTGGCCACAGCTGCTGCGGCAGGAGCGGCGGATTGGTCACGACGGTGCGGAACCGTCCCTCCGCGCGCACCGCTGCCCCCGCCTCCGTCGTCGGTGGTGGCGGCGGCACGGCCTCCACACGCGTTGCTGCTGCCTGCGCCGCCGCCAGCGCACGCAAGATGGGCGCATCCTCGCCTGGCCACACCGGCGCGGTGGTGGGTGCAGCAACACCGTCTACCGGCGGCGGTGGGGCAGGCAGCACGAAGGGCGCAGCGACGGAACTGATGATCCGGCCCAGCACTGGGCGGGCAACGGTGGCGATGGTGGCGACTGGGGCACGCAACTCAACAGTGCCCCAGGCTGGCTGCAGCACGCGACGGTCGGCCCGTGTTGTGTACCATGCGCGGCCAGCGGGCACGGGCCAGGGGGCCAGGGTACACCGCAGCGGCAGGGCGTCAGCATCCATGCCGGCTGCCAATAGCGCTTCCACGTCATCCGCCACGCTTCCTATCACAGCAACGTGCAGCGGGTGCAGCTCGCCGTGTGCCGCCGTGGCTATCACTGGCGGCGTCACGGTGGCTAATGGGAAGAACGCGCGCAAGTTGAACGGCGGCGGCTTGTTATAAGTAATGGCGACCGCGTTGCGGGTGGTGGCGGCGAGCGCAAGGGAGGTGACGGTGCCATCGGCGTCGGTGGCAACCGCGCCAGCCGCCAACAGCGCCAGCACGGACGCTGCATCGTCGGCCGCAACCGCGGTATCCAGCGGGCGTGCCATGGGCATCGGCGACTTGGAGATAGTGCAGGTGCGTCCGCTGGTGTGGTCCGGTGATACGCCAGCGGCCAGCAACTCCCGCAGCAGGGGCGGTGCGTGGGTGCCAATCGCGGCACACACCAGGCAGCGGGTGTCATTCACCACCAGCGGCACGCGGGCACGCAACGGCTCATCCAGCGTGGACAGGTGTGCCGCAAGGGTGCGCACAATGGCAAGCGCGGTTCCAAATGCCGGCGACTCGCCTGGCGTTCCAGCCCCAAACTTGGAGCCGCCGTACCCAACTGCCAGTGACATTGGCGTGGACTTCGTACCGCCGCCACGGCACTCGTGCCACTTGGCCATGCCAGGCTGTGCACACAGCCACGCCGTCACGCCCGCCGCCTGCTTGCACACCGCCCAGTGCAGCAGCGGCCACGCGTCACGCCGGCCCTCCGTACCCACCACGACGCGCAGCCCGCCTGTGCTGCCATCCTCACCCACCCCAGGTGCCAGAGGCGGTGTCACCAGACTCCAGCTGTCGCTGCCGCTGCTGATATCACCACCGGAGCTGCTCTTTTTGCCGGGTGCCGCCCGTACCGGTGCCAGCAACACCGCATCGCACGCCGCCACCACCGCCCGCGCCAGCGCCGCCGTCACCGCCTCTACCGCATCGCCCGCCACCGCCTCTGCCAGCGCCTCTGCCACTGGCAGATCTGCGGTGCGTCGCAGCACGCTAGCAGCTGTTTCCGGTGCCAGCTTCCCCACCGCCGTTGCCTTTCCTTTTTCACTGGCGCTGCTGCTGACGCTGCTCATGCTGCTGCTACTGCTGCCTATCCCCATCTTCACGCAACAAAATAATGTTGAGGTGTTTGATAAATCACGGATATACGGCACTCGTTCGTAATGGTACGAATGCTTGTACCGAATAGTGTGTGTTTTGGTTTGAATTTGCGCGGCGTTTGCAATATCCATTCACGCGAATTCTGACGGCAGGCGGCATGACAGCAAGGACCCAACTCACGGTGCGGACACACGGGGGCCGTTCAAATCGCAACCGCGCGGCGGCAGGGAGGGCAGGAGGGGCACAATGGACGTGGGGGGACAACAATAGCCAGCACAACAGCGCGGCGGCGCGGTTAAGAAGACTCCTCGTACTGCATCGACATGCCGCCGCCGGCGTCAATGTCAATGTAGCCGCTCTCCTTGCCGGCGCCGGCATTTGACACTGGCGGCGATGGCGCGAGGGGCGGCAGCGAATTGTCAGCGCGCACCAGCGTGCAAGTGGCGTCGGAGCAGTAGTCGGTGGGGAAGCGCACCGAGTTGTCGGAGGGCGACCCCACGCCCACCACAATGGCGGTGCCTGGTCCCGCGCCGCTCTCCCGTGCTGTGGAGCCCCGTGTGGTGCGCATGTACAGGAAGCCCGTGAGCGGCATGATGTCCCACTTCAGCTCCGGCGGCACGTTGGCGCCGCGCAGGTTGGTGGCGTGGTCAATCAGCGG
>Ga0066256_1003040_pt1 | contig 15160 bp, 18 predicted proteins | sample ThiBio_1000_biof_FD_87107 | JGI IMG/M metagenome (GOLD analysis project Ga0066256, IMG submission 87107) | Wastewater bioreactor microbial communities from Cape Town, South Africa - Thiocy_expt_1000_biof (version 2) | ecosystem: Engineered > Bioreactor > Thiocyanate-remediating >...
GCAGTTCCTGCTTGCGGGTTCTTTTGATGCTCAAGTCCAGACCCAGGCTGCTTTGTTTCATGGCCGATAAGCATGCCACGGCCGGCTGACAACTACCAAACATCGGGGGAGGTTTTGCAGGATTTCCCTAGCGCATCACGCCGTTTTTATTCAAAACCAGGTGCATCAGGCAATCCCGGCACCAACGCGGCCTTGCGGCGGGCACTGCCTGCACGCGGGGCTGCCACCGTGGCCTGCAGCGCCACACCCTGCGGTGACGTGGGCGCCACTAGGTCCGCCAGCGTCACGCCATCCAGCACCGCCAGATAGGCCTGCATGGCCTGGCCCAGCACCCCTTTCAGCCGACAGTGGCTGCTCAGACGGCACTGGTTGGAGGCGGGGTCAAAACACTCCACCAGGTTGAAGTCCGTCGCGGTGGCACGCACCACCGCGCCAATGTGGATGGACGAGGCCGGCACCATCAGTCGCATGCCACCACCCCGCCCGCGCGTGGTCTCCAGCAGGCCCTGGGCTGACAGCTGCTGCACGATCTTCATCAGGTGGCTGCGCGAGATGCCGTAGCCCTCGGCCACCTCCGTGATGGTGACGGGCTGCGCCCGCCCCTCGGTGGCAGCGCAGTACATCAGCACGCGCAGCGTGTAGTCGGTCCATTGGGTCAGTCGCATGGGTTTGCCGCAGATCAATCAAAAAGATGCATACAGCCTGAATTTTATTCGCTAAAATATTCACACGATATGAATCTTTAAAGGACCACCATGAACGCCCGCATCGACACCCTGCACGCCACAGCCCCCACCACCCCGCTGCCACTGAGCGCCGAGCAGCAGATCGGCCAGATCGCCGTGCAGTTGCCGGGCGCCACGGCAGTGTTTCGGCGCCTCAAGCTGGACTTTTGCTGCGGCGGCCAGGTGAGTCTGGCCAAGGCGGCTGCCGACAAGGGGCTGGACGCCGACGCCGTGCTGGCCGAGCTGGCGGCCCTGCAGCGCAGCGACGCCGTGCCCGAGGCAGCGTCGCCCAGCGCGCTCATCGACCACATCCTGGCGCGCTACCACGAGGTGCACCGCCAGCAGCTGCCCGAGCTGATCCGCATGGCCCGCCGCGTGGAGGCCGTGCACCGCGACCACCCGCAGGTGCCGGTTGGCCTGGCCGACCACCTGGAGGCCATGCACGAAGAGCTGCTGTCGCACATGCTCAAGGAAGAGCAGGTGCTGTTCCCGATGCTCAAGAACGGCGGCAACCCGTTTGTGGGCCAGCCCATCGGCATGATGCGCGCCGAACACGTGGACCATGGCGAGGCGCTGGACAAGCTCAACGCGCTGACGAATGACGCCACGCCCCCCCAAGGCGCATGCAACACCTGGCGCGCGCTCTACGCAGGCATTGCCCAGCTGGGCGACGACCTCATCAACCACATCCACCTGGAAAACAACGTGCTGTTTCCGCGGTTCGAAACCAGCGCTGCTCCCGCCCAAGCTTGTGCCACGTCAGCCTGCGGCTGCCAGTGAGCGGGCACACTGCCGCGATGACCGAAGAAGCCAACCGCACACAGCCCGTTAGCCAGATCGCACCGAGCGTAGAGAGCATCACGCAGCTGGTGCACGGCTTCTACGGGGACGTGCGGCGCGACCCGCTGTTGGGCCCGGTGTTTGAAAAGGCACTGCACGGCGAGTGGGACGCCCACCTGCAGCGGCTGGTGGACTTCTGGAGCACCGTCGCGCTGGGCACCCGCAGCTTCAAGGGCGATGTCTTCGGCAAACACATGGCGCTGGAGGGCGTCACCCCTGCCCACTTTGCGGCCTGGGTGGGGCTGTGGCAACAACACACCAGCCGCCTGTTTGCACCCGAGGTGGCGCGCGACCTGCAGGTGGCGGCCCATGGCATTGCACGCAACCTGTTCCGGGGCTACTTTGGCAACGACCCTGGTTTTGTGCAGCCCCGCGAGGAGCATGGCGGGCACGGCGCCCAACCCCGCGGCAGCGAAGGGGCCCATCAGGGCTGAGGACTGGCACCTCGCGCGCCAGCAGGGTCCGCACCCTCCCCGGCTTATTTGCTCTTGTTGCCCGGCGTGAAGAACAGCGCCACGCCCACCGCAATCAGCGCCACCGGCCACCACACGCGCAGCAACTCGCGCAGGCTGATGCTGATCAGTCCCAGGTTGGTCAGCAGAAAAAACACGCCCAGTACGACCAGAACGATCGCAGCGATATTGCCCTTCATGTGCATTCCCTCGGTATGGTTGTTGGTCTGACGACGTTCATTATGGTCGCCAGCAACCAAAGGAACGCCCCAGTTTTTGCAATGGTGCAGGCCTCTCAGCGCCCGCGCAAGGGCCGCAGCAGGTCCGACAGCCCGTTGTGATCAATCTCGTGCATCAGCGCCAGCAACTGGCCCAGCTCGCCCTTGGGAAACCCTTCGCGCGCAAACCAGTGGAGGTAATTGCCCGGCAGGTCGGCCAGCAGGGTGCCTTTGTGCTTGCCGTACGGCATCTCGGTGGTGACCAGGCGCTGCAGTTTCTCTGCGTCCATTGCCCTGCCCCGCTCAGCCGCCCGCTCGCTTGACCTTGTGGCCCAGCTTCTGCAGCGCGGCCATCACACGCTCCACATGGTCGCCCTGCACCTCGATCACGCCGTCCTTCACCGTGCCGCCGCTGCCACACGCGGTCTTGAGCTGTTTGCCCAGCTGCTCCAGCGCGGCCTCGTCCACCAGCACACCCTTGACCAAGGTGACCGCCTTGCCGCCACGCCCTTTGGTCTCGCGCGATACGCGCACGATGCCGTCGCCCGTGGGCAGCGGTTTGTTCTGCTTGCACACGCACTGCGCCACCGGCTGCCGGCAGGCGGGGCACATGCGGCCTGACTCGGTGGAATACACCAGGCCGCCTAGATCGGCAAAAGACTTCATGGCTGCTTCCCCTCCACTTCTTGCTGCAGCATGTGAAAGTCGAGCAGGCGTGTGGCCAGCAACGTCTCGGTCAGAAAGCACACCAGCGCGAGCAAAAAGCAGGCAACGCCTGCCGGAAACCCTCCCACCGCAAGGCGGCTGGACTGGAAGTCCGTGGTTTCGCCCAGAAACAGCAGGATGATGGTCGTGCCGATCAGGAAGGCACACAACGTCAGCAGCGCAATACAGCCGTTGGCCAGCCGTCCGCGCAACCGCAAGTCCGCCAACTCCTTGTAGGCACGTGCCAGAAATTCGGGTTCGATGTTGACACGCGCGCGGTCTTCCACCACACGCGCCCGGTCGATGATGCGGGCCAGTCGGCCGGCCACCGCGCCGATCATGCCGGACACCGCAGTGAGCAAAAACACGGGCGCCACCGCCAGCTGGATGCCGTGGGTGATGGCGGAGGTATCAAGGGGCAAAGCCATGGGGTTCGGGTCCGGGAAAACTGTCAACGAAAAACGAGGCGGCCCGATTATCGGTTGCCCAACGCAGAGAAAGGGCACTCGCATTCCCTGCAACCCGGAAGGTGCAACGCATGCATTGCAAGCTCGTAAGTAGGGCGCATCGGGCAACTGCGGCGACAATGCGGGCCATTATTGCTTTGTCTGCGCTGCCTCGCGTGTCTCCCTCAACGCGTCCCCTGCGCCTTTCCATGCCTTTTGCTTCCCTCGGTCTGTCCCCCGCCCTCGTCCACGCCGCCACCCTGGCGGGCTTTGTGGCGCCCACGCCCATTCAGGCGGGCGCCATTCCGGCCATCCTCCAAGGGGTAGACCTGCTGGGTGCGGCGCAGACGGGGTCGGGCAAAACGGCGGCCTTCGCACTGCCCTTGCTGCAGCAGCTGCAGCTCAGCGCCACGGGCGGCCCGCGCCGGGTGCGGGCTCTGGTGCTGGTACCCACGCGCGAGCTGGCTGCCCAGGTGGGCGAAGTGCTGCGCAGCCTGGCGCAGCACCTGCAGCAACCGCTCAAGATCGCGATCGTGTTTGGCGGCGTATCCATCAACCCTCAGATGCTGGGCTTGCGCGGCGGTGCCGACATTGTGGTGGCCACGCCGGGGCGCCTGCTGGACCTGGTGGACCACAACGCGTTGCGCCTGTCGGCCGTGGCGCACCTGGTGCTGGACGAAGCCGACCGACTGCTGGACCTGGGCTTTGCCGAAGAACTGCAGCGCGTGCTGGCGCTGTTGCCTGCCCGGCGGCAAAACCTGTTTTTCTCCGCCACCTTTCCCGCTGCAGTGCAGGCGCTGGCCGATGGCCTTCTGCAGAACCCCGTGCGGGTGGAAGTGCCCCACACCCCGGGCAGCGAGCCTGCCATCGAACAACGCGCCATTGCGGTGGATGGGAGCCGCCGCACCCAGCTGCTGCGCCATCTGGTCAAGGAACACAACTGGTCGCGCGTGCTGGTGTTTGTGGCCACGCAATACGCGGCCGAGCATGTGGCCGAAAAGCTCTACAAGGCGGGCATCTACGCCACGCCGTTCCACGGCGGGCTGAGCCAGGGCGCGCGCAACCAGGTGCTGCAGGAGTTCAAGGACGAGCGCTGGCAGGTGGTGGTCACTACCGACCTGGCTGCACGCGGCATCGACATTGCGCAGCTGCCCGCCGTGGTGAACTACGACCTGCCCCGCTCTGCCGTGGACTATGTGCACCGCATTGGCCGCACCGGCCGGGCGGGCGAAAGCGGCATGGCCGTGAGCTTTGTGACGGCCGATGCCGAGGCGCATTTCCGGCTGATCGAAAAGCGCCAGCACCTCACCATTCCGCGTGAGCAGATCGCAGGCTTTGAGCCGACCGAAACGTCCCAGCCCGCATCCCCCGCAGATCCTCAAGGCTCCGGTGGCATCAAGGGCAAACGCCCCAGCAAAAAGGACAAGCTGCGCGCAGCCGCCGCAGCGCAAGCCGCTCAAACCCCAGCCGACCAGAAAAAAGGCCCCTGAAGGGGCTCGCAGTGTCGGGATACAGAGTGGGCAGGGGTGGCCCCCCGGTCCCGGGTTTACACGCCGTCTTCTTCGTCCTCGCCCAAGTCGTCGGCCGCGCCCTGCGGCGCCTGGCCGGCAGGCCGGAGTGTGCGCTTACCAGGCTTGGCCAGAATTTCCACATAGAACTGGTCACCACCCTCGGCCGCCACGCCGTTGATCAAGCCAGTCAAGGCCGACAGATGCGCCACAGCGGCGTCTTCTTTGGTGCGGCCAAACCGGCAGTCAAAGTCCCAGAAGTCGGCACCTTCGGGCAGGTCGCGGCGCCGTTCGCGCTTGATGTATTTGCGGATGTCGTGCTTGACGGCATCCAGAACGCGGTCGCGGTTCTTGCCTTCAACGTGGAGTTGGAAAGTTTTTCTCATGGGCGATAGTACCGCCTGCGACAGATGATCTTTGATGGCGCCTCTTCCCGGTGCCACAATGGTGCATTACTTTTGGTTACCCACCAGCCCATGAACCACGACCTGCGCCTGCTGCACCTGTTGCCAGCGGCTGTGCTTGTCACACAAGAGGGTGCCATCCGCTTTGCCAACGCCGCCAGCATGGAGCTGCTGGAGGCGCCCAGCATCGACAGCCTGATCGGGCGGCTGTCCGGCGACTTTGTGCATCCGTTGGATCAGGTGCGCTCCACCAACCGCATCCAGCAGGTGGCCGTGCCCGAGCAGGCCGGACGGCCCAACAAGTCGTCCGAGTTCCGCATCCGCACCGAGCGGGGTAACCTGCGCATGGTGCTGATCAGCAGCGTGGCCATTGAATGGGACGGTGCGCCCGCCGTGCTCATGTGCGGCATGGACATGACGCACCAGAGCGAGATCGAGGCCCAGTTGCGCGAGAGCGAGCAGAACTTCCGGCGCCTGTTCGACAACATGCAGGACGTGTACTACCGCACCGACGCGCAGGGCATCGTGCAGCATGTGGGCCCTGGCGTGCGCCGCGTGCTCGGCTACGAACCGCATGAAATCGAAGGCCGCACCGCCGAGTCGTACTACCCCCAGAGCAAGGACCGCGACGCGTTCAAGGCTGCAATCATGGAGCACGGCGAGGTGTCGGACTTTCCGGGCCAGATGGTGCGGCGCGATGGCACGGTGATCGACATCTCCATCAGCAGCCACGCGCTGTACGACCATGCCGGCAATTTTGCGGGGGTCGAGGGCATCTACCGCGACGTGACGCAGCGCAAGAACCTGGAGCGCGAACTGCAGCGCCTGGCCACCACCGACATGCTGACGGGCATTGCCAACCGCCGCGCGTTTCTGGAATGTGCCGAGTCGGCCTACGCCCATTCACGGAGCAACGGCGAGCCCCTGACCTTGCTGATGCTGGACCTGGACCACTTCAAGACCATCAACGACCGTTTTGGCCACCTGGAGGGCGACCGCGCGCTGATGGCGTTTGCGCAGGCCATCAAGGGCCAGTTGCGCGCCAGCGATGCCGTGGGCCGGCTGGGCGGCGAAGAGTTTGGCGTGCTGCTGCCGGTGACTACATTGGCTGAGGGCCTGGAGGTTGCCACACGCATGCTGCACAGCATCCGTGCGCTGGAGCTGACGGACGATGCAGGCCACAGCTACCGCGTGACCACCAGCCTGGGTGTGAGCACCTTCCGCCAGAGCGACCGCAGCCTGCGTGACATGCTCGACCGCGCCGACCAGGCGCTGTACCTGGCCAAGCACCGGGGACGCAACCAGGTGGCTTCGCTCGAAACGCTGGGCGAGTGAGCGCGTCTGTCGTCTTGAGCGGCGACGGATCAGGGCGGCGCCGAATCCCGAGGCCAGTATTCAAAGTCGCATGCGTTCCTGCTGCAGGTTCCACAGGCAGGCGGCAATGCGCAGCAGCATCTCCATCACCTGCTCCGAGCCGCTGCAGGACAACTCCAGATCATCAATGATCATCGCCAGCTGCGAAATGGCGTCTTCGGGCGCGGGCGCGCCACCGCTGCGCGCCACCTCGGCAATCGCGATCAATACGTCGGTGCGGTTCATGGCGCGGCGCCTGGCGAAGTGGGTGGCAATGTCTCGGTCATTGACGGCACGGCCATGCGATCACCGAAGCCTCGCCGCCGCCATGCTAGCGGGCGGAAATGGCCAGTTGCGCCCGGTTGCCCCCTCGGCCCTCCAAGGCCGCCGCTGGAGGCATGCCTGAGGCTGCGAGCAAGGGCGCATCCACGGCCGACAATGGCATATCGGGCGCCAGGCGGAACTGGTGAATCACCTCCAGCAGGCGCTTGACCTGGTTCTTCATGCCGGTCGAGGCGGACGAGTTGTCGTCCACCAGTGCCGCGTTCTGTTGCGTGGCCGCGTCCAGCTGGCGCACGGCCTCGCCGATCTGGGCAATGCCGCGGGCCTGCTCTTGCCCCGCCTCTTTGATGGCGGTGATGAGCGATACCACCTGGTTCACATGGTGCACAGTGTTGGCCACGCGTTCACCCGCCTGGCCCACCAGCGTGGACCCTCGCTCCACGCCCTGCACGCTGGCCGAGATCAGACCGCGAATCTCCCGGGCCGCCATGCTGCTGCGTTGCGACAGGCCTCGCACCTCGCCCGCCACCACGGCAAAGCCCCGGCCCTGCTCACCGGCGCGCGCCGCCTACACCGCTGCATTCAACGCCAGCAGGTTGGTCTGGAAGGCGACGTCGTCGATCACCTTGATGATGTCCGTGATCTTCTGCGACTGGGTCTTGATCTCCTGCATGGTGGCGATCACGTCGCGCATCACGCTGCCGCCTTCGTTGGCCACGCTGCTCGCCTGTTGCGCCAGGGCGGTGGCACGCTGAGCGTTGTCGGTGTTGTGCTGCACCGTGATGGTCAGCTGCTCCATCGACGCAGCTGTCTCCTGCAGGTTGGACGCCTGCACCTCGGTGCGGCGCGCCAGGTCTTCGGTGCCGCCCGCCATCACCACGGCCTCGTGCGCGACCGTCTCGGTGCTGGCACGCACCTCGGTGATCACACGCACCAGCTGGTGGTTCATCTCGCGCAGGGCACCCAGCAGCTCGGCGGTCTCGTCATTGCCGCGCACATCGATCTGCGCCGTCAGGTCGCCCCCGGCCACGGTGCGTGCCAGCACCACGGCCTGGCGCAGCGGACGCGAGATGGAGCGGGTGATGATCCAGGCCATCGCTGCCCCTGCCAGCAGCGCCAGGGCCGTGGCGGCCAGCATCCACCAGTGGATGGTGTCGCTCATGGCGCGGGCCCCGGCAAACTCTGCTGCGGCCACGTTGATCTGCAGGGCTACCAACCGCTCGATGGCGTCCTGCACCTTGAGCGCGTTGGGACGGATCTGGGTGATGTACAGCTCCGAACCGTCGTCGTACTTGCCGGCCACCAGCGCGGCCGACGCCGGGATCAGGCCCTTGTCCAGATAGGTGGCATTGGCCTCGGCAAAGGCCTGCGCCAGGGCCTGCTCCTCGGCCCCCAGGGGCTTGGCGGCGTAGTCCTTCCACAGGGTCTGGATGCGCTCGACATTGGCGGTCAGGGCCGCGTGGCTGGCCTCCAGGTTGCTGGTGCCGGGATCCATCAGCATGTCCATCACCAGCACGCGGTTGCGCTGCGTCAGGTGGCTGATCTCGGCCAGCACGCCCATCGGCACGGTGCGGTCGCCGTACAGGGCTGCGCTGCGCTCGGTCAACCGCTTAGCCCCGCTGATGCCACCCGCCGCCAGAGCCGAGATCAGCAACAACAACACGGCAAACGCCAGCGCCAGCCGAGTACCAATTTTCATTTTTTGAAGCATCTGAATCTTTCGTGAAGGTCCACCAAGGCGTCGCCGCCTTGTGGGAACGAACGCGTGTGGCCCGCTGGAGAATGCCCACCCGTTGCCTACAGCGAAATCCCGGCGGAATGCGAAAGATACTAATTGTTTCAAATGACAGATTAATGACGGAACGAGAAACCTTGACCGTTCAGGCCAATGATTCAAATCGCTGTCATTTTGCTAGGATCGGCACCGCAAGCGGCTTACCAGCTCAATGAGAGTGCGCCGACTTTCATTGCACCGGAAATAGTGCGCGGCATATTATTATTCATAAAAACCATTACATAAAACACATGAAATATATTTACTTTCTTTTGCTGGCAACCATGGCGCTTGTGCAGGCGGGGCTGGCCAGCGCGCAGACCGTGACAGGCGCAGGCTCTTCGGCGGCAGCGCCCATCTACCGCAGCTGGGCCAAGGCCTATGCCAAGGCGACTGGTAGCGTGGTGGACTACGACCCGGTGGGGTCCAGCGCGGGCATGAAAAAGATCCAGCAACAAGCCGTCGGCTTTGGTGCGACCGACGTGTACCCCGCCGAGAAGGACCTGCTGGAGCATGGCCTGCTGGCGCTGCCCGTGGCCATCACCGGCATCAGCCCCATCGTCAACCTGCCCAAGGTGCCCAACGCCCAGCTGCGCCTGACGGGCGAGGTGCTCAGCCGCATCTTCATGGGCGAAATCACCCGCTGGAATGCGGCCGACATCGCCACACTGAACCCCGATCTGCCCCTGCCCGACCTGCCGATCAAGGTGGTGGTGCGCGCCGATGGCTCGGGCACCACCTACAACTTTGCGGACTACCTGGGCAAGGTGAGCCCGCAATGGAAAAAAACCTACGGCGCCAAAACCAGCATTGCCTGGCCTGCAGGGGTGCTGGCCTTCAAAGGCAGCGACGGAGTGGCCAAGGGCGTACACGACACAGTGGGCGCCATCGGATATGTGGACCACGGCTATGTGGCCGAATACGGCCTGACCACCGTGCAGATGAAAAATGCCGACGGCATTTACGTCAAACCCTCCATCGATGCCTTCAAGGCAGCACTGGCCAACAGCGATTGGTCGGCCACCGGGGTTTTCAACAGCACCTTGACGCAGCGGCCGGGCAAATCGGTGTGGCCCATCACCATGGGCACGTTTGTGGTGTTCCCCAAGGTCACGCAGAACCCCGACCAGACGGCCCAGGCCCTGCGGTTCATTCTGTGGTCGTTCCTCAATGGAGACACCTTGGTGCAAGAAAATAACTTTGTGCGCCTGCCCGACCGGGTTCAGGCTTCGGCTTTCAAAATCATTACCTCCATCCGAGATAATCAGGGAAAACCGTTGGGCATGAGCTTGATATCGTCTTTCAATCGCTCATCTCAATAAATCCGCTTTCACGCGAATCATTGATTATTCACAGATAACCAGCGCACCATCTTGATCCGGCATCGCCTTGTGAAGGGAATATCACAGGATAATGCCGCCACCATGGAAATCGAATTCAAGTTCTGCATCCCGCCCGAGCGCCTGGCCGCTGTGCAAGCGGCATTGCGCCGGGGCCGGTGTACCGCCATCCGCATGGAGGCCCGCTACTTCGACACGCCCGACGGCGCACTGGCGTCACGCGGCATTGCGTTTCGCCTGCGCCGCGAAGGCGACCAGTGGGTGCAGACCGTCAAGGCGCTGGGCGATGGCCCGCTGGACCGGCAGGAGCACAACGTCGCACGCGGCACCGCCACCGAAGGCAGCGCGCCCGAGCGCCAACCTAAGTTGCACAGTGGCACCGTGGCGGGCGCGCGGCTGCAGCAGGCGCTGCAAGCCGCAGGCAGCCCCCTCGTCGAGACCTATGGCACCGAGATGGACCGGCTGACCCGCGACATCACCCGCCGGGGAACCGTGGTCGAGCTGGCGCTGGACACCGGCCGGGTGGTGGCCCACCGGGGTACAGCCCAGCAGGCCGAGGCCCCCATTTGCGAGCTGGAGCTGGAACTCAAGGCCGGGCCCGTGACGGGCCTGGCAGCACTCGCCGCGCAGTGGGCCACGCGGCATGGGCTGTATCTGAGCACCGTGTCCAAAGCCGAACGGGGCGAGCGCCTGCTGGCCGCACCCGATAGCAGTTCGCCCCGCAAGGCCCGGCCCCCGTCCCCCCTGTACCAGCAGCTGCCCGCCGGGCTGGCCCTGCAGCGCGCCGTGGTGGCGCAATGCCTGCAGCAGATCCTGGGCCCCGCCAGCGACCTGGCTGAAGGGTCCAACGATGAAGAGCAGCTGCACCAGCTGCGCATCGGCATCCGCCGCCTGCGCACCGCCCTGCGCGAGCTGGCGCCGCTGGCCCCAGGCCACCTGGACCCCGCCTGGGAGCCGCCCCTGGTCCAAGTGTTCCAGCAGCTTGGCCACCTGCGGGACCACAGCCAGGTGGTGCAACGCATCGGTGCCGAACTGCGGGCCGCCGGGGCACCGCCCCTGTCCACCCACCCGAACGACGCCGCCGAGCTGGAGGCCCAGGCGGCACAACATATCGTGCGCGATGCGGCCTTTCAAGAAGCGCTGGTGCATCTGATGGCGTTTACCACCCCAGGGCTGGATGCCACGGGCAGTGCCCCAGAAGGCCTGGACGCCCGTGCCACGCGCCGCCTGCTGCAGCAGCGCCTGCGCGCACTGCATGCCCAGGTGCAAAAAGGCGCACGGGGTTTTGCCATGCGCACGCCCCAGGCCCAGCACCGGCTGCGCAAACGGCTCAAGCGCCTGCGCTACCTCACCGAGTTTGTGGCGCCCGCACTGGATGCGCACAGCACCCGGTTTCTGGACAGCCTGCAGCCGGCGCTGTCGGCCCTGGGCCGCCTGAACGACGAGCGGGTGGCCGCCGCGCTGTACCGCGAGCTGGCAGAGTCGGGCGAGCCGAACGCCTGGTTTGGCGCAGGCTGGCTGGCAGGGCGGCAGGCCCAGTCGGTGGCTGCCTGCGTGCAGGCCCTGGCGCAGATGGCAGAGGCGCCCCGCCTGCGCAAAACCGGCAAGCGCCGAAAGGCCAACTGCACGGCACAATGGCCCGCATGACGGACTCTCCTCCTTCGCGGCGCCAGCCGCCCTCCACGCCCCGCCACCCCTCTGCGCGCACCGCCCAGCGCCCCACACCCGACAAAGACCAGATCGCGCTGCTGGAGCCCTTTGAACGCCTGGGCCTGGACCGCATCGCCCTCGTCTCCACACCTGCCCAGGCCGACCAGGCTTGCTATGCGCTGGCCGGTGCGAGCGCCTGGGGTTTTGACACCGAATCCAAACCCACCTTTGTGCAGGGCGAGGCGTCGGACGGCCCGCACATCGTGCAACTGGCCACACTGGAGCGGGCCTGGGTGTTCCAGCTGCACGACCCCGGCTGCCGCGCGCGTGTGGCCGAGCTGCTGGCCTTGCGCGGTGTGACCAAGGCAGGCTTTGGGCTGGGCGACGACACGAAGCGCATCCAGCACAAGCTGGGCGTGCAACCGGCCGATGTGCTGGAGCTGAACACCGTGTTCCGCCAACGCGGCTACCGCAAGGACATGGGCGTGAAAGGGGCCGTGGCCGTGCTGTTCAACCGGCGTTTCATCAAGTCTAAAAAGGCCGCCACCTCCAACTGGGCCAACGCCCGGCTGAGCGAGGCCCAGCTGGTCTACGCCGCCAACGACGCATGGGCGGCGCTGCGGGTGTTCAACGCCTTGCATCTGACCGCCTGAGGGGCTGCGCGCGCACAGCGGCGGCGGCACGGCACGGCACGGCACGGCACGGCAGTCTGTGCATTGCATTCACTATCAAAACACTAGCTACTCAGGCATGATTCACTAGCGCTACCGGCCAAAACAACCTCAACAACGCGCCTGACAGGCCCTGTGAGTCCCTGTGAGCTCCGCAGGCAATCCACACACCGACCTACAGCCGGGCCGCCAGCCGCGCCGCCTGGTCGATGGCGCGCTTGGCGTCCAGCTCGCCGGCTTCCAGCGCACCACCGATCAGGTGGGGCTTGCGGCCCTGGGCCTCCAGCTCCTGCGCCAGGCTGCGCAACGGCACCTGACCCGCGCACAGGACCACGTTGTCGCACGGAATCCAGGTCGGGTCTTCGCGCTTCTCGCCGTACGACACCAGCAGCCCTTCGTCGGCAATGCGCTCGTAGTTCACGCCGCCCACCATCTCCACCGCTTTCATCTTCAGCACGGTGCGGTGGATCCAACCTGTGGTCTTGCCGAGGCCACCGCCGAGCTTGCCCTTCTTGCGCTGCAGCAGCGTCACCTGCCGTGCAGGGGCCGTCACGCGCGGGCCGCTGGCGGCCAGGCCACCGCGCGCTTCAGCCGGGTCGGTGATGCCCCATTCGGCCTTCCAGGCGGGCAAATCGAGCGTGGTGGAGGGGTGGTCGCCATGCGTGAGGAACTCGGCCACATCAAAGCCAATGCCGCCTGCCCCGATGATGGCCACGCGCTCGCCCACCGTCTTGCCATGGCGTAGCACGTCGATGTAGCTCAGCACCTTGGGGTGGTCCTGGCCGGGGATTTTCGGGTCGCGCGGCTCCACGCCAGTCGCGACGATGACCTCGTCAAAGCCCGCCAGGTCGGCGGCTGCGACCTTGCGGTTCAGGTGCAGCTGCACGCCGGTGTCTTCCACGCGCGTGGCCAGGTAACGCAGCATTTCGTGGAACTCTTCCTTGCCCGGAATCACCTTGGCCATATTGAGCTGGCCGCCGATGGCGGGCGCGGCGTCAAACAGATGCACTTCGTGCCCCCGCTCGGCGGCCACGGTGGCGGCCGTCAGGCCTGCGGGCCCAGCGCCGACCACGGCCACGCGCTTGCGCGACGACACCGGGCGGTACACCAGCTCGGTCTCATGGCAGGCACGCGGGTTGACGAGGCAACTGCTGGTCTTGTTCTGGAACACATGGTCCAGGCAGGCCTGGTTGCAGGCGATGCAGGTGTTGATGCGGTCGGCCCGGCCCTGCGCAGCCTTCTTCACAAACGCGGCATCGGCCAGCAGCGGCCGCGCCATCGACACCATGTCGGCACAGCCATCGGCCAGCACCTGCTCGGCCACCTCGGGCGTGTTGATGCGGTTGGACGTGACCAGCGGCGTGGTGATGCCTGCCGCGGCAAACTCGGCCTTCATCTTCTGCGTGACCCAGGCAAACGCTGCGCGCGGCACGCTGGTGGCAATGGTGGGCACACGTGCTTCGTGCCAGCCAATGCCGGTATTGACGATGTTGGCGCCGCCCGTGGCCACGGCCCTGCCCAGGGTGACGATCTCGTCCCACGCGCTGCCGCCGGGCACCAGGTCGATCATCGACAGGCGGTAAATGATGATGAAGTCCTTGCCAACGGCCTCGCGCATGCGGCCGATGATCTCGACCGGCAGGCGCATGCGGTGGCTGTAGTCCCCACCCCATTCATCGCGCCGCAGGTTGGTGGCCTGCGACAGGAACTGGTTGATGAAGTAGCCCTCAGAGCCCATCACCTCCACGCCGTCGTACCCTGCCTCGCGCGCTTTCACGGCGCAGTTCACGAACGCGCGGATCTGGCGCTCCACCCCCCGTCCCGACAGCGCAAACGGCGTGAACGGCGAAATCGGCGACTGCAGCCGCGACGGCGCCACCGCCAGCGGGTGGTAGGCATAGCGGCCCGTGTGCAGAATCTGCAGCGCGATCTTGCCGCCCGCTGCATGCACGGCCTCGGTCACCACACGGTGGCGCTTGGCCGCGCCAGACGTTGCCAGCGTGCCTGCAAACGGCTTGGCCCAGCCCGCAATGTTGGGTGCAAAGCCCCCCGTAACGATCAGGCCCACATCCCCCTCGGCCCGCTCGCGGAAGTACGCCGCCATGCGCGAGAGGTCGCGCCCATCTTCCAGCCCGGTGTGCATGGAGCCCATGAGCACGCGGTTTTTGAGGGTGGTGAACCCCAGGTCGAGGGGGGCGAGCAGGTGCGGATACAAGGCGGCACCGGGCATGGAGGCAGCGGCTGCAGGGGCGGCAGGAGCGGCCATTGGAGGAGAGGAATGCATGGGAGGGTCGTGGACTAGAAGGATTTTCTAGAACTTTATTCTAGAATCCCGTTCCATGGCAAGCCGCAATTCCCCGCCCCCCACCGCATCCCCTGCCGAGGCAACCACCGACCGCCGCCAGGACATCCTAAACGCCGCCCTGGCTTGCGCGGCCGACGGCGGCGTGGACGCGGTCACCATCGACGGCGTACGCGCGCGCTGCGGGGCCAGCGTAGGCAGCATTTATCACCACTTTGGCAACCGCGACGGCATCGTGGCAGCGCTGTTCTTCGAGATCTATCACGACCAGTCGCGCAGCGTGCAGGCGCAGTTGGATGCCGCCCAGGGCGTGGAGGCGGGCGTGCAGGCCCTGGTCACGGGCTATCTGGACTGGGTGGTGGCGCAGCCCGAGCGGGCGCGCTTTCTGTTCCAAGCGCGGGGCGCCGTGGCCGCCGGCCCGCGCACGCCGGACCTGGCCGAGGCCGCGCGGCGCCGCAACCAGGCGCTGGTGACGTGGGTTGAGCCCCAC
>Ga0066256_1003470_pt1 | contig 15160 bp, 10 predicted proteins | sample ThiBio_1000_biof_FD_87107 | JGI IMG/M metagenome (GOLD analysis project Ga0066256, IMG submission 87107) | Wastewater bioreactor microbial communities from Cape Town, South Africa - Thiocy_expt_1000_biof (version 2) | ecosystem: Engineered > Bioreactor > Thiocyanate-remediating >...
CTGTTGTTATGACGGCGCGGGCGCGCCCGAAGCTTTCAGCCGTTTTCCGCGCGCCTGGGGCTTGCCCCATTCGCGCCGCCCTCAAAGCCGAGGGCGCACGGAACGCCGGACGCACGATGCGTCCGCAGCCTCATGCGCAATGAAAACAAGCGCACGAGTGTAGTCACCACGAAAGCACCGGATCGTCCGGCGTTCCGCACGCAGTGGGTTTTTCGGCTTGCTTCGTGCTCTCCCCGGCAACGGTCGAAACCTGACGCCGTCGTCTCCGCTGAGGCCGACGCCTCCGGTTGAAGGCGCACGGGGCAGACCGGATTTCGCAGGACCACACGACTTGGGCCGACGCGCAAAGGCGATGCAAATGAGGCGAATCTCCACCCCGGTCCGCATCGCGCAGCGTGGCTCGTCAGCGCCTGAAGCAATGGCTCACGCGCCTTTAAACGGAGCGCGCCCTACGATCACACCACGCGCCTGACGCTGCCGCGTCCACCGCATCCCGCCCCGCGACTCGTGACGGTCGCGAGCCGCCCCTCGTAGAGTGGGACGGGATGAATAGGAATATAATCATATTTATGATTTTGTCAAGGTGCAAAACTATCGCTTCCCGAAGGGAATAACCACTCCACCGCTATTGGCAGCAACGGCACGATCTCGGCTTTGCTTTAACTGCACAACTTCTGCTGCAGGCGAAGTAAACCAACCGGGCGGCAGTGAAGTCAGGTTTTCAATGTCGCCAGCAGACATTGTAAATTCTACAGAGAGAAGGTCTGTTTTAGTTCGCGTGCCAGAATCTACAATTAAGTTCAGCGCATCAGCAAGATTTCTGGGCTCCGAAATACTCCACTCATCATCTAGTGGCTCGCCTCGATTCCAACCTTTAGCCGAATAAAGCTTATAGAGATCGGTCGCATGGCTCTCCGGGATTACTCGAAGGTCCGTTAGCCTCTTGATTTGAGCTTTGACGGATACGCGCCATTTCGCTTTCAGCGATAAGAACTCCGCAAGGGACGGCCTACGGACCTCAAGTGGATACGTATTAGAGGGCAGCAAAAATGCGCTGGCTAAACGAAAAGCTTGCGCTTCAATCTGCTTCAAATCTTTCTTCAATTCTTCACTTGAAACATTCTTATGAAGAATTGCATGGGCGAGTTCGTGAGCAGCGTCCATCTGACGTCGCGGAAATGACATCTTATCTGTTGCTAGAATTATATGAGGACGATCTTCAACTGCCGACCAAGTACAAATGCCGTCCAATTTTGAAGTGCCCATCTCAATGGTAGCAACGACAATCCCAATGCGCTCAAGAAGCGACACCATATCCGTACAGGGCCCTTCGCCCACTTCCCAATGATGTCGTAGATCGATTGCGATCTTCTCAATATCCTCGTCACGTAATTGCTTGTAGGTCAGCTTGCCTAATACATCAGGCACATCAATTTCCGGCAAATCAACATAGTGCTGCAAGATCGAGCTAATTTCTTGCAGCCAACGTAGTTGCGACTCTTGATAATTGATGTCTCGCACCAACGTTGTCGACAACGACCGACAAAAGGAAGCGCGTTTAGCAGCGAAGATAGGACGCATAAAAAATTCACGCCGCACTTGAAGCGAATTAGCTAAAAATGTCATCGCATCAGCATCCGGAGTACTTGAACCGTCTTCCCAACGCATAACAGTGCTGCTGTTACGTGAAAGTTGCCGAGCTAGTGCTGACATACTCGCAATCCGTCGCGCAGCACGAATCTCGGTCAATCGCTCCGGGACGAATCCAGGCGTTCCTACACGCATGACATCACCAAAAAGGAAGTTAGTGTATAGCCGGACTCAAATCAGTCGTCGGCAGTACTTTTATCGTCGGATTCAGGATGTTCCGGCGGCTTGAATGGTATTACACGACCCTTCAGCTTGACCCTAGCAGTTGGAGCGATAGCCTCGTCAGACACAACTGAACTCGAGTCGCCGGCTTCGTCGGCAGTTTCGCTAGAAAGGAATCCTTCCAGCGATTCATAAAACAAATAGGCACTATAGGAAGAATCAATAATGCCGACTGCAACTTCTTCGATCTTGCCGCCACGTTCACGATCGCGCGCGGCCAGAAGCAATACGAAGATGTCGTCGACTTTTGGCCCTTTTCCATCAAAACTAAGCCGAGGGGATAGATCGTAATTCACGGTAACGGCCGCGACCCGAGACTTATTTTTGATCGGAAGCTCACCGGGAGCCGCCATGGTGGCAAGGCCCAAAATAACGCTGGGACCTTCATCACCTACGAACCTCATAAAAGGTTGAAACACCCTCTTGTCTGTGCGCGGCATAACCCCGCCGTCCAAAAGCACAGCGCCATAGGTCGTGCAAACTTCCTCAAAACCCTGCTCCCACATCCGAAACCGCGCCTGTCCTTCGGCTTCGCGAGCCCGTTTCTTTGCAAGACCCGAATGATCGCGGATCATCTCAAATGCTTTAATCGATTCAGCACGGAGGCGATCGTCGAGATCGATGAACAGATCACGATACAAAACGGACAAGATGTAATTCTTCAAAGCGGTCATCGAATTTACCTCGAATCATGCAATTTGATGGATTTGTACCATATTTTTTTGCATAAAGAAAAGGTTGCCTGTCAGATTTCCGCTTTATGAAACAAGAGCCAAAAATGCAAATAATTACAAACACTTACACCGAACGGGAATGAGTATTCTCCAGCAACAAAAACGGCGGACCTTTCGGCCCGCCGTTTTGTTTTCTGGGTCCCCGCCTGCGCGGGGACGACATTGTAAAATTCGCCTAGTTATCGAGGAAGCTCCGCAGCTTTCTGCTCCGGCTCGGATGCTTCAGCTTCCGCAGCGCCTTCGCCTCGATCTGACGAATACGTTCGCGGGTCACCGAGAACTGCTGGCCGACTTCTTCCAGCGTGTGGTCGGTGTTCATGCCGATGCCGAAGCGCATGCGCAGCACGCGCTCCTCACGCGGGGTGAGCGAGGCGAGCACGCGCGTCGTGGTTTCGCGCAGGTTCGACTGGATCGCCGCGTCGATCGGCAGCACCGCGGTCCTGTCCTCGATGAAATCGCCGAGGTGTGAATCCTCCTCGTCGCCCACCGGCGTCTCCAGCGAGAGCGGCTCCTTGGCGATCTTGAGAACCTTGCGCACCTTCTCCAGCGGCATGCCGAGCTTTTCGGCCAGTTCTTCCGGCGTCGGCTCGCGGCCGATCTCGTTCAGCATCTGGCGCGAAGTGCGCACGATCTTGTTGATCGTCTCGATCATGTGCACCGGAATGCGGATGGTTCTTGCCTGGTCAGCAATGCTGCGGGTGATGGCCTGACGGATCCACCACGTCGCGTAGGTCGAGAACTTGTAGCCGCGACGGTATTCGAACTTGTCGACCGCCTTCATCATGCCGATGTTGCCTTCCTGAATGAGATCGAGGAACTGCAGGCCGCGGTTAGTGTATTTCTTGGCGATGGAAATCACAAGGCGCAGGTTGGCCTCCACCATTTCCTTCTTCGCCTGCCGCGCCTCGCGCTCGCCCTTCTGCACGCCGAGCACGATCTTGCGGAATTCGCCGATCTCGAGGCCGGTCAGCGCCGCAAGCTCCTGAATGTTCTGGCGCAGTTCCTTGATGCGGTCCTTCTCCACCGCGACGAAATTCTTCCAGCCCTTGGCGGCCAGTTTCGAGACGCGGTTGAGCCAGCGCGGATCAAGCTCCGAGCCCTGATAGTTCTTCAGGAAGTCTTCGCGGCCGACGCCGTGGCTGTCGCTGAGGCGGAACAGGCGGCCTTCATAGGACACCAGCTTCTTGTTGATGTCGTAGAGCTGCTCGACGAGGCTGTCGATGCGCGCCTGGTTGAGGCGCAGCGACTTCACCTCGACGACGATCTCGTCCTTCAGCTTCTTGTACTTGCGTTCCTGCGCAGGCGAGAGCGACTCGTTCTGAAGCTGGTTCTGGATGTCCTGCTCCTGCAGGCGGCGCAGCTTCTTGTACTCGGAGGCGATCTTGTCGAATGTCTCGACCACCTTCGGCTTCAGCTCGGCCTCGATGGCCGCCAGCGACATCTGGTTCTCGAACTCGTCGTCCTCGTCCTCCTCGGGCGAGGGACCTGCGCCGGCATCACCCGCGGCAGGCGCGGGGCGGAACGGCGTCGGCGACGGCGGCGCGGCGGGCGGCGCGGGCTGCACCGCGGCGATCACCTGCACGGTGCCGTCGGCATTGATCACGGCGTTGGTCGGCTGGCCGTCGGGGCCCGCGGGACCGGCGATCATCGCCGGGTTGAGGCCGTTCTTGCCCTCGGGGCCGGCGTAAGTCGCTTCAAGGTCGATGATGTCGCGAAGGAAGATCTTTCCTTCGTTGAGTTCGTCGCGCCAGATGATGATGGCCTGGAAGGTCAGCGGGCTTTCGCACAGCCCCGCGATCATCGCCTCGCGGCCGGCCTCGATGCGCTTGGCGATGGCGATTTCGCCCTCGCGCGACAGCAGCTCGACGGTGCCCATCTCGCGCAGATACATGCGCACGGGATCGTCGGTGCGCTCGCCGGGCTCCGATTTCTTGGTTTCGGTGACGGCCTTGGAGGTGACCTCGACGAGTTCGTTATCGGTCTCATCGTCGCCGTCCTCCTGCTTCTCCTCGTCCTCGTCGTTGGCGTCGTCGGATTCGGAGACGTTGATGCCCATGTCGGAGAGCATCGCCATGATGTCTTCGATCTGTTCGGGCGAGGTCGTGTCGGAAGGCAGCACTTCGTTGAGCTGATCGAAGGTCACGAAGCCGCGCTTCTTGGCCTGCTTGATCATCTTCTTGACGGCGGCGTCGGACAGGTCGAGCAAAGGCGACGGCGCGTCGGCGCTGTCTTTCTCAGGAGTCTCAGCGGCCTTCTGATCCTTCTCTTTGTCCTTGATCGCTGCCGTCTTTGCCTTGGTGGCCATTCACTGCTCCTGAAACGCGCTCACGACACGGGCAACCGCCCGCGTATTGATTTGTTCGCTCGCGTCCCGTATCCGACGTTCGTTTCACCTCGCAGAGGCACCTCTACGAACGTCGGATACGAAGGACGCCAGCAAGTTATAATTCTCGTGATCCTTTGGTTCTGACATTCGTAAAATACCCGCGAAGGTCACCCTACGAATGTCAGAACCGGATCACGAGGATGCGGAAAGGGCGGCGCTTTTGAAGGCACCACCCGTGCATGCTTGACGTGTCCCAAACTGTTTAGTGCAAGGGCCGTTAAGCCCAGATTAACCCTGTTTTTGCGGCTAAAAAGCCGGTTTGGCGAGTCTTTTTAAGGCCTTATCTTTCAAGAACCGGCGGCGGGAAGCCCTGCCGCGGCGATTCCGTCAGCTGGTCCGCTGGAACCGGCCCGATGATTCGCCGAATCCCTCGATCAGCGCATCCAGGCCGTCCGCTTCCGCCTGCCGGGCCTTCACGTCGCGCAGCCAGCCCTCATTGGCTTCGCTGCCGTCCTGCGCCAGCGCCTGCTCGGCATCCTTCAATTCCCTAAGTAAGGCGTGGGATTGGCGATGCAAGACAACGAGTTGATGCCAGGTCGCCAAAACATCGTCCTGCGCCGCACCTGCCTGCGCGCCCCAGACGCTGCGCGTCGTCAGCGTTCGTTCAACCCTTTGAATTTGCTCGGAATATCCAGCCTTCTCCAAGCTGACGCGCAGCCGGGCGCTTTCCGCCTGCGGATCGTCGGTATGCGAATAATTTGAAAACGCCCCGATGATCCCGGCGCGCAGCCTGTGGGCCTCGGGATGCGCCAGCTCCAGCGCCGCGACTTCCTCCAGATGATCGTGCAGCAGCCAGGGGTGATTGAGCAGCGACAGCAGGATCAGCGCCTCGCGCCGGGACAGCGCACTGCGCTGACCGCGCATGATCGAGGACCCGGCGAGATGGGGGCTGGCCGCCTGATAGGGACCCCGGCCGAAGGCGCGCGCACCTGTGGATAGTCCAGCCGCGCCGCCTCCGCCCCGACCCTGAAACGGCGGCCGGGACGAAAAACCCCGGCCTGATTCGGCCCCGAAGCCCCGGCGCTGGAAGCCGCCGCCGCCGGCCCCGGCATAGCTCGCCTGCGGCGCGAAGGCACTGCGCAGCCGCTCGTTGAAATCCTGCCAGTAATAGCGGCGCACGGTCTCGTCGCGGATGCCGTTGGACAGTTCCTTGATCCGCGCCTCCAGCGCGGCGCGGCGCTCGGGCGTGGCGAAGCTGCCGCCCTCGATTTCGCGCGACCACAGAACCTCGGCGAGCGGACGCGCCGCGCCGAGCACTTCCTCGATCGCCCCGCGCCCGCCGGCGCGCGCGAGATCGTCCGGGTCCTGCCCGTCGGGCAGCAGCGCGAAACGCAGGCTCTTGCCGGGCTTGAGATGCGGAAGCGCAAGGTCCGCCGCGCGCAAGGCCGCGCGCTGGCCCGCGCCGTCGCCGTCAAAGCAGAGGATCGGCTCGTCCGCCATCTTCCAGAGCAGCGCGAGCTGATTTTCGGTCAGCGCGGTGCCGAGCGGCGCGACCGCGCCGGGAAAGCCAGCCGTCACCAGCGCGATGACATCGACATAGCCTTCGGCCACGATCACCGGCGCGCCGTCATGGGCGGCCTGCCGCGCGGTGGCGAGGTTGTAGAGATTGTCGCCCTTGTGAAACAGCACGCCGTCGGCGGAGTTCAGATACTTCGCAGGCGCATCCTTCTCCATCGCCCGGCCGCCGAAGGCGATCACGCGGCCGCGCGCATCGGTGATCGGAAACATCACGCGGTCGCGGAAGCGGTCGTAAGGAACGGGAATGTCCTCGCCTGCGCTGAGCAGCCGCGCCTCGATCATGTCATCAACCGGCACGCCAAGACTGCCGAGATGCTCCTTGAGCGCGAAACGCTCGGGCGGCGCATAGCCCATGCGGAACTGCAACTGTGTCGCAGGCGAGATCGCGCGGTCGGCGAGATAGCCCCGCGCCTTCGCGCCAAGGCGCGAGGTCAGCGTGTCGGCATAGAATTTCGCGGCGAGATCCATCACGTCGTACAGCGTCTTGCGGCGCTGCTCGTGGCGCGCGGCGTCCGGCGTCACCGCGGGCAACGGCATTCCGGCCTGGGACGCCGCAATCTCCACCGCTTCGACAAAGCCGACGCCCTCCGTATCCATGATGAAATCGAAGATGTTGCCGTGCTTGCCGGAAGCGAAGCAGTGGTAGAAGCCCTTTTGGTCGTTGACCGTGAAGGACGGCGTCTTCTCCTGCTTGAACGGCGAGAGGCCCTTCCACTCCTTGCCCGCCCGTTTCAGCTTCACGCGCTTGCCCACGACGTCCGACACCGGAAGCCGCATCCGCAGATCGTCGAGGAATTGGGGCGTGAAGCGCATGGATAAGGATTTCGGGACTCAGGAGTTGCCAACCGAACATGAATATAGGTTCGGAAGGCAGATACCCCCAGTATCCCCGGAACCCCCCGGGTTGTCCCGGCTATTCACAGGCGGCGGACGGTCAGGTTTTAATTACCGGACCGACCTCGATCGTAACCAACCTTGTCTTGCCACTGTCGTCGAACGTCCTTTCCAAAGGAGCCGGCTCGCACCCTTCTAAGCTGTCTTCGTCGAATACGAACTCGGCTACTGCATATGGAGGTCCATTATACCAAGCGGGATCGTGGTCCAGATCGAGCTTGATTGCCGCAATCGTACGGACGCCGATGTCCGTGCATCGCCAGCGCCCGGTTTCGGTCAAAAATTCAGTTCCGATTTTAAAATCCGAGTGTTTCAAAAGATTCACCGTTCAGGCAAATTATCAACCACAATTGTAGCCATAGATTTTTAGAGGCTTTGCCTCGTCATTGCGAGGAGCACTTGCGACGAAGCAATCCAATTTGGCTTTCAAAGAGTGGATTGCTTCGCTTCGCTCGCAATGACGAACGGATTCCATTATTAAATAACTGCCTTCCTTGGCGAACTCTTCGCCGCCGGAAGCCGTGACGAAATTGCCCAACGAAAGCAAGACATGGCCTTAACCCCGAAGACGCTGCTCCAGATCGCGGGCGCGCCGCTCCATCCGAGCGCGCTGGACACCTCCGCGCTGGTCATCATTGACGCCCAGGTTGAATACACCAGGGGTAATCTGCCGCTGGACGGTGTCGACGCCGCCATTGTCGAGGCGTCAAAGTTGCTGAAGCTGGCGCGGGAGCGCGGCGTTCCGGTGTTTCATATTGTGCAGCATGCCCCGGCCGGCCGCCCGCTGTTTGCCGAAGACAGCCCCAACGCCGCCATCGTGCGGCTGCTGACGCCCGCCGCAGGCGAAGTGGTGGTGCGCAAGACCTTGCCGAACTCTTTCGCAGGCACCGATCTCGATGCGCTGGTGAAAAGCACCGGCCGCACCGAACTGATCATCGCAGGGTTCATGACGCATATGTGCGTCAGCGCCACCGCCCGCGCGGCGCTCGATCTCAAGTACCGCACCACCGTCGTCGCCAACGCGACGGCAACGCGCGACCTGCCCGATCCGCTCGGCGGCACGATTCCCGCCAGCGTCGTGCATCGCGTGGCGCTGAGCGAACTTGCGGATCGCTTCGCCATCGTGGTGAAAGATACGGCGGCGCTGACCGCGGCGGCGAAAGCTGCGGGCTGAGGCCGGCGGCCCAAAGACTCCGGAAATTCAACGGCGAGACCTGCGCCGGCGGCATGCATTCCGCCGAAGCTGTGCAGCGTCTGACGGTATCCCGCATACAAGCTCACCGCACGGAATGATTTAACCTTAACGCCGTGCAAACCCGCTTCCGCCGTTCTTCATCAAATGCTCACCGTGTCGCCCTGACCCCGGCGCGACGACGGCATCCGTTAGCGTTCAGGTAAGGGCCGCTCGTCTACGGTTGAGCATTCTGCGGTAATCGCCGGCGACTACCGTGCATCTGATTACGTTCGCCCGAGAGGCGGGATCTGTATGAGTATCAAGAACAAGCTTGCACTGCTGGTCAGCCTCCTTTTCGGAGTGCTGCTGTGCGTGGCCGCAGCGCTGCTGATTCAGTCCAGCGAAGCGCGCCTGCGTGAAAGCATCATCGTACAGAACACCGCGCTGATCAAAGCGCTGACGAGCAACTTCGACGAACGGGTGCTGGCCCGCCACAGGATGCTGATCAACGTGGCCTCACGGCTGTCGCCGGAGACGCTCGCGAATCCGGCCGAGTTGCAGACATTCATCGACCGCCAGTTCGTCCTGCATGCGCTGTTCACCAACCTACTGACTTACGACACGGAAGGCACCGTGCTGGCGGCCTCGCCCGAGCCGGAAAAATATGTCGGCAGCAAGCGAATGGCCCGCATGGAATATGTCGTTCGCACGCTGGAAGACCACCAGCCTTACATTTCGAAGCTGTTCAAGAGTCCGGTGTCGGGACTGCCGCTGATCGTGATGACCGCCCCCGTGCTGGGCAATGACGGCAAGATCGCCGCACTGCTCGGTGGTAGCCAGTACATCCTGAGCGACAACCTGTTCTCGAATTTCACCCAGACGCATATCGGCCGAACCGGCAATCTGTTTCTGGCTTCGCGCGACCGCACCCTCATCTCTCATCCCGACAGGTCGCGCCTGATGGAGCAGCTTCCAGCTGGCGCCTCGCCCGGCATCGATCAAGCTCTGACGGCGGGACGTTTTGCCGGAGAAGTCGTCACGACCCGCGGCGTGCCCGCGCTGATGATCGTGGACACGATGAAGACGACCGGCTGGCTGGTCGGCATGGTGCTGCCGCTGCAGGAGGCCTATGCGCCGATCACCGCGATGCGCGCGCAGGGGTTCACGCTGCTGGTGGTCCTGCTGCTGGTATTGCCCCTGCTGGTGTGGTTCGGGGCAAGCTACATGATGCGGCCACTGCTGCTGCTGCGGGATCACATCAGGGCGATGGCGCGATCATCGCAGGCTCATGCCCTGATTGCGTCGGACCGGCGGGACGAGATCGGCGAACTCGCGCGCGCCTTCGACGGGCTGACGCTCGCACGTCAGGCGGCCGAAGCCGAACTCACCTTCCTGGCTCACCACGACCCGCTGACCAAATTGCCGAACCGCCTGCTGCTGCGCGATCGCTTCGAGCGTGCGACCGCGGAAGCGGACCGCAACAACACCCGCATCGCGATGCTGTTTCTCGACCTCGACAACTTCAAGGAGGTCAACGACAGCCTCGGCCATGGTGTGGGCGACGAGCTGCTTGTCTGCGTGGTGCAACGGCTGCAGGCCGCGCTGCGCAAGGCCGATACCATCAGCCGCGAGGGCGGCGACGAGTTTGCCGTGCTGATTTCGGGCGTCAAATCCATCAGCGATGTCGGACACGTCGCCCAGACCATCCTCGATGCCATGATGCATCCCTTTGAAATCAACGATCACACGCTGCATGCGTCCTGCAGCATCGGCATCAGCGTATATCCGAACGACGGCGAAGATTTCGACACGATGCGCAAGAACGCCGATACGGCGCTCTATCAGGCCAAGGACAGCGGCCGCCGCAACTACCGTTTCTTCGCCGGGCACATGAACCTCGACGCCCAGTTGCGCATGCAGATGCAGATGGATTTGCGCAGGGCGCTGAAGAAGCAGGAATTCGAGCTGTTCTACCAGCCGCAGATCAGCCTGCGTAGCGCGCATGTGGTCGGCGTCGAAGCCCTGATCCGCTGGCGGCGTAACGGCGAACTGGTGCCGCCGTCCGAATTCATTCCGATCGCCGAGCAGAACGGCCTCATCATTCCGATCAGCGAATGGGTGATCGGCGAAGCCTGCCGTCAGGGCGCCGAATGGCGGCGTCAGGGGCTGACTTCGCTGGTGATCGCCGTCAACCTCTCGGCGCTGCAGTTCAAGCACGGCAACATCACCGACACGGTGCGGCTGGCGCTGGAGAACTCCGGCCTGCCGCCCGAAGCGCTCGAACTCGAACTGACCGAATCCATCCTGCTGCAGGATATGGATGCCGCCATGAACACGCTGCACGAACTCAAGGCGCTGGGCGTGCATCTGTCGATCGATGATTTCGGGACCGGCTATTCCTCGCTCAGCTATCTCAAGCGGCTTCCCGTGGACCGGCTCAAGATCGACCGCTCGTTTGTCGGCGATGTCGTCAGGGACGCCGACGCGGCCGCCATCGTCAAGGCCATCATCCAGCTCGGCCATACACTGCAGCTCGAAGTCACGGCCGAAGGCGTGGAAACCGGCGGACAATATGACTTCCTCAAGGAGAGCGGCTGCGACGAAGCGCAAGGCTACCTGTTCTCCAAGCCGATCGTGGCTGTGGACATTCCGGATGTGGTGGTCTCGCTCGGCATGAACGGGACTGGCCTGGCCGACATACGCAAGAAGGCGGGCTGAAGCGGCGGAAGCCGGGTCCGCGCTAGGGGCCCGCTAGAATTCGTCCATCTCGTCGAAACGTCCCGACACGATCCGCTCCAGCCGCTCGACCGGCCGGTTATAGATGTAGATCCACGCCTCGACGCTTGGACCGCTCAGCAGCGTTACGGCATGCCGCTGACGCAGATACTGGGTCGGCGGCGGATCGTCCGGCCCGCATCCCTCGTAACGGTCCAGATCCTTCAGAAGATCGCTGTCTTTCAGGGTGTAGAGATCGCCGAAGACCCACTCCGCGGCCGCGCTGGACGGAATAACGCCGGGATAATGGGTAATGCGATAAAGACGCCCGTTGAAGCGCGCCGGACCGTCGTAGGTCGCACATTCGCCCAATGCACGCGCAAGAGCGTGATGAGAGCTCCGCGTCAACGTGCCATATACGAACAATCGGTCAGCCATTGCGTTCCGCCATCATGACGGCATCGTTACGCGGACTCGTTCACCTCGTCACTCACCACCACGAATTTAAGCAGATCCATCCGCCCGAATGTTGTGGAAATCGCCACATCTGCGGCGTCGCGGCCGGTGGCCATCACAATACGGCCGATGCGCGGCACGTTATGACGCGCATCGAATGTATACCATTTGCCCGACAGATAGGCCTCGTACCAGCCGGAGAAATCCATCGGCGCGGGATCGGGCGGCACACCGATGTCGCCCATGTAGCCGGTGACGTAACGCGCCGGAATATTCATGCAGCGGCACAGCGTCAACGCCAGATGCGCGAAGTCGCGGCAGACGCCCTGCTGCTCTTCAAACACATCGTAAGCCGATTTGGTCGGCCGCGCCTGCTGGTAGTCGAAGTGCACATGATTGTGCACCCAGGTGTTGATCGCCTGAACCCGTTCCCAGCCGGGCGCGATGCTGCCGAACTGCGACCAGGCGAAATCGGTCAGCCTGTCGGTCTCGCAATAGCGGCTCGGCATCAGATAGAGCAGCACATCGTCCGGCAGTTGCTCGACCGGCATCTGCTGCGCCTCGGGCACATACGCATCGGGCAGGCCGCTATCGCGCACCAGTGCATCGAGCCTGAAGGTGATGCCGCCCGGCGGCGCGGTGAGCCGCCCACACAGATTGCCGAACGAGTCCTGAAAATAGCGGATGCGAACGTCCGGCTCGGTGATGATGGTCTCCGCGCCGACGATGTCGCGCGCGCGTGACGGATGAACCCGCATCATGATGACCATCGGCGTTGCGACGGCGGCTCCATAAGAAATTTCAAATCCGACGCGGATCAGCATATGGCCTGCCCCTTTGCATCCTCGTCGACGGAGACGACATGAATCGTGACGTCCATGCCAAGAAAGGCACTGACCGGCCCGACATAGGTGCCGTGAAGCGGAATGGCCTGATAAGGATCGCGCGCCACCGCAACGCGAATGAGATCGCGGTTGCCGACGATGCCGTTGGTGGGATCGAACTCCACCCAGCCCGCACCCGGCAGATACGCCCGCACCCATGCATGGGTCGATCCGCCGCCGAGATAGCCGTGCGCGCTCTCGCTGGGAATGAAGATGTAGCCGCTGACGAACCGAGCCGCGATGCCCAGCCGCCGCAACGCCTCGATCATGAAAAGCGCGAAATCGCGGCACGTGCCCAAGCCCGTGCCCAGCGTATCGAGCGGATGCTGCGTTCCGTGTTCATGTCGCCTGCGATAGCGGAATTGCGCGCGCACCGCATGGGTCATGCCCACCAGAATATCCAGCGTCTTGGTTTGCGCGCCCTCTTTCAGGAATTGCCGGGCCCACGCCGCCAGAACCCCATCGGGATCGCTGTATTGCGGCGTGATGGACGGCATCAGATCCGGCAGTTCGTCCCGATCGTAGGCGAACGGATAATAATAGGCCTCGTCGCCCTTTGTCAGGACGATGTTATCGAGCGGATAATGTTCGACGGTGATCGTGCTGTCGAATATCAGGCGGCGATCCGAGGCGTCGAAACGGGCGATGGCGACGCTGTTCCCGAACACGTCATGGATCCAGCGCAGCGACGAAGGCTGCGGCGAAATTTCCAAGCTGCTGGATAGCACACGGCAATCGTGGCCGTCACGCGGCCGCAACATGATTCGATGCTCGCCGAAGGCGACCGGCCTGTCGTAATTATATTCGGTCTTGTGGTGAATCGTCAGCAGAGGCATCGTGTCAGCCGCGGCGGCATGCTCGGGAATTCCATCGTACACGTTGTTGGGCTGGCCTTCCGGTTATTTATTGAGCTTGAATGCCGCAGCGCTAGGCAAGAACGACGTATGACCCTGCCCGATCCAAGTGACACTTTACGACTCATTGCGCCCGACGAAGTTCCGCCTGTCCTTGAGGAGAATGCGCAGAGCCGCTCTCCGTTCTTCTTCACCTGCGATCATTATGGACGGCTGATTCCGCGTGTGCTGGGCGATCTCGGCGTCTCCGCCAGCGAGCTTGAGCGCCATATCGCGTGGGATATCGGCATTGCCGGTGTGGCGACGTTGCTGGCGAAGGAACTGGGCGTTCACCTGATCGCACAGCGCTACTCGCGTCTCGTGATCGACTGCAACCGGCCGTTCAGCAACCCCGGCTCGATCCCGCTGATCAGCGAGGCGACCGAAATTCCCGGCAATGGCGGCCTGACCAAAGAGCAGATCGCGGCGCGGCAGCAGGCCGTGTTCGCGCCCTATCACGCGCGCATCGCGCAGGCGCTCGACGCCCGCAAGGCCAACGGCCTGCCCACCATTCTGGTATCGCTGCATTCGTTCACGCCGGTCTATGCGGGCATCGCGCGGCCCTGGCATGTCGGTACATTGTATCATCGCGACGACCGCCTGCCCCACATGCTGCGCGATCTGTTGCGCAAGGAAGGCGATCTCGTGGTCGGCGACAATGAGCCCTATGCGGTGAGCGACGCCACCGACTACACCATTCCCGTTCACGCCGAGCAGCGTCGGCTGATGCATACCGGCATCGAAATCCGGCAGGACCTCATCGGTGATCAGTCCGGCCAGCGCGAATGGGCGGAACGCCTCGCACGGCTGCTGCGGGAGATCGAAGACACGCTGCATGCCGACAAGCTGATGCCGGCCGAATAAGCCCTAGTGTCCCGATTCCGAAGTTCGCACGATTCCCCTGCACGCTCGTTTGCGAACTTCGGAATCGAAGGACACTAGCAAGTTATTATTCTAGTGTGGCTTTGGTTCAGAAGCCCGCATTTGGGACACGCCGCATCAATGATGCGGACTTCTGAACCGCCACACTAGCTCTTCGTCGCCACGTAATACGCCAGCGCCCACATCACGCCCGCAACCACCCAGAGAAACCATGCCGCCGCGGCGCGTGGGTTCAGCAACGACTCCGATGGATTCTGCGGGTTGACGTAAACGTCGACGATCGCGCCTTCCGGATATTTCCTGACCAACCGCCGAACGCCCCAGTCGGATGTCGATGACACCTGCCCGTTCATGCTGGCGACGAGGCCGGTATAATCCGCGCGCTCATAGCGATAGGTGTAGGAAATTCTGGCCGTGAACATGATCGGCCCGCGCGCGCCGCTCGCGTCCGCGCTGGCTCGAAAGCGCTCCAGTCCTGATGTTCTGATCGTCCCTTTCACCACCGGCCATGTGCGCGCCAGCGCGGCATGGCGATGCAGCCCGATGGCGAATAGCGCGATCACGGCGCCGAACGCCCCGAGCGCCACCGTCATGGCCGACATCTGCGGATGCGCCATTTGCGTGGAGACAAATTCCGTCAGCTCGTGGAATCCGATTGCCGAGCCGAATACGCCGACGACCGCGATCGCCACCATCCAGCCGAGACAGCCCCAGATGCCTTTGGGCATATCGCGTTCGAGCACGGCTTCGCT
>Ga0066256_1003322_pt1 | contig 15157 bp, 16 predicted proteins | sample ThiBio_1000_biof_FD_87107 | JGI IMG/M metagenome (GOLD analysis project Ga0066256, IMG submission 87107) | Wastewater bioreactor microbial communities from Cape Town, South Africa - Thiocy_expt_1000_biof (version 2) | ecosystem: Engineered > Bioreactor > Thiocyanate-remediating >...
GGGCGCGGGGTAACAGGGGAAACGAGAAACGCAGGACGCCGTAGCGCCCCATCTGGAGCAGGATGCCCGCCAGGATGACGGAACCGGCGGTGGGCGCCTCGACATGCGCGTCGGGCAGCCAGGTATGAACCGGCCACATCGGCATCTTGACCGCGAAGCTGGCGAAGAAGGCCAGCCACAGCCACATCTGCATCCCCGGCGGGAAGCTGGGATTGTCCAGCAGCGCCACGATGTCGGTGGTGCCCGCATACCAGTACATGCTCATGATCGCGAGCAGCATCAGCACCGAGCCGACAAAGGTATAGAGGAAGAACTTGAAGCTGGCATAGACGCGCCGCTTGCCGCCCCAGATGCCGATGATCAGGAACATCGGGATCAGGCCCGCCTCGAACAGAACGTAGAACAGCACCAGGTCCAGGGCGCAGAACACGCCGATCATCATGGTCTCCAGGACCAGGAAGGCGATCATGTATTCCGGCACGCGGTTCTCGATGCTCTCCCACGAAGCGGCGATGCAGAAGGGCATCAATCCAGCGGTCAGAACGACAAAGAGCATGGAGATGCCGTCCACCCCCAGATGGTAGGAGATGCCGCCGCCCAGCCAGTCCAGCTTTTCGACCATCTGGAAACCGGGATTGGCGTTGTCGAACCCGGCCCACATCACCAGCGACAGGGCGAAAACGACGATGGTGGTGCCCAGCGCGATCCAGCGCGCGCTGACGGCTTCGGGCCGGACTAGGATGGCCAGCGCGCCCAACAGCGGCACGAAGGTGCAGAGAGACAGGATCGGAAGACTCACAGCCCACCTCCCGACACCATGAACCAGGTGGCCAGCGCCACCACGCCCAGCAGCATCGCCAGCGCATAATGATAGATATATCCGGTCTGCAGCCGCACCGCGCCGCGCGTCGCGTCCAGCACGCGGGCGGCGATGCCGTCCGGCCCCAGCCCGTCGATCACGGTGCCGTCGCCGCGCTTCCACAGGAAGCGGCCCAGCCGGAGCGCCGGACGCACGAACAGGAAGTCATACAGCTCGTCGAAATACCATTTGTTGTAGAGGAACAGATACAGCATCCCCCGGCGGGCCTGGATCGCGGCGGTCAGGGCCGGATGCAGGATGTAATAGCAAAAGGCCACCAGGAAGCCGATGAGGGGGACCGCCGGCGGGCCGAACTCCACCCACAGCGGCAGATGGCCTTCTTCGCCAAGCGCCAGCACCAGCGAGCCGCGCCAGGATTCGCGCGCCCCCTCGCCCAGGAAACAATGGAAGAAACCCATGCCGGGGAACACCACGCCCCGCGCCCGCACGGCCAGCGGCCCCAGCATCACCAGCGGCGATTCATGCACCTCGCTGAGCTTGGGAGCGTGATGGTGCTCGCCATGCCCATCGCCATGATCGTCGGCGGCGGCATGATGATGCCCATGCTGGGCGTCGCCGCGATAGGGCCCGTGGAAGGTCATCAGGAACTGGCGCCAGGAATAGAAGCTGGTCATGCCCGCCGCCACCAGCAGCAGGGTGAAGGCATAGGAGCCGATGCCGGTATGGGCGGCGAAGGTGGAATTGATGATCGCGTCCTTGGAATAGAAGCCCGCGAAACCGATATGCAGCAGCGGCAGGCCCACGCCGGTCAGCGCCAGGGTGCCGATCATCATCATCGCCCAGGTGAAGGGAATGGCCTTCCACAGCCCGCCCATCTTGCGCATGTCCTGCTCGTGATGCATGGCATGGATCACGCTGCCCGCGCCCAGGAACAGCAGCGCCTTGAAGAAGGCATGGGTGAACAGGTGGAACATGGCGGCGTTGTAGGCGGCCACGCCCGCCGCCGCGAACATGTAGCCCAGCTGCGAGCAGGTCGAATAGGCGATCACCCGCTTGATGTCGTTCTGGAACAGGCCGACCGAGGCGGCGAAGAAAGCGGTGGTGGCGCCCACCACGGTGACGAATTCCAGCGCGAAGGGCGCCAGCTGGAACATCGGCGAGGCCCGGCAGACCAGGAACACGCCCGCCGTCACCATGGTGGCGGCATGGATCAGGGCCGAGACCGGCGTGGGGCCTTCCATCGCGTCTGGCAACCAAACGTGCAACGGGAACATCGCACTCTTGCCGGCGCCACCCATGAACACTAAAGTTAATCCCCATGTTAATGCGCTCACACCCAAAAACGATGCAGAAACCGCAGCCAAATATCCCTGTGATTGTTGTGCAGTAAGCGTTTGAATGATTGTATTAAAATCAAGGCTCCTGCCATAATAAGCAAGTATTAAAATACCAATTAAAAATCCGAGGTCTGCAAAACGGGTAACAATGAAAGCTTTTTTAGAAGCCGCCACCGCACTCGGTTTCTGAAAGTAAAACCCGATCAGTAAATAGGAAGAAACACCCACCAGCTCCCAGAACATATACATCTGGAACAGGTTTGAGGAAACAACTAAAGCTAACATTGAAAACGTGAACAAGCCGAGAAATGCATAGTAAGTGGCAAAGCGTTCCTCTCCTTTCATATATCCAAGGCTGAAAATGTGTACCATCAGTGAAACAAACGTTACCACCACCAGCATCATAACTGAAATGGGATCAAGCATAATTCCCATATCAATTGAAAGGCCGGGAGAAAACATGAGCCACGTAAATTTCAGCGCTTGAACTTTAGGGTAAACACCGTTCATTAATCCATTTACAAAAAAATACTGATAGGCAGTAAGCAACGCCAAGGCAGCAGAAATAGTTAACAAAGCAGTGCCGATAATTCCGGCAGATTTGTTGAAATATTTTTTGCCGAATAATCCCAACAACACAAACCCAATGAGGGGCAAGAGTAAAATCCAGACCGTATGTTCGTAACCGTTCATTTTGGATTATTAATTTTTTAATTCGCTTGCTGCGTCCACGTCAATTGTTTTATGGCTCCTGTATAAATTAATGATGATGGCAATGGCCACGGCAGCTTCAGCGGCGGCTATTGCAATAATGAAAATTGAGAAAAATACACCATCCAGCTTGCCTGGATATAAATATTTATTGAACGCCACAAAATTGATGTTCACGCTGTTCAGCATCAACTCAATTGCCATCAACATCGTGATCAGGTTTTTTCTGGTGAGAAAACCATACATGCCTATGAAAAATAAAGCTGTACTTAGCAAAACGATATGACTAACCGGTACCATTATTTTTCTTCTTTCGTTTTTTCAGTTTTTGATAGCACACCCGGCCGCATTGCCACTACAATGCACCCCACCATTGCCGCGAGCAGTAAAATACTTACCACTTCAAATGGCAATGAAAATCCGCCTTCATTATAATTGAGCATTGCTTCGCCAATACGCGAAACGGAATTATCGAAAGCCTCAGAACTTACTGCAAAAGGATATTGGCCGATGATGAGAAACCCGAGTATGATTCCAAACAAAGCAGCAAGAGAAGCTGCAATGGTTCGTACCGGAGGTGCTTTACGCGCTTCTTTGCCCGCATGTTCGGTTAGAAAAATTGAAAAAATAATCAACACTACAATACCGCCAACGTAAACTGATATTTGAACAGCAGCTACAAATTCCATTTCCATCCAAAAATACAACCCGGCGATGCCCAGCAATGAAAACAACAGGAAAATTGCTGAGCGAAATATTTTGGGCGAGGTCACCGCCAGCAATCCCGTAACCAGTATGGTTGCTGCAATTAAATAAAATATGATTTGATGCGCTGTCAAAGCAAGACTAGTTTTTAATAATTCATAAATCATTCGATCCCATCCCTGATTTTTGAACCCGGCTTGTTAAGAATTTTTGTGAGTTCGTTCCGGTCATAAACGCTGTGTTCGAAATCGTTTGTCATAATGATTGCATCACTGGGGCAAGCCTCCACACAAAGATTACACATCGTACACATTTCTAACCGGTACACAAACTGGTCAATGGCTTTTTTCTTTTTGCCTTCAGGGGTGATATCAAATTTTGTTACGATTTTAATTGTCCCATTCGGACAGGCAAGCTCGCAGGCCGTGCAGCCCGTACAGGCATGTTCGTTATTTTCATCATGTGGCATTACCACTTCACCGCGAAAACGCTCAGCCAGGATCAATTGCCCGTTCTCTTTATTTTCCGGATATTGCTCGGTGATGATTTCTTTGGGATGTACAAAATACCAAAATGTTCTGCGCATACCCGTACCTAACGATTTTATCGCTCCAAAAACCTCTTTTATGTAATCAACTATAAACATTTTAAAAATGCCATCCGGCGATTGCGATGATTGTAGCCAGTAATAAATTCACCAAACAAATCGGCAACAAATATTTCCATTCTAAATTTAACAACTGATCAATGCGAAGGCGCGGGAACGTCCAGCGGAACCACATGATTATAAAAATCAAAAGGAATGTTTTACCAAAAAACCAAACTATTCCGGGAATATAATCCATCACCGTATTAAAAGCTGTACCCGTTCCGAAATGAAGGGGCATCCATCCTCCTAAAAATAAGGTAGCACCTACCGCACATACGATAAAAATATTCGCATACTCGGCAAGGAAAAACAGCGTCAACTCGCTTTCGGCCTCGGCCATATCAAAAGGCGCGCGGTTTGTTTCGGCGGTTGCGGCTATAATAAAGATCACAAAGGAAATGAGAACGGGAATATGCCCCTTAAATATCCACCATCCATCTGCCTGCGCAGCTACAATGTCTGAAATCCTCAAACTGCTCGAAAGCATTACAATCACTAAAATTGACAGGCCGGCGCTCAGCTCATAACTCACAATCTGTGCGCCGCTGCGCATGGCGCCCAACAACGAATATTTATTATTACTGCTCCAGCCCGCCATTAAAATACCGATGACGCTAACCGATGTAATGGCCGTGATAAATAATATTCCAATATTTACATCCCAAATTTGAAAACCATTTGCAAACGGAAGTGGAGCCATGGCAACCATTGCAGTAATCATCACTATAAATGGTGCGAGGTTAAAAAGAAATTTGTCAACGTTATTTGGAGTAAACCCTTCCTTCACAATTAGCTTTAAAGTATCAGCAACGGTTTGAAACATGCCCTTTGGCCCTACACGGTTTGGCCCGAGGCGTATTTGCATAAACGCCGCAACTTTGCGTTCCATGATCACCAGTACTAATCCCAGAAAGGCGAAGAGCGCAATCACCAAAACCATCACAATCACTGACTCGATCAGAAATGCAATGGTAGGATTGAACGTTGCATTCAACCATCCATCAACCGATTTGGTAATATACTCTAAACTAAACTTCATAAAAGGAACATTACTCCTTGTCAATTCTTAAACCAACTAATATGAATCCTTACAACTATCTGTCGATATCCGGAATCACTAAATCCACGGAACCCATCACGGCTACAAAGTCGCCAATCTTTCCTCCCTTACACATTGTTTCCATTGCGCTCAGGTTACTAAAACCGGGCGAGCGAAATTTAATACGATAGGGTGTGGTTCCTCCTTCGCTAACAATATAAACACCCAGATCGCCGCGCGCGGTTTCAACCCTGCTGTAAAATTCGCCTTTCGGCAACTTTAGCACGGCTTTGGTTTTGGCCTGAATATCACCTTCGGGAATATGATCAATTAACTGCTCCACTATGGCAACAGACTGATTGATTTCTTCCATACGAACAAGATACCTCGCCCAACAATCACCACCATCTTCCAACACTTCTTTAAATTCCAACTTATCGTATAACTCGTAAGGATATCTTTTCCGCACATCACAGCTCACACCGCTGGCACGCGCCGTAGGCCCTGACACGCCAAAAGAAATCGCATCTTTTTTTGAAAGGATGCCAATGCCTTTGGTACGATTTTGAAAAATAATATTACCAGTGACCAATTCATGGTACTCCGGCAATTTTTCTTTGAGTTGTTTCAAAAACGCCTTAACCTTTGCTTGAAAATCAGGATGTAAATCGGCCATCACACCGCCGGGGCAGATATAGTTCATTGTGAGGCGCGCACCACATGTTTCTTCAAATATCTCTGTGATCATTTCACGCTCCCTGAAGGCATGAAAAAACGGAGTGAGCGCGCCAATATCCATCGCCATGCTTCCCCACCATAATAAATGAGAAGCCAGCCTGGTAAGCTCATCCATTAAAACTCTTATCACCTGCGCCCTTTCGGGAATTTCAACCTGAAGCCCCTGTTCCACACACAAAGCACAGGCATGGTTATTAATGTGCGACGACAAATAATCCATTCGGCTGGTTACATAAACAAACTGGCGGTAGTTAAGGCTTTCACACATTTTTTCAATAGAACGGTGGATGTAGCCGAGGTGCGGCTCGAGCTTCACGACCGTTTCACCATTTAATGTAATCACGAAATGAAGCACCCCATGCGTTGAAGGATGTTGCGGCCCCACGTTAATCACCATGTAATTATCCGGTGTGTTGTTGCGTATTATTTGTGATTCGCGATACAAGTCCGTTTTTTATCTTTTAAAAATGATTCTCTTTTCTATATTCCGGCTTTTATACAACCCTTCCCGAACGTAGTTTAAGAATTCGTGTCTCCGGCCAATCCTTTTATAGCTTTATCATATTCACAGGATCTTCAAAATCTTTACGCATAGGGTTTCTCCCCTCCCACCCTTCGGGTAAGATCAATAACCTCAGGTCAGGGTGATTCAAAAATTTCACCCCAAACAATTCATACACTTCCCTTTCATGAAATTCGGCTGTTCGCCAGATATATGAAACCGATTCTATTTCAGGATTATTTCTGTCAAGATCTGCTTTTACCACAACAATGTCCTTCGTCTGCATGCACTCCAGATGATAGACCATTGTTAGCTTGGTTTTCCAATCCACGCAGGTCAGGCAAAACATATAATCAAACGGAGCGCCTTCAAGCACACGCAGATCGCTAGCCACGTTCAGCCATTCGGCAGCAGGAACTGTCATATTCAGCCATTGGCCACTTTCGTCAAAAGCAGCACTGGTAAATGTTACAGCCAATTTCTCCTTAAATTCCTCTTTGCTCATTTGTAAATGAATATTGTCTTGTCAGAATGTACACTTCTAACTCATTAACTGAGTTCCCTCTGCATCTCTGTTTTAATTTGCTCTCTCGTTAATCCTGCTTTTATTTTATTCTGTAATGTTATTAATGCATGCATTAATGCCTCAGGCCGCGGTGGGCAACCAGGGATGTACACATCTACCGGAATCACATGGTCTGCACCTTTTACTACCGAATAAGTGTTATAAAAAAAAGGGCCGCCGCTAATTGCACAGGCGCCCATTGCTACCACGTATTTTGGTTCGGCCATTTGATCGTACAAACGTTTTAATACAGGCGCCATTTTATTTACGATTGTCCCGGCTATAATTATAACATCTGCCTGGCGCGGCGTTGCACGAACTACTTCAAAACCAAAACGGCTCCAATCATATTTTGCTGAGTTCACGCTCATGAACTCAATGGCACAACAACTGGTTCCAAAAGTGAGCGGCCAAAGTGAATTACTTCGCGCCCAGTTAATCACATCATCCAACACGCCGGTGCTAATAGTAGCGCCTCCTTCGTGCATGATCTTGCCGGGAAAAACCTGTGCTTTGGATGCTGCTTCTTCTTTCAATTCATTTGGTATTTTAAACCTCTGAAATTAGTATTTAGACCCCAAACTGTTTACGCTATTTCTTTACACTACACTAATATCTAACATTTTTCTACTGCCATTTCAATGCGCCTTTTTTGTGAGCGTATAAAAAACCGATGAATAGTATAAACAGAAAGATCACTACTTCTATTAATGCGATCCATCCCACACTTCTTACAACAACAGCCCACGGGAAAAGGAATATCAGTTCAACATCAAAAATTAAAAATATTAAAGCAAATAAATAATACCCAACATTAAATTGAACCCAGCTGGGACCTTTAGTTGGAATTCCACATTCATAGGGTTCACCTTTTTGCTCATTTGTTCCGGCCTTTAAAACAAACTTCGAAATAAGCAATGCGATTACCGAAAAAGCAACAGCCGCAATGGATAGTATGATTATGGAAGCTGCTCCCATGTTTATAGCAATTGTTTATTTAAAGCAAATATAGCAATGAGTATGGAAAAGTTAACATGAGAAATTTGGAGTATTAAACTGTTATTTATCATGTTTTAAAATCACTTTTTTGTTTAAAGCAGCCAGGGAAATTTAAAACACGATTCGTTGTATAAATTATAATCAGCGGGGCCGTTAACCGCAAAAGTTTTAACGGCTTTTGCTTCACGAATCAATAACTTTTTTGCAAACTCAAGTGTGGCGCCGGTTTTCACCCGGTCTTCCACCAACAGGATTGTTTTTCCACCACAGTCAAAATCAATCGATGATAATAACTGTGGTGCATCGTATTTGGGCTTCTGTTGCGGGTCACGCCAGTTTATTTTGAGCAATTGTAGTTCGATATTTAATTTTTGATTGATAATTGCAGCGGGAATAATACCACCGTTAGCGATGGCCACGATCAGGTCGAAGGTTTCATCGAATTGGATGGAAGCAAATTTGTCTTTTATTTCTTCAAAAGTTTTCAATCAAAAAAATTATGAATAAGATTTGCACGGGTTTACAAGTGAGTGGCAACTGCATACCAAACACCTCCCAAAAAAATTTCCGTCTGGCGGGGCAACGAAGAATCCATTAATAAAAAGTTGAGAAACTAATCACTTTGACGAAGCTTTTAAAACAGCATAGCCAGCGAATACCTGCAATAACATTCCCGGAAAACCAATACGAAAATCCTGCACAGCAGCATTTATGTCATTTACAATGGCCCACTCTGCAAATGTTCCAATAAGTTGGTAGCCCAATACAACAATTATTAAATTAACGATGGAAACATTTTTAAGCCTGTGAGCAACAAATGCTGCAATAATTGCCAGTAACGAAGACTTCATGAGTAGCACAGGCAAAACTTCGGCGGGGGGCAGCCCAAACAGCCAATGGTTTACAAGAGGAGACAAAACTGCAGTGAGTAAGCCTGCCGCAATTCCATATTTGTACGCCGCGATCAGGGTAAAAAAATAAATGGGCAAAAATATAAACCCACCCTGTGGAATCAAATGAGCTAACCGTGGCAAAATAATATTGCCGGCTACAAACAATGCCGAAAGTAAATAGGTTCTGTAATCTTTAAGTGATAGGCTGTATAAACCGGTTGTTGTCATTCGAATATTTTTTGTAAAATTACTAAAGTCCCTGTAAAAAGCTGTCACTAATGTATTTTGCCACATCAGTAAGGCTTCTGCGTTCTTCAAACACCGCGAGCTGCCTGTCTGCGCCGGTGCCGTTCTCTAAAATTTTATGAACATATTCAATACGGTGGCGGCTTCCCAAATGATCAATAACGGGTTCTAAAAAATCTAGTAATTCATAAATAAGGGCTCGTGTATTTACTTCTTCTTCTTTTCCAAAATCGATCAAATGGCCATCCAGGCCGTAGCGGCTGGCGCGCCATTTGTTTTCATTGATGAGGGGCCTGGAATACTGTATAAAATTAAGGTTCTTGTTGCGCAGCATATAAATGCGTGCGCAGATGGCCTGAAAAAGCGCCGCGATAGCAATCGTTTCCTCGGGCGTCATTGGCACATCACAAATACGAAACTCAACCGTGTTGTAAAAAGGATGGACGCGCAGATCCCACCAGATTTTTTTTGCATTATCAATACAGTTTGTTTTGATGAGCATTTTCACGTAGTTATCATAAGCTTCAATACTCTCAAATGCATCAGGGATGCCCGTTCGGGGAAATTTATCGAAAACCTTTGTGCGGTAAGACTTGTAGCCGGTCAACCTCCCTTCCCAAAATGGCGAGTTGGTACTAAGCGCAAAAACATGTGGCAAAAAATAACGGGTGCTGTTGGCAATGTGGTTGGCCAGTTCGCGGCTTTCCATTCCCACATGAACGTGAAGGCCGAAAATTAAATTGCTTCGGGCGGCCTCCTGTAATTCATTAATGATTTCGTGGTAACGGGCGTGGTCAGTAGTAAGCTGGCTTTCCCAATGGCTGAAGGGGTGCGTGCCTGATGCTCCTAACGACAAGTCGAGATCACCGGCAATATCATGAAGCGTTTTGCGCAGTAAAGCAACATCTTCAAAGGCTTCATCAATATCTGCGCAGATGTTGGTGCCCACTTCAACAACTGCCTGATGCATTTCGGCCTTCACTTTGTCCTTAATGATCTTTTGACCTTCCTGAACAATTCTCTGCTCATGGCTTTTTAGTTCGAACGTATTTTTATCGAGCACCATGTATTCTTCCTCAATACCCAGCGTGAAAGTTTTATAATTGATAGCCATAGCCCCTGTTAGTTTTTTTCAAGCAATATTTTTAAAATTTCCCGGCCTCTTTGCACGTGAAAAAAGCAATTCATCATCTTTTCAACTTTTAAACTGACCCTTTCACAAACTCTCCCCAAGTAATATTTCTGTCCCCGTTATTTGCCCGGGCTAGCTCAATAGTGTAGTTAGCCATTGTTTCCACAATCCATTCAAAATTTTCTGGGCCTACACTTGCAATATCGGCGTCTGGTGCGGGGTTGCAAAAGTCTATCGCGTAAGGCACGCCATCGCGCAGTGCAAGTTCAACGGTATTCAAATCATACCCTAAAGCATTATTGATTTTTAAAACAATGTCGGTCATTTGTTGCAATCTTTCCGGCGAAGGTGTAAAACCTGCCTGGTACCTCAGGTGATGCGGGTTACGCGGTTCATACGGCATGATGCGCACGTGTTTCCGTCCTACGCAATAACAACGATAATATTCCTCAAACACAATTTCTTCCTGCAGCAACATTACTAATTGATCTGTTTCATGATGCTTTTCAAAAAACTCTTGCGCGTTTTCAAGCCGGTACACGCTTTTCCAGCCGCCGCCTGCAAAGGGTTTCATGTAAGCGGGAAAGCCAACTTCATTAAAAATCGCTTCCCAGTTCAGCGGGTAATCAAGATTGCTAAAGGATTCAGATGAGGTGTCATCCGGCATTTGACTGGACGGAATGATTGCCGTTTTAGGCACCGGCACGCCAATCTGTGTCATGAGGCAGTTATTGAAATATTTATCATCAGCACTCCACCAAAAAGGATTGTTGATGACATAAGTGCCTGTAAGTGCTGCGTTTTTTAGCCAGGTACGATAAAACGGCACGTCCTGCGAAATGCGGTCGATTATAACAGAGTAACCGCTTGGTTTTCCCTGGAGGGCTTTTTCAATTTTTACAGGTTCGGCGCAAATGCCTTCCACATTTTTACTATTCACCCTTTCAACGAAAGCGTTAGGGAAAGATCTTTCTTTACCAAATAAAACTCCGATTTTCTTCATTTCTTTTTGTTTTGTTAGTTACCGCACCAAAAGGCACTTCCCAAATATATTTTTAAATATGATATAAACAAAAAGAGATTATTGCGTTTGGTAAAAAAAAGAAGATTGCTGATTTTAGAACGAAAACTGAATCTTTCGGTCAGGGTAATTGAGCTTACTGCTTTTTCTTTCCTTTGCGATGATAAAATGCACAATGTTCATTTGATCGTTAAACTGGTCGTAGAGGATGGTATTCTCAACCGTGATATTTTTTGGGTCAAAACCCGTTGCAGTAGCAGTTGCATAAACGATGACCGCCTCGCTTTCCTGCTCCCAGCCAAAAAATTGCAGCGGCAAAAGTTTACCATTGGTTCTAATGGCAAGATGCGTTGTTATGTACCTTTTTACAAGTTCATCCATCTGTACTTTCATATTCTTACCTGCAAAGTCAGCATGCACCTTGTATAATTTGGTAAGCACGGCTTCAAAATCATCGGTAAATAATTTGCTGCTGATCTCCACGCGGTTTTCTTTGGAATTGTACTCAATTTCAGTAGCGCTTACGTGATAAGGGTGCCACGCAAAATCGGTTTTTCTTTGAGAGCCAACCGCAAAAAGCGCTACCAAAATAACCCCCAACAACCCTTTATTTAAAATTATCGCCATTTGAACAAATTAAAAACATATTTTTAAGATAGAAAATTATCTTTGAAGGTTGGCAGCGTGTGAGGCTCGCTTCATCCCTGCCCAACGATCACAACATGAGCGATTTTGTATTTTACTTTGTTGAAGGATGGAAGCATATCATTAGTTTTGATGCGCTGGACCACCAGTTGTTTATACTGGCGCTGGCGGTGGTCTATTCTTTTGCCGACTGGAAAAAGGTGTTGATCTTGGTGACGGCATTCACAATTGGCCATTCCCTAACTTTGGCTTTGAGTGTGCTGGACATTATCCGAATCAACTCGAACCTCGTTGAAGTTCTGATACCGCTTACCATTGTGCTCACCGCAGCCTGGAATATTTTTGGCGCCAAAGGCGCAAAAAAAATCAATACCAATTATTTTCTCGCGCTGTTTTTTGGCCTGATCCACGGGCTGGGATTTGCAAATTCCATCAGGATGATGCTGGCGAGCGACCAGTCGATAGCCATGGGGTTGTTGGGCTTTAATATTGGGCTTGAAGCAGGGCAGGTTGTAATGGTGCTGCTGATTTTACTGTTCACAAAACTTTTGGTAGGTGTGGTAAAAGTTCCGCGTAAAACTTATATCGTATCTGTTTCTGTGTTAATTTTAATTGTTTCGCTTAAAATTGTTGTGGAAAGAATTCCGTCTTTATCATAAAAATATTAATAAAACAAAATAATGAACCTTTTTTTCAGACAACCTCAGCGTGCTGCTGCCTGTTCCAAAGATGAACGGAGCGTCGCAATTTCGATGCCACCTATTTTACAGCCGGCGGTAAAAAAAATCGCGTTGTTGATTTTTGCGTACTTTTTAACAACAGCGGTTTTTACACAAAATATTCAAAACAATCCCGGCAGTAACCACGGCAATAAGTTTGAGCAACTGGGTACTATTTTGCCCACGCCTAATGAGTTTCGCACGGCCAGCGGCGCGCCGGGGCCAAAATACTGGCAGCAGCGTTGCGACTATAATATTAAATGTACACTCGATGAAAAAAACCTGAAACTCACGGGCAGCGAAAGTTTAAATTATTTCAACAACTCACCTGATGTGCTCACTTACCTTTGGCTTCAGTTGGATGAGAATGAGCAAAGCAATATTAATAATGCAAATTATCAAACCGGGTCTACAATGCCTGAAAGCCTTACAGGCAAAGGGCTTGACCGGTTTGAAAACAGCAAATCGGATAACGGCTTTGGATGCAAAATTCACAAGATTACTGATGGCGCAGGCAAACCGCTTGCCTACACAATTAATAAAACCATGATGCGGGTTGAACTGCCTGCACCGCTAAAACCCGGCCAACGTTTTGTTTTTAAAATTGACTGGAGCTATAAAATCCCCGACCGCATGACGATGGGCGGCCGCGGTGGCTATGAATATTTTCCCGGTGATGGCAACCACCTGTTCACCATCACGCAGTGGTACCCACGGATGTGTGTGTACAGCGATTTCAGGGGTTGGCAAAATCACCAGTTCACGGGGCGCGGCGAATTTGCGTTAACCTTCGGCAACTTTGATGTGAGCATGACGGTTCCGGCCGATCATATTGTTGGCTCAACCGGTGAGTGCCAAAATTATGCAAGCGTTTTAACTGCCGCACAACTGGCGAGGTACAATCAATCAAAAAACGCAAAAGAGCCTCTTGAAATTGTTACGCTGGCCGAAGCCACGGCCGCAGAAAAAAACAAAAGCAGCCAAACCAAAACCTGGAATTTTAAGGCAGAAAATGTGCGCGACTTTGCATGGACATCATCCCGCAAATATATTTGGGACGCTATGCCCCAACTGGTGAACGGTAAAAAAATTATGTGCATGAGTTTTTATGGTAAAGAAGCTTACGGGCTTTACCGCAAGTTTAGCACAAGAGCTGTGGCACATACGGTAAAAACTTATTCGCAATTTACTTTTCCTTACCCTTATCCCGTGGCGCAAAGTGTGGAGGCTGCCAACGGCATGGAGTACCCGATGATCTGTTTCAACTTTGGCCGAACCAATGCTGACGGCAGTTACAGCGAAGGCACAAAAAATGGCATGATCGGTGTCATCATCCACGAAGTGGGCCATAACTTTTTTCCGATGATTGTAAACAGTGACGAGCGGCAGTGGACCTGGATGGATGAAGGCCTGAATACCTTTGTGGAATACCTTACCGAAGAACTTTGGGACAATAAATTCCCCAGCAAGCGCGGCCCGGCCTGGACGATCACCGATTATATGAAACTGCCCAAAGACCAACTGGAGCCGATTATGAGCAATTCAGAAAATATTGTTCAGTTTGGCCCCAACGCTTATGCCAAGCCTGCCACCGGCCTGAATATTTTGCGTGAAACCATCATGGGTCGGGAGCTTTTTGATTATGCTTTTAAAGAATATGCACGCCGCTGGGCATTCAAACATCCCGAACCGGCCGATTTGTTCCGCACCATGGAAGACGCCAGCGCTGAAGACCTCGACTGGTTTTGGCGAGGCTGGTTTTACGGCACCGACCCCGTGGATATTTCTCTGGACTCAGTAAAATTTGCCCGTGCTGATTTTAACAGCCAGCTACCCCCTCAACGAGCCATGAGATATAAAATAGCGAAACCTGAGGTGAATGATTTTGAAGATATTTCTAAAATCCGCAACAGGGATGACAGGAATATTAAATTTTATACTGATGTTGATACCGCTGCAACCGATTTTTATTGGCGCTATGCGCGCGGACTTGAAAAATACGACACTTCAAAAGTATTGAATTTTGAAATGCCGGTTTCGGCCACTGCTCTTACCCCTGAGGACAAACAAAAATTTGAAAATGCCTGGTTTTATGAACTGAGTTTGAGCAATAAGGGCGGCACGGTGATGCCCGTTATCATTGAATGGAGTTTTAAAGATGGCACAAAAGAAGTAGACCGCATCCCGGCGCAGGTGTGGCGGCTCAACGAGAAAAAACTCACAAAAACTTTTCTAAAAAATAAAGAAGTTGCCAGCATCAGGCTTGACCCGATGCGCGAAACAGCCGACATTAACGAAGAAAATAATGAATGGGGAACCATGCCGGCTCCCACAAAATTCAAAACGTTTTCTCAAACAAAGGCCGAACCCGGCCGAAGGCAAAAGCGGGCTGGAGGCGATAACCCGAAGCAGAACGCGATGAAAATTTAAATATTA
>Ga0066256_1001409_pt1 | contig 15153 bp, 16 predicted proteins | sample ThiBio_1000_biof_FD_87107 | JGI IMG/M metagenome (GOLD analysis project Ga0066256, IMG submission 87107) | Wastewater bioreactor microbial communities from Cape Town, South Africa - Thiocy_expt_1000_biof (version 2) | ecosystem: Engineered > Bioreactor > Thiocyanate-remediating >...
AGGCCCGGCCCATTGTCTTCCAGCCGCAGCTGCGCGCCATGGAAATGCGCCACCGCCGCCACCAGCGACAGGCCCAGCCCGGTGCCGGGCGAATTGCGGCTGGCCTCCAGCCGCACGAACCGCTCCACCACGCGCGGCTTGTCGGCGGCAGGGATGCCCGGACCGCTGTCGCTCACCGTCAGGTCGGCGCCCCCATCATGGGCGGTGGCGCGAATGCTCACCAATCCGCCGGGTGGGGTGTATTTGATGGCATTGTCCACCAGATTGGCCAGCGCCTGGGCGATCAGACTGCGATTGCCCTCGATGGCGGCGCTGCCGGGCAGCAGCTCCAGCGTGATGTTGCGCTCCTCGGCCAGGGGCTCGTACAGCTCGGCCACGTCGGCGGCGACCGACGACAGGTCCAGGGCGCTCATGGCGGCGCGGGTGGTGCCCGCATCGGTCTCGGCGATCAGCAGCAGGGCATTGAAGGTGCCGATCAACTGGTCGGTCTCGGCCATGGCGCGCTCGATCTCGCCCGCATCGGCGCCCTGGGCGGTGAGCCGGGCGGCGGATTCCTCCAGCCGGTTGCGCAGCCGGTTCAGCGGCGTGCGCAGGTCATGCGCCACCGAGTCGGTCACCTCGCGCAGGCCCTTCATCAGCCGTTCGATGCGGTCCAACATGCGGTTGAGGTTTTCGGCCAGGGTGTCGAACTCGTCGCCGGAGCCGGACACCGGCACCCGCCGCGTCAGATCGCCGGCGATGATCTCGCCGCTGGTGCGGTTGATGGTGTCCACCCGGCGCAGCATGTTGCGGCTCATCAGCGCCCCGCCGCCCAGCCCCAGCAGCAGAATCAGCCCCACCGTCCAGGGCAGGGTGGTGGTGAACATGCGCTCGGTCAGATAGCGGTCGTGAACGTCCTGCGCCACCAGCAGGAGGAAATCGCCCTGCAGGGGAAAGATGCGGCCGCGGGCGCGGCGCGTCTCCAGTTTCCCGTCCACCGGCCGCCCGTAATAGAATTCGCCATAACCGCCCGCCCTGAGGGAAATCTGGGGCCAGGAATCCAGGGTGCCCGCCAGGGGGGGCCGGCCCGGGCCGTCGGACAGAAGATACAGCGCCTGGCCGGCATGAAGCGCGCGGCCACGGACCGTTTCGGCCAGCCCCTGGATGCCCAAATGCTGATACTGCTCGGCCAGGCCGGTGGCGTCGGCCTCGATGATCTGGTCGGTCTGCCCGTCCAGGGTGCTGCGGGTGTTCCAATAGGTGATGCACGGCAGCGCGACCACCGAGAAGGCGAACAGCATCACATAGACCAGGACGATACGGAACGCCTGGGTGCGCAGGAGCTGACCGGTACGCATGGCTACCGGCCCCGCAGTCCTAATGGGCACGAATCATGTAGCCCGCGCCGCGCACGGTGTGCAGCAGGGGCGCCTCGAACCCCTTGTCGATCTTGGCGCGCAACCGGCTGATATGCACGTCGATCACGTTGGTCTGGGGATCGAAGTGATACTCCCACACGCTTTCCAGCAGCATGGTGCGCGTCACCACCTGTCCGGCATGGCGCATCAGATATTCCAGCAGGCGGAATTCGCGGGGCTGAAGTTCGATCGCGGTGCCGCTGCGCCTGGCGGCGCGGGTCAGCAGATCCAGTTCCAGGTCGCCCACATCCAGCCGGGTCTTGACGCCCACCGGCGAGCGGCGGCGCATCAGCGCGTCGATGCGCGCCAGCAGTTCGACAAAGGCATAGGGCTTGGCGAGATAATCGTCGCCGCCCGCCTTCAGGCCCTTCACCCGGTCGTCCACTTCCGACAAGGCCGACAGGAACAGGACCGGGGTGGCGTTGCCATGCTCGCGCATCTCGGCCACCACATGCAGGCCGTCCTTCTTGGGCAGCATCCGGTCGATGATCGCCACGTCATAGGGGCGCGACAGGGCCAGGCTCAGGCCGGTCTCGCCGTCCGCCGCCTCGTCCACCACATGGCCGGATTCCTTGAGCCCCTGTACCAGATAGCGCTGCGCCTCCAGATCGTCCTCGATTACGAGAATTCGCATATCCTCTCCCGATAAATGCGCCCTATGGAAGACGGAGGCGCGCGGTGCGCGCCTCCGTCCCGTCAGGTCTTTTCGATATCAATGGCGACAAAGCCGGTGCCGCCCGCCTGGTGCGTCACCAGCAGCAGCACGCTGGAGCGGCCACCCTTCTTGGCTTCGGCCACACCGGCCTGGAAATCGGCCGGGGTCCGCACCGCGCGGTTGCCGATCCGCAGCACCACATCGCCGGCCTGAAGGCCCTTGGTGGCGGCGTCGCTGTCGGGGTCCACGCGGGTGATGACCACGCCGCCGGTCACGCTGTCGCCCAGGTTGAAGCTGCGCCGGGTTTCCGGGGTCAGCGACGACAGGCCCAGGCCGGCGGCGCTGGCGGTGGACGGCACGGTGTCGCCCTTGGCGGGCGTCGCCGAGGCCATGCGCTCGTCGGGGCGGGTGCCCACCGTCTCCTTGATCTGCATGGGCTTGCCCTGGCGCGACACGGTGAAGGTGGCGCTGCGGCCCGCCTGCACGGCGGCGACCTTGTGGGTCAGGTCGCGGCTGTCCTCCACCGCCTGGCCGTCGATCGCCGTGACGATGTCGCCCTGCTCGAAGCCCGCCTTGGCGGCGGGGCCGTTCGGCACGACCTCGGCCACCAGCGCGCCCTTGCCGTCCTTGAGGCCCAGCGAGGAGGCGATTTCCGGCGTCACGCTCTGGATGTTCACGCCCAGATAGCCGCGGGACACCTTGCCGTGCTCCTTGAGCTGGGCCACCACGTCATGGATCAGGCTGGCGGGAATGGCGAAGCCGATGCCCACGCTGCCGCCCGTGGGCGAGAAGATCATCGAATTCATGCCGATCACCTGCCCGCGCAGGTCGAAGGTGGGGCCGCCCGAATTGCCGCGATTGATGGGCGCGTCGATCTGGATGAAGTTGGTGTATTGCTGATTGCTGTCGAGGCCCGACCGGCCCAGCGACGAGACGATGCCCGCCGTCACCGAGTTGGACAGGCCGAACGGATTGCCCACCGCCACGACCCAGTCGCCGACGCGCAGGCCCTTGTCGTTGCCGAACTCGACGCTGGGCAGCGGCGTCTTGCTTTCGATCTTGAGCAGCGCCACGTCGGTCGCCGGATCTGTGCCGATCACCTTGGCGGTGAAGCTGCGCCCGTCGGGCAGCTTGACGGTGACCTTCTTGCTGGAATCCACCACATGGTTGTTGGTGACGACATAACCGGTCTTGTCGATGATGAAGCCCGACCCGGCGCTGAGGGCGCGGTGCGGCTGGGGCTGGGGCCGCAGGCCCGGCCCGCCGAACTGATTGAACAGGTCGCGGAACTGCTGCGGGATCTGGCTGTCGGCGTCGTCGCTGTCGGTGGTGGTGGTCTCGCTGGTGATGGTCACCACCGCGGGGCTGACGCGCTCCACCAGATCGGCGAAGGAAAAGGGCGCGCTGTTTTCCAACATGCGCGGCGTGGCGGAACGGGCGGCGGTATCGTTCTGCGCCACCATCACCGGCCCGGCGATCTTGACGTTCTGGACGGGCGGCAGGAAGCCGAAGGCGCCCAGGCCCACCACCACGATGGCGGCGGCGGTGCCCAGCGCGATCACGCGGCTCTGGCGGCGGCTGGGGCGGGGAAATTTCTGCGGAAGCTTGGAGAACAGGGTGCGGAAATCAGGTTCGTTCTGCATGGAAGGCTCCTTGGGGCAGAGCCGTGCGCGGCCCTGCCATGACCGATATATAACCCTATCATTGCCTGATTATATCTTGAAGATTACTATTAAGTAATCACTCAGCCTTTTGCGGCGGCAGCCTTTTTGACCGTCACCCAGGCGACGGCGCCGCCCGCCCCCAGCACCACAAAGGGCGCCAGCCACAACAGCCAGGTATTGGGCTGCACCGGCGGCTTCATCAGGATGAAGTCGCCATAGCGCGCCACCAGATAGTCCTGGATCTGGGCGTCGCTTTTGCCTTCCGCCATCTGGGTCCGCACCAGGTGGCGCATGTCGGCGGCGAAATCGGCGCCCGACTCGTCGATGCTTTCGCCCTGGCAGACCAGGCAGCGCAACTGGCGTTGCAGGTCGCGGGCCCGCGCTTCCATCGCCGGATCGGAAAAACTCTCGCCCACCGCCGCCGCGGCGGACAGGGTCATCAGCAGCAGGAAGGCCAGCGTTTTCATTCGGCGGCCTGTGCCTGGCTTTCCGCTGCATCCTCCGGCGCTGGCGCGCGCAGGCGCAGGCGTCCGAACAGGCTCAATATCCCGCCCAGCGCCATCACCAGCCCGCCCAGCCAGATGAAGGGCGCCAGCGGCGAGACATAGGCGCGAATGGCGAAACGGCCCTGGCCGCGGTCATCGCCCAGCGCGACATACAGATCGCGCAAGCCCGTGGTGCGGATGGCAGTGTCGCTGACACTCTGGTTTTCGGCGGGATAGAAACGCTGCTCGGGCCGCAGCATCGCCTTGACCTTGCCGCCGTCCATCAGCGCCAGGCGGCCCTGATCGGCGATATAGTTGGGGCCTTCCACCCGCGCCACGCCATCGAAGCGCAAGATATAAGGACCGACCTGCATGGTCTGGCCCGGTCCCAGCACCTCCAGCGCCTCGCTGCGCCAGGCGGTGGTGCCCGCAACGCCCATCAGCGTCACGCCCAGTCCGGCATGGGCCAGCGCGGCGGCGAAGGCCGAGGCGCGCGCGCCCTTGCGCTTGCGGATATCCAGTAGAGACGCGCCGATCAGCCAGCCCGCCACGGCGAAGGCCAGGGTGGCGGTGACGGTGCGCGGGCTGATCAGCGCCAGCACCGCCAGCGCCGCCACGCCCGCCAGGCCCAGCGCCGGATACAGCGCCCGCCAGGCGGCCTTGAGATCGCCGCGCTTCCAGCCCAGCCGCGGCCCCAGCGGCACCAGCAGCAGCAGCGCGAAGAAGATCGGCGCGAAGGTCAGCGCGTAATAGGGCGGGCCGACGGAAATCTTGGTGCCGCTGACCGCGTCCAGCACCAGCGGATAAAGCGTGCCGACAAAGACGCAGGCGCAGGCCGCCACCAGGAAGACATTGTTGAGCAGCAGCGTGGTCTCGCGGCTTACCGGCTCGAAGCTGGCGCCGCCCTGCAGGGTGTGGGCGCGCAAAGCGAACAGCGCCAGCGCCCCGCCGATCGCCAGCGCGATCAGCACCATGATGAAGAAGCCGCGCGCCGGATCGGAGGCGAAGGAATGTACGCTGGACAGCACGCCCGACCGCACCAGGAAGGTGCCGATCAACGAGAGCGAGAAGCCGGTGATCGCCAAAAGCAGCGACCAGGTGCGGAAAGCCCCGCTGCGCTCGGTCGCCAGCGCCGAATGCAGCAGCGCCGTGGCGATCAGCCAGGGCATCAGCGAGGCATTCTCCACCGGATCCCAGAACCAGAAGCCGCCCCAGCCCAGTTCGTAATAGGCCCACCAGCTTCCCAGCGCGATGCCGCAGGTCAGCGCGATCCAGGCCAGCAGCATGAAGGGCCGCGCCGCGCGCGCCCAACCTCGCTCGCCCACCATCAGCGCGGCGGCGGCATAGGCGAAGGAGGCCGACAGCCCGACATAGCCCGCATAGAGCATGGGCGGATGCAGCGCCAGGCCGATATCCTGCAACAGCGGGTTCAGGCCGGCGCCCTCGAACGGCGCGGGGTCCAGCCGCAGGAAGGGGGTGGAAGTAAAGAGGATGAACAGCAGGAAGGCCACCGCCAGCAGGCCCTGTAGGCCCACCGCGCCGCTGGTCAGGCGCGGGCCGCCCCGCCCCAGCAGCGCCACCAGCGCGGCATACAGCGCCAGCACCAGCAGCCAGAGCAGCATGGAGCCTTCATGGTTTCCCCACACGCCGCTGATCCGGTAGATCAGCGGCTTGAGGGTGTTGGAATTGTTGGCCACCGTCTGGATGGAAAAATCCGAGGTGACATAGGCATAGGTCAGCGCGCCGAAGGCCAGGGCGGTGAAGACCAGCAGGCCCAGGGTGGCGCTGACCGCGATGCCGCGCGCCGCCGCATTGGCCTGGCGAACCCCCGCCAGGCCCGCGCCCGCCATCACCAGCGACAGCGCCAGCGCGAAACACAGCGCGACCTGGCCCAGCTCGCCCGTCACTGCTCGCCTTCCTTCCAGTGGCCGCTGCGCTTGAGCGATTCCACCACTTCGGGCGGCATGTATTTCTCGTCATGCTTGGCCAGCACTTCGGTGGCGATGAAATTGCCGGTCCCGTTGACCGCGCCCAGCGTCACCACGCCCTGCCCCTCGCGGAACAGCGCCGGCAGCACGCCCTTGAAGGTCACCGGCACGGCATGTTGGCCGTCGCTGACCGCGAAACGCACCTGCGCGCCGGGCCCGCGCGCCACGCTGCCCGCCGCCACCAGCCCGCCCAGCCGGAAGGCCACGCCTTCGGGCACCTGCCCCGTCGCCACATCGGTGGGACTGCGGAAATACATGGTGTTCTGGCCCAGCTGATAGATCACCGCCGCCGCCAGCACGCCGCCCGCCGCGACCAGCGCGAGCACAAAAGCCAGGCGGCGTTTCTTCCTGCTGTTCATCGATGCGAATTCATCTGGCGCGGATTCATCTAGTGGCCGCCGCCCTTGTGCAGGATCTGGTCGGCGATGCCGGTCTCATAGGCGACGCCCTGCGGCGTCAGGGCGATCTGGTGCGGCCATTCGGCCTTCACCAGCCCCTTGCGGGCCAGGGCGTTCCACACATTCTGGTTTTCCAGGCCGGTGGCGTCGCTGCCGCGCACCACCGCATCGCCCAGATGGAAATGGTCGCCATGGGCGTGGGGAAAGGCGGTGATGGTGATGTCGCCGTCCGGCGTGGCCTGCGCGGCGTCGGGAATCCGCGCGATGGCCTGCAGCAGCGTCAGGGTCCGCAATTGCAGCGGATTGAGCTTGGACGGATTGGCTTTCGGCGGCATGGACATATCCAGGAAGACAAAACGGCCGGGACCATACCGCCCCGGCCGTCCCGACGCAAAAGCGTCAAATCGCCTTAGTGGCGGCGCCAGTGGCGGCGCCAGCGTCAGTGGCGGCGCCCGCGTCCGCCGCCATGATATCCGCGGTGACCGCCGCCGAACCCGAAGCCCAGCGAGAAGCTGGGGCCGTAATAGGGATAATAGCCGGGACCATAATAGGCGGGGCCATAATAAGCCGGTCCGTAATAGACGGGCGGCGGCGGGCCATAGGCGTAAGCCGGCGGGGGCGGCGGCGGGCCGTAATCGTCATCGTCATAGGCGCCATAGCCCGCCTCGCGCCGGTAATCCTGGTTCATGCAGGCATAGTAGGCATCGGAGTAATCGGCCTCGACATCGCGCGCCGCCTGGCGGGCGTTGCTGGAACCGACGGCGGTGCCCGCCAGCAGGCCCGCGCCCGCGCCGATGGCCGCGCCGGTGCCGGCATTGCCGCCGGTGGCGCCGCCGATGATCGCGCCCAGCGCCGCGCCGCCCAGCGTGCCGCCGATGCTGCCACGCACCTGCTCGTCGCGCGCCGCCTCGCGGGGCGTGGTGTAGCCGGTGCGGGCGGCCGCGTCGCGGCGGCAGAAGATGTCGCGGCGGGCGCGGTCGTCGGCGCTGCGGGTCTGCGCCGTCTGGCTGGACTGCGCCCGGGCCGGGGGCGCGTAATCGTCATAGTCCGGAGCGCTGCGGGCGCTGTCCGACAGGCTGGTGGGCGGCGCACTGGCCGGTTGCGCCAGCGCGGTCCCGCCCAGCAGGGCGGCGGCCAGCGCGGCGATGATGGGTGTACGGAACATCTGGAACGTCTCCAAAAAAACCTCGGGCTTGCCCCTCCCGAAGGAAATGAGGAGACGCCCGCGCCGGTTCAATGTCAAAGACGATATTTCGCGCGGAACCGGGTTCCGTTCATGCCGGGTTCAGGTTGAAGGGCGTCAATTCCATGCGGCGGTGAGTTCTGCCTGTGTGGTCAGGCTGCCGCCTGCGCGGCCCCCGGCGGCGGAGCCGCCAAAACGAAAATCCGCCGCAAGGCACAAGCCCACGCCGCATGCTTACGCGGCGGCTGCCGCCTGCGCTGCTCTCGCCCGGCGCCGCAACAATTCGGCTTCTTCTTCGCTGAACAGAAGGGCGGTGAGTTCCACGCAAAGCTCGAACTGCGTCGCCACCATCTCGGCCCGGGCCGGATCGGCGACTTTCATGGTCCGGATCAGGTCGTCATTGTAACGCGCCAGCAGGGTGGTCAGTTCTTCGGCGGCGGTCTTCTGGCGCGCGGCGAACGAGGCGGCGGCGGCGAAATTGCGGCTTCCCACCACCAGCCGGGCATAACGCAGCGCCATGGCGCGCTTTTCAGCGCTGACCGGCTTGCTGAAATCGGCGCCCGCCGCCTTGTGCAGGGGCAGGGCGGCGGCGAATTCCTTGGGGGCGCGGTCCATGAAGCCTTCCATCACCCGTCCGATCTCGACCCGTTCGGCCAGAAGGCGCTTGCCCCATTCGCCCTCGCGCCGGATCTCGATCTCCTTGACGATGTTGCTGGAGAGATCGGCGAAAGTCTTGACCTGCGACATCAGCAGATCGGCGTCGAACAGGGGGTGGCGCGTGGCCTTGATCGCGGCTTTCAGGGAATCCATGCGGGCGAACAGGATTTCGCCCACCAGACCCATGTCGGTCTTGGAAATCAGAACCTCGTCGGTGTGGCGCGTCACCAGCAACGGCAGGCGCAGCGCCTCCCACGGCTTCTGCAGCCGGTTCATGGTGATGACGGCGATATAGGGCGCGGCATCGGGATGGTGCGCCACCATCGCCTCATAGATTTCCCGCACCTGCCAGACCAGTTGTTCGCTGAAGCTGTGGGGCGCAATCGCCAGCAACGCCTGCAAGGGCGCGATACCCTGCGCCGCCGCCAGCAGCAGCGCCATTTCTTCCACATCGGCGCACACCAGCGGTCCCAAACGCTTCTCGGCGGCGGCGCGGTCGGTCAGCCCCTGGGCCAGCGCGGCGGCGGCGACCGGCGCGAAAGCGGCGGCACAGGCCCGCGCTTCGTCTGCGCGATGGGCCAGCAACAGCCTCTTGGTTTCGCGCATATAGGCTTGGGTTGCGGCCGGCTCCAGCGCCTGCAGCCAGTCCCACATCGGGATCAGGCTGGCGCGGGCGATGAGGCCCTTCTGCTTGGCGATGCGCGGCGCGGAGGACAGCAGATCCTGGAAAGGCTGACACAACAGGCGCAGCGGGGTGGGCGTGCGCCGGTAATTCTCGCGGCGCAGGACCGGGCGCAGGCCGCTGAGGATATCGTCATGCGGCAGGGCGCGGCCGTCGGTCAGACGGTCGGCTTCCACCGCCATCGCCAGGCGCGCGGCCCCCTGCCCGGGCAAACCGCCGAGAAATGCATTCAGCAACCCGGACTTTTCGGACGGAACCATACCCACTCCCCGCCGCCAGCCCCTTCAAAAAGGACTGATGCGCGTGACTACATTAGGCAGGTATCGTTAACGGCCTGTTGCTTTTACTGAATGGCCGGAAGTTCCAGCCGCGCCAGCACCCCGCCCATCGGACTGGCGTCGAGCGCGAAAAAACCCCCGTAAAGCTTGGAAATATCCCGCACGATGGCCAGGCCCAGGCCGGAGCCCGGTACGCTTTCGTCCAATCTTTCGCCCCGTTCGCCCACCTGGGTGCGTTCCTCGGCCGACAGGCCGGGGCCGTCATCCTCTACCGTCAGGGTCAGGCGGCTGGCCGCCCGCATGGCCCGCACGCGCACCCGGCCCCGCGCCCATTTGCAGGCATTGTCCACCAGATTGCCCACCATCTCCTCCAGATCCTGGCGCTCGCCGCGGAAGTAGAGGTCATCGTCGCAAGTGGCATCGATCACGATGCCGCGCGCGGCATGGATGCGGGCGATCACCCGCGACAGGTCGGCCAGCACCGGCGCGACGGGGGTGCGGTTGCCCAGCACATCCAGCGACCCCGCGGCGCGGGCGCGGCTGAGATAGTGATCCACCTGCCGCCGCATGGAGGAGCCCTGCTTGTGCACCGTATCGGCGAATGGACCGGCCCCCGGCACTTTCTCGTGCGCGTCGGCTTCCGCCGCCAGCACGCTCAGCGGCGTCTTGAGGAAATGCGCCAGATTGGAGACATGGGTTCGCGCCCGGCCCACCACTTCCTCGCTGTGCTGGATCAGCGAGTTCAACTCGGCGGCCAGCGGCGCGATCTCGGTGGGGAACTGGCCGTCCAGCCGCCGCGCCTCGCCGCCCCGGATTCGGGCCAGGCCGCGGCTGACCTTGCGCAGCGGCAAGAGACCGATGCGGACCTGCAACAGGATGGCGATGATCAGGCCGAAGCCCAGCAGCAGGAAAGACCAGAACAGGGTGGTGTTGAACGCGGCCACCTGGGAATCCACCGTCGCCATGTCGCCCGCCACCATGAAGGTGTATTCGCCCTCGCCGTCCTTCCAGGGCGTCAGATCCACCCGGCGCGACACCACGCGCAGATGCTGGCCCTCCGGCCCGTCGGCATAGCCCAGGCGCAAGGGGCCTTGCCGCTCCTCGCCACCCGGCCACAATTCGCGGTCGAACAGCGAGCGCGAAATCTGCCCGCCGCTGCGGCCCGAACGGATCTGATAATAGAGGCCGGAATAGACCCGGTCGAAATTGTGGTTGAGGAAGCGGCTTTGCAGCATCACGCCGCCATTGGGATCGGGCTCGGCCGCCGCGATCAGCCCATCCATGTCCGACTGCAGCTTGGTGTCGAAACCTTCGAGCGCGGCCCGGTGGAAGGCGCCCGACAGCACCACCCCGCCTACCGCCAGTCCCAGCATGGTCCATATCGCCGCCGCCGCGATCAGGCGGGCGGCCAGCGACCGGAGCCTGAAAGCCTCAAGCCAGGAGTCAGGCGTCAGCGTCTTTGCCGCCCGGTTTCGGATCGTCGAGAGAATAGCCAAGGCCGCGCACCGTCTGGATCAGGCCTGCGTCCAGCTTCTTGCGCAGGCGCCCGATGAAAACTTCGATCGTGTTGGAATCGCGGTCGAAATCCTGGTCGTAGAGATGCTCCACCAGTTCGGTGCGCGACACCACCTTGCCGCGATGATGGGCCAGATAGGCCAGCAGCCGGTATTCCTGGCTGGTGAGCTTGACCGGATTGCCGTCCAGCGTGACGCGGGAGGCGCGCGGATCGATCCGCAAGGGGCCGATCTCGATATCGGCGGTGGCGATGCCGGCGGCGCGGCGCAGCAGCGCGCGCAGGCGGGCCAGCAATTCCTCGGTATGAAAGGGCTTGGCCAGATAATCGTCGGCGCCCGCGTCGAAGCCGGTCACCTTGTCGCTCCAGCGGTCGCGGGCGGTGAGGATCAGCACCGGCATGGCCTTGCCGTCCTTGCGCCATTTCTGCAGCACGCTGACGCCGTCCATCTTGGGCAGGCCCAGGTCCAGGATCACCGCGTCATACGGCTCGGTATCGCCCAGGAAATGGCCTTCCTCGCCGTCCAGGGCGCTGTCCACCACATAGCCGGCATCGGCCAGCGCCTTTTTCAGCAGACGCTGGAGATCCTTGTCGTCCTCGACCAGCAGGATACGCATGGCATTTCCCTAATCGCGGTTGCGGCGGCCACGGCCGCGGCGCTCGCCATCGCCGTCGCCGCGCCGTTCATAGGAACTACCATAGCGGTCCTCATTGCCATAGCGCGAAGGCGGCGCGAAACCGCGTTCCTGGCGCTCCCGCTGCTTCATGCGGCCATAGCCGCCGTCATAGGGATCGCCCATATAGGGCTGGCGGCCCTGCATCCGCTCGCGGGGCGAGGTCTGGCCCAGCACCCGGCCCGAACGGGCATCGGCGTCGAACCAGATCACCCGGCCTTCCGGCGTCATCCATTTCAGGCGGTATTGCGGATCGCCGTTGGGACCATAGGTGGGCTGGGCGTCATAGAAGGTGCCCGGATGCTGGCGGCGGATGCCCGGCAGGATGCGGTCCAGGGGCTGAACCCCCTCGCGCCCGTCATGCCAGCGCGGCTGTGCGGCCGCCGGCAGAACGGCGGCGCCCAGGGCCAGGACGCCCAGCAGGACAGCGGTGAAAATCCGGGTGCGCATGAGGCTTTTTTATGGCGCGGGAGATGAACCCGGCATGAACACCCCGTCCAGACCCGGTTCAGCCCCGTCTGCCTATTGTGCGGCTCATGGACGGCAAGACAACCCTGTTTTCCGCCCGGAGGAATAAGGAGACGACAATGTTCGGACCTAAGAAGCTTCTGACAATGGCCGCCCTGGCGATGATCGCGGCGGCGGGCGTGGCCGGCACGGCTTCGGCCCAGCCCGCGCGTCATGACGGCTGGCCCGCCGGCTATCACCAGGATATCCGCCGCGACGACCATGCCCCCCTCCCCCACATTCTGCGCAGCCACGACCTGCGGATGATCGGCACGCCCCGCCTGGTGCGCGGCGACCGCTACACGGTGCGGGTGCAGGACCGTCATGGCCGCACCCGCATGGTGCAGGTGAATGCCCATAACGGGCGCGTCATCCGGCTCTAGACGGAGGAACAACGGAAAATCTTGGGGCGCAAGGCCCGTGGTATGCCCCTCCCCATAGGGCCCCAGGCGTCAAGTCGGAAACCCCGCATCGCAAGATGCGGGGTTTCTTGTTGTCAGGGATAGGCCTGCTGAAGCGCCGTCAACTGTTCGGCATTCTGTCTTGCGAATCCGGCATTCGCGGCGAGCAGGGCGACAGCCTCAGACAGCGTAACGTCCGAGGCGGCGTCATCAGGCTGGCCGGGACCGACACGGGCGCCACTATCGGCGAGACCGGCGCCGCTGGCGGCGGCGTCGAGCAGGCGCACAGCGCCCCAGGGAATACGGCACTCAGCATCAGCCTTGGCAGGGACATAGACAGGCACCTTCTCGATCACGGTCTGGATTTGAGTCTGGATGCCGCGGCCGGCGGCCAGATGCGCGGCAGCAACCGTATTCATGCGCGCCTGGATCCGTGCGCTTGCGGCCAGCGCCTCGGCACGCGCCCTAGCGTCACGCAGATCGTGGGCGGCAATGTCTTTCTCCAGCGCCGCGACCGCCTGTTTGAAGCCGCCGCCGGCCAGCGGCAGACCCTCGATCCGCGCCGTCTGCCAGGCCAGCAGCAAAGCCAGCGCGATGGCGGCGGCGGCTGCCGCCTTGCCTTGCAGCCAGGCCATCAGAACCGCCTGCCCTGCCGCACCAGGCGGCCGATGATTCCGCAGGCCAGCAACCCCAGCGACAGCGCCAGACCCAATCCCGGCGGCAGATACTGTTTCAGGTCGGCGGGCAAAGCCTCCCAGGCCGCCTGCACCAGCACCGACAGCGCCATGGCCTGGACCGAGAACCAGCGCCAGGCCTGCCGCCATTCCTCAACCAGCGTCATGCCGCCACCTCGGCAGGCTGCCCCGCAAGCGTATCGGCCAGATCGCGCGGCTCAAGTCCAAGATCGCGCACCGCTTGCTCGCTGTATGGCAGCGGCTCGCCATCGGCGTCACGCACCTCTGCACCATCGCGCCACTCTTTCAGGAAGCGGCGACAATCTTGGTTGCCTTGCACGAGCGGAATGCAGGCGGCATCCATATACCTTTGTACTGAGGTAATTTTGCTTTCTGGGGACGCAACGAGTTCGTACATTTTATAGCTCCGCGTCTAAAGTGACTTGAGAACCTGCGCCCGCAAAAAACCCAGATGGAGCGCCGGCGGTCAATCCTGTGTACGCGCCTCCACGAAGCCGTGCGCTTTTCACAGAGATCAAATCTGCCGTGTGATTTCCATAACCACTCGGGGGCTGAAACGTGGAAGTGCTCCAATATGCTTGGCCAGCCCCAGCACCACTCGGCGGCTGCGTGATTGTTGGTGCCACTCTCATTTCTGGAAAATAAAACACAAACAGCGCATCCGATGCTGAATAAGCCATACCAACGGCAATCTGCGCCGAAGAAAAGTTGAACCTCTGATAATACCTCTGGCACCGCTGGAGCATGGCCGCATAATCGACATGCTCGAAGGGCGTGGCGATGGAGCCGGCTTCAAGCTGGACTCTTCCCAGCGTGCCGCTGTTGAACTCTGCCGAGATACTTTGCCCAGCACCTGCGCCGGTAATCGCAAGAGGGCTGGCGGCGTATGCACCAGAAGGCGCCGCGCCGCTTATACCAACACGAGCCTGCGCAGTTCCTTCCCAGGACAGCACGTATCCTCCGCCCTGCACATTCTTATCCTCAACAATCTGGATCAGCGTCTTGCCGGATGCGATTGTGATCTGGGTCGCGCTGGGCAGTTGCGTGAACGAGTAATCGCCACCGCTGGCGCCAGCCTTCCACCGGTCATGACCAAACGCGCCCGCAGAGAGGATTCCGCCTGACGTGTATCCGCGCTGATTGACGCGAAAATCCCCGTCGATGAGCAGGTTCCGGCCCGGCCTCACAGCCGCAATCTGATCCGCATAGGTCTTGACGGCCTTCTGGGTGGCGAAGCGGGTGTCGCTGTTGGCGGCCAAAGTGCCGTCCGTATCGGCGGCATTGGCCGCGAACATCGAAACGGCCAGATTGGATACGGCATTGGATGCGGCATCCAGCGTCTTGTTGGTCAGTGTTTCGGCTCCGCTTTTGGTTGCCGCATCGCCCGCATCGGCGGCGGCGCGGGCATAGAAGATCTCGCGCCAGTTGCCGCCGGCGTCGGAACGGTACAGTCCCACATCATTGGCTGCCGTCATCCGGCTGGCGCCGCCCAGCAGACTCAGGCTGACGCCATGATGCATCAGGGTCAGCGCGCCCGCAAACCGCGCCAGCACCAGCCGGTTGGCGGCGCTGCCGAAACTGGTGATGGTGGCGGTGCCGGTGACCAACACGCACAGCGCGCCCGCCGCGCCCAGATCGCAGGTCGCCGCCGAGGCGATGCTGGCATCGGCCCCGGCCATCAGCGCCCCCAGCGCCGTCCATGTCCCGCCCTGATAGATCAGCTGCTGGCCGGTGCCGGTCACAAAGGCCGTCAAGCCGTCGAACGGCGTGAAAAAGCGCCAGCCGCCATCCAGACAATGGGCGATCTTGTAGGCGTACCCGCTCCAGGCGCCGGTGGGCGACGCGCCCAGAAGATAGGCGTCGCCATCGGCGGGCGAGGCGGGCGGCGTGTTGACGAACTGGCCCTTGAGATACAGGGCGATGACGGCGTCCAGTTGCGCCAGCGCCTCGTTGAGGGTGGCGGCGTTCAGCTCCTG
>Ga0066256_1003476_pt1 | contig 15146 bp, 11 predicted proteins | sample ThiBio_1000_biof_FD_87107 | JGI IMG/M metagenome (GOLD analysis project Ga0066256, IMG submission 87107) | Wastewater bioreactor microbial communities from Cape Town, South Africa - Thiocy_expt_1000_biof (version 2) | ecosystem: Engineered > Bioreactor > Thiocyanate-remediating >...
CGGTGGCGCCCCCGTCCTCAAGCACCCGCCCCATCGACATCGCGTTGCTCATCAGCGTGTTCGTGGTGGCGGCCTGCGGTCTGCTGTACGAGCTGGCCGCCGGGGCGCTGGCGTCCTATGTGCTGGGCGACTCGGTGCTGCAGTTCAGCACCATCATTGGCACCTACCTGTTTGCCATGGGCCTGGGCTCTTGGTTGTCGCGCTACTTCGAGCGGCAGCTGCCCGCGCACTTCCTGCGCATCGAGCTGCTGGTGGCGCTGATCGGCGGGGCGTTGCCCGCCACGCTGTTCCTGGCCAATGCGTATGCGCCGGGTGCGTTCCGGTTTCTGCTGTACGGCATGGTGCTGGTGGTGGGCACGCTGGTGGGGCTGGAAATTCCTCTGGTCATGCGCATCCTCAAGCGCAACGTGGTGCTCAAGGACCTGGTCTCGCAGGTGCTCACGTTCGACTACCTGGGCGCGCTGGCGGTATCGCTGGCGTTTCCGCTGCTGCTGGTGCCGCACCTGGGGCTCATCCGCACGGGCCTGCTGTTCGGGCTGATGAACGCCGCTGTGGCGCTGTGGGCGGTGTGGCTGTTCCGGCATGAGCTGCGGCGCCTCCAAGCCCACTTGTTCGCCTGCCTGATGGTGGTGGGACTGCTGCTGGCCGGGCTGGCGGGGGCCGAGCAGATCACGAGTCTGGCCGAGGACAAGTTCTACCAGGACCGCATCATCTTCACCACGGCCACGCCCTACCAGCGCATTGTGGTCACGCAGGGCCGCTATGGCCACCGGCTGTACCTCAATGGCAGCCTGCAGTTTTCCGAGTCCGACGAATACCGCTACCACGAGGCCCTGGTGCATCCCGCCATGGCCGCGCACGGGGCGCCCAAGCGGGTGGCGGTGTTGGGCGGCGGCGACGGCATGGCGGTGCGCGAGATCCTCAAGTACCCCTCGGTCGAGTCCGTCACCCTGGTCGAGCTGGACCCGGCCATGACGCGCATCTTCAGCGAGAACCCCACGCTGGCAAAGCTCAACGGCCACGCGCTGCAAAACCCCAAGGTGACCATCGTCAACACCGATGCTTTTGGGTGGCTGCAGCAGGGGACGGACCTTTTTGACGTCATCGTGGTGGACTTTCCGGATCCGACCAACTTCTCCATCGGCAAGCTCTACACCAACAGCTTTTATGCCTTGCTGGACAAGCGGCTGGCGGCCAGTGGCTACGCAGTGGTGCAGACCACCTCGCCGCTGGTGGCGCGCCAGAGCTTCTGGACGGTGGTGCAGACCATCGAATCCGTGGGTCTCTCGACAGCGCCGTACCACGCCCATGTGCCCAGCTTTGGCGAATGGGGCTATGTCATCGCCAGCCGCAGGCCCTGGCGCCTGCCCGATGCCTTGCCGCCGGGGCTGCGGTTTTTGAGCCCCCCGTCGCTGCCGCTGCTGTTTGACTTTCCGCTCGATATGGCGCGGGTGCCGGCCGATGTGAACCGCCTGTCCAACCAGGCGCTGGTACACAGCTACGAGCGCGAATGGGGCAAGGTGGTGGCGCATTGAGCCGGCGATGGCTTGGGGGCCAACGGGCATTCGCCGAGCAATTTGCAGGGGTTCTGCCCGGTGGCACGGGCGTCACAATCGGCTACAAAGCTGTCAAGACCTGATCGCCGTGGGCTCCCGATGCCGGATTTCTTTTTCCTCTCTAACGCACAGCCCTATCCGCTGCTCTGGGCCCAGCATGATCCTTGGCTGGTGGCGCTGTCTGTAGCGATGGCGGTGCTGGCGTCTGTGCTGGCGCTACAGATGGCGGGCCTGGCCCGGCGCGCCGACACCCGCTTCATGCGGCAGATGGCCCGGGGGTCCGGTGCGATGGCGTTGGGTGGAGGCATCTGGTCGATGCACTTTATCGGCATGCTCGCATTCACGGTGTGTGGGCGCGGGCGTTTTGATCCTTGGATGACAGCGCTGTCTATGCTTCCGAGCGTAGCTGCGTCATGGGTTGCGCTGGGGCTGCTGATGCGCCGCGAGATCAGCCGTGCAGCCCTGGTCGTCGGCGGCGTGCTCGTCGGCGCTGGCATTGGCGCCATGCATTACATCGGCATGGAGGCGTCCCAGTGGGCTCCGTTCATGCGCTTTGATCCTTGGGGCTTTGCGGCCTCCGTCTTGGTGGCCGTGCTGCTGGCCATTGTGGCCCTGTGGGTGCGATTTGGACTGGAGCGGGTGGTTCGCTGGCGGGCCCCCCGGCGGGCACCGGGCGCGGGGGGGGGTCTGGGGGGGGGCCCTGGTGGGCTGCGCGACCCCGGGGTGGGCGCGGGTCGCCGTTTTGAGGGGCGCAACCAGGTGGGGGTGGTTGTCGCCGCAGAGGGCACCACCATGGCCCTGGCGGTGGCTGCCGTGGCCCTGGTTATTGGTGTACTGGTCATCGCCATCAACGCCGGCCTGCGCTACCGGCAAATGTTCCTGCAGATGCGCCAGAGCGAGTCCCGCCTGCGCGCGATTGCCGACACGGCCGTGGATGGCATGGTGATGATTGATGCGCAGGGCCGGGTGCAGTCCTTCAATGCGGCGGCCGAACGCATCCTGGGGTGGCGCCCCGATGAGGTGGTGGGCCAGAACGTGTCCATGCTCATGCCCGAGCCTGATCGCTCTCGCCATGACACCTACCTGCAGCGCTACCTGCAAGGCCAGGGCGGTGGCGTGGTCGGCGCCAACAGCCGCGAGGTGCTGGCCTTGCGCCCCGACGGCAATACCGTGCCCATTCGCATTGCCGTTGGACGCGTACCGCTGGATGGCGAACCGGTGTTTGTGGGGTTCATCAGCGACCTGACCCAGCGCCGCGCGATGGAGCAGGAGCTCAAGGCGAGCGAGCAGCGTTTGCGCTCGCTGATAGGGAACATTCCTGGTGTGACTTTTCGCTGCCGCTATGACGCGGACTGGACCATGCTCTTCATCAGTGATGCCGTGACAGCGCTGACGGGGTGGCTGCCGCAAGACTTCCTGCAAGGGCGTGTCAACTTCACACAGTTAACGCTGCCTGAAGAGGTGGACCGCCTTTGGAACGAGGTGTCGGCAGCCATTGAGGAGCACAGGCCTTATCACGTGGAGTTTGGCCTGCGTGACCGCGAGGGCTGCTTGCGTTGGGTGTCCGAAAGCGGGCGCCCCGTCGTGGGGGACGATGGCCAAGTGCAATGGATTGACGGGGTCATCATGGACATGACCGCCTTCAAGGAACGCAACGCAGAGTTCGAAAGCACCGTGCGCGCCATCAACCGCGCGCTGGCGGTAGTGGAGTTCGACATGCAGGGCCGTGTGCTCCACGCCAATGACAACTTCCTCAGTCTGATGGGTTATGGCCTCCAGGAGATCGTGGGCCAGCACCACCGCATGTTCTGCGAGCCCGCCTACGCGCAGACCGAGGCGTATGCGCAGTTCAGGCAACAGCTGCGATCTGGCCAACTGGATGGCGGGGAGTACCCGCGACTCGGCAAGCAGGCCACCTACAACCCCATTTTTGACGCGCAGGGCCAACCCTTCAAGGTCGTCAAGTTTGCGACCGACCTGACCCAGCGCCGCGCCATGGAGCAAGAGTTGCGCACCGCAAAGGAGCGGGCCGAGCAAGCCGCCGCGGCGCGCAGCACCTTCCTGGCCAACATGAGCCACGAGATCCGCACGCCCATGAACGCCATCATCGGCTTCACCGAGGCCCTGCTCGACACTCCCATGGACGCGCAGCAGCGTCGCCACCTGGGCACCGTGCAGCATGCGGCGCGGTCCATGCTGCGCCTGCTCAACGACATCCTGGATACTGCCAAACTGGAAAAAGGTGCGGTGGAACTGGAGATTGCCGACTTTTCGCTGCAGGAGGTGTGCGACCAGATCCTCGCCTCGCTGCGCATCCATGCCGGCAAGAAGGGGCTCGCGCTGCAGTGCGTGACGGACGACCGGGTACCGCCTTACCTGCGGGGCGATGCGCTGCGCCTGCAGCAGGTGCTGCTCAACCTGCTGGGCAACGCGCTCAAGTTCACCGAGCGCGGCCATGTGCTGCTGCGGCTGGACTACCACGACGGCACGCTGGTGATGGAGGTGGAGGACACCGGCATCGGCATCGCCGCGCAGCACCTGGAGCGCATCTTCGACCCCTTTGCTCAGGCCGATGCGTCCACCACGCGGCAGTTCGGCGGCACGGGCCTGGGCACCACCATCTCGCGCCAGCTGGTCGAGCTGATGGGCGGCAGCATCAGTGTGCGCAGCACGTTGGGCGTGGGCACCACGTTCACCGTGTGTGTGCCGCTGCCCGTGGGCCAGGCCACGGCGGCCGTGGCCACCGTGAGACAGGCCGTGCAGCTGCCGCCGCTGCGCATGCTGGTGGTGGACGATGTGCCTGCCAACATCGAGCTGCTGCAGATCCACCTGGACCGGGGGCGTCACCAGGTCACCGTGGCGCGGGACGGAGAAAGCGCAGTTTCTGCCTATGAAGCCGGGCGCTTCGACGTGGTGCTGATGGACCTGCAGATGCCCGGCATGGACGGCCTGGAGGCCACGCGCCGCATCCGCGCGTTCGAGCAGGCGCAACGGCGCAAGCCGGTGCCGGTGATCGCCCTGTCCGCCAGCGTGCTGGAGCAGGACCGGCGCAACGCCCGCGCTGCCGGCATGGACGGCTTTGCCAGCAAGCCGCTGGAGCCCGCCCGCCTGTTCCGCGAGATCGCCCGCGTGCTGCACCTGCAGGCTGATGCCTCCTCGTCGGGCTGGAGCAGCCTGCAGACCCTGTCGCGCGGCCCCGACATGCCCCCCGCCCTCCAGGCTGCCGTGCCCGCCGTGGACTGGGAACGCGGCACCCGCCTGTGGGGCCAGCGCGCCTTGCTGCGCGACGCCGTGGCGCGCCTGCTGGCCGACCACGCTGCCACCCCTGCCACCTTGCAGGCCATGGTGGCGCAGCCCGACATGGACGCGGCCCGTGCGCTGGCCCACCGCCTGCGTGGTGCGGCCAGCAACCTGGCACTGGGCCCGCTGCAAACGCTGGCGCAACGCATTGAAGAAGCCGCCCACAGCCTGGACCGCACGGCGCTGCAGCCGCTGGTGGCTGCCTTGCCCGCCGCGTTGCAGGCCGTGCAGCAGGCCCTGGCCCACGAGGCCGAGGCCGCCGCAGCACCCGCCCCCGGCGTGGGCCAGCACGCGCCGCTGACCGCCGACCAGCGCCAGCAGGCCCGGACCGCCGCGCACGCGCTGCAGCAGGCCCTGGCCCAGTCCGAGCTGGCCCAGCCGCCGCTGGACGTGCTGGTGCAGCTATTGCCCGCCGACGCCACCGAGCGCCTGCAAGAGGCCATTGACCGCTTTGACTTTGACCAGGCCGTGGTGGAGCTGCAGCAGCTGCGCACGCACTGGCTGGACGAACCCCTGGAGAGCCCCGCATGACCCTGGCCCCCGAACAGCGGCCCCGCCTGTTGCTGGTGGACGATGAGCCCACCAACTTGCAAGTGCTGCGCCACATCTTGCAGGCCGACTACCGCCTGCTGTTTGCCACCGACGGCGAACGCGCGCTGCAGGTGGCGCGCGAGCAGCGGCCCGACCTGGTGCTGCTCGACATCATGATGCCCAACCTGGATGGCTACGCCGTGTGCCGCGCGCTCAAGGCCGATGCCGCCACGGCCTCCATCCCGGTGATTTTCATCACCGCCCTCACCGACAGCCAGGACGAAACCGCCGGGTTTGACGCAGGCGCGGTGGACTACATCACCAAGCCTGTCAGCCCGCCCGTGGTGCGCGCGCGGGTGCGCACCCACCTGTCGCTGGTGCGCATGGACGAACTGCGCGAAACCCGCCTGCAGATCGTGCAGCGCCTGGGCCGTGCGGCCGAGTACAAGGACAACGAAACCGGCATGCATGTGATCCGCATGAGCCACTTTGCCCAGCTGCTGGCGCTGGCCGCAGGCCACAGCCCGGCCTGGGCCGAAGACCTGCTCAACGCCGCGCCCATGCACGACGTGGGCAAGATCGGCATCCCCGACGCCGTGCTGCGCAAGCCGGGCCCGCTGGACGCCGCCGAGTGGGACACCATGCGCCGCCACCCCGAGATCGGCGCCGAGATCATCGGCGAGCACCCGTCCGGCGTGCTGCAGCTGGCCCGTGAGATTGCGCTGGCCCACCACGAAAAGTGGGACGGCAGCGGCTACCCGCGCGGCCTGACGGGCGAGGCCATCCCGGTGTCGGCGCGCATCGTGGCCGTGGCGGATGTGTTCGATGCCCTCACCACCCGCCGCCCCTACAAGGAGCCCTGGCCCGTGCAGGACGCGCTGGACCACATCACAGCGCAGGCAGGCAAACACTTCGACCCCGCCCTGGTGGCGCTGTTTGCCCCGCTGGTGCCGCAGCTGCTCGAGATCCGCGCACGCTGGTCGGATTGATGCGTGACCGTATGACGCCCTGGACCCTGCAGCGCCGCCAGTTTGTGGCGGGCGCCGCCCCCCCCGCCCCCGCCGCGCCGGGGGGGGGGGGCCGGGGCGCGCCCCCCCCGGGGGGGGGGGTCCCCCGCCTCCCCCCGGGCCGCCGGCCCCACCCGCCCCGGGGGGGGGGGGGGCGCCCCCCGCCCCCCCCCCCCCCCGGGGCGCCGCGGCCGGGCGCCCACCCCGGCCGGCGCGTGGCGGGGCTGGCCGCAGCGCGTGCGCTGCGCCTGGCGGGCGTGCAGGACTTTGCGCTGCTGGAGCTGGAAGACACCGCGGGCGGCAACAGCCGGGGCACCGCCGTCAACGGCCTGGCCTGCCCGCAGGGCGCGCACTACTTGCCCGTGCCTGGCGCCGACGCGCGCGAGGTGCAGGACCTGCTGGAAGAACTGGGCCTGCGCCAGCGCGTGGCCGGGCGCTGGTTGTACGACGAACGCCACCTGTGCCACAGCCCGCAGGAGCGCCTGTACTTCGAGGGCGAGTGGCAGGAGGGCCTGCTGCCCGTGCAGGGCGTGGGCGAGGCCACGCTGGCGCAGTACCGCCGCTTTGCGCAGGCGGTGGAGCGTGAGTCGAAGGCCGCGCGGTTTGCCATGCCCGCGCTCAAGCTGTGGACCGCCAAGCGCCCGCTGGAACCCAGCCAGCAGGCGCTGGACGCCATGACGTTCGCCGCCTGGCTGGCGCAGGAAGGGCTGGACGATACCCACCTGCGTTGGTACCTGGACTACTGCTGCCGCGACGACTACGGCGCCGGGGCCGACCGTGTCTCGGCCTGGGCGGGCATCCACTACTTTGCCAGCCGCCACGGCTTTCATGCGCCCGGCGAGGCTGTGGACGAAGCCCGCGAAAGCGTGCTCACCTGGCCCGAGGGCAATGGCTGGATCACCCGGCGCCTGGCCGAGCCGCTGGCCAACACCGCCAACGGCGGCGGCCAGCTGCGCACCGGCACCAGCGTGCTGCGCATCACCGAAGGCCGCCACGGCGTGGAGGTGGATGCATTCAACCACGCCACCGACAGCGTGGAGCGCTGGCAGGCGCCACGCTGCATCGTGGCGCTGCCCGTCTTCGTGGCGGCGCGTGTGGTGCAGAACCCGCCCGCCTTCCTCACCGGGGCGGCCCAGCGCCTGTCGTGGGCGCCCTGGCTGGTGGCCAACATCCACATCCACAGCCCGCTCACCGACCGTCCGGGCGCTGCGCCGGCCTGGGACAACGTCCTGTACGCCGACCCTACGGCGGGGGGCCTGGGCTATGTGAACGCCGGCCACCAGCGCCTGGACACCCGCGCCACGCTGGCCGGGCCCACCGTGCTTACCTACTACCAGGCACTGGGCGACCGGGCGGACGGCCGCCAGCAGTTGGCCACCCAGCCCTGGCAGCACTGGGCCGACGCCGCCCTGGCCGCCCTGGCCGTGCCGCACCCCGACCTGCGCCAGCGCGCCACGCGCGTGGACATCACCCGCTACGGGCACGCAATGTCCATCCCCACACCGGGTTTGCAGCAGTTTTTGAGCCAAATCGGCCTGGAGCGGAGGTCTTTCATGTCCAAGGTGCTATCAAATGGTGAGCGCTCCGCCTGGCTGCCCACACCCGCCACCGCACGGCTGGCGTTTGCGCATGCCGACTGGTCGGGGTATTCGGTGTTTGAAGAGGCCTTCACGCGTGGGCACGGCGCGGGGCTGGTGGCCGCCGCCGGTTGATGCCCTCCCTGGTGCTGAGGCACGCTAGCCGCGCTGCCCGTCCCACCACATCCCCAGGCACAGCGCAACGCCCACGGCATACAGCAGCCAGGTGGCCGAGACGACATAGGGATAGAACATCAACGCCACGCCCCACCAGCGGGTGCGCGGCTGATGCGCCCGGGATTGCAGTGCAGAGAGGGTTTCCATGGCGGGGGGGCGCAGGCTGTGCGGGTGGGGTGAGGCCGGTGTGATTCCTGCCAGCGGAAAAAGGTCCCTGGCAAGGTCCCTGGTGTGTGACCGATCCGGCGTTGCCTGGTGGGGGGCGTTGGAGAACGGCCTTTCATGGCGGTGTCACAGGGCGGCGGCATCGTCCACGGTTTTGGCTCTTTTCACCTTGACCACCATGTCCCGACTGTCCCTGATTGCCGCCTGCGCAGCGCTGCTGTGCGCTGCCGCCACCCCCGCCATCGCCCAGCAGGCCTACCCGGCCACCCTGGCCGGCCACGCCGTGCTGCCCGCCCTCACCGTGATTGCCGCGCCCAATGACGCGCCGCAAGACCTGCAGGTGGCGGGCAAGTTCACCACCCCCCGCCGCGTGGACGCCGTGGGCAGCGTGATGGGCCAGTCGGGCGGCCGTGACACGGGTGTGTCGCTGCCCTTCCAGGGCCAACCCCTCCAGGGCCACTCGGGCATCAAGCGCATGGCCGACGGCTCGTTCTGGATCCTGACCGACAACGGCGCCGGCTCCAAGGCCAACTCGCCCGACTTCATGCTGCACCTGAGCCACTACACCGTGGACTTCAAGTCGGGCCAGTTCAACCGCCTCAAGACCATCTTCCTGCACGACCCCGACAAGAAGATCCCCTTCCGCATCACCCACGAAGGCACTGACAAGCGCTACCTGACCGGCGCCGACTTCGACCCCGAGAGCTTCCAGTTCGCCGGTGGCGCGCTGTGGATCGGCGAAGAGTTTGGCCCCTTCCTCATCAAGGCCGACCTGAACGGCAAGGTGCTGTCCGTGTTCGAGACCCAGGTGGACGGCAAGGTCGTGCGCTCGCCCGACGCGCCCGGCGTGCTCATGCCCGGCGCCCCCGACGCCAAGCCCACGCCGTTTGAAGTCAAGCGCTCCAAGGGCTATGAGGGCATGGCCTCCAGCAAGGACGGCAGCAAGCTCTATGCGCTGCTCGAAGGCGCGCTGTGGAACGACGGCGCCAAGGCGTACGAAAACGTGGGCGGCAAGCAGTACCTGCGCGTGCTCGAATTTGATGTGAAGACCGAGCAATGGACCGGCCGCCACTGGAAATACGTGCTGGAGGCCAACCACCACGCCATTGGCGACTTCAACATGATCGATGCCACCACGGGCCTCATCATCGAGCGCGACAATGGCGAAGGCACGGCCGACAAGGCCTGCCCTGAAGGCCAGAAGCGCTCGGACTGCTTCCACGACCTCGCCAAGTTCAAGCGCGTCTACAAGGTCGAGCTGAGCGACGCCAACGTGGGCGGCGAGATCCGAAAGGTAGGCTACATCGACCTCATGAACATCCAGGACCCGCAGCGCCTGGCCAGGAAGCCGCTGAACAACGGCGTGCTCACCTTCCCGTTCTTCACCATCGAGAACGTGGATATCGTGGACGGCACGCACATCGTGGTGGGCAACGACAACAACCTGCCCTTCAGCAGCAGCCGCGACCCGAACAAGGCGGATGACAACGAGCTGGTGCTGCTCGAAGTGGGCGAGTTGCTCCGGGCCAAGTAACCCGGCACCAGCGTGCGGTGGGGCCGGGTGGCAAAATTCCCGGTTCCCGTTCCAACGTACCCGGAAGCCGCGCCACCATGTTCACAGGCATCGTCCAAGCCACGGCAGGCATTGCCGCCATCCACGACCGCGCAGGGCTGCGCACGTTCACGCTCGATTTCCCCGAGGGCTTCTGCCAGGACCTGGCCATTGGCGCCAGCGTGGCCACCGATGGCGTGTGCCTCACCGTGACCGAGATCCTGTCGCCCACGCAGGCCAATTTCGACGTGATGCTGCAGAGCCTGAACATCACCACGCTGGGCAGCTACGCACAGGGCGACCGTGTGAACGTGGAGCGCGCGGCCAAGGATGGCGCCGAGATCGGCGGCCACCCGCTGTCGGGCCATGTGGACTTCACCGGCACGCTCATCGAGCGCCGCGAGTTTGACAACAACCTGGTGTGGCGCGTGGCCGTGCCCGAGGCGTTTCGCCGCTACATCTTCGCCAAGGGCTATATCGCCATCCACGGGGCCAGCCTCACGGTGGCCGAGGTGAACCGGCAAGAGGGCTGGTTCGAGATCTGGATGATCCCCGAGACCCGCCGCGCCACGGTGTTTGAGCACAAGAAGGTGGGCGACCGCCTGAACATCGAGATCGAGCGCAGCACCCAGGTGGTGGTGGACACCGTGCGCGAGGCCGTGCAGGAGAGCCTGGGCCGCCTGCAGCCGGTGCTGGAGGCGCTGCTGAAGGAAAAGGGCCTGTCGCTCGACGACTTTGTGCAGGCGCCCGTGCTGCCGCACTGACCCAGCGACGTTCTCCCATGTCCGTGGTGGTGCGCCCGCTGGCGCTGAGCGATCTGGCCGACCTGCTGGCCGTGCAACTGGCCTGTTATGGCGAGGGGTTTGTGGAGAGCGGCGAGGTGTTTGCCCGCCGCCTCGCCAGCCCCGCCAACTGCTCGCTGGTGCTGGAGCAAGCTGGTGTGGTGTGCGCCTACCTGGCGGCCTACCGCAGCGTGCGTGGCAAGGTCACCCCGCTGCATGGCGACTTTGAAGCCACCGCCCAGCCCGACACGCTGTACCTGCACGACATGGCCGTGCTACCTGCCCATGCAGGGCAAGGCCTGGCCCACGCGCTGCTGCAGCCCCTGTGGGCGCAGGCCCGCGCAGAAGGGCTGCGGCACAGCGCGCTGGTCTCGGTGCAGGGCTCGCAGGCCTACTGGCAGCGGCAGGGCTATGCGCTGCACCCCTTGCAGAACGCCGCCCAGCAGGCCCGCCTGGCCAGCTACGGCGACGGCGCGGTGTACATGGCGCGAGCGCTTTAGAACGTGTTTACGATCTCCCAGAGGTCGCGCAGCGGTCTTTGCGGGATGGGATGCAAGGCGCGGTGCGTAGTGGATAGCTTGGCTATCCACAAGCGCCGCAACGCCGCAGACCGCCCGCAAAGACCACTGCCCGAAGGGTTGGAGCGAAATCGGGTGATTGGACGCCCCAGCTGCTTGCATCGGCATGAGCCCATGCGGCCCATCCGAAGCATCCACTCATCCCGATTGCGCCCCAACGCGATCCCCTGCGAGATCGTAAACACGTTCTTAGACCTTGTAGGCGCTCTGTCACTGGCCCTCGTCATAATGCCCGCCATGCCCCACCGCTGGAAACCCAACGTCACCGTGGCCGCCCTCATAGAGCGCGATGGCCGCTTTCTGCTGGTCGAGGAAGAAACCACCGACGGCCTCAAGCTCAACAACCCCGCCGGCCACCTGGACCCGGGCGAGTCGCCCATCCAGGCCTGCGCGCGCGAGGTGCTGGAAGAAACCGCCCACGACTTCGAACCCACGGCGCTGATCGGCGTGTACCTCAACCGCTTCACCAAGACGCGCACGGGCGACGACACCACGTACCTGCGTTTTGCCTTCGCAGGCACGCTGGGCACACACCACGACTGGCGCACGCTCGACACCGGCATCGTGCGCACGCTGTGGCTCACGCCCGACGAGATTCGCGCCTGCCCCGAACGCCACCGCAGCCCGCTGCTGCTGCGCTGCCTGGAGGACTACCTGGCGGGCCAGCGTTTTCCGTTGACGCTGGTGCACACCGATATTTCGGTGACGGAACCCTCTGTGCAATAGCGCGAGGGGACAACGCGAAAAAGTTTATGGACGGCCTGTAACCCGCAGCACGCGGGGGACGAATTACCAGGCAGAGAGCGCTCAGTTGTGCAGCGTGATCTACCCGCTTCATTCATCCCTCAACGTTTACGGAGTTACCCACCATGCTGTCTACCCAGGCCAAGTCCACCGCTTCTTTTGCTCTGTCTGCCGCCCTGCTCGCACTGGCATCCACCAGCTTCGCAGCAGATGCGCCCAAAGGCTCCAAGGGCGCGGCCATTGGAGCCAACGACACCGTGCACTGCTACAACGTGCACGACTGCAAGGGCAACAGTGACTGCGCCACCGCCGAGCACAGCTGCAAGGGCCAGAACGCCTGCAAGGGCCACGGCTTCAAGGCCAAGACGGCGGCCCAGTGCCTGATGGACAAGGGCACCATCGGCGATATCAAAGGTTGAAGATTCTGACGGCCACGGCGCTGCGGTTGTAGCGCCGGAGCCGTCCGCCCGCCATGGCACACGAACCCATTGCCACGCGCGGCACCGGCTTTGGCCTGGGGCTGCGCACGCAGCACTACGCCGATTTCCTCGCGCGCAAGCAGCCGCTCGACTGGCTGGAAATCATCACCGACAACTACCTCATCGACGGCGGCAAGCCGCTGGCGGTGCTGGAGTCCATTCGGCGCGACTACCCGGTTGCGATGCACGGCGTTGCGATGTCCATCGGCGCGTCTCAGGGCGTGGATGTGCCGTATCTGCAGCGCGTGAAGGCGCTGGCCGACCGCATCGAGCCGCTCTGGGTGTCGGACCATTTGTGCTGGACGGGCCCTGGCCCCGAGCAGTTGCACGACCTGTACCCGCTGCCTTACAACGATGAGTCGGCGCGGCATGTGATTGCGCAGATCCGCCATGCGCAGGACGTGCTGGGTCGCAGGCTGGTGCTGGAAAACGTGTCGAGCTACGTCCGCTACCGGCACGACAGCGCGAGCGAATGGCAGTTTCTGGCCCACATTGCTGAGGAGGCCGACTGTCTGCTGCTGGTGGATGTGAACAACATCTACGTGAGCAGCGTGAACCATGGCTTTGACCCTCTAACTTACCTGCACGCCTTGCCTGCGCATCGCGTGCAGCAGATTCATCTGGCTGGGCACAGCGACAACGGCGACCATATCATCGACACGCACGACCACCCGGTGGCGCAACCGGTGTGGGACCTGTACGCCCACGCCTGCCAGCGTTTTGGCGCCGTGGCCGCGATGATCGAGCGCGACGACCACATTCCTCCGCTGGCAGAGCTGCTCGATGAAATGGCGACGGCGCGGCGCATAGCAGTGCAGCACATGGCGGTGCCCGAACCCGCCACCGCTGCAGTGATGCCTTTGGCCCCCGCAATGGATCCACTGCCTCTGGCTGCAGTACAGCGCCACTTTGCCGATCAAGTTCTGGCCGACGCGCTGCCGCCCGGCACTCCCGACGGACCTGTCACCGGGCGCCTGCCCATCTACCACCATGCCTACCGCGCACGGCTGGCCGAGGTATTGGCAGACACCTATGCCAAGACGTTTCTCTACATGGGGTCAGACAGTTTCTATGTGCATGCCCGCGCGTTTGCGGTGGCCTATCCGCCGCAGACACGCAGTCTGAATCGCTACGGCAAAGGCTTGGTGGAAGCGCTGCGAGTGCAATACCCCGACAACCCCGAGCTGCATGAACTGGCCCAGCTCGACTGGGATCTGCGCACCCGCTTTGACAGCGCCGATGTACCGACCCTGGAGACTGCGGCAGCCCAGGCATCGGACACCTGGACCACTCGCCCCGGTGTGCTGCACCCCAGTGCCTTGCTGCGCACGATCACGACGAATGTCGTGGGCGTGTGGAACGCCATCCACACGGATGACGACGTGCCCGAGGCTGTGGCTCTGTCTGCACCCGCCACGCTGCTGGTCTGGCGCAAAGGCCACCAGCCGCACTTTCGCACGCTCGACGCGGCCGAGGCTGTCTGGGTGCAAGCGCTGCACGCCGGTGCCTCGGTACACGACGCCTGCACGGCGCTGCTGGGCAGCGGCCTGTGGCAGGGCGACCCCATCGTGCTCGGCGGCTGGCTCGCGCAGCTGCTGGACGATGGGTTGGTGCAGGCGGATGTTGCTGTGGAGGCCGCGCGCGGTGCCGGCCCTTGTTAGTCCGCCGTCAGCTTGCGTTCCTTGATGATGGTGGCCCACTGGGTCGATTCCTTCTTCATGAAGGCAGTCAGCTCGGCGCGTGTGGTGGGCTGCGGCGTGAGGCCGTGCTTGTTCAGTGCCTCCTTCACGCCCGGGTCGTTCAGCACCTTCACGATCTCCTGGTTCCAGCGGTCCAGCAGCGGCGCAGGCGTCTTGCCGGGGGCCACGAAGGCGTACCAGTTGAGCGCTTCAAACCCCGGGTAGCCCGCTTCGGCCACGGTGGGGATGTTGGGCATGTAGGACGGCCGCGTGAGCCCGGTGGTGGCCAGGGGAATGAGCTTGCCGGCCTCGATGTGCGGCAGCGCGGTGGGCGGCGCGGCAAAGTACGAGGTGACGCGCTCGCCCAGCAGGTCCTGCAACGCCGGGGCGCCGCCCTTGTAGGGCACGTGGGTCATGTCGATGCCCGCGCGCTGGTTGAACAGTTCGCCCGCCAGGTGCGATGCCGAGCCCGCGCCGGTGGAGGCAAAGTCCACGCTGCCGGGCTTCTTTTTGGACAGCTGCACAAACTCGGCCAGCGTCTTCACGCCCGCGCCCTTGTGCACCACCAGCACGTTCGGAAAGTTCACGCCGCCCGACACGGCGGCGAGATCCTTGAAGGGGTCGTAGTTCACCTTCATCAGGTGCGGCGCAATGGTCAGCGGCCCCACCGATCCGAGCAGCAGCACCGAGCCATCGGCGGGCGCATTGGCCACAAACTGGTGGGCGATGTTGCCGCCCGCGCCGCCCTTGTTGTCCACCACCACCGCCTTGCCCAGCACCGTGGAGAGCTTGTCGGCCAGCAGGCGCGCCACCATGTCGGTGGAGCCGCCCGGCGCGAAGGGCACGATGAGCTTGACGGGGCGGTTCGGGTAGCCGGCCGCCTGCGCCCGGGCCAGCGGCGCGAAGGCGGCGGCCGCCGCGCAGGCGGCCAGGGGGGACAGCAGGGTGCGGCGCAGTGCCATGGGATTCTCCTCGGGGTGGTGATAGGGATGGCGCGCATTCTTGAGCGCGCCGGCGTG